>ERZ791734.80-NODE-80-length-159392-cov-7.255308_pt1 | contig 159392 bp, 159 predicted proteins | sample MGYA00509953_ERZ791734 | MGnify/ENA primary metagenome ERZ791734 (study PRJEB30046, sample SAMN00792038) | human gut metagenome | study: EMG produced TPA metagenomics assembly of the A metagenome-wide association study of gut microbiota in type 2...
CCGTTCTACCGACTGAACTACAGAGGAATCGTGTGAACGGGGCGCATATTATCGACCTGCGTCTCCCTTGTCAAAGGGTGGATCAACGCCTTTTGATCGTTTGCTGACAAAATCGGCAAAGTGGCGTTTTTGACAGCGGAATGCACTGCTTTGGTGCGGATATACCCCTAATGGGGCAGATCATAAACTGCTGTTTCAGTAATAAAAGCCCCCTCCATGATTAGGATTCCTTATTTTCAGGTGGTTAGCGAACAATTCAGACCGCCTGGTAAAACTGGCATTCATATTGCAAAACCTGTTCAACAACGACAGCCGGTTCCGGCACAGCATTTCGAACAGGGGGCAAAATGAACTTAAGACGACTGAAATACTTCGTAAAAATCGTCGATATCGGCAGCCTGACTCAAGCGGCGGAAGTGCTGCATATCGCGCAGCCTGCGCTGAGCCAGCAGGTGGCTACTCTGGAAGGCGAGATGGATCAGCAGCTGTTGATCCGCACCAAACGCGGCGTTACGCCAACGGAAGCCGGTAAAATCCTTTATACCCACGCGCGCACCATTCTTCGCCAGTGTGAACAGGCGCAGCTGGCGGTTCATAACGTTGGCCAGACGTTGAGCGGGCATGTTTCTATCGGTCTGGCGCCGGGAACGGCCGCATCATCTATTACCATGCCATTGCTGCAGGCCGTTCGTGCTGAGCTGCCAGAAGTGCTGGTGTACCTGCACGAAAACAGCGGGTCCGTACTGAATGACAAACTGCTCAGCGGCCAGCTGGATATGGCGGTGCTTTACGATCGCTCCCCGGTCGCCGGGATCACCAGCCAGCCGCTGCTGAAAGAAGATCTTTATCTTGTGGGCACCCGCGACTGCCCGGGTCAGAGCGTTGACCTTACTGCGGTGGCAGAGATGAACCTCTATCTGCCGCGCGATTACAGCGCCGTGCGCGTGCGCGTGGACGAAGCCTTCTCCCTGCGTCGCCTGACGGCAAAAATCATCGGCGAGATCGACTCGATCTCCACGCTGACTGCGGCCATTGCCAGCGGAATGGGGGTCACGGTACTGCCGGAATCCGCCGCGCGTTCGCTGTGCAGCGCGGCAAACGCCTGGATGGCGCGCATCACCACGCCTTCAATGAGCCTGCCGCTGTCGCTGAACATGTCCGCACGCGGCTCGCTGTCGCCGCAGGCGCAGGCGGTTAAAGAGATTTTGATGTCGCTGGTAAGCAAACCATCGCTTGAGAACCGCGAACTTCAGCTCGTGAGCTGATATTCCATAAAAGCATAAGATGCTGGTTTTTATTATTTGTTCTGCAGCTCAGCTGACTCTAACAATAGAGCTATGTCAGATGCGCCGGAGTGAATCGTGAATTTCCAGCAACTTAAAATTATCCGTGAGGCGGCAAGGCGGGATTACAACCTGACCGAGGTCGCCAATATGCTTTATACCTCTCAGTCCGGCGTCAGCCGCCATATCCGCGAGCTGGAAGAGGAGCTGGGGATAGAGATCTTTATCCGCCGCGGTAAGCGCCTGCTGGGTATGACAGAGCCTGGCAAGGCATTGCTCACTATCGCGGAGCGGATCCTCAACGAGGCCAGCAACGTGCGTCGTCTGGCCGATCTCTTTACCAATGATGCTTCCGGCGTGCTCACCATCGCCACCACCCATACCCAGGCGCGCTATAGCCTGCCGCCGGTGATTAAAGCCTTCCGCGAACTCTTCCCGGAGGTGCGTCTGGAGCTTATCCAGGGCACGCCGCAGGAGATTGAAGTGCTGCTGCAAAACGGTGGGGCGGATATCGGCATCGCCAGTGAACGCCTGAGCAACGACCCGCTGCTGGTGGCCTTCCCGTGGTTCCGCTGGTATCACAGTTTGTTACTTCCGGTCGATCATCCTCTGACTCAGGTTTCCCCTCTGACGCTGGAAGACATAGCAAAATGGCCGCTGATCACCTACCGCCAGGGTATTACCGGACGTTCACGCATTGATGAAGCCTTCAACCGTAAAGGGTTAACACCGGATGTGGTGCTGAGCGCGCAGGATTCCGATGTGATTAAAACTTACGTCGAACTGGGGCTGGGCATTGGTCTGGTGGCGGAACAGTCCGGAGGCGAGCGCGAAGCCGGGAACCTGGTGCGTCTGGATACACGTCATCTGTTTGACGCCAATACCGTATGGCTGGGCCTCAAGCGCGGACAGCTTCAGCGCAACTATGTGTGGCGCTTTATCGAGCTCTGCAATGCCGGGCTGTCCGTTGATGAGATTAAACGCCAGGTAATGGAGCCGGAAGAAGTGGCGATTGATTATCAGATTTAAGCGCTGGCTTGCCCGGTCGTGCTGACCGGGCCTGTTATTTAGTTGAAAGGATATTTTTTGAAGACCGCTTGCGCCTCGAAGGCATCAGTAACCGCCCGAATCTTTCTGAAATCCGCTGTGTTAACGACGTGAGGGATCATCGACTGAATAAACGTCCAGACCACCGTACTGGTAATGGCGACCTGGTCGGGCAGGGGGCTGGCCGGACGCGCCTCCAGCAGCGTGTTCCATTCTTTGCAGGCTGCCAGCAACTGGACGGTAATGCGCTCGACCCATGAACTATGCTGCTTCTCCGCCGGGCGCAGGTTGTGTTCATACACATTTTGTACCGCTTTCTCCGCGGCGGCGAGGATAAAGCCCAGCGTCTGCAGATCGTTTGCCAGCGCATCCGGTGCCACGGGCAGCAGTCTCCGTTCAGGGGCAGCCTGGGCCTCAAAATAATTCAGTATCAGCGACGAATCCATCAGACGCGTTCCATTCTCCAGAATGAGCGTGGGCGCTTTTACCGCAGGGTTGATCCGGGAAAATTCCTCAAATGTGCTGAATACCGACAGCGGCTGGCTTTCAAATGCAACGCCATAAAGTTCCAGGGAGACCGCTACGCGGCGTACGTAAGGCGAAACCGGAAGTGGCTCTCTTCGTCGAATGGCTGGATGAGGAAGTGGCGGCCTGGCGTCAGCTCACGGAATCCTGAACTTTTTTACGATACTGCTCGCAATGCGGTGAATGTCTGACGAGGATTCACCGAAATACTCCTGCACGTCTTCAGCTTTCGCGTATCAACACATGAATCATGCACGTTCTCTCAGGATAATCGCTGCTATAGCTTTACGCCTATATAGCTTGTGATCTATATTTCTTGGGGGAAGTGTGTGGACAATTAACACGACGGACAGGTTTGATTACTGGTTTCGTTCACTTGACGATACTGACCGAGCATGCGTACTGGCAGCACTGCTTGTTTTGCGCGAAAAGGGGCCGGCATTGTCGAGACCCTATGCTGATACGCTTAAAGGCTCTCGTCACAGTAACATGAAAGAGTTGCGCATTCAGAGTAAGGGTGATCCGTTGCGGGCATTTTTCGCATTTGACCCAAACCGAACGGGCATTGTGCTTTGTGCAGGCAATAAGGCCGGTAACGAAAGACGATTTTACGATGAGATGCTTCTGGTGGCTGACCGGGAATTCACTCACTGGTTGAATACATTAAAAGAGAGGACGTTACGTGATGGGCAGAAACCTTGAGCAGCTTATAGCGGATGAAAAACCGGATGTTGTTACCAGCGCACAGGCAATGGCTGCCGACATTTTGCTTAACATCAACCTTGCAGAGCTACGTGAAAAGGTGCAAAAAACGCAGGTCGAAATGGCGCATGCGCTGGGTATCAGGCAGCCCACCGTCGCGGTTATGGAAAAGCCCGGGCGCGATCTGAAACTCTCTTCACTCAAGCGCTACGTTGAGGCAGCGGGTGGAAAACTTAAGCTTGACGTAGAGCTGCCGGATGGCTCGCACTATGAGTTTGTGCTGTAAGGCGGCAAAGCAAAAAGCCTGCTTCAAAAGCAGGTTTTTCAAATCTGGCTCCATCATACTAAGCTTTATTTTCATAACCCGTTCCTTTGAAAAAAGGCGATAGCCTGAAAAGGGCTCATTCCGGGGTATGAACCCTTCAACGAAGTTCAGTCGAATTTTCAGTGCATGAACCTTTATTTCTTCACATCAACAACGCGCATGCCGTGGAGTTGTTCATCCGTAATGGTATTGCCCGCTTTGAAGTTATCGATTACCGCGTTAGAAACATAGTAACCGCCTGCTGTATTACGTGCCTTACCTCTGTAAACGTCATAAAGCCGTCACCGCCGTCCGCAAAGAAGCTCTGGGTGGCAATGTGGTAGAGTGTCGCGTCCTCAATCGGTTTCTTCGCGGCGCAGTGATTACCGTTTGGGCAGATCTGTTTCGACAGCGTCAGGGCGAACTTTGGTTTATCGAAGAGGAGATCTATGACGGGGAGAGTAATAAACCCTGGCATTCACAGGCGACAACACAGCATGGCTGGTGGCAAAGCCAGTGGCAGCTTTGGACGCAGGGGGAAAACCGTAAGATGGTTTGCCCATTAACAGGGGGGGATAGCAGTCACGCGCAAACGCTCTCTTTAACGGCCAGCAGGCATTTCATTCACTGGATAAATAACAAACGTATTTTTCCCACAGTGCCAAACTTTCCGCCTTCTGAAGTATTAATCATTCGCTATATGTATGTTTACAGATCTCATATTATATAAAAAGAATATCAATTCTGATTTATTCTGATCTGGCAGTCTTTATCTCAGAAAATATGCTGGCTTACAAGAAACAGAGTTATATGATATCGTAATAATCCCATTCATATTTGTAACATGAATGAGTTTATCTTTATTAATTAAAAGGAATTTATAAAATGGCTATTCCGTCTTATCTTTGGCTGAAGGATGATGGTGGTGCGGATATCAAAGGCTCTGTTGATGTCGAGAAACGTGAAGGCAGTATTGAGGTTATTGAATTCGTGCACTCCCTGAGTATTCCGACAGACGGCAATACCGGGCGACTCACGGGTACCCGTATTCATGCGCCCGTCGTCTTTGTCAAAGAGTTCGACTCGTCATCGCCTTATCTGTTTAAGGCCGTGACGACAGGCCAGACGCTGAAATCTGCTGAATTCAAGTGGTACGCGATTAATGACGCAGGACAGGAGGAGGAGTATTACAATATCAAACTGGAAAACGTGAAGGTGGTTTCTGTCGCACCGGTAATGCATAACGTTAAAAATCCGGCGACGGAAAAATTCAATCATATGGAAAGTGTTCAGCTGCGTTATGAAAAAATAACCTGGACCTACAAGGACGGAAATATCATCCATTCAGATGCGTGGAATGAGCGGGCGACAGCCTAGTTACTCAAGGCCGGTATATTCCGGCCTGTATTATTTTCATCATTCAGATTTATGACATCAAATTATCCACTACATGGATAGTAAAACCTCAGACAGGAAGTAGAGATGCTTAAAGACGAAATGCCTTTTACCGGGATATTATCTCAGGTATTAGCTACTCATTCGGCAATACAGCCCGTTTCTCTGGTTCTTTTTACTCCACAAGCGCCGGCGAGACAGGATCAGATTTTTACCTTGCAGCGCCTCACCCCAGGCACATTATCGTTGGTGACGCTTCAGGGAAACGCGGTCACCATGCCACCTAACGGCCGGTTCATTTTTGTCATACTGATGACCGATCCCACGCAAATTCGCTGCGCCAGGGGGCACGATCCTCTCAATGAGTATATGAGCAGTGGCGCGGTTGATGCCGTGGAAGGCCATACTTCCCTCTCCGGGGGGCAGCAGGTGCTCTATGCGGGTGATATGCTCATCAACAATGGTATTCTGGTCAGCTGGAGTAACAACAGCGGTCACTATCAGCCCACGCCGCAAGCCAGACGAACAAACCTTCTGCCGCATATTCAGTTGTTGCTGCCAGAGCATCTTTTCCAGCCTGTCAGCTTCAGTGGCTCCAGCGCTGCATCTGCACGATCTATGGACTCGCGTATGAATGATTTCTCCTCAACCGGGAGTTTTTCCTCGTATCACGGTTCTGAAGGGGGAGGAGGCTATTCCTCGTAATAGGCTGAGTTAACGCCAAAGTGCAGAAAAGCAAAAAGCCTGCTTTAAAAGCAGGCTTTTCAACAGCGGCGGTTTACCGTAACGCCGGGCAGATGCTCCTCCGACACCGCTCCAATCCGGAAGCCGCCTCGCATTTCGTTTATCCGATCCGCCATAATTCTTTGAATCGCAAAACCAGTTTACTATTATCAGCCTTCTTCGTTACGCACTTCGTTCCCACCTGCACTCTCCTTCGATGGATAACGGCTTTCTGCACACTCATTACGAAAAGGAAATCACCATGAATCTGATGAATAATTGTGCACCTCCCTCTATGGATGTTATATTAAAATATAATATTCGGAGGTGCGCTATGTATACAACACGCCTGAAAAAGGTCGGTGGATCCATCATGCTGGCGGTTCCTCCCGCCGTGCTGAAAACGCTGGAACTGTCGACGGACAGCGAAGTCGGCATGACCATTAATAATGGCTGCCTGATTATTGAACCCCGGAAACGGCCTCATTATTCCCTTGAGGAGCTGCTGGCGCAGTGCGATCCGCACGCTGAAATGAGTGAAGAGGAGCGGGAATGGATTGATGCGCCTGCGGTGGGCAAGGAGATCCTGTAAATGGACAGAGGCGAAATTTGGCTCGTTTCACTGGATCCCATTGCCGGCCACGAGCAAAGTGGAAAACGTCCGGTACTCATCGTATCGAAGGCATCGTTTAACAAGCTGACCCGGCTACCGGTAGTGGTGCCCGTCACCAGCGGCGGGAACTTTGCACGTACAGCAGGTTTCACCGTTTCACTGGAAGGGGCGGGGACAAAAACAACGGGCGTTATTCGCTGCGACCAGCCCAGAACCATTGATATGGCTGCCCGGAACGGCATGCGGCTGGAACGCATACCTGACGCCGTTGTAAATGAGGTTCTTGCCAGGCTGGATGCGATTCTGAGTTAACATCGTGCGGTCTGATGCCCTCACCCCAAGCCTCTCCCACGGGAGAGGGTGCACACACTAAAAACGGCAACCGGGTTGCCGTTTTGCATTTACCTTGCGCAGAAAAGCAAAAAGCCTGCTTTAAAAGCAGGCTTTTCAAATTTGGCTCCTCTGACTGGACTCGAACCAGTGACATACGGATTAACAGTCCGCCGTTCTACCGACTGAACTACAGAGGAATCGTGTGAACGAGGCGCATAGTAACGACCTCAGTACGCCTTGTCAAAGGGGGAAAACACCCTTTTTGATCGTTTGCCGACAATTTCAGCAAATCGCTGATTTTATAGCAAAATCGCGGTGAAATTACACAGGAAGTGCGCCGCCCGCAGGCAGGCGGCGCGATGACTTAGAACAGGACGGAGTAGTTCAGACCAAACGTGCGGCCACGGCCTTTATAGGTATACAGACCCGGTGCGCCATACGTTGGGCTATACAGCCCCGGTGCGCGCTGTCCCCAGGCGGTGGTGTAGTCTTTGTCCAGCAGGTTTTCCACGCTGAAGCTGACTTTACCCACCGGCAGGGCGTAGCTGCCAAGGAAGTCGACGGTGTTATAGCCATCGATCTTCTTGCCGTCGGCATCAGAGACGTCAAAGGTCTGCGTACTCTGCACGCGCAGGGTCCAGTCGCCCGGTGCCCAGTTGACCCAGGCGCTGGCTTTCGACGGGCTGGCGCTGTCAACCGTCAGCTTCTCCCATTTGCCGTTTTCACGGGTTTCGGACTTAATGGCGTTGAAGTTTGCGCCCGTGCTCCAGTCGCTGTCGGTGAAGAAATAGTCCACCTGACCTTCCACCCCGTAGATACGACGCTTGTCGTCTTCGAGGTTAATCGTCATGTCCGTCTTGTTGATGGTGATGGTTTTATCCGAGAGCGAGTAATAGGCCGCGACCTGCGTACGCAGGTTATCCCCGGTATAACGCCAGCCCAGCTCATACGCGTTGACCTTGATGCCATCCAGTTTCGAATCGTTCACGTTCACGCTGTTAACCAGACGATAGTGCCCGTCGACAAGCTGATAGGTGCCGGAGCCGTAGTATTTCGCCAGGTCAGGAATTTCGAAGCCCTGAGAGAAGTTAAACCACAGCTGCTGCTGTTCGGTCAGGCGGCCAAGGATCCCGGCGTTAAACAGGAAGTTGTTGTAATCCGTCTTCCCACCCGGTACCGCGTCGGCAGAGGTGGCCTTGCCGGTGGCGATGGCCTGCTGCTGGGCGTAACCGACAAAATCATCCACCTTGTTTTCGGTGTACTGGTAGCGCACGCCGCCGCTCAGGGTAATGGCGTCAATGTCGTAGCTCGCCTGCAGGAACGGGGCGAGGTTGGTGATGCTGTAACCCGGATAACGGCCCACGTTATAGGCGTTTTCGAGCTTCATGCCGCCGCTCGCCGCCGCTTTGCTCAGGTCGAAGAACTGCTGGTTGGCATCGAAGGTTTCGTGATCGGCATCCACACCCCAGGTCAGCGTCAGGTCATCCACCGGTTTGCTGTTCAGCGTCAGCTTGCCGCCGTAAAAATCGGTTTTCTGCTGGGAGGCGCCAATGCTGGTCACCGCCCCTTTGCTCAGGGTCGGGAACGGGTAGTAGGTCAGGCTCTCATCACGATAGTAGATCTGCGCAACCAGGTCCTGACCCCAGAAATCGGTATTGGAGTACTGCAGGTTAATCAGATGGCGCTCGGTGCCGGGAATACGGTCAGAGTCCAGGTTGTTTTTGTTATACGCCGTGGCATCACCCGTTACCGCCGAGAAGTTCTTCCCGAGATACAGGCCATGCTTGCCGTCGGATTCGCTCTTGTAGTACTGCGTGGTTAACTGCAACTGCTGGTGATCGTCAATGTTGATGGTGCCCGTGCCCATCACATCAATACGGTCGGAATATTGTAAGCCGGTCTGGGTGTTATCGATAATCACCTCGTCGCCCTTGCCGTCATACCAGCCGCCGTAGCGCTGATAGGAGACCGACAGACGGCCGGACGCGTTATCATTCCCGCCGCTGACCGCCGCCGACACGTTCTCATCGTGATCGTTATGGCTATTAAAGCCGCTTTTGGCACCGGTCTGGAACTCAACCTCAGTCTCCGGCTGGCCTTTTTTGGTGACGATGTTCACCAGACCACCGGTACTGCCGCCGCCGTAGAGCGAGGTGGCGCCGGAGATCACTTCGATACGGTCGATGTTGAACGGATCGATCGAGTCAAGCTGACGGCTGTCGCTGCGGGACGAGTTCAGACGTACGCCGTCCACCATCACCATCATAGAACGGCCGCGCAGGTTCATACCGTAGTTGGTACGCCCCTGGCTGCTGACGTCCATTCCCGGTATCAGCTGCGCCAGCACGTCTTTAATCTCTTTTCCCCCCTGAACCTGCTGCTCAATTTCAGCCCGCTCAATAACCCAGGTGGTCTGCGCCATCTCCGCCACGCTGCGGTGGGCGCGGCTGGCGGAGACAACGATATTTTCTTCCTTTTGTTCTTCTGCCCACGCAGAGGTAGAAAGCATTGCAAGCAAGCACGGATTTAAAACCCAAAGATGAGAACGTTTCATTGTTATGTTGATCCTGAATGTGTGTGTCAGTACTCAGTCGTTTTGGCTAACGATTTAAAAACCTGGCTGCTCTCCGGGCTGGCGGTGCTACGCCAGTGGATCACGCCGGGGGTAGTGGCCAGCTCAAACGGCTCGTCGCCGTGCGCGCGATTCAGAATTCGCGCTGCACGCCAGGCCATAAGGCTGAGCTGGGGTTCGGCAATGCCGAGACGGTGCATCCCGGCATTCACGGCAAACAGGCGATTGCTCTGCGGGCCGTCCCATTCAAGGGTGAAATCGTTGTTGATACAGAAGGCGTCGTCCGTGTCCAGATGGAGGCGGTGAGACAGCGGCGCGAGGAACGCCGGCTGTACGGCACGGTAACCGGTGGCAAAAATCACCACGTCGCTCTCCAGCTGCTCGCTACCGCCGTCGAGGTGATGCTGTATGCTCAACCGCTGCCCGTTTTGCAGCCGCGTCAGCGCGGTCACCGAGCGGGACGGCATCAGGTGCGCCCAGGGTTTTTCACGCAGCACTTCAAAGCGGTGATACATGGCGCGGTAAATGGCCAGCAGGGACTCGGTGGTGATCCCGTCGGAGGTCATCTTCTGCTCGTGCAGCATCTGGCGACGGGCCTCTTCACCGAGCGTGGAGAAGCTGTCCACGTACTCCGGCGTGAAGTACTCGTTGGCAAATGCGGCCTCATCCAGCGCGTTGTAATTGTTGCGGCGTGACACCCAGTTCAGGCTCAGCGGCTGTCCCCATTCCCCGCGGAAGATATTTAAAAACAGGTCGGCGCCGCTCTGCCCGCCGCCGACGATAGTCACGCGCTTGCCCGCAAGATCCGGCGTGCGCAGCATCATCTCGCTGGCGTGGAAGCAGGTATCGTCCTGCACGGTGACGCAGTCGGGCAGATTGATCTGTTTGCCAATCCCTACGCAGACGTGGCGTGCCAGGAAGCGATCGCGCTGGGTTACCACCTCAAACAGGCCGCTGTTCTCATCAAAACTGACCTGCTGCACCTGCTGGCTGAAAGCGAGGTTGGTGAGGTTTTCCGCCGCCCAGCACAGGTAATCGGCAAACTCTTCGCGAGAGACGGTGCGCTGCTCGGTGGTCAGAAAGCGGTAGAACTTTTTACGCTGCACCAGGTAGTTGAGGAAGCTGTGGCGGTTGGTAGGCTCCACGGCGCTGACCAGATCCTTCAGGAAGCTGGTCTGCATGTGGCAGTCCGGCACCATCATTCCCGGGTGCCAGGAAAAATGCGGTTTACGCTCAAGAAACAGCGAGCTAAAACCGTCCAGCCCCTCTGCGAGGGCGGCGATGCTGAGGTTAAACGGGCCAATACCAATGCCGATGAAATCATAGGTTTTCATTGCGCTGACTCCCGGGAGACCAGAAAAAGAGGGTTATCAAGATCGGAGACATAGTTCGGCAGCATACGGCTGCCGCCGTCGTGTTCGGAGAAGGTCAGTTTGACCGGGTTGAGGATCACGCGAATGATCTGCGGTCTGAAGAGATCGAATATGGCGAAGCGCTCCGCCAGATCCGGGTGCGCAGCCATATAGCGCTGCAGCACGCCGGCGAGGATCTGGTAGAAACGCGTTTCGCTGACCCCGCTTTGCTGGGTAAGACGCGAGATAAACCGCAGCACCGTCACAAAGTTGCCGGTTTGCAGGTCGTGAATGATGTAATCCGCGCTCAGGCGCGCCGTGACGGCTTTCACCTGCTCCGGCAGGCTCTGCGCCTGCGGGAAATCCTCATCCACTAGGCGCATATCACCCTGGAAATCCTTCAGCAGGATGCGCTGTGGGACGTAATCTTTCATCACCAGCGTCACGTTCTGCCCGTGGGCGATGAGCGCCACCCCGTAGCGGCACAGCAGGTGATAGAACGGGATCACCGTCGCCTCAAACAGCGTTTCCAGCCACGCTTCGGCGCTTAACCCCGAGCGTGTGATCCACGCGTCAATCAGCGGACGCCCGGCGTTGTCGGTCTCCATCAGCGCCGCCATCAGCACCGCCTGTTCACCGTCCTGCAGATAGCAGGAGGGGTTTTCCCGCCAGATCACGCCCAGCATCTCCTGGTAGCGATAGGGCGCTTTCGGCAATGCGGCATAACCCGGATGCGAGAGATACCCCGCCGCTGGTTCGCCAAGCACCTGCGCGCCAGAGCGGATGAGGGTGGCGTCGCTGGTGAACTGCTGCTGTAACCAGCGCGATGCCAGCGGCCCGGCAGCAATGTACTTGCCCGGAATACCGCGATAGCAGGAGGTGTTGTAGATGGTCAGCGGCAGCTTGATGTCATATTTCGTGCGGCGGCTGGCGTTGGTCAGCGTGCGCAGGGACTGCTGTGCCAGGTACTCATCGCCAAACTCGCCCAGCTCCACCATCTCACCGCGCGCCAGCTGTGCCAGGAAATGAATGGCGATCTTCTGCTGCCACTGCCACGGGTGCAGCGGCACCGGCAGCCAGCTGTCGTCGAGCCCCAGCGCCTGCCAGCGGGTGTCGAAGCGGGCGCGCTCGGCGTTGTCCATGGCGCTGGCCAGCAGATTGTGAATGTCGCAATCGGCGTCGCTGCTCCAGACCAGTTGCTCGCGCTTAACGGCGACCCAGTGCAGGCGAAAACGCCCGCGGTATTCCGGCGCGTACTGGCGCAGCGCATCCAGCCCCCAGCCGCGGCGTCCCTTGTTAAAAATAAACTTCGGATGGCCGCTCATCAGACACTGCAGTTCGTCCGGGTCGAGGTGGATAAGCGCGTCGGCATCCAGCGCTTCACGCGCCTGCAGCAACTGAATATCGCCCCGCAGCGTGGCGTAGAGATCTTCCAGATGCTCTGCCGTTTGCGCATCGCTCATCTCCAGCACCGTGGCCAGCTGCAGCAGCGCGCTTTCCGCTTCAATGGCCGCGCCGCTCACGGCGGTCAGGCTGTTCGGGTCGATATGCAGCCAGCCCCAGATCCCGCGCGTGGCGTGAAACTGCCAGGTTTCGCTGCCCATGGTGATTTGCCAGCGGTCCGTGTCCAGGGACTCGGCGCGCAGGGTGCGCTCGTATTCCAGCTCGGCGAGGATCTTCGCCACCATCTCACGGTTCACTTTTTGCCAGAGTGCGTTCACAGGCCCACCTCGCTGAAGAAGCGGTGACGCTCGCTCATGATGAGGCGCGAACGCTTGTGCGGGAAATCGAACTCTTTGACGGTGTCGAAACCGGCGGTAGCCAGATGGCGGAACAGGCGCTGGTTGTCGAAACGTGGCTCGGCGACAATCCGCGTGGTGCGCGGTTCATCCATAAACAGATAGTGGCTCAGGCCGCGCAGCCAGCTGCGGATATACTGCGCGCCGCGCCAGTTCTCTTCCCCGACCAGCATATGCAGCCCGCGGTCAAACGGCTGCCAGCGATAGTGGCGACCAATGCGATCTTCCGGCGCCCAGTAAAGCTCAAAATAGCCGAACGGCTGGTCGTCGAAGCAGCCGATAACCGGATAGCAGTACGTCGAGTCGAGCTGACGGCGCAGGTAGTTCTCCTGCTCGGCCTGCGGGCCGGCCATCTCCCAGAAGGCGTTGACGCGAGGGTTGTTCATCCATTGGGTAAAACGTTCGCCATCCAGCGCCACGTCCGCCACGCGGAAACTCAGGGTGCGTTTAATCTGCGGATCGTAACGGCGATAGACTTCGCCCTGCGGGCGGTGAGGGCGCAGCGGGAAGTAGAGCTGACGGCTCTCATCGAACTGCATACCACCGCTGGCCTGCGGACGTTCGCCTTTAAGCCACAGCGGCAGCTGCCAGAAGGTCTCACGGGCCAGATAATCTCCGCTGGCAAGCGCGAATAACGCCTGCGCCTGGGGTTCATCCTGCCAGGCCGCCCACGGCAGCGTGATGCCGGTCAGCGCTGGCGCGGCGACGAACAGCTGATCCAGCGCCTCGACCAGCCAGCCGTCCGGAATGTCGTTCATGCGCTCAAGCACCGCGCTGCCATCGAGACCCAGGCTCAGCGGAAGAGATTTATCCGTTGCGGTGCAGCGAAAGCCGTAGCCGGAATGGACGATATTCGCGTTAGCCATCACGCCTTCTCCTTGTAAAACGGGTTGCTAAAGTCGAAATAGATCACCGCCGGGTCGGCAATGGTGTTTTCGTTGCGATCGTGCAGGTAGCAGAAGAAATTGCCTTTGCAGTTCCAGGTCGGGCTGTCGAGCACGTAGTCAAGACAGCGGGTCTGCTTCGCGGTCTGGCGCAGTCCGGCCAGTGCATCACGCACCCGGGTCATCAGGCTCTCTTCGCTGTCGAAACCGGCAGCGGCGAGGGCGGCGGTGACGGCGAGTGTGGAGTTGAGCAGCAGGTAATAGGGGAAGTAGCGCAGCAGCTGGCTCTCGCCGAAGCGGTTTTCCACCTCGCTTTCACCCGCCTCCTGCAGCCACGCGTCGGCCCCTTCGGTCCAGGCGCTGCCCTGGCAGTCACGGTAGATAAGCCCGACGGGGAAATCCTGCTGCATCTCAACGAGGATATTTTGCTGGTGTGCCAGCAGCACCAGCCCGTAGTCCGCCTCGGCGCTGAACAGCGGGAGGAGCACGCGGTCGCAATAGGCGTCCAGCCAGCAGCGCGCGGCCTGGGCTAGTGGTAAATCCAGCCGCTGGCTGAGACGGCGCACCGCCGCGGCCAGCAGGCTATCACCGCCGTCCGGCGCGGCCTGCGTCAGGCTCACCAGCACGTTGGTTTGCGTAGCCGGGGTATCAAACAGCAGGTTAACGCGTAGCGCCATCAGGCTCTCTTCCTGAATGGTGCCGCTTTCGTCACGCAGACCCGCCCAGCCGTCTTCCTGCATGACGCGCATGGTGGGGTAGCGCGCCTGGAGTTCCTGCCAGCGCGCCGTCTTCGCCAGACGCGCCAGGCGCATCCCGCGTTTAACCTCTTTCACCGACAGCGTGCGCACCGAGTTGGTCAGGCGCACGCTGAGGGAAAACTTAATCATGTCGCTGTTGGTTTCGCTGTACAGCGAGCGGGAAGAGCTGGTCGGCAGCCATTGCGCGCCCGCTTCGCCCAGATCCTGCAGAGCACCCTTCGTCACCAGCCGCTGGCACCATGCCTGCTCCAGCAGATACTCCGCCTGCCACGGATGCATCGGCAGCAGCCAGCGGGTGTCGGTGAAGTGGCCGAGCAGCTCAGGCGCGCTCTGGGCGGCGAATCGCAGCAGGCGTTCGCGCAGGGAGACGTTCAGGCTGTCGCCGGCAATCAGTTCGCTCTCAACGGCAAACCAGCGCAGCGGGAAGCGGGAGGCGAAATCGGGCAAATAGCGACGCGCTTCGGCTTCGTTAAACGGCTCGTGCGATTTCGGGGCCGGGTGAAACGCATGCCCCACCAGCAGCGCCTGTTCCGCCTCGGCGAACGTCAGCGGCGTGTCGCGCAGGGTTGCCCAGCGGTGACGCAGGTCGATCGCCTGCCAGGTGTGGGCATGGCTTTCGAGGACGCGCTGTTTAAAACGCGCCAGCGTATCGGCATCCAGTGAGCCTTTTACAGAGGGTTTTTCAAGAATTAAATCAACCAGTTGAGGGAAAGTGACGGCGTCACCATGGTCGCTGTCGCTCTGGATAAGCGTTGCCGGGAAACGGTACTGATGATGCTGGGTTGGGGAAAAATAGTGTACTGAAACCCGAATGGCCTGGGTTGGCGAGAGCGGGATATGGATCTGCGATAACGCATCCGCGCAGGTCGCGGGGAGATAGCGCCAGTCCTTCGTTTCGCGCAACAGGGCGTTTAAAAAACACTGGGCCGCAACGTCTGTACCGGCAGAGCGGGGCAGAGTACGCATAGGTGTACCTCATTCCATGACTGATAATAATTCTCGTTATGATATTCATTCTGTTTACAGTCGCAACTATTTTTGCAATATTTGTTTTCATAAAGTTCATGATTTCCACACATTTATTGACACTATGTTCACAATTCTATGCGCTCACTTTCTGACACTCTGACGGACAATCTCACCCCGAAAGCGAACTGGCCCCTGGCATTGTGTGCAGGTTTATTAGGGATCGGACAAAACGGTTTGCTGGTGATGCTGCCGCAGCTGGTCACCCTGACCGGACTCTCGCTCTCCGTCTGGGCGGGTCTGTTGATGTTCGGATCGATGCTCTTTTTACCGGCTTCGCCCTGGTGGGGACGCCAGAGCGAGCGGCACGGCTGTAAAAGTGTGATGCTGGCCGCGCTCAGCGGCTATCTGGCCAGTTTTGTCGTCATGGCGCTGGTGGTCTGGGCGATGGCCGCCGGGAGGCTGGATACCGTCTGGGGGCTGGCGGGGCTGGTCCTCTCGCGAATGCTGTACGGCCTGACGGTCTCCGGGCTGGTGCCTGCGGCCCAGACGTGGGCGATTCAGCGCGCGGGGCTGGAGAAAAGAATGGCCGCGCTGGCGACAATCAGCTCCGGTCTCAGTTGCGGGCGTCTGCTCGGCCCGCCGCTGGCGGCGATGATGCTCAGCGTTAACCCGGTGGCGCCGCTGTGGCTGATGGCGATCGCGCCGTTAATCGCTCTGCTGCTGGTGCTGCGCGAAGTCGCCGATCCGCCGCTGCCGCCGGTGGCGCACCAGTCGACCCGGCTAACCGCAGCAATGTTGCCGTTCCTGCTGCTGGCGCTGCTGCTGGCGGCGCTGGTGAGTCTGATGCAGCTTGGCCTGTCACCGCATCTTAGCCCGTTGCTGAACGGTAACGCCCGGGAGATTAGCCATCATGTCGCGGTCCTGCTGAGCCTGGCCGCGCTGGCCACGCTCGCGGCGCAGTTTCTGGTGGTCCGCCCGCAGCATTTCAGCCCGGTCACCTTGCTGTGCCTGGCCGCGGGGCTGATGGTTGTCGGCCTTGGGGTGATGTGTATTGCGGGTGTCGCGCTGTTCTACGTGGGGATCGTCATCACCTCGCTGGGTGCGGCCATGGCGACGCCCGGCTATCAGCTACTGCTGAACGACAGGTTGACGACAGGGAAAGGGGCGGGGGTGATTGCCACCAGCCATACGTTAGGCTACGGCGTCAGCGCGTTGCTGGTCCCGCTGGTAACGCGCGTATCCGGTGAGTCGTTTTTAATCGTGGCCGCCTGGGGAATAGCGCTGCTGTTTTTGGCCCTGAGCGTAGGGGTATGGTCAGCTGAGCGTACCCCGGCCGGCCGGCGCTAGTGGACCTGGCGGACAGACGCGCCGCAAGACTCTTCATGCTGCCTTAGACGCTTAAGCGGATCCTGCTGATAAAAGTGGCAGAAACGCTGCCACAGCGCCGGGAAACGCGGCGCGAAGAGCTCGGGTGCGCTGAAGAAATACTCTGACAGCACCGCAAAGCATTCGGCGGGATCGGTCGCCGCATAGGCATCAATGCTGGCCGCGCTTTCCCCCACCAGGTCGATTTCGTCCTGGATGTTATCCATCGCCGCATGTAGATCGTGCTCCCACCCCGCGACGTCGCGAAGCGGGATCAGCGGCACGCCGCTGGCGCGATCGCCGTTGCGGGTATCCAGCTTATGCGCCACCTCATGAATAATCAGATTAAAACCAGACGCGTCGAACGAGTCCTGAATATCGAGCCAGTTGAGGATAATCGGCCCTTGCTGCCAGCTTTGCCCGGACTGCACCACGCGCTGGTTATGCACCAGCCCGATATCATCTTCCCACTCGTCATCCACCACGAACGGTGCAGGATAGATCAGCACCTCGTGGAAACCGTCCAGCCATTCAATACCGAGTTCAAGCACCGGCAGGCAGAACAGCAGGGCGATGCGCGCACTTTTATGGGCATCCAGCTCAAACCCCTGCAGCGGGACCAGCCGCTTTTGCTGCAAAAAGCGATCCGCCAGCTGAATCAGCTTTGACTGTTCATCCGGCTGGAGACTGGCCAGCACGGGGATCGCCAGCGCGTCATCCCACGGCAGCGCCGCATGTTGACCAGCATCATTTGATTTCCAGGGCCACTTAATCATCGCTTTGCTCGCAAACTCGTCACGTGAACAAAATTGAAAGGTCAGGTTAACATGCCAAAGAACCCGGCATGAAGGCAACTACAAAACGTTGAGATGTCGGAATGGCAGAAGAGGCCAGCCTCTCCGCCATTATTCAACCATTTATCCCGTTTCCTTTCAGTGACAAAACTCCCAATGAGAACATCAGGTGAGGAAAGTCTGTAGCCCGGCGGTTATTGGCTATTTTCCAAAACAAATACGTTTTGCTCTCCGTTAACATACGTCACCTGCAGCCAGGTGTGATGCTCATCATTTGCGGGTCGGAGATCGCTGATTAACGTTCCGCCGCCAAGCGAGAGTGCTTTAACATATGGAGTGGCTGAGTTTTTATTAATCGCAATCCACGAACCGGTCCGGCAGGCATTTGCGGAGTTGTTGCACAGGAAGGCAAAGTAGGGACTATCGATCATCATATTATACTGGCTGAGTTTGTCCCCACTGCGGATCAAGACTTTTTTGCCATTGTTTCCACAATTTTCACAAAGCATACGGTCATCCTGTGTTCCGGAAAGAGTCACTTTGTAGGGCAGTGGCGAACTTTGTGGGGTGAAAAGGGCGCTATTTTTTGCCGCGGGCTTGTGTTCAGACGCGCTACAGGCTGACAGAACCAGCGTTATCATCAGGAGTGGAAAAACGGACAGGCCTGAGGTTCTTTTCAGGATCAATGGTTGCTCCTTTATTCTCTTCAAACGGGTTATTGACGACGTTTAATCTTCCCGAGCGCGTCAATCAGTTGCGCCTTCTCCAGGTCAGAGATCTGCTTATCGTCCAGTAATCGGGCCAGCATACGGTCCTGCTCTTCACCAAACCCACCACCGGTCAGGATTTGACGGCTAATCAGATTCAGGATCGTATTATCCAGTTGCAGAATTTGTGCTCTGACTTCTTTCAATGGACGGGGCTGCCACGCTTTTTCTGGCTGTAAACGCCAGCGGTCAAGGTAGCGATACTGGATATTTTTACTGATGGCCATCTGCGTCTGGACAAACGCGTCAATACTCTGCGGATCCAGCATGGCGTCACGGGCAGCGCTCTGCGCCTTCAGGAGCACATTTTTTTCCCGCGGGAGATCCTCAACGGGAAGGTGGTTCGCCGCTTTATAGCCTGCCACATCCTTCATCACGTCGAACCGTGTATTTAAGGCCTCTGCCAGCTCAGGCAGGGTTGCGGCGTTTACGGACGTGGCCAGAGAAGAGCCACACATTAATATTGATGAAACCACGACAGCGAAATAGCGCACGGTTATTCTCCCGGCAATAATAATGAGAAATCTATTATGGCAGCCTGTTTTTTACAGGCAATCCTTTATCACGTTAATAAGCGATGGCAATTGTAAGCATTTCGGGTGATAGGGGGATAAATAATTTATTCCGTCCACTTAAGGCGTTAATAGTGCAAAGGTCTTAAAGGTTATTGCCAGATAAACAGATTGAACTTCCTGATAGCATAATAAAGAGCAATTTATACCACACGCAATGTGCGCTATCACGCGCCACTCAATATGACTCTGGAAATAAAATGAAAACGAATATTATTATGCGCAGCCTGTTAATTGCAGGGTTTAGCGCGACAGTCCCTTTTGCCTCTGCTTCTTATAACGGCTTTGATGCCCGCAGTACCGCCATGGGTGGCACCGGCGTGGCGTCGGCACACTTTGGCGTGGCGCCACTGGTGAACCCGGCCCTGCTGGCGACGTCGCGCTCGCAGGATAAAATCAGCCTGATTGCACCGTCCCTCGGTGCGCAGGTCAGCGATCCGGCCAACCTGATTGATGGTTTTGATGATGTCAAATCGGCCTGGGACAGGCTGGAAAGCGCCATGGGTACCGGCAATGAGGCGCAGGCCGCAGGCAAACTGGGGGATATGGTTGCTGGGCTTTCCGGTGAAAATGCGTACGCGAATGTCGGGCTGGCGATGGTGCTGGCGGTGCCGGATGACTCACTCCCCATCGCGCTGTCCGTTAACAGCTGGGCGAAAGGAAATGCCCGCGCGCTTGTCAGTCAGAGCGACCTGGAGTACCTCGAAGGCGTTGCCAATGGATCTATTATTCCGGTGGAGGAGGATCTGGATAAGCTGACCTCCCGCGCCGAAGGGATGGTGGCGCTGGTCACTGAATACGGCGTGTCGATTGCCCGTCCGTTTACCGTGGGGGATATTCCTGCAGGTGTGGGGTTCACGCCGAAGATCCAGCGTATTGAAACGTGGAACTACAACGTTGCCATCAACAACTATGACAGCTCCGATCTGCGCGATGGCAACTGGCAGCACCAGACCATGAGCGCCAACATCGACGCCGGTCTCTTTGCCTCGCCGACCCTAGGCTGGATGGTGGCGCTTTCCGCGCAAAACCTGTTTGAAAACCGCGTAAAAACCCGAGAGGTAAACGGCTATCAGCCTGCCTTTGTGATCCGTCCACAGCTCACCGCCGGTACCGCCTGGCAAACCGGACCGGTGACGCTGGGGGCCGATATTGACCTGACGCCGGTCAGCAATTTCCAGTATATCGACAAAAACCAGTACGCGGCCTTTGGCGCGGAATGGCGCACAGCCGACTGGGTGCAGCTGCGGGCGGGCTATCGTCTGGATATGCGCGGCAATGACCGCCGCGTGGTGACGGGCGGTGTCGGGCTTTCCGCCGGTGAGGCCATGCAGTTTGACTTAACCGCCCTTGCCGGACGCGACCGCACGATTGGCGGTGTCGCGCAATTTACCTTCTACTTCTGACAGATCCAGGGTTTGTGAGACAGGAGACGCTATGGAGTGGCGGGTTACAGATGTTATAGAGTTAGCGGCTGTGCAGCGCTACGCGCTTATTCTGTGTGCTGAGCAGTTAAAGCTGGTAGCGGTCATCACCTCTTCAGCACCTGTTACTGCGGGCGATAGGCTTTATCCCGTGCAGGATGCAAAATATCTGATTAATAAAGACGAACATAAAGTCGTTAAGATAATCAGCGCTGCTGCATTTACCCCTTTGCGCTGGAAAACGTTACAGGCGCAATCGGATTTGGACGTTGCAGCGTATTAAATTTTAGCCAATGGCCTTTTCACCGATGAATAAACAGAGAGGAACTCCTCTCTGTTTATTCCTCATCAGAAAGGCAATTCATGAAACCGTTATTTTATTTTTCGCCGCTTCGCAGGGCGATCCTCGTCACACTGCTTGGCACCGCCGGTGCTTCCTCTGCCGCCACCCTCATCGAAAAAGACACCCTTATTGATGGCCGCTCCCCCAGTAATGAAGACTATCAGGTTCAAAATGGCGCGACGCTAACCGCAAAGGATGCGGTTGTCGGTAAAATGACCATTTCTGATGGCCATCTGGCCATGGATGGCGGGCAGGTTAATGGCTTCCTGACGCTTCAAGCTGGCAGTACGGCAACTATTGATAATGCTCACGTTAACGTCGCCGCATTGATGGGGGACACCCGGCTGCGCAACACGACGATCGCATTCCAACTTATTATGTATGATGCGCAATTAGCCGCGGCACAAATCCGCGCGCGGCAATTCGCGGCGAACAATGCAGAGGTCATCGTCGAGAACAGTGTTATTGCCAATAGCGATGAAGTCTTCACCGGGGCAGTTGATTTTAATGGTACTCACGGCACGTTTATCGGTAGCGCGATTAAGGGATATGCGTCCGGTATATACCTTAGTGGCAATAACAATGTCAGCCTGGACAGCTCCAGCGTTGGAGCGGTAAACGGCCCGGCGTTTATGGTCAGCTCGGGTAGCCAGACTATTCTCCTGACAAACGGTAGCACCGCTGGCTCCGATACCGGGGAACTTCTGACCGCCAGAAAGGGCAGCGAAGTCTCCCTGTCGCTCAACGCCAGCCAGGCCGCAGGCACTGTCCGTGCGGAAGAAGGCGCTGTGGTTGACGTCGCGCTCAGCAACGGCAGCCATCTCTCCGGCGCGATGACGAACGTCAATTCCCTGTCGGTGGATAACACTTCTCTCTATGAAATGACGGCTGACTCCGATATCAAATCCCTTTCCATGGCGGGCGGAACGGTGAGATTTGCCGCAGGAGAGGAGTACCGCACCCTGACGCTCGGCACGCTCTCCGGCAGCGGTCATTTTGTGATGAATGCCGATCTCCGCACGGGCGAAGCCGATCTTCTGGATATCACCGACAGCGCCTCCGGGAAACACACTCTGCACGTGGCGGCCAGCGGTCGCGAGGCCGGTCGCGACGTGCTGACGCTGGTGCGTACCGGCGGCGGTGATGCTGAATTTGCCCTGAACGGAGGACGCCTCGACGTGGGGGCCTGGCAGCATACGCTGGTGCGTAATGGCAACCAGTGGGAGCTGGTGCAGGCGCCAGGTTCAACCTCCGCGTCTACCGATGCGATGCTGTCGATGGCGTCCGCGCCACAGTTTATCCACGAGTATGAAATGAACGTCCTGCGCGCGCGTCTTGACGACACCCGCACCCGGTCGCAGTCCGGCATGTGGGGCACTGTGCTGCACAGCCGCAGCGATGTCGACGGCGCCTGGGGTTCCGCGTATCGCCTGGAACAAAACGGCATGATGCTGGGCGGCGATAAGGTACCTTCTCTGAATGCAGGGGATCTCACCACCGGGGCCTGGCTGAGCCAGTCAACCGGTCAGGTTAAACATGCCCGCGGCGGCCAGAGCCGTGTCACCAGCTACGGTGGCGGTCTGTATGCCACGCTGAACTCGGCTAACGGCTGGTACACCAGCGGCTCCGCGCAGATTAACCATTTCGCCAACAAGCTGAGCGCCCGCATGAGCGATGGTGCAACGGCGCGTGCCGACTGGCACAGCTGGGGATACGGACTGGGTCTGGAAGCGGGTCGTCATATCGCCCTGAGCGATGCCACGCATCTGACGCCGTTTGCCGGGCTCGATGGCTGGATGACCCCGTCTGAGCACGTCAAACTGAACAACGGGATGACGACGGAAACCGGCGACGGACGTTCACTGCAGGCGCAAGCCGGTCTGCGCGTGAGCACCCGTCTGGAGGCCGGTGAGGTGCAGGTCATGCCTTATGCGACGGCGGCCCTGCGTCAGGAGCTGGTCAAAAACGGCAGTACGCGCATTAACGAAACTTATGATTTTACCAACGACTTCACCGGAACGGGTGGCACATTCACGGGTGGTATCAGCGTGAAAGTGACTCCGTCAACCGAGGTCTGGCTGGATGCGAGCTACGTGAAGAGTGAGCATGTTGAGTCGCCGGTGGTGGGGAGTGTCGGCCTGCGCGTCGATTTCTAAGTTGTACCGCAAGCATGACCGGTTCGCCGGTCATGCTCGGGCTTAACCGCGGTTCCGGTAACTCACCGTAACCTGATTACTCAGCACCGTTAACGGGGCGTCAAGACGCCCGCCCGCCGCGGAATAATACTCGAAACGAAAAGGCCCGCCTGCCGGCATCCCGGCAGGCAGGGAGCGCTCGCCGGAAAAACCGGAGAGCGGCAGGCAGCGTGCCGCGCTGCACAGGCGGATGCGAAACCCCGGCGGGGTCAGTCCATGGGTCGTGATTTTCCAGTGTACGCGGGCGGCCACGGCCCCCGCAGGCAGGGGAGAGGGGCTTTGCACCGGTTTGCTCTTCAGCACCTGCTGGCCCCGCGTCATCGTGCCGCCAAAGCTGCTGCTGCTCCAGGAACCATCTGCCGCCATGACCAGCGGCGAGATCAGAAGCAGTCCCGCAGCCCATCGCGTCATCCTTTCCCCCCAATCAGATAGGTCATCCGCACGTTGCGCTGAGTATTAATCTCCTGGCTCGAAAGCACCGCCAGCTGCGGGAAGATGCGGCGCAGGTAGCGCGACAGCATCAGGCGCAGGGCCGGGTTCACCAGCAGCACCGGCGGCGCGCCTAAGCCTTCCTGGTGCTGCAGCGCCTGTTCGGTCTGCTTCATCAGGTTTTCGGCAATGCCTGGCTCAATCGCGCTGCCGCTCTGGGTCGCCTGGACCAGCAGCTGCTCCAGGGAGAGATCCAGACCAATCAGCTGAATATCGTCCTCCCCCGGGAACCACTGCTGGGTGATCGCCCTGGAAAGACGCGCCCGCACGCGGGTGGTCAGCTCATCGGCATCGCTCTGGGCGGTGGCAAACTCCGCCAGCGTATCGATGATGGTGCGCATATCGCGGATCGGCACGCGCTCGGCCAGCAGGTTCTGCAGCACCTTGTGCAGCGTGGTCAGGCTGATGACTGCCGGAATGAGATCTTCCACCAGTTTCGGTGAGTGTTTGGTGATCTGATCGAGCAGTTGCTGCGCCTCCTGACGGCCAAACAGCTCCTCGGTATGGGTGGAGATCAGATGGTTAAGATGCGTTGCCACCACCGAACTCGGGTCAACCACCGTGTAGCCGAGTGTCTGCGCCAGTTCACGGTGGACTTCGTCAATCCACAGGGCGGGCAGGCCAAAGGTCGGCTCGGTGCACGGGGTGCCGGGGACTTCGCCCTCTGCGCAGCCGGGGTTGATCGCCATCCAGCGATCCGGTTGCACGTCGCCTGAACCAATGGTGACCCCTTTAAGCAGAATGCGGTAGTGCGTCGGGGCCAGATCCAGGTTGTCACGAATATGCACGGCAGGGGGGAGGAAACCCATCTGCTGGGCGAACTTCTTGCGAATGCCGCGCACGCGGGTCAGCAGCTGGCCCTGCTGCTCGTGATCCACCATCGGGATCAGGCGATAGCCCACCTCCAGACCCAGGGTATCTTCCATTTGTACGTCAGACCAGGTGGCTTCGTGCACCTGCGCCACCTCGGCTTCCGCCGCGTCGGCGTCAGCCTGCGCGCCACCGACTTTTTTCGCGTCGCCTTCACGGCCGCGCAGCCACCAGGCGACGCCCAGCAGCGTGGCGGTAAACAGCAGGAAGACGAAGTTCGGCATACCGGGGATCAGCCCCAGCAGACCAATCACGCCCGCCGCCAGCACAATCACGCGCGGAGAGGTAAACAGCTGGCCCACCATCTGCTCGCCCACATCCTGATCGTTGGCCACGCGGGTTACGACCACACCGGCCGCGGTGGAGATCACCAGGCCCGGGATCTGCGCCACCAGACCATCACCGATGGTCAGCAGGGTGTAGGTTTCACCGGCCACGCCCACGGACATGTCGTGCTGCATCACGCCGATCACCAGACCGCCAATAATGTTGATCGCCATAATCAGCAGCCCGGCGATAGCATCGCCGCGCACAAACTTGCTGGCACCGTCCATCGAGCCGTAGAAATCCGCCTCCTGCGTCACCTCTTTACGGCGGCGTTTGGCTTCCTCTTCGCCGATCAGGCCAGCGTTCAGATCCGCGTCGATCGCCATCTGCTTGCCCGGCATCCCGTCGAGGGAGAAACGCGCACCCACTTCCGCAATACGTCCGGCCCCCTTGGTGATCACCATAAAGTTAATGATGATCAGGATGATGAACACGATGATACCGATGGCGAAATTGCCGCCCACCAGGAAGTGGCCGAACGCTTCCACCACCTGACCCGCCGCTTCTGAGCCGGTATGGCCATTCATCAGGATCACGCGCGTGGAGGCGACGTTAAGCGCCAGCCGCAGCAGGGTGGAGAACAGCAGCACCGTCGGGAATGCGGAAAACTCCAGCGTGTTCTGGGTAAACATGGCGACCAGCAGGATCATGATCGACAGCACGATGTTGAAGGTAAACAGCAGATCCAGCACGAAGGTCGGCAGCGGCAGGATCATCATCGCCAGGATGGTCATGATCAGTACCGGCCCGGCCAGCACCTGCCACTGGGTTTCCTTCATGTTGGGTAATCGTAATTTGGTGGCGATATTGGCCATCACTCTCTACTCTCTTGTGCAAAATCCATTCCCGCCGGAACGGGAAGATCTTTAGGTGTCAGCGGACGTAAGCCATAGCCCTTACGCCAGCGCTTCAGGCCATAAACCCAGGCCAGGACTTCCGCCACCGCGCTATACAGCTCGGCGGGAACCGGTGAGCCGGGGTCACAATGGCGATACAGGGCACGCGCCAGCGGCGGTGCCTCAAGCATGGGAACCCGGTTCTCTTCGGCCAGTTCGCGGATGCGCAGGGCAATCAGCCCGCTACCGCTGGCCACCACCATCGGCGCCCCCATGGCGCCTTCCTGGTACTTCAGAGCCACCGAATAGTGGGTCGGGTTATTCACCACCACGTCGGCGGTGGGAACATCGGTCATCATTCGCTGCTGCGCCATCTGGCGCTGCAGCTGGCGGATGCGACTTTTAATCAGCGGGTCGCCTTCCTGATTTTTGAATTCGTCTTTGATTTCCTTCAGGCTCATGCGCAGCTTCTTGAAGTTGCTCCAGAGCTGGTACACCACGTCGAACGCCACCATCGGGATCAGCGATAAGATAATGACCAGCATGCAGCCCATCAGCAGGGCGCTGATATCACCCAGCGCCAGGCGCAGGGGTTCATACATCAGGCTGATAAATTTCCCTTTGTTAAACCACAGGAACAGCCCGCCACCGATGCCCGCCAGCGTCACCTTGAGAATGCTCTTGACCATTTCCGACACCATCTGCGCGGAAAACAGACGCTTGATGCCGCTGATCGGGTTGAGCTTTTTGACGTTGAATTTGAGGGCTTTGGCGCTCATATTCAGGCCGCCAATCAGCGACGGCGTGGCAACGGCGGTAAGAAACAGCCCGCCGACGAAGGGCAGCAGGGCCAGAAACGCCATCCCCAGCAGCGATCCGGCGTGATGCAGCATCTGCTGCGGGTCGCTGACTAACAACCGGTCAAACGTCAGACCGCTATGCAGCAGATGCTGCAGCTGTTTTGCCAGCCAGCCGCCCGCCACCAGCAGCAACCCCCAGCCTGCCAGCAGCATCAGGAGGCTCGTCAGCTCGCGCGATCGGGGAACCTGTCCCTCCTCGCGCGCTTTTTGCTTTCGGTGGGGTGTGGGGTCTTCTGTTTTTTCGCTGTCGTTTTGTTCTGACATGACATTCGCCCGGCGGGATTAGAAGCCGAGTGACTCCAGCAGATCGTCCACCTGCTCCTGAGACGCCACAATGCCCTCGGCGCGGGTATCGATCTGCGGACCGTTCTTCAGGTGCGCGTCACCGGCAGCGGCACTGGCGTCGCGTTCGCTCATGTTTTCCACCAGCACGCTGATAAGCTCCTTCTCCACGGTCTCGATAACGTGCATCAGGCTTTGCAGCACCTGACCGGTGAGATCCTGGAAGTCCTGCGCCATCATGATTTCCGTCAGCTGGCGGTTGGTTTGCTGGGTCTTTTCCGGCACGTCGTACAGAAAGGCGCGGGTGGCTTTAACCAGCTCGCGGGCATCGTCCAGCGGCTGCGGATTGGCAAACCACGCATCCCAGCGGGCGCTCAGCGCGGTGGCGCTATCGCTCAGCCCTTCCTGCAGCGGGCGCGCCACCTCGACGCTGGTCAGCGCCCGGTCGGCGGCCTGGGAGGTCTTACCCACCACATAGTTCAGGCGGTCGCGGGTGTTCGGAAACGCATCCGCGACTTCCATAATCGCCTGTTCCAGACCGAGGTTGGCCATGCTGTCGCGCAGCAGACGGGTCAACTGGCCGATGCGAACGAAAATCTCAGTGGCGTTATCCGCCTGCATGTTTAACGGGGAGTTCATATGGGTTACCCGAGTTTTTCAAAGATTTTGCCGAGCTTCTCTTCCAGCGTGGCAGCGGTGAACGGTTTAACGATGTAACCATTGGCGCCCGCCTGAGCCGCGGCGATGATGTTCTCTTTCTTCGCTTCTGCGGTCACCATCAGGACCGGCAGTTTTGCCATCGCCGCATCGCTGCGGATGGTTTTCAGCAGCTCCAGTCCGTCGACATTCGGCATGTTCCAGTCACTGACGACAAAATCGAATTTGTCGGCGCGCAGCTTGTTGAGCGCGTCCTGGCCGTCTTCGGCCTCGTCAATGTGCTTGTAGCCCAGATCCTGCAGCAGGTTTCGTACGATGCGTCGCATGGTGGCGAAGTCGTCTACCACCAGAAAACGCAAATTTTTATCCGACATGGGGGGTATCTCCTGAACGTCGTGAGTCGGTATGGGATGATTTATGTTTATGGAAACTGTCCAGTAAGCACTGGCTGATATCGTCGAGGTCGACGATCTTTTTCGCCGCGCCCAGCGCAATCGCCTCCCGCGGCATGCCGAACACCACGCAGGTGGCTTCGCTTTGCGCGAGGGTAAAGGCGCCGGTCTGGCGCAGGTGCAGCAGGCCGCGCGCGCCGTCCGCGCCCATGCCGGTCAGCAGGGCCGCGCTGGCGTGTTTGCTGGCCTGACGCGCCACGGAGTCAAACAGCACATCCACCGACGGACGATGACGGTTCACCGGCGGGGCATCGCTGAGCCTGATCCGGTAGCCGTTGTCCTGGCAAATGACCTCCATATGGCGATCGCCCGGGGCAATCAGGGCGGTACCTGGCAGCACCGGCTCGCCATCTTGCGCTTCACGCACGGCAATCTGGCACAGCGAGTCGAGTCGCTGGGCGAAAGAGTGGGTAAAACCGGCAGGCATATGCTGGGCAATCACAATCCCCGGCGTGCTGACCGGCAGCGGCATCAGCACCCGGCGCAGCGCCTCCGTGCCGCCCGTGGAGGCACCAATGGCGATGAGGCTCTGCTGGCGCACGGGAATACCGGCGAGCACCGGCCTGGCCGCGGGGTCGTGCGGGGCCAGCTTCGCGCGGGCCGCGACGCGGATCTTCTCCACCACCAGCTGGCCCCAGCTGTCGATATTCTCTGCACCGCGGTGCTCGGGCTTGGGCAGAAAATCCACCGCGCCGCGCTCAAGCGCGGTCAGAGTGGCTTTCGACCCGCGGGTAGTCAGGGAGGAGACCATAATTACCGGCATCGGGCGCAGGCGCATCAGGCGGGAGAGAAACTCCAGCCCGTCCATCCGCGGCATGTCGATATCCAGCGTCAGCACGTCCGGGTTAAGCTGTTTGATCAACTCGCGCGCGATAAACGCGTCCGGTGCCGTACCGACCATTTCCATATCCGGCTGCTGATTGACCACCGCGCTGAGCATGTTTCGCATCAGCGCGGAATCATCGACCGCCAGCACACGAATCGCCTTCACCGTGTGGCCTCCGTCAGTTCATACACCGACTGCCCCCGCAGGCGCAGCGGAATATGTGCGTGGTTAAAGTGTTCCGAATGGCCGACAAACAGCAGGCCACCCGGCTTAAGCAGACGCGCAAAGCGCTGCAGCAGGCGCTGCTGCGTTGGCGCGTCGAAATAGATCATCACGTTGCGGCAGAAAATGGCGTCGAACGGCCCGGGAACGGACCACTTTTCATCGAGTAAATTCAGCTGCTGATAGTGGATGGCCGCCAACAATTCCCGTCTGGCCTTCACCCATTCGCTGTTATCGCCTGCGCCCCGCAGAAAGTAATGGCGCTTCTGCGCCAGCGTCAGGGCGTCCAGATCGCTCAGCCGGTACACGCCCGCTTCCGCTTTTGCCAGCACCTCGGTGTCGATATCCGACGCCCAGATGCGCGGCCCGGCCACCGACGCGCCAAGCTGCTCGTTCAGCGTCATGGCGATAGAGCAGGGCTCTTCCCCCGTTGAGGCGGCGGTACACCAGACGCGATAGCCATTCGCGCGCTGCCGGGCATGTTCCGCGAGGATCGGGAAGTGATAGGCCTCGCGGAAAAAGGAGGTCAGGTTGGTGGTCAGCGCGTTGATAAAGTTCTGCCATTCCGGGTGCTCTGCGTGCGACTCCAGAAGGGCGATATACTCGCTGAACGTGGCCAGTCCCAGCGTGCGCACGCGACGGGAGAGACGATTGAAAATCATCTCTCGCTTTTGCGCGTTGACGACAATGCCGGCGCGCTTATAGATTAATTTCCCGACACGCTGTAATTCGCTGTCAGTCAGAGAAAGCGTATTCAGGGATAAGCGTGCAGGCGTGCTGTTAATTTCACTCATAGAATGGGATCAGACCTTACACCGGGGTATTCATTATTTCCTGATATGCGCTGATCATCTTATTTCGCGCCTGCATACCGAAGCTGAATGAAATAGAGGATTTCTGCATCGCCAGCATCACGTCATTCAGGGCAATATCGCTACTACCTGACATCCACTGCTGTGTTTTGCTCTTCGCCTCAACCTGCGTTTTATTTATTTCGTTAATGCTGTTAAATAAAACGTCAGAAAAAGAGGGCGCGTCGCCGCGCGCGGTCTGCAGCCGGTTAGACGGGCCGCTGACCTGCTGCGCCTGGGTCTGAATTTGATCGAGTACGCCACGCATTAATGTCGCTGACATTTTTCAGTTCCTGATAAATGGGATAAAAACCACTGTTTATTGCACATCTTTTAAACGTCGACAGCTTAACACGCGTTTAAAAACCTCAGAAAATCCAATAAGCCGACAGAACTTTGAGCTTATTTATCCTTAAAAAAAACGCCTTTCAGACGATAATGCCCGCCTGAAAAATTCTTATATTTTTGAAATCGTCGACATCACTCTCGCGAATTTCGTGAGCTGACGCGCATCGCTGATGCGTGCTATTTCATACAGGAATACGGCATGAGTGCCACACTAAATGAGTTAACCAACAATCCGGCAGAGCGAATTAAATCGATACTGTCCTCACTTCGCGGCAGCCCGAAGCTTTTGCTGGTGATTTGCGGCGCTGCGGCGCTTTCCGTCATCATCGCGTTAATGTTCTGGGCAAAAGAGCCGGACTACCGGGTGTTGTTCAGCAATATCAGTGATGAAGAGGGGGGCGCGATTGTCGCCCAGCTGTCACAGCTTAATGTGCCTTACCGGATCGATACGCCGGGAGGCGTCATCATGGTGCCGGCCTCCCAGGTGCATGAGGTGCGCATGAAGCTGGCCCAGCAGGGGCTGCCAAAGGGCGGCTCGGTGGGCTTTGAGCTGCTCGATCAGGAGAAGTTTGGCGTCAGCCAGTTCACCGAGCAGGTGAACTACCAGCGCGCACTCGAAGGCGAGCTGGCGCGCACCATCGAAAATCTCGGCCCGATCCAGAGCGCGCGCGTGCATCTGGCCACGCCGAAACCGTCGATGTTTGTCCGCGAACAGAAAAAACCGACCGCTTCGGTCACCGTTAACCTGCTGCAGGGCCGGACCCTCGACGACAGCCAGGTGGTGGCGATCACCCATCTGATCTCCAGCGCGGTAACCGGGCTGGCCGCAGAGAGCGTGACCATTGTCGATCAGCGCGGCAATCTGCTGACCCAGAGCGGGCTGCGCGGCTTGCAGACGGCGCACCTGAAGTACACCAATGAAATCGAGAGCGACTACCAGCAGCGCATTCAGCGCATTCTCGCCCCGCTGGTGGGGGATGAAAACATCCGCGCCCAGGTGACCGCGCAGATGGATTTCACCGAGCAGGAGCAGACCCTGGAGCAGTACCAGCCGAACAGCGATCCGGAAAAAATGGCGATCCGCAGCCGTCAGGCCAGCCTCTCGGAGCAGGGCAACCGCCGTGGCGCGAGCGGTGTACCCGGTGCGTTGAGCAACACCCCACCGGCACCGGCTACCGCGCCGCTGACCCAGCCGCTTAACACGCCTGCGGACGACAAAAAAGAGAAAACCACCGGCAGCAGCGCCAGCCCTGAAACGGCGCAGCCGTACAACAACCGCAGCGATGAGACCACCAACTTTGAGGTGGATCGCACCCTGACCCACACCAAATCCAATGCCGGACGCATCCAGCGTCTGTCGGTCGCGGTGGTGATTAACCACCTGCCGCAGGGGGAAGAGGGCAAGCCGGGGCCGATCGGCGAGGCCGAGCTGGCGCGCATTAACGCCCTGGTGAAAGAGGCCATCGGCTACAACGCCGCGCGCGGCGACAGCGTCAACATTCTGAATTCCGCCTTTAACGGCGTGGTGGATACACCGGTACCGCCGTTCTGGAAGCAGGATCGCTTCTACGCGCTGCTGATGGCTATCGCCCGTTATCTGGTCATTGCCATTATCGCCTGGATCATGTGGCGCAAGCTGGTGCAGCCGGCCTGGATCCGCCACCAGGAGACCACGATCCGTCGCCTGGAGATGGAAAAAGAGGCCCGGGAAGAAGAGCTTGCGGCGAAAAAACGTGCAGCGGAGAAAAACAACCGCGACCGCGCGCAGCAGCGGGTGGATACGGAACTCAATGGTCAACAGTTGCGTGAACTGGCAGAGCAGGAACCGCGCGTTATCGCCCTGGTGATCCGCCAGTGGATGAGTAAGGAGCCGAAATAATGAATGCCTCAGAAAAAAGCGCCATCGTCATGCTGACGCTGGGAGATGTCCTGGCGGCGGAGGTGTTCAAGCACCTTAACGCCCACGAGGTTAAGCAGATCAGTGCCTCGATGGTCAACATGGCGGGCTTTACTCACGACCAGATGGCCATGGTGCTGGAGGAGTTTAAGAAAGACTCCAGCGAATATGCGGCGCTCAGCCTCAACACCAACGATTATCTGCGCAGCGTGCTGGTCAAGGCGCTGGGCGAAGAGCGTGCCTCCTCGCTGCTGGAAGATCTGCTGGATACCCATCAGGGCACCAACGGTATCGAAACGCTCAACTTTATGGATCCGCAGGCGGTATTCGATCTTATCCGCGAAGAGCATCCGCAGATCATCGCCACCATCCTGGTACACCTCAAGCGTAACCAGGCGGCGGACGTGCTGGGCAAATTCGACGAGCGCGAACGTAACGACATTATGCTGCGTATCGCCACCTTTGGCGGCGTACAGCCTGCCGCGCTGCAGGAGCTGACGGAAGTGCTGAACAACCTGCTGCACGGTCAGAACCTCAAGCGCAGCAAGATGGGCGGCGTCCGTCCGGCGGCCGAAATCCTCAACCTGATGAAATCCCATCAGGAGGAGGCGGCCATCGAGGCGGTGCGCGACTTCGACGGCGAACTGGCGCAGAAGATCATCGACGAGATGTTCCTGTTCGAAAACCTGGTGGATGTGGAAGACAGAAGCATTCAGCGTCTGCTGCAGGAGATCGAGAGCGAGACGCTGATCATCGCCCTGAAAGGGGCCGACGAGCCGCTGCGCATGAAGTTCTTCCGCAATATGTCACGCCGTCAGGCCGAGCTGATGACCGACGATCTGGCCTCCCGTGGCCCGGTGCGTCTGTCGCAGGTGGAAGCCGAACAGAAGACCATTCTCAACGTGGTGCGTCGCCTGGCCGAGTCTGGCGAGATCCTGATTGGAGGCAGCGACGATGCCTACGTTTGATGATAACAACGCCCGTGAGTGGCGCGCCTGGAAGCCTGAAAACCTGCTGGGTGAGCCGCTGGACACCCCGCTGCCGACGATGGACAACGCCCAGTCTGAGGCGCAGCTGAAAGCTGAACTGGCGCGCCTGCGCAAGCAGGCGGAGCAGCAGGGATTTGCTCAGGGACAGCAGCAGGGCCAGGAAGAGGGGCGCAAGCAGGGCTACGAGGCAGGGCTGAAAGAGGGCCGCGACGCCGGGTTTGCCCAGGGCGTAGAGCAGGCGCGCGTGGAGCAGCAGGCGCTGCTGCGCGAGGCCGAAGTCTGGGTCAGCAACTTTAAGCTGGCGCTGGAAAACCTCGAAGGGCTGGTCCCCGCGCGTCTGGTGCAGCTGTCGCTCACCGCGGTCCAGCAGCTCTACGGCACTGCCCGCGTGACGGACAACCAGGCGCTGAACGCGCAGATCCGCAGCCTGATGCAGCAGGATGCCCTGCTGCACGGCACCATCCAGCTGTATGTCAGCCCGGACGCGTTTGCGCCAGTGCAGGCGGCGCTGGGCGAAACGCTCACCGCGATGGGCTGGGAGCTGCACCGCGACGCCAGCCTGGCCGCCGGGGGCTGCCGGATTGTCTCCCCGGACGTTGAGGTGGACGCCAGCATGGAAACCCGCTGGCAGGCGCTCTGCCAGCTGGCACGCGAGGAGCTCTCGCAATGAGCCAGCAGCTAAAAAAGTGGCTTTCCGCCCTCGACCGGGTGGAGGAAAAACTCACGCAGGTGCCCGATTTTCGCCAGTACGGCAAGCTGACGCGCGCCACCGGGCTGGTGATGGAGGCCGTGGGGCTGAAGCTGCCCATCGGTGCCCTGTGCATCGTTGAGCGCCAGACGGAGCAGGGAATTATCCCGGTCGAGAGCGAGGTGGTGGGCTTTAATGGCCAGACGCTGTTCCTGATGCCGCTGGAGCATGTCGACGGCATCCTGCCGGGGGCGCGCATCTACGCCCTGCAAAGCGACAGCCACGCCGGTAAAAAGCTCCCCGTTGGCCCGCATCTGCTGGGCCGCGTGCTGGATGCCCAGGGCCGTCCGCTGGATGGCCGTCCCGCGCCGGGAAAACCGGCGGCCGGGCTTTTTACCCCGACGCTTAACCCGCTGCACCGCGACCCGATCAAAACCGTGCTCGACGTCGGCGTGCGCGCCATCAACGGCCTGCTGACGGTGGGGCGAGGACAGCGTATGGGCCTGTTCGCCGGTTCCGGCGTCGGCAAAAGCGTGCTGCTCGGCATGATGGCCCGCTTCACCACCGCTGACGTCATCGTGGTGGGGCTGATTGGCGAGCGTGGCCGCGAGGTAAAAGATTTTATCGAGAATATCCTCGGCGAGGAGGGGCTCGCCCGGGCGGTGGTTGTCGCCGCCCCGGCAGACGTCTCGCCGATTTTACGTATGCAGGGCGCCGTCTACGCCACCCGCATCGCGGAGGATTTCCGCGAGCGCGGCCTCAACGTGCTGCTGATTATGGACTCCCTGACCCGCTACGCCATGGCGCAGCGTGAAGTGGCGCTGGCGATTGGCGAACCGCCGGCCACCAAAGGCTATCCGCCGTCGGTCTTTGCCCGCCTGCCTGCGCTGGTTGAGCGCACCGGTAACGGCGTGAAAGGGGGCGGCTCGATCACCGCGTTTTATACGGTGCTGACGGAAGGGGACGACCAGCAGGATCCGATTGCCGACTCCGCGCGCGCGATCCTCGACGGCCATATCGTGCTGTCGCGTCGTCTGGCCGAGGCGGGGCACTATCCGGCTATCGATATCGAAGCCTCGATCAGCCGCGCCATGACCGAGCTGATCCCGCATTCCCAGTACCGCCGGGTGCAGCGTTTCAAACAGCTGCTCTCCGCGTACCAGCGCAACCGCGATCTGGTCAGCGTGGGGGCGTACGTCAAAGGGAGCGACGCGATGCTGGACCAGGCCATCGACAAATACCCGTCGCTGGAGGCGTTCCTCCACCAGGCGATCCATGAGCGCAGCGGTTACGACGACGCCATTCGCGCCCTGTCCGGGCTCTTCCCGGACATCAAAGACTAATCCGGAGGCGCGATGAAGGTAAAAAACCCGATGACGCTGCTGCGCGATATGGCCGAAGAGACGCTGACGGAGACCACCCGCGCGCTGGGCGGCGCACAGCAGCAGCTTCAGCAGGCGCTCACCCAGCACGAACAGCTGCAGCACTATGAGCAGGAGTACCAGCAGTCCCTGCGTCAGGGGATGATGGGCGGCGGCATGTCGGTGGCAGATCTGGTGAATCATCAGTCGTTTATTTTATCGCTGAAGCAGGTCGTCAAGCAGCAGGAAGGCCACGTTAACGCCTGTGAACAGGCGGTCGACAAGGTAAAGCAGAACTGGGTGCAGAACAAGCAGCGCCTGAACGCCTTTGAAACCCTGATTGCCCGCCGGGAGACGGCGCAGGCGCTGGTTCAAAGCCGACATGAACAGAAGCTGATGGATGAATTTGCCCAGCGTGCCGGACAAAAGAGAGAAAGGCTATGAACATTGATATTGCCACCCTGCTGTTGGGCAGCGGGGCACCGGGCAAACCGAAGGCCGGGCTGCTCGCTGACGAGAACTTCAGCCTGGCGCTGGATGACAAGCTGGCCGAGCTGGCGCAGCTTTTCCCGGGTCTTGACCCGCAGATGCTGGCCGCGCTGCCGGAGGACGCCTTACCTGCCGGGCTACTGCCGGGCAAGCTGGTTGAAGACGCACCTGTCCTTGATGACGAGGGAAGGCCGCTGACGGCGATGCCCGCGCTGGCAGAGGCGTTGCAGGGCATCGCGCTGACAGACGGTGAAGGGGACGAGAGCCCCCAGTGGCAGCTGCAGCAGCTGGTAACCCGCAGCGTCACCGGGGAAGTGCCGGTGAAAGGCGTACCGGGCGAAAAAACCGCGGCGCCGGAGGGCAAAACCGCAGCACCGTTGATGATGAGCGGGGATAACACCCCACTGGCCGTTACCGCACCGCTGGCGGCGCAGCCCGCACCTGTCAGCAGCGAAGCGCTGGTCACCACCGAGGTCTCCGCGACGCCATCGGTAAACGCCGTGGCGCTGCCTGCCGCCGTACGCACCAGTGTTGCCCATGCGCCGCAGCAGGTGGTCACCGTTAACCATCCGCCGGAAACGCCGGAGTGGAAGCAATCGGTCAGCCAGCACATTGCGGTCTTTAGCCGCAACGGGCTGCACAGCGCGGAGATCCGTCTGCACCCGGAAGAGCTGGGGTCGCTGCAGATTTCCCTGCGCGTGCAGCAGGATCAGGCGCAGATCCATATCGTCAGCGAGCATGCGCACATTCGCCACGTGATGGAGCAGGCGATGCCGCAGCTGCGCGCCGCGATGGCGGAATCCGGCATTCAGCTGGGTCAGTCCAGCGTCAGCGCGGAAGGGCAGTCGTTTGCCGCCGGTGAGCAGGGGGAACACGCCGCAGGCGACGAGCATGCCGCGCAGGAGGGCGAGGAGCACGCGCCGGAGGAGGAGAGTGTGCCTACGTTATTAACCACCACTCCCGGAAATATATACGGAATTAATACCTTTGCCTGAAGTGGCGAATTAGCTTCAGTAATGAAATTTTATCGCCTGATTATCAGGATGATTAAATGGACTACAATGTCCGCCATATTGACACGAGGGTAGCACGCTGCCCTCTCTTATTTATCAGGTGTACGTTCAATGAGTAATAAAAATAAAAAGGTCGCCAGTGGCGGAGGGTCTCGCTCGCTTCTGATGATGTTCATGTTTTTGACTGCCGTTGCGGCGTGCGGAGTTTCCGGCTACCTGTTCTGGGAGATGAAGTTCGCCAAACCGGCACAAGAAGTCGCGGAAGGGGAAATCAAAACACCGCCCGCGCCCGTGCAGGTCGAGCCGCTGTATGCGTCAATGAATACCTTTACCGTCAGCCTGAAGCCGACGGCGAACGAATCGGACCGGGTATTGTACCTGGGCTTGTCGATTCGCGTGGCGGAACAGAAATCACTGGCGGTGCTGGAAAAATATTTGCCGGAATATCGCAGCCGCTTATTTATGTTGCTCACTCACCAGACCTATGAAGATTTATCGACGGATGAAGGAAAGCGTCGCCTGATTACCCATATTCAGAGTGAGCTCGATAAACCGCTGGCATTTAACCAGTCCATTCGCGTCACTGACGTGCTTATTAACGAATTTATTCTGCGGTAATTATTATGGCTGACAGCTTTTTATCTCAGGATGAGATCGACCGTTTGCTCAATGCCGATGTGGAGAGCAACAGCGATCGTCAGAACAATGGGGCAGACCCGGGGATCAAACCCTACGATCCGCATACCCAGCGCCGGGTGATCCGCGAACGTCTGCATTCGCTGGAGATCATTAACGAACGTTTTGCCCGTCAGTTCCGCATGGGGCTGTTTAATCTGCTGCGCCGTAGCCCGGATATTACGGCGGGGAATATTAAGATCCAGCCGTATCACGAGTTTGCCCGCAACCTGCCGGTGCCGACAAACCTGAACCTGCTGCACCTTAACCCGCTGCGCGGCACCTCGCTGATGGCGTTCTCACCGGGGCTGGTGTTTATGGCCGTGGATAACCTGTTCGGCGGCGACGGGCGTTTCCCGACCAAAGCCGACGGCCGCGAGTTCACGCCCACCGAGCAGCGCGTGATCCACCGCATGCTGTCGATGGCGCGCGAGGCGTACGAGTTCGCCTGGAGTTCGATCTACAAAATCAAAACGGAGTACATCCGCTCCGAAATTCAGGTGAAGTTCACCAACATCACCTCGTCGCCGAACGACGTGGTGGTCACCACGCCGTTTTCGGTGGAGATCGGTTCGCACCGCGGGGAGTTCAACATCTGTATTCCCTTCAGCACCATCGAGCCGCTGCGCGAGTTGCTGAGTAACCCGCCGATGGACAACTCACGCCATGAGGACTCCCACTGGCGCGGCCTGCTGGCAAGCCAGATGCGGGAAACCGAGCTGGAGCTCACGGCGCGTTTCGCCGATATCGGCACCCGTCTGTCCCGCGTGATGCAGATGAAAAAAGGCGACATCATCGCGCTGGATAAGCAGGAGTTTATCGAGGCCAGCGTGGGTGGCGTACCGGTCTTCACGGCCCGCTACGGCGCCGTTAACAATCAATATGCCCTGAAGGTCGAGCAGATGATTCAGCCTTCATTACTTTCATTAAACAAGGAGTAATTTCCCCATGAGCGATATGAACACCTCATCGGGTTCTGACGATCAGTCCATCGATAATCTTTGGGGTGAGGCAATGACCGAACAGCACGCGGCGGGAATGACCGACACCATGGCGGGTGCGCAATTTTCTGACGAAATGAACCTGATCCTCGATATCCCGGTAAAAATGACCGTGGAGCTGGGACGCACCAAAATGACCATCAAGGAGCTGCTGCGCTTAAGCCAGGGCTCGGTGGTGTCGCTGGACGGCCTGGCGGGGGAGCCGCTGGATATCCTGATCAACGGTTACCTGATTGCGCAGGGGGAAGTAGTAGTGGTGTCCGATAAATTCGGTATCCGCATCACGGACATCATTACCCCGTCCGAGCGCATGCATCGTCTGAGCCGCTAATGAACGCCACTGACTCCCTTCCGGCCACCGGCTCGGTGCTGATGACGGTCAGCGGCGCGCTGGCCCTGATTATTCTGCTGATGGTGGTGATGGCCTGGGCCGCCCGCCGCAGCGGGCTGGCGCGTCGGCTCAACGACGCCCAGGGCAACATGACCCTGGTGGCGACCCAGTCGCTGGGGCCGCGCGAGCGCCTGGTGCTGGTTGACGTTGGCGACCAGCGTCTGGTGCTGGGGGTTACCGCCTCGCAGATTACCCGCCTTGCCACCCAGCCGCGTCCGGAAAACGCCCCGCAGGCCAGTGCGTCCGCGGCGACGTTCCCGCTGATGCTGGAGAAGCTGCGCCAGAAATACCGTCCGGGAGGTGAACAGTGAATCGCCTGCTGCTGGCATTCGCCCTGATGCTGCCTGCCGCCGGTGCACTGGCGGCCAACGGGGATATCACCCTCGGCCAGCCCTCCGGAGAAGGAGGCTGGACGCTGCCGGTGCAAACCCTGCTGCTGCTGAGCGGCTTTACCTTTATTCCCGCAGTCCTGCTGATGATGACCGGGTTTACCCGCATCATCATTGTGCTGGGGCTGATGCGTAACGCGCTCGGCACACCCACCGCGCCGCCCAACCAGGTGCTGGTGGGGCTCTCGCTGTTTTTGACCTTCTTTGTGATGTCGCCGGTGTTCAGCCAGATCTACGAAAAAGCCTGGCAGCCGCTGCAGGAAAACAAAATCACCATGGAAGTGGCCCTGACGGAAGGGGTGAAGCCGCTGCGCGCGTTCATGCTCGACCAGACCCGCGAAAGCGATCTGGCGATGTTTGCCCGCATCGCGAAAACGCCGGACGTCGCCACGCCGCAGGAGGTGCCGCTCAGCATTCTGATCCCGGCGTTTATCACCAGTGAGCTGAAAACCGCGTTCCAGATCGGCTTTACCATTTTTATCCCGTTCCTGATCATCGATCTGGTGGTGGCGAGCATTCTGATGGCGCTGGGGATGATGATGGTGCCGCCGACTACCATTGCCCTGCCGTTCAAGCTGATGCTGTTCGTGCTGGTGGATGGCTGGCAGTTGCTCGTGGGGTCGCTGGCCCAGAGCTTTTACAGTTAGGAGAGCCCCATGACCCCGGAAAGCGTAATGGTGATTGGCATGCAGGCCATCAGGGTCGGGCTGATGATCTCCGCCCCGCTGCTGGTGGCCGCCCTGGTCACCGGTCTGATTATCAGTATTTTGCAGGCTGCCACGCAGGTTAACGAAATGACCATGACCTTCATCCCGAAAATCCTGATGATTGTCGGCGTCGCGGTGGCGCTTGGCCCGTGGATGATGAAAATCTTTATTGAATATACCCGCGCGGTGTTTGCCAGCATCCCGTTTGTGATCGGCTGATGGCCTTTGGACTTCCCCTCGATCAGCTCTACGGGCTGGTCAGCCACTACGTTTTCATTATGGTGCGCATTGCGGCGCTGCTGCATGTGGCGCCGATCTTCAGCGAGAAGGCCGTCAGTGCCCGACTGCGCGCCGGTCTGGCGCTGCTGACGGCGATCCTGATCGGCGGCACGCTGCCCGACGCCGGGGTAGGGCTCTACTCCTGGGAAGGGGTCTGGGTGCTGGCGAAACAGGTGATTATCGGTGCGGCGATGGGGCTAACGCTGCAGCTGCTGTTTGCCGCCGTGCGCATGTCCGGTGAAATCATCGGCATGCAGATGGGGCTGTCGTTTGCCACCTTCTTTGACCCCGGCGCCGGGAACAGCCCGGTGATCTCGCGTTTTCTCAACCTGCTGGTGATGCTGCTGTTTCTCGCCTTTAACGGCCATCTCTGGCTGCTGGCCGTGCTGGCGGACACCTTCCAGACGCTGCCGGTTGACGCCACGCCGCTGCATGCGGGCGGGTTTATCTACCTGGTCAGCCATGCGGGGATTATCTTCAGCCAGGGGCTGATGCTGGGGCTGCCGGTGATTGCCCTGCTGCTGTGCATCAACTTCATCCTCGGGCTGTTAAACCGCCTGACGCCGCAGCTCTCCATCTTCGTGATTGGCTTCCCGCTGACGCTCACCTTCGGCATGCTGGCGCTGTTCCTGATTGCCGAAACGCTGGCCCCGTTCTTTGAGCGCCTGATGGCCACCGGCTTTGACCTGCTGGCCGGGCTGATTCAGGCGCTGGTGTAACCCTCAGTGCATGCAGGCGATGCGGGCGACGGTTTCCGTGCCGGAGGCCAGCACTTTGTCATCCAGCAGATAGACGGTGCTGGTCGCCACTTCGCCCGGCTTAATTTGCGGGAAGATATAGTCGGTCACATCTTGATCCGTGGTCTGACCGCCGAGCTTACGGTGCTGGCTGGTCACGGTCAGATGGATCCGTTTGCCCGACAGTTCCACATCGTAGCGCACCTCCCGGTTCACGGCTTTCGGCAGCCCGTCGCGTTTGCCGTCTTTAAAATGGCTGATGGTGCCGATATAGGTGGTATGCCCGCTGAACAGGCCGTCGCGGTAAGAGCGGTAGATGCCGCGTGCCAGCGTCGCATTGTTGTCATCCTCAATCACGTAGTAGGAGGTGGGGGCGATGCACTGCGACGCGAACGTTGAGGTCTTAAGCCCGTACAGCGCCATGCCGCCCAGCCCGACAACCATCCCGCCGACAAACAGCAGGCTGAGCGGGGATTTAATAAAGGCGAAAATAGAACGATTCGCAATCATTCCCGGAATCCTTAAAGGGTTGTTGGCAGGCAATAAGTCCCTGGAACTGGCTCATTTTTTCTGAGCCGGTGGTGACGTACAGCACCGCCGCCGGTTTCTCATTGGGGCGACGATCCAGCACGTGGCGGGTATAGGTTTGCAGCGTGGACTCAATCAGGGCGCGCTGCGTCTGTTTGTCCTGCTGCACCATCACCTGCGTGCCAGGCGGCACGCCGGGGCCATTCCAGCGCACAAAGTGGACCGGCTGGGGGCTAAAATCGACGATCCCGCGCAGGAGCAGCGCAATCACCAGCCCCACCAGCACGCCACTCAGGGTGACGCAGATCTTCTGCTTCAGGGCATAGTGGCGCGCAGGGGCGTGCGCAGCCACCGGCGACACCTCAGGCGCTGCCGGTTCATCCTGCACGGGCAGGGGCGCGGTCTGCGGCTGAGGCGGCAGTTCGCTGCTGGCGTCCCGCACGAGCAGACGATAGCCGCTGCGCGTCACGGCAATAAGGGTGATGGCTTCCTGCATATCCAACTGGGCGAATGCACGACGCAGCTTGGTGATCATCACCCGGACGCTGTTGTCGGTCACTTCCACGCCTGCGCTGCGCCAGCCGATCTCCATCAGCTGTTCCTGAGAAAGCACCTCCCCCTGGGCCTCCACCAGTGCGGCAAGGCACAGACACGCGCTTTGGGGAAGGGTGACCGTCTCTTGCGTATCCGTCCGGGCAAGTACGCGGGTCTGTAAATCCAGCGTCACTGACGTTCCAATCGCGATAGGGTTTAGCATAATAATTTGATTCTTCTGGTGTATTAGGTATCGCTTCTGGCTAGTGTAATGAATAGTAAGAAATACATGTTATTGCGAGCCGAAGGCCAGAGCGACATGCTTTTTATGTCTTACGTCATATTTTTGCAACCACTGCGTAATAACAGCCTTAACGGGATTAAGGTTATTAATCGGAGCGTTATTAACCACATTAAACGTAGTGCTTAATAACGTTTTACTTTAATCATATTAAAACCAATCGGTTACCTCTTTGCTGTCAAAGGGGGCGTCTGTACGGCGTTGATAATGAGACGCTGTCATCATTCAGAATTAATCTTTTTTAATCTGTATATTTTTATTAATTGTGTCGGGAAGGGGCCGGGAGCGGTTGCGAACGAGACCGGCGAATTTATACTGCGTAAACAGATGTTATTGAATTTATTACACAGTATTTATTTTCTTTACAAGGATGACCGATGTTCTCTCTGAAGCGTTTATTGCATACCACCGATATGCCAGCCATGTTTCCCGTCTTTCTCTGCCGTCTGGTGCTGGGCGTATTTTTCTTTACCGCAGGGTTTAATAAATTATTTGTCACCGAGAACCAGCTGCTGATGGTGGACACCATGTATGACGCGGGGATCCCTTTTCCGACAGTGATGGCGGTGGTGGTGGCCTTTCTCGAATGCAGCATGGGTCTGCTGTTGACGCTGGGGTTATTCAGCCGCCTGAGCGCGCTGGTACTGATGGTCATCAGCACCGTGGCGCTGGTCACCATCGGTATCTACACCATTCCGCGCGGGTTGAACCTGATCGCCTGGCTCAGCTGGCTGTTCTATCTGCCCGAGACGCTGTATATCGTGCTCTGTCTGCTGCCTGCGACATGGGGCGGCACGTTCTGGAGTCTCGATGGCTGGCTGGTCAGACGCTGGGATAATGTCCGGCGGATTGTTTTTATTGAGCGATAACAGAAGTGCGCGGTTATCAACGGTTTGAAGAGCATATTTCCAGCCCCCCGCATAATAAAATAGCCCTGTAGAGGCAGCATTGTGCTGTCATGTTTAACAACAGGCGCTGTCATGGTTTTTATTGTCATACTGGTCGTTATTTTTATTACCTTCATTATTCTGGTACAGGCGGGCGTCATGCCGTGGTTTATCCGCACGGAGGGGCAGCGCCTGCGCTCGCAGGTGGATGCCCTGGCACTCCAGCTGCGTGAACAGCTTGACCGGGTCGAAGCACAGCAGCGTTCGATGACCGAAAGCGTGGTCACCCTGAAAAGCTTTGCCCTCGACAAAGCGGCGCCGGGGGAGACCGATCTCCCGGAGGAGACCGGCAACAGCCGTCAGTTTTTCAATGCTCTGGTGAAAGAGACGGGGGAGCGGCTGGGCGGTCGGGCCTGGATTGTGGAAAACACCGGGCGCATCATCGCGGATGCTGCCGGTGCGCCCACCGTGCAATCCCTCAACGATGCCGATCTCCCCATGGCGGTCCCGCTGCGCGCCCTGCTGGCCCAGTCCGGGGAAGGGCTGCGCCATACCCGTTTTCGCAGCGCCAGCGGCGAGCACACCCTGATGGTGGTTCCCCTTACCGACACGCCGTGGCTGCTGGCCATCGATGTCCCCACCCGCCGCATGGGCGAGCGCCCTGGCATTCTGCTCCACAAGCCATGGCCGCTGGCCGCGCTGCTGCTGGTGTCGACCCTGACGCTGCTTCGCAGCCTGAATCTGCACCTTTCCCGGCTCAATGAAGAACTGCCGTCGCAGCTGCAAACCGGGCAGGGGGCGCATCTGCCGCCGCTGATGCATGAGGTGGGCGAGCAGGTGAATGCCATCGCCCGGGCGGCCACTGTCATTGCCCAGGAGAACGAACGGCTGCTGCAGGTCCCGGAGGCCAGCGCCAATCTGCTGGCGACGCTCGGCGACAGCGCCACCGGCGTGATCATGGCCATGAAGGCGCTGCATGATGCAGCCCTGCAGATTGCCGACAGCAGCGGGGCGCTGGTTCAGCTGGCGAGCCGCGCCTACAGTTACTCCCTGCATAACGAAGAGGGGATTTTTGCCGTGGAGTCACGCAACCTGGCGAGCCGCTGCGCGCGCTCCTCGAAGGAGCTTCGGGCCCTGATTGACGATGCGATGATGCAGGGGCAGAGCGGTGCGGCGTCGGTGACGCAGAATAACAGCGTACTGATTGAAGAAGTCTGTACCGTGGCGAATGCCCTGATGCAGCGAGTACGGGGCTAACCTGCCGCGACGTTAATCCTTATTTTCGAGCTTATTATGTTTAAATCGACTCAGAGCAGAATCATCCTGCTGGTTTCTGCTTTCTTTTTACTGCTGACGGGCATCACCCTGTGGGTGGTGATGCGGCTGGTGGCGCCGTCGCTGCTTAAAACCGAGTATCAGCGCGTCCATGCTCAGATTGGCGAACAGGCAACAGCCATTACCACGCAAATGTCCCGCGTGCAGGCCCAGCAGCGGAGCCTGACCGAGACCGTCTCCCTGCTGGAGAGTGCGCAGATAGACAACCTGCTGCCGGCGCTGATTAACCAGAACGGCGACAGCGCGCTTTTCGGCGGCGGCGTCTGGCCGCTTCCCGGCATGCGTGAGGCGGGCATCGACCGGCACAGCACCTTCTTTGCCCGGGACCGGGAAAACCGGCTGCGCCTGAACAGCACCTGGAACGACGCCAGCGCGCCGCCCTACTGGGAACAGTCGTGGTTCAAAGCCGGATCCCGTGCGGCGAAAGGCCAGTGCGCCTGGGCTGAGGCCTATATAGACGCGGCCAGCCCGCAGCCGCGGACCAACTGCGCGATGCCCGTCTATCGCCACGGCCAGCTGTGGGGCGTGGCAACCCTTGACCTGACGCTCGGCTTCTTTAACGCGCTGGCCCGCAAGATGGCTGAACCTATTGAAGGCGGCGTGCTGATCGTGGAGGCCAGCGGCAAGATCGTCGGCTACAGCCGCGCATCCGACGAGACGCCACCGCTGAAAAATATCAGTGAACTGCCGGGACATGAAATTGCCATTCTGCAGGCGATGCTGGCGCAGGCGAAGGAGACACCGCTGGAGCGAACCTATCAGGCGCAGGATGGGGAACACACCATTTTTGTTTATCCCATCAAGGGCAGCCCGTGGTTTGTGGCGACAGATACCCGCAGCAGCCTGTTGAGCCAGCAGACGCACGCTATCCTGACGCGTCTCGGCATGGTGCAGATCCCACTGTTACTGCTGCTGGGCGTGGTGCTGATGCTGACCATTCGCGCGGTGATGCGTAACCTGCATACGGTGAGCGACCGCCTGGCCACCCTGTCCGCAGGCGGCGCGGATTTAACCCGCCGTCTGCCGGAGAGCAGCAGCCAGGAGCTCAACGCCATCGCCCGCAACGTCAACGCGTTTATGAGTTATCTGCAGGGGCTGTTACAGCAGGTGGGGAGCAGCACCCGCACCATTGCCGCCGCCTCGCACCAGATTGCCGAAGGCAACGTGTCGCTGTCCTCGCGCACCGAAGAGCAGTCCGCCTCTCTGACGCAGACGGCGGCCTCGATGGAGGAGATCGCAGGAATTGTGGCGAACAACGCCGATAACGCGGAACACGCCGACCGGCTGGCGACCGACGCCGCAGCGGTAGCGCAGCGCGGCGCCGGGCTGATGACCTCGGCAGTGGAGAAAATGCGCCATATTGAATCTTCATCCCTGCGGGTGGCGGACATTGTGGGGGTGATTGACGGTATTGCCTACCAGACCAACATTCTGGCGCTGAACGCGGCGGTGGAAGCGGCGCGCGCGGGGGAGCAGGGGCGTGGCTTCGCCGTGGTGGCGACGGAAGTGCGCAACCTGGCGCTGCGAGCCTCCAGCTCTGCCCGGGAGATCCGCGAGCTGATTAACGACGCGGTCGCGGGCGTGCAGGAGGGCAGTAGCCTGGTGCAGGAGGCGGGGGAGACCATGAACGCGCTGGTGACCTCCGTGAGCGAGGTCTCTGCCCTGATGGAGGAGGTAAAAACCGCCAGCCGCGAGCAGAGCGTCGGTATCGCCCAGGTGAACGTGGCGGTCTGCCAGCTGGAAGGCGCCACCCAGCAGAATGCCTCGCTGGTGGCGGAAGTCTCGTCGGCGGCGAAAGCGATGGAGGAGCAGGCACAACAGCTGGAAAGTGTGGTGAATCGGTTTAAAGTTTAATTTCACTCGTAAATATGCCTGCACGGACGGCTCCCTCTCCCTTTGGGAGAGGGCTGGGGTGAGGGGAAGCTCCACCCGGCACAAATCTGGAAGGCGCCTCGCAATCCCACAAGTAACCTTATGTAATCCGCGATTTACCCTGTTGTTTATTTTCATTACATCGTAAAGTGCCTGCGTTGCGGCAACATCCGCAACCGGGCGTGAGAACCTGAAGATACAAGGTGATACCGGAGCGACCTGCGGGTTGGCTCCCTTGTGATTCAGTTCTCATCTCCCTGGAGGCTTTCATATGACTCTTCTGTCCACACTCTCTGACGCATCCCACCATAGCTTCACCGAACAACTCATCGCCTTACCCCTTCCGGCCTCTGCCGACCTGTTTGACGTGGCCGACCTCTGCGCCGCGTTTGCCAGCGCGCTGGTCGAAACACAAAGCGTGAGCGAACGGCATGCCCTCTGCGGACGATTACTGTATGCCCTGGAGGCGCTGGAACGTCTGTGTGACGACGATCTGCCGCCGCATCTGATTGAACAACTGATTGCCGGTGACGCCGCGCCGTCCTGTATGCCGCACTGCTGGCAGGAGACGATCACCACGGTCACCTATGCCCGGTCGCTGGCGCAGGCGATTCAGGGGAATACGCTGCCGCAGGAAGTGAACCATGCGCTGACGGGATTACTGCACGATATGGTCTTTCTGCTAGCGGAGTTTGTGAAGGAACCTTATCTGCGCGCTTAAAACCAAGCCGGGTGGCGGCTTCGCCTGACCCGGCCTACGAAACCTCCAGGCCCGTGCAAGCGCAGCGCCGCCGGGCAATGGGCACCGCGCACAAAAACAAAAAAGCCCTCCGGGGAGGAGGGCAAACCGCGCGTGAGGCACGCGCGTAATGACAATGTAAGGTGGTTTTGTCCAGATTAACGCAGCAGGGACAGCACGTTCTGCGGAACCTGGTTGGCCTGGGCCAGTACGGAGACACCTGCCTGCTGCAGAATGTTCGCACGGCTCATAGCAGACACTTCCACGGAGAAGTCAGCGTCCTGAATACGGGAGCGCGCTTCGGTGGTGTTGATGATGTTAGTGTTCAGGTTCGCAATGATGGAGCTGAAGCGGTTCTGAACGGCACCCAGGTCGGCACGGAAGTCACCGATTTGAGTGATTGCATCAGACAGCTTCTCCAGCAGGTTGTCAGCAGCAGCCGCACCAAACTCCTTCAGCACAACATCACTGTCGGCAGGACGAACGTCAGTAGCAGTTGGCGCGCCGGTACCTGGGGCAATAGTGATTTCTTTTAACACCTTATTACCGCCACCGTCTTCGCCGTAAGCGAAGTAACGATCGTCTGTACCATCGTTCATCATAATCATCTTCATTCCAGAAGATTCAGCGGTCGCACCGGCGCCAAAGGCTGCAGCAGCAATTTCGTCAAGTTTGGCTGCCGTAAGGGTAACATCTGTGCCGCCTGTGTCTTGAATAACCGCTCCTTCTTTAAGCGCGGTAGACGAGCCTTCTGTGAAGTCACTTTTCCCGTGAAGCAGCATATCGATGTCAGCCGGGTCAGTAATCTCTGCAGTATCAGGATTTGCACCCAGTTTTAATTTAGCCCCCGTTGCGTCCCATTTAGGATCGGTGATTTCAACCATTTTTTCAGAATTTTCACCATACGCAAAGATTCGGGTAGTACCATTGTCATCGTAGGTCATTACCTTAACATCTGCTACGTCAGCTTCACCCACAACAGCTTTAAGAGCATCTCTTTCTGTATCAGCAAGTTCCCAAACCTTACCCGATGCGTGTCCGATATCCACATCACCATTTGCCTGCTCGACTGCGGCATCATCAAACTGACTTGCCAGCGTACCCGCACCATTCACGGTAATCCCGATATCCTCGAAATCAGCCAGGAAGTTGTCCAGACCCAGGGTCTGCATATCCAGCTTGTTCAGGGTAATGTCGATGGTATCGTCGTCTTTATCACCAATCTGAATGGTGATTTTAGATTGTGAACCGTCAAAGACCTTCACGCCGTTGAAGTTGGTGGTTTCCGCCACGCGCTGGATCTCTTGCAGACGGGAAGCAATTTCTTTTTTGATGGAGTCACGGTCGCCGGCAGAGTTGGTGCCGTTTTTCGCCTGTACGGTCAGCTCGCGGATGCGCTGCATGTTTTCGGTCACTTCTTCCAGCGCACCTTCGGTGGTCTGCGCCAGGGAGATACCGTCGTTGGCGTTACGCGCCGCCTGGGTCATGCCGCGGATGGAGGAGGTGAAGCGGTTAGAAATCGCCAGGCCTGCGGCATCGTCCTTCGCGCTGTTGATACGCATACCGGAAGAGAGACGCTGAATAGCGGTACCCAGAGAGCTCTGAGATTTGTTCAGGTTGTTCTGCGCCATCAGGCTCAGTGCGTTGGTATTAATGACCTGTGCCATTGTTATATCCTTCTAAGTAATAACGAAATGTGAGATATGCGTTAATTGCGTCGCATACTGAATTCATCGGGGGGAATGAAAATGACTAAATTATTTTTTTCGATTTTTTTGTCATTGCTGAAAATGGCGTCAGAAATGCTGCTAATTACCCAAATGGCTAAAAACAATTAACCAATAAACGCACATCTTTGTTATCCGCACGCCTGCGCGTTGTTCGCGTATATATGAAAAATTAAACTTCCTTCTTTATTCCCCGATAGAAAAGTAACAGGTCATCCCTTTACAACAGGAAATATTATTATGGTATCAACCAACTTTTTAGGTATGGGCTCGGGTCTGCCTTTTGAGGAACTGCTGGCAAAGGAGCGTACGGCCAGTTCAGTCAAGCTGAACCCCTATCTGCAAAAACAGAAAACCTATAACGGGCAAATCTCCGCGTGGGGGTCTATTTCCAGCGCGCTCAGCACCCTGAAGGATACGCTCGGCAAGCTGGAAGATGAGGGCTTTAACGGTGTCAGCGTCAGCGATAACAAAACCTTTAAGGCCACGGCGGGGAAAGGGACTATTCCGAACAGCTACTCCATGGCCGTGGAGCAACTGGCGAAAGCGCATCAGCTGGGTGTGACGCGAGATTCACGAGAGAAGGATATTGGGAGGAGCGCCGCGACCGTCACCATCGAGATGGAAGGCAGTGACAAACCGCTGGTGGTGGAACTCAAGGCAGACGAAACGTCCCTTGACGATATTGCCAAAAAAATCAATGCGCAGAAGGGTGACGTTGCGGCTGAAGTGGTGACGGTGAAAGACGGAGAACACAAGCTCGTCCTGACCTCGAAAAAAACCGGTAAAGACGGTGAAATGACGATAAAGGTCACGGGGGATAATGATGTCAAGACGGCGCTTGAAGGGGCCGCTGACGTCACTAAACCCCAGAATGCGATTGTCTGGCTTAACGGGGATAAGGTTGAGCGCAGCTCTAACACCATAAAAGATTTGATTACCGGTGTAACCCTTGAACTGCGCGAAGTCTCGGAGAAAGACCCTAATGCCGACCCGTCAGCGCCACACCCCTTCAAAACCGAATCCCTCACCATTACCGAAGATACCTCAAAGGTGAAATCACTGATTGAGGAGTTCGTTAAAAACTACAACAGCTACCTCAGCACCGTCGCCAGTGCCACCAAATACACGGCCCCCGACCGCGACAAACTCGCGGAGGACGAAATCCCGCTGCCTGACGACAGTAATGGCGCGCTGTTCAGCGACGGCAGCCTGCGTCGCCTGACCAGCCAGCTGAAAGCCACCGTAGGCGGTGAGTACCGCGAGGCCGGGGACGTGATCACCTCACTTGGGCGTCTCGGCATCACCGTGACCTTCGACGGTAAAACCGGCGATGACCGCAGCGGTACGCTGGGTACCCTCACCATTGACAGCAAAAAGCTCGATGCCGCCCTGAAAGACAACCCGAAGGAAGTCGAGGCGCTGTTCCTTGGTAAAGGGGGTAAGGAGGGGATTAAAGATCGCATGGAGGGCATCTTTGATACCTATCTCGGCGATAAGGACGCGATCACGAAAAAGGAAGGTGTGATTGAAACCACGCTGGAGTCCCTGCGCGAGCAGGAAAAACGCATCGGTAAGCAGATCACGGCGGTGCAAAAGCGTATCGACGAAGCCATGCTGCGTCGTGAAAAAGAATATCAGCGCCTGGATAAAGCGATGAGCGATATGAAAAGTATCGAAAACAGTCTGGTGAGTTCTCTGGCTTCATTAATTAACAACTAATCACCGGGCAGGCTGCTGCCCGGCAGGATTTAACGATGTACACCAAAACAGGCAACAGTGCCTACACCGCTGTCTCACTCGACAGCCAGATTAGCGGCGCCACGCCGCACCAGCTGATCGTCCTGCTGTATGACGGGGCGATTAACGCCATGAAGCGGGCGGAGATTTACTTCCAGTCGGGCAATATTCCCCGTCGCGGCGAGATGATCTCCCGCGCCATCAATATTATCGACAACGGCCTGCGTGCGGGCCTTGACCACGAGAAGGGGGGGAAAATCGCCGAAGAGCTGGAGAGCCTGTACGAGTATATTTCGCGCACGCTGCTGGAGGCCAACCTCAACAAGTCCGGCGAAAAGCTGCCGCACCTCATCGCCCTGATGACGGGGATGCTGGAAACCTGGCAGGCCATCGCGCCACAGCAGAAGCAGGTGAAGCATGGATAACGATGTGATTGAGCTGATTGAACAGCTGCTGGTTAGCAACGAAAAGCTGCGTCAGCAGGCCGATGCTGGCGAATGGGATGTGTTTCTTGACGAGTCCGTGGCCTATACCATGGGGATGAGGACGCTGTGCGACATTGATTTAACCCAGCTGGCGCAGCACAACAAGCCGCAGGTCAGTGCCCAACTGGCGACCCTGCTGGAGCACGATGCTCTTTTGACGCGCGCCATTCAGGGGCGTCTCACCGCCATCAGCACCGAACTTTCCGGCATGCGTAAAAGCCGTACGATGGCAAAAGCCTACACCTCTGTTTAATTTCCTTCCTGATTGCCGGGTGGCGCTGCGCTTACCCGGCCTACCCCTCACCCTAACCCTCTCCCCAAAGGGGCGAGGGGACTGTTGGGTGCGGTTTGTGATGGCAGCGCAGGTCTGCTTTTTACCCTCTCCCCTTTGGGGAGAGGGCCAGGGTGAGGGGGGAGGCAAAAAAAAGCCCACCAGAGGCGGGCAAAAGAGGACAACGCAGACAGATAAGATCAGATGCTGATGTTGTATTTGCGACCCGTCGGCATCTGGCTGGATTCCCCCGCCGGGCCGTACAGTGAGCTGGCGTGACCCACGTTGTCGATCGCCTTCTGGATATGCTGGTTTTTCTTCATATGGCTTTGCAGCAGGGATTCCACCTGCTGATTCAGCGCTTTGGTGCTGCGCACCTTTTCATGCACCTGCTGCCAGCTGGCGAACAGCTTGCCGAGCCCAGGGTAGGGGGCTTCGGTGCCGGAGGTTTGCTCCTGTTGGCGGCGCATGTCGTCGTAGTACTGCAGGGTCGTCAGCAGCTGGTTTTTGTTATCCGCCAGCACCTGCAGCGACACCGGGTTGATCTGGGTACGGTTGAGCTGATTCACCTCTTCAATCATGATCGCCTCCAGCTCATCCAGAGAGGTCTTCATTTGCGTGAGTATCGGGTAAAGCTTGTCCATAAGGGGCCTGTAAACGGTTAAAACGAAAACATGTCCTGCACCATCGCCTGAGCAATCTTCTCCGGCTCAATGCGCAGGGTACCCGCCGACAGCGCGGCGCGCAGTTCGGCGACGCGGGCGTGGTCCACGTCGCGGCTGTCGTCGGTCTGAATTTTTTTAGTCAGCTCGCTCAGGGTGACGTTAGTGTTGTCACGCTTTTCGCTGCGCGTGGCCGCCACCTCACTCTCCTGCGGCTGCGTGCGGGCGCGCAGATCCTGCGTCGGGGCAATCTTCGCGACTGGCGCGGTGGTCTGGCTACTGTTGATGCTCATGGTGGTCCTCGCAATAACATTAAGTGCTCAATACTTCTTTCTTCGGTGATTCTCAGAAAAGCTAAAATTTATTATTGAGAAATAATCATCACCTGACCGTCGGCCGCCACTTTCCCGCTGACGGTGCGCCCGCCTGTTGTTTTTACCTTCAGCACGTCATCCACCGCGGCATTGTTCAGCGCCTTGCCCTGACTGCGGATCCGAAAGCCCGACCCGGCGGTCACCAGATCCACCGTCTGCCCGGCACGCAGCCGCCACTGCTGGCGCAGCTGGTTTTCCAGCAGCGGTTTACCGGCGTCGATGGCGCGAGTCAGGCGCTGGCCGATAATCTCGTCGGCGTTAAAGATCAAGCCGCCGGGCTGGTTATCGAGACTGCCGGTGACCGGTTCGATATCGCTGCGCTGCACGATGGCCCCGCCGGGCAGGCTCTGGCTGGCCACCCACCAGGTGCCCTGGGCGCTGATGCGCACCGGCAGGAAATGACGACGTGCGCCGCACTGGGCCAGCACGGTACGCTTGCCGGTGAGACGGCTGTCGCGCCCCACCAGGCTCAGTTCCGGGTTCTCACACACGCCTGCCAGCTGGGCAGGCGTGGCGAGCAGGGCCACGGTGCGCACCACCTCGCCATTGCTCTCCGGCTGCTGGATCAGGGCATCCAGCTTGAGCAGCAGGCGCTGCTTTGCCGTCTGGTCAGACGGAACGCTTGCACCAGCAGACACAGAGCAGAGCAAGACGGCCATCGCCGCGCTGAATAATCGGAGCTTCATCTTATTGCCTTAATACGGTATTTAATTTATAAAACGTGGCGAAATTATATACGCAGTGGCGAGGCTTTTATTGCCTTAAATAATGACACTTCTGACAGCATTTACCTTCTTCATTTTTTTCTCGCGCTTTTCATTATTTCGATTTCCCTAAATAGGCTTATTTCTGTCGGGTCTTCGCAGTGTGATATTTCACCTGCGCTGTCTACACTATCGCAGTTTAAATAACGCGAGACAGGAGTCCTGTTGTCATGAATAAACTTGATGACGCCTTTCGCTTTCAACAGCAGGCGTTAGGTTTGCTGTCGCGCCGTCAGGATATTTTGGCTTCGAATATTGCGAATGCCGACACCCCTGGCTACCAGGCGCGGGATATAGATTTTCCTCAACAGCTAAAAGCGGCCATGGAAAATAACACCCTGGCGAAATCACCCGTATCACTGGCATTAACGTCAAACCGCCATATTGAAGGCAAAGCGATGCCGTTTGACGACGCTCAGCTGCTTTATCGCATTCCGGATCAGCCGAGTGCCGATGGTAATACGGTGGATATGGATCGTGAGCGCGTTAATTTCGCGGATAACGCCGTGAAATATCAGTCGGGACTGACGTTCCTTGGCGCGGATATTAAGAAAATGATGACTGTGCTCAGTCAGGGGTAATTAGCGATGTCGCTCTTTAGCGTATTTGATATTTCAGGCTCTGCGATGGCGGCCCAGTCCCGCCGTCTTAACGTCAGCGCCAGCAATATGGCCAACGCCGACAGCGTGGCAGGACCGGACGGCCAGCCGTACCGCGCCCGTCAGGTGGTGTTTGAGGTCGATAACGCCGTCGGTCAGGAGATTGGCGGCGTGCAGGTCCGCGACGTGGTGGAGAGTAGCGCCCCGGATCGCCTGGTGTACGAGCCGGGCAATCCGCTGGCGGACGAGCAGGGCTATGTGCGCATGCCCAACGTCAACGTGATGAACGAGATGGTCAACACCATCTCCGCCTCTCGCAGCTACCAGGCCAACGTGGAAGTCATGAACTCCGCCAAAAGCCTGATGCTGAAAACATTAACTCTTGGTCAGTAAGGACGCATATGGCGGTCTCTTCGATTAACAACAACAGCGGCACGGGCGGCACCAGCACGGGCAACAGCGCGGCGGATCTGTCGAACCAGTTTATGACCCTGCTGGTGGCGCAGATGAAAAACCAGGATCCCACCAACCCGATGGATAACAACCAGCTCACCTCGCAGCTGGCGCAGTTCAACATGGCGGCGGGCGTCGAGAAGCTCAACACGTCTGTCGCTCACGTCTACGCCATGATGTCCCAGCTGGGCAGCATGAGCGCCTCCTCCTGGGTCGGGCGCAGCGTGCTGATTGAAGGGGAGGCGAAGGTCTCCTTTGGTGAACCGGCTATCGGCATCATGCAGGAAGGGGTGGAGCTACCGAGTAACTCCGACGATTTCCACTTCGCGCTGTCGGACGATGCCGAAACGGTCACCGTCACGCTGCACGACGGCGATAAGGCCTACACCGCCGAGCTGAAGAACGTCAAGAAGGGGATGAATACCTTCAACCTCGATGACCTGGAAAACTTCAAGCCGGAGCCGGGGCCACCGCGCGATCGCGAGTACACCCTCTCCTTTGAGGCCAGCAACGCCGAAGGGGAGAACCCGACGGTCTATGGCCTGATTCAGGAACAGGTACAGGGCGTCACCATGGATCCGAACGGGCCGATTCTGCATCTGCTGAATCACGATCCGATCACTATGGACAAAGTGTTCGTCATTCAAAAATAAACATTACTTCTGGAACGAAATTATGGGTTTTTCACAAGGTCTTAGCGGTCTGAGCGCCGCGGCAAAAGCGCTGGACGTGGTGGGTAACAACATCGCCAACTCCCAGACGATTGGGTTTAAAGCCGGCTCGGTCTCCTTCGCCGATATCTTCGCCGGTTCGACGGGGATGGGGGTGCGCGTGGCCGGCGTTGATCAGAACTTTGGCGACGGCAACCTGGCGAACGGTAGCTCCGCCCTTGATATGGGGATCTCTAATCGCGGCTTTTTCCGCATGGTCGATGCGGCAGGCAGCGTGTTCTACAGCCGTAACGGTCAGTTTGATCAGGATGAAAATGGCTATATCTATAACAAAACCAACGGACTGTTTTTAACCGGCTACCAGGCGACGAACGGGGCGATTAACCCCGGCGCAGAGGTTGGGCCAATCCGCATTCCGAAAGACGATATGCCGCCTGCGGCGTCCACAAAAGGGTCGCTGACGGGGAACCTGAAGTCCGATGCGGAGATCATCACCAAGCCTTTCGATAAGGACGATAAAGATACCTACAACTACGTCAGCGAAGTCACCGCGACGGACAGCCTGGGCAACAAGCACGCCATTAAGGTCTATTTCGTGCATACGGCTGCAGGGAAATGGACAGCCCATGCGGAAGACTCAACCTCACCTGCGGGCATGAAACCAATTAATCTGGAGTTTGATAACAAAGGCAACATTGTTGGCGACCCGAAACTGGACATTGATGGCGCTGCCTATAACGGCTCTGCGCCATTGGCATTGAAACTGGATTTTTCAAAACTGAGCCAGAACAGCGGCGACATGCAGATCATGCTGGGCGAAATTGACGGCCAGGCGCCGGGCAAATTCAACGGCTACGAAGTCAGCGACAGCGGGGAAGTCATCGTTATCTACAGCAACCAGAAACGCCAGACCGTGGCGCAGGTGGTGCTGGCGGACTTTGCCAACGTCGGTGGTCTGGCGCAGCAGGGTAACAACCTGTGGGCGGAGACCGGGCAGTCCGGCCAGCCGTTCCTCGGCACCTCCGGTAGCGGCAGCTTCGGTACCATCAACGGCGGGATGCTGGAGACCTCCAACGTGGAGCTCGGTGAAGAGATGGTCAACATGATCGTCTACCAGCGCAACTACCAGTCCAACTCACAAACCATCAAAACCCAGTCTGAAGTGTTGCAGACGCTGGTTAACCTGCGTTAAGGCTGAACGATGGATCGCGCTATCTATACCGCCATGAGTGCCGCCAACGCGGCGCTCAACCGCCAGGCGGTCACCTCAAACAATCTGGCGAACAGCTCCACCGCAGGCTTTCGCGCCCAGCTGGCGGCCTTCCGCTCCGTACCCATCGAAGGGGAAAGCCTGCGCACCCGCGCGCTGGTGGCGGAGTCGACGCCGTTTCACGACACCACCATGGGGCCGATCACCCATACCGGCCGCAGCCTCGACGTGGCGCTGCCGCAGAACGGCTGGCTGGCGGTGGCGCTGGACGACGGCAGTGAAGGCTACACCCGCAATGGCGCTATCGAGGTGGATCAGGACGGGGCGCTCAGCGTCAACGGCCGTCCGCTGATGGGCGACGGCGGGCCGCTGGAGGTGCCGCCACAATCCCACGTCACCATCGGCAGCGACGGCACCGTGTCGGCGCTCGGCATGGGCGACGACCCGACAGCGCTGGTGCCGGTGGGCCGCCTCAAACTGGTCAACGCCGACATGAACGAGATGGTACACGGCGACGACGGTCTGTTCCGCACCGCAGGCGGCAACCCGCTGGCGCAGGACGAAACCCTGCGCCTGACGCCGGAGGCCATCGAAGGCAGCAACGTCAGCCCGGTGCAGGCCATGACGGCGATGATCGCCAACTCACGCGGCTTCGACATGAACATGAAGGTGATCCGCACCGCCGACGAAAACGCCCAGAAGGCCAACCAGCTATTAAGCGTGAGCTAAGGCCGCGCAAGGAGTCACTATGATTCGTTCCTTATGGATCGCAAAAACCGGGCTGGAAGCACAGCAGCTCAATATGGACGTCATCTCCAACAACCTGGCGAACGTCAACACCAACGGCTTTAAGCGTCAGCGCGCCGTGTTTCAGGACCTGCTCTACCAGAACATGCGCCAGCCCGGCGCCCAGGCAACCGAGCAGAACACCCTGCCGAGCGGCCTGCAGCTGGGCACCGGCGTGCGTCCGGTCTCCACCCAGCGCGTGCACACTCAGGGCGGAATGAACCAGACCGGCGACGAGTACGACGTGGCGATTGAAGGGGAAGGCTTCTTCCAGGTGCAGATGCCGGACGGCAGCACCGCCTACACCCGCGACGGGCACTTCTCGAAAAACGCGGACGGCCAGCTGGTGAATGCCGAAGGCTACCCAATCCAGCCGGGGATCGTGATCCCGCAGGATGCCACCAAACTCAACATCGGCAGCGACGGGATCGTCAGCGTGAAGGTGCCGGGCCAGGCGGAAGAGCAGCAGATTGGCCAGCTGACACTGACCACCTTCGTCAACAATTCGGGGCTCGAAAGCATCGGCGGCAATCTCTACAAAGAGACCCAGTCCTCCGGCGCGCCGAACGAGCTCAACCCGGGGATGGAGAGTGCGGGCACCCTGAAACAGAGCTACGTGGAAATCTCCAACGTCAACGTGGCGGAAGAGCTGGTGACCATGATTCAGGTGCAGCGCGCCTACGAAATCAACAGTAAGGCGGTCTCGGCATCCGACCAGATGCTGCAGCGGCTTTCCCAGCTGTAATCCTCTCTCTGGCCGCCTGCGCGGCCAGACATTTTATCGACACTGAAATGAATAAACTTTCTCAACACATCCCGGCGGCGGCGCTGCTGGCAGGCACGTTGCTGCTCGGCGGCTGTGCGCACATCATGCAAAAGCCTCTCGTCGAGGGGCCGACGACGGCAACACCATTACCGATGGCACCGGCGGCCACCGGCGGCTCACTGTTTCAGGCCGGGCAGGCCATGAACTACGGCTATCAGCCGATGTTCGAAGACCGTCGCCCGCGTAACGTGGGTGACACGCTGACCATCCTGCTGCAGGAGAACGTGAGCGCCAGCAAGAGCTCCTCCGCCAGTGCCAACCGTAATGGATCGGCCGGTATGGGGCTGATTGCGGTACCGACCAAACTCAACAGCTGGCTGGGCGATGGCAAAGCGGATTTTGAAGCCGAAGGCAAAAACGATTTCGCAGGCAAAGGCGGTGCCGCGGCGCGTAATACCTTTACCGGCACCATCACCGTGACCGTGAAAGAGCTGCTGCCCAACGGCAACCTTGGCGTGGTGGGTGAGAAGCAGATTGCCATCAACCAGGGCACCGAATTTATCCGCTTCTCCGGGGTGGTGAACCCGCGCACCATCAGCGGCAGCAACACGGTGCCGTCCACCCAGGTGGCGGATGCGCGCATTGAGTACGTCGGCAACGGCTACATCAACGAAGCGCAGAATATGGGCTGGCTGCAGCGCCTGTTCCTGAACCTTTCTCCTTTCTGATATGACCATGAAAAAAGAATCTATTCTGTTATTTCTCAGCCTCCTGCTCTACGGCATGACGCTGGCGGTACCGAAAGTGGTACATGCGGAACGCATTCGCGATCTGGCGACGGTGCAGGGCGTGCGATCCAACTCCCTGATGGGCTACGGCCTGATCGTCGGTCTTGACGGTACCGGCGACCAGACCATGCAGGCGCCGTTCACTGGCCAGAGCCTGAACAACATGCTCTCGCAGCTGGGGATCACCGTCCCGGCGGGCACCAATATGCAGCTGAAAAACATCGCCGCGGTGATGGTCACCGCCGAGCTGCCGCCGTTTGCCCGTCCCGGCGACAAGCTGGACATTGTGGTCTCCTCGGTGGGGAACGCCAAAAGCCTGCGTGGCGGTACGCTGCTGATGACCCCGCTGAAAGGGGCGGATAACCAGATCTACGCTATCGCTCAGGGCAATATCCTGATCTCCGGCGCAGGGGCGCAGGCGGGCGGCAGCCGCGTGCAGGTGAACCAGCTTAACGGCGGGCGTATCAGTGGCGGGGCCACCGTGGAGCGCGAGGTGCCGAACGACTTCGCTACCCAGAACATCGTGCGCCTGCAGCTCAACGAGAGCGATTTCTCACTGGCGCAGCAGATCAGCGACGCCATTAACCAGCGCTACAGCGGCGGGGCGGCGATCCCGGAAGACGCCCGCACCGTGCGCCTTTTCGCACCGCCGGACGGCCCATCCCGCGTGCGCTTCCTCGCCAACATTCAGGACATCCCGCTGCGGGTGAACGTTCAGGACGCGAAGGTGATTGTGAATTCGCGTACCGGCTCGGTGGTGATGAACCGCCACGTGTCGCTGGACGCCTGCGCGGTGGCCCACGGCTCGCTGACGGTGGAGGTGATGCAGAACAACATCATCAGCCAGCCCGATACGCCGTTTGGCGGCGGGGAGACGGTGGTGGTGCCGCAAACCGATATCTCGGTGCGCGACAGCGGCGGCTCGCTGCAGCACGTGCGCAGCAGTACCGATCTGAACGCGGTGATCCGCGCTCTCAACAGCCTGGGCGCCACGCCGAACGAGCTGATGTCGGTTCTGCAGGCGATGAAAAACGCCGGCTGTCTGCGGGCGAAGCTGGAGGTGAACTGATGAACGCTTTCGATAAGCTCGATCAACCCGCCTTTGACGTCCGCTCGCTGGACACCCTGAAACGGGAGGCCGGGCGGCAGTCGCCCGGCGCGCTGAAGGCGGCGGCGAAGCAGATGGAAGGTATCTTCGTGCAGATGATGATGAAGAGCATGCGCGATGCCACCTTCAAGGACGACCTGCTGAACAGCCAGTCTTCTGAGATGTACACCGCCATGCACGATCAGCAGGTGGCGCAAAATATTGCCGGGAGTGGTCAGCTCGGCTTTGCCGATCTTATCGTCCGCCAGCTGGGCGGGGAGGTTGATGAACCCATCGTGAGCACGCCGGGGCGCGATCTCCTGCGGCCTGGGCTTTCCGCCACGCCTGCCACAGGCCCACTGCGCCTGCCTGCGCCGGTGTCGTTCGCCAAACCGGCGGAAGGGGCGCATCCGTTTATTGCCCGTCTGCTGCGCCCGGCCCAGGCAGCCGCGCAGCAGAGCGGGCTGCACCCGCACCTGATCCTCGCCCAGGCGGCGCTGGAGTCCGGCTGGGGCAAACGTGAAATTCCTGCCGCCGACGGCAGCCCGAGCCATAACCTGTTCGGGATCAAGGCGACGGGCGACTGGCAGGGCAAAACCACCGAAATCACCACCACCGAATACATCAACGGCGTGAAGCAGAAGGTGAAAGCCGCCTTCCGCGTCTACGACTCCTACGAACATGCGCTGGCGGATTACGCGAAGCTGCTGACCCGCAACCCGCGCTATCGTGGCGTGGTGCAATCTGATTCGCCAGAGCAGGGGGCGAAAGCGCTGCAGGCGGGCGGCTACGCCACCGATCCGGCCTACGCCAAAAAGCTGATCACCATTATTCAGAAGGTGAAAGGGGATATTCAGCAGGGGGTGAATGCCTATAAGCACGACCTCGATAAAATTTTTTAGAAAATTTTGTCATCACCGATGAAATAAGCAGAGCCATGAACATCTGGCCCGGAAATCAAGGCCGGGCCCGCAATCAGGGAATATCCAGAGCGTATGAATAACCTTTACAACTTAGCCAGAAACGGCATCAGCGTGGCGCAGGCCGCCATCCGGGTGACGGGCGATAACCTGGTCAACGGCATGTCCAACAACTACAGCCGCCGCAGTCTGCTGATCGGTGAGCTGGGCGGGATGTCGACCCCACAGGGGTTTTACGGGTATGGCGCCCGCATCGGCGGCGTGGAACGCGCCTATGACGCCTTTGCCAATAACCAGCTGCGGGATTCACTCTCCACCTACTCGTCACTGACGGGACGGATGGAGCAGCTGGCGGATATCGACAACATGCTGGCGGATGAAGCGGATAACGTCTCCGTGTCGCTGGGCATGCTGTTTACAGACATGGCCGCCCTGAGCGCCAAACCGTCGGATGGCCCGGCGCGCGCGAAGGTATTTGCCTCCCTCGAGATACTGGCGAACCGCTACAATGCCAGTGCCAAACGCCTGACGGGGCTGGAAAAGAGCACCAATACCCAGATTGAGCGCAGCGCCAGCGAGATCAACAGCTTTACCGAGCAACTGGCGCAGATTAACAAACAGCTGGAGCGCGCCCAGGGCAATGGGGCACAGCCTGCCGATCTGCTGGACCAGCGCGACGCGCTGCTGGAAGGGCTGAGCGAACAGCTTGGCATCACGGTGACCGAAGACCACAACTCCGGTCGCGTCACGGTCACGCTGTCTGACGGGCGACCGCTGGTCTCCGGCGATACCGCCTACAAACTGCAGACCTCACCGTCGGATGCCGACCCGAATAAAACCATCGTCTCCTACGTGGATGCCAACGGCAAGGCATCGCCGCTGGATGAAAACAGCATCACCAAAGGCCGCCTGGCCGGGTTGTTCAAATTCCGTAATGAAGACCTCCCGATGGCGCGAAAGGATCTGGATCAGATCGCCTTTATGATGGCGCACCGGATGAACGATCAGAATAAGGACGGCATCACGGGGGAGGGGCTGCAAGGCGAGGATCTGTTCTCGCTGCCGGAGATCAAGGCGATTGCCAATGCGAAGAACGGCGGAACTGGAACGCTGACCTCTATCACAGTGGACGATTTCAGACTGGTGAAATCAGAAAACTACGATATCCGTTATGAAGCGGGGCAGTGGGTGGTGAAAGGGGAGGATGGTCGCACCGTGCCGGCAAACCTTACGGGCGATGAACTCAGCTTTGACGGTATCAAAATGACGGTCCCTGTGCCTCCGGCTGCCCAGGAGGGGGATAAATTCACCCTCAATCCGATGTCCGGCGCAGCCGAAGGCATCAAACGCAAAATCACCAGCCCGTTAGAGTTTGCCGCCGCCGACAAACCTGGTGAACCCGACAACAACAACAACCTCCAGAAGATGCTGGAGATCCAGAAAGAAGCGCTGATTGGCAACAACACGCTCAGTGAGGCCTATGCCAGCCTGGCAGGCAAAATCGGGGAAAGCGCGCGTGAGGTGAAATCTTACACCAACAGTGCTTACACCGACCTGGAAACCAAATATGAAACCAAACAGGCGCTTACCGGCGTCAATATGGACGAGGAGTACATCAACCTCGATATGTTCCATCAGTATTACCGGGGCAGCGCGCAGCTGTTACAGACCGCCAACGCCATGTTTGATGCCCTGCTGGCCATCCGATAAGGAGAGGATGATGCGATTAAGTACGCTTTATATGTATAAGCAAAGCGCGGCGGCCATGACGAACCGCATGAGTCAAAGCAACGAAATCTATCTGCGGATGTCGGCGAACAAAACGCTACTCAAAGCCTCTGACAACCCGACTGCCGCGACCGACGCGGTGAAGCACCAGGACGCGCTGGCGCAGCTGGAGATGTACAGCAGCGTGCGCTCCGGGGCACGCAGTGCGCTGGAGTTTCAGGATCATATTCTGAATGGCGTCGGTAACCTGATGACCACCACCCTGAAGGAAAAACTTGTCGCCGCAGGGTCGGGCGCCTATTCCGATGAAGACCGCCATGCGCTGGCGGAGGAGATCAAAGGGATCCGAACCAATCTGCTGGATTTAGCCAACAGTCGGGACAGCAGCGGTCGCTATATTTTCTCCGGGTTTAACACTGATACGCCTGCCTTTGATGAAGTCGGGAATTACCGCGGCGGTAATGAAGCACGCAAACAGACGGTCGCTGACGGTACGGAAATGCAAACAAGCCATCTCGGTGACGAGGTGTTTGGCGATATTTTCATGGTGTTGAACGATGCCGTTGCCGCATTGATGATGGAATCCGTTGATGAAAAAACTGCAGAAGCCATAAAAGCCGCGCTGAGCGCTGCCAGCAAAGGGCTTGACGCGGGCATCGAGCGTCTCGGGAAAGCTCAGGCCGAACTGGGCACTAACCTGCAGCAGCTTGACGCCCTGGATTTAACCGGCAACGTGCTGATCAACGACACCATTGTCAAAGTGCAGGACGCCATCGGCGCCGATGTCAGCATGCTGGTGACGCTGGCATCGGAATCGCAGATGTCGGATCTGGCCTTTAATGCCTCGATGTTCGTTTACAAGAATATGCAGAAGATGAGTCTGTTTAATCTGTAATTCGAACTTCCTCTTTATTCACTTCAGACGCTACCGCGTACGGCCTGCCCGTGCGCGGAGGGTGGAAAATTATGTTAGCTAAACTCAAAATTTACAGCACGGTTACGCTGATTATCGGGCTGTTCGCGGTGATGCTTTTCGGCGTGACGGCCTATGCCGTGTTCAATGCCGTCTCCAGTAATCAGAATTTCAAACGTATTGTCGTGGCCTCGGAGAATAACGACCAGATGCGCGACGCGGCCTACAACATCAGCGCGGTCATGGCCAATACCAACGGCCTGATGCTGCAGGCGGCGCTGGGTAACCCGGTCTCGCAGAATGTCGCCAGCCATACGCTCAACGTGGTGAAAACCGCCCGCCGCAATATGGACGATTTTATGGCCTCACCGTTCAATACCGAGGAGGAGCGTCGCCTGGCCGCGGAGGTTAATGCGGCATTTAACGAGGTCTATAAAGTGGCTGAAGTGAAGCTCGGCTATGTGCAAAACCCAGCGGGGTATAGCGGCTCTCTGGAACACGATATGGAGCTTCGCACCCAGCTGCGTAACAAGGTAGAGCAGTACACGGATGCCAGCGCGCGGGTCAGTGAAGAGATTACTCAGGCGTCAGCGCGCGACTACAAAATTATGCTCGGCGTTGGCCTGGTGGTGGTGCTGCTGGCGGTGGTGCTGCTGTTTGTGATCCGCTTCTGGCTGCGTCAGACCCTGGTTCAGCGTATGGCGACGACCGTTGATGTCCTTAAGCGTATCGCCGACGGCGATCTGAGCAAGGAGATTGAGGCCGGCAGCGAGAATGAAATCGGCAATATGCTCTGGGAGCTGGAGCAGATGCGCACCTCGCTGGCCACGACCGTCTCCGGCATTCGTGAAAGCGTGCAGCGTATTCACAATAACGCGCAGGAAATTGCCCACGGTAACAACGATCTCTCCTCCCGTACCGAAGAGCAGGCGGCGGCGCTGCAGGAGACGGCGGCCAGCATGGAGCAGATCAAAACCACCGTACGCCAGAATGCTGACAACGCCCACGCGGCGCGTGAACTGGCGGAAAGCGCCAGCACCAATGCCCATAACGGCGGGGAGGTGATGCAGAGCCTGGAGCAGATCATGGCCCAGATCACCACCAGCTCGCGTCAGATTGCCGATATCAACGGCGTGATCGACAGCATTGCCAACCAGACCAACATCCTCGCCCTGAACGCGGCGGTGGAAGCAGCGCGTGCCGGCGAGCAGGGACGCGGGTTTGCGGTGGTGGCCGAAGAGGTGCGTAACCTGGCGAAACGCAGCGCCGATGCGGCAAAAGAGATCAATCAGCTGATCAACACCAGCGTGAATAATATTGATATCGGTTCGCGTCAGGTAGGGCAGGCCAGCCACGTCATGCAGGAGATTGTGACCTCCGTCGGGCAGGTAACCCAGATCATGGGCGAAATCACCTCCGCCTCGGACGAGCAGAGCGCGGGTATCAACCAGATCTCACAGGCGGTGAACGAGATGGATCTGGTCACCCAGCAGAACGCGGCGATGGTGGAAGAGGCGGCACTGGCGGCAAGTGAACTGGAAGCGCAGTCAGACGCGCTGGAGAAACTGGTGGCGCAATTTCGTCTTAACCAGGAGAGCCGTCAGGTGAACGTCACGCCTGCGCCTGAAAAAATGCCGCGGGCGAAGGAACCCGATCTGGCCCAGTGGGAAACCTTTTAATTCTGTGAATTAACGTCATTAATAACGATATATTTCCGCGACGCGTAAACATTCGCGCGAAGTAACAGAATGCGCATTTTTATAAAGGCTTATCGCACTATTTGAATGCGCAATTTCACCGGATAATTCTCGCAGAGAATAGTGGGTGGAATGTAATCGTGGATGGTATTTATACGGCCGAAGGGCTGGAAGATAAATCGGTAGTCTGGTCTAAATATCACTATCTGGTGCGGCAGGAAGCAATGCGTTTACATAAGCGGCTTCCTGCCAGCGTCGAGCTGGATGATTTAATTCAGGCAGGATCGATTGGTTTTTTAAGTGCGGTCGACAGTTTCGACCCGAAAAAAGGGGTAACGCTCACGGCGTGGATCACCCAGCGGGTGAAATGGGCGTTATTAGATGAGCTGAGAGAAAGCGACTGGGTCCCGCGACGGGTTCGCACCCATACGCGGGAAATAGTGGCAATTATTCAGCAAATCGAACAGGAAAAAGGTGGCGAAGCGACCGAAGCTGAAATTGCAGAGCGCATGGGCGTATCGCTGCAGGAATTTCAGCAGATGCTGGCAGATAATAATGCCAGCCAGATGTATTCGGTTGATGAGCTGCAGGAGAATTATGCCGACAGCTGGGAAACGAGCGATGACGAAAATGAATCGCTTAATCCGCTGAATGACACGGTGCGCCAGAATCTCATCGAGCGTATTACGGAACATATTCAGTTCATACCCGAAAGAGAGCAGGTACTGTTGCAGCTCTATTATCTTCAGGATTTGAACATGAAAGAGATTGGTCTGGTATTGGGCATCACGGAAACACGGGTGAGCCAGCTGCACAGTCTGGCGGTTAAAAGGTTAAGAAGTCGTATGGAATCGGATTGTCGATAAATACAGGCTCTTAACATTTATATTGTTAACACCGGTTAAACAGCAGGATTAATCATTAAAATCAAGCTTTAATAACGTTTAACAATGCTTTATTAACTTTTTAAATCAACAGGTTAACAGTGACTGGAGGATTTGGAGACATTTCTGTCGCTTGTTCGGAAAATACTTAGTGTTTATGATTTTGCCAGTTTTGTGATGCAGCCTCCTTTGGCATTGAGAAGTACATGACGCATTTACTGAGGAAGAATGACTTACCTCAGTGAATATCAATACCAAAAGACTCTCTGCATCAGTTCGGAAACGTTATCTATCTAAACTGACATGCCAGCTATTGGCTGAATAACATTGGGAGTTTTCGCCTGTGTCTAATTTCGACGAGTACCTGCAGAATATTCATGATATCAACCTGTCCTATTTACTGCTGGCCCAGCAGCTGATTCGTCAGGATAAATTTGCGGCGGGTTTTCGCCTGGGGTTGTCTGAAGGAACCATTGATAACCTGAAAGAACTTTCGCTGCCGCAATTAATGAAGCTGGCGACGACCAATCAGCTTATTTGTCGTCTGCGCGTGGATGATGAAGTGGTTATTGAAAATTTAACCAAGGATTCGCGCATTGAAGCCCTGCAGCAGATCCATACCGGCATTATTTTGTCGACCAACCTTCTGAATGCCTTAAGCGAAGAAGATGCGGTGACGGCGGAGGAGGCATAATCATGTGTGGTGAAAAAAGTCTGCTGCAGGAAATTGATGAAGTAAATATCGCCATGGGATTAATTTCTCTCGGGGCGAGAATGCAGGTACTGGAGTCGGAAACCTCCCTGAGCCGTCGCCGTCTGCTGCGTTTATATAAAGAATTACGCGGCTGTCCGCCGCCAAAAGGGATGCTGCCTTTTTCAGAAGACTGGTTTATGTCGTGGGAACAGAATATTCACTCGTCCATGTTCTACAACATTTACCTCTATTTGAAAAAGACCGAACAGGGGCGTTCCATTGAAATGCTGATGAAGACCTATCGTCTTTATCTGGAACAGTGCAGCACCTGTTCCGATGAAAAACCGGTGCTGGGTCTCACCCGCGCCTGGACATTATTACGCTTTATCGACTGCGGCATTATTTCGCGTAAAGCCTGCAGCGTGTGTGGCGGCGGTTTTATCGTCACCACCGAATTTATTAAAAACCCATTTACCTGCAGCTTGTGCAGCCCGCCGTCGCGTGCGCTTAAAAAATCCCAGGTAAGCAATACCGGCCTCCTGGGGTCGTTTGCGGCGCCGGAAATCCTGACGGCCTGATCCCCGTGACGGCAGTGCACAAGATGGCGTTTACCTGATGCCGGGGCTCCCGGCATCGGTCAAAGTACCGAAAAGGAGAAATTGTGTTAGTTATTGTTGGCTATCTTGTTGTCATATCGACCGTTTTTGGTGGTTTTCTCTTATCCGGCGGTAACCTGATGGCGCTGTTTCAGCCGCTGGAGCTGTTGATTATCGGCGGGGCCGGGGTTGGGGCGTTTATCGTTGGCAACAACGTCAAATCCCTTAAAGCAACGGGTAAGGCGCTGGTTAAGCTCTTCGTGGGCAAGCGCTACAACAAAGCGGTGTATATGGATCTGATGGCGCTGATGTTCCTGTTGCTCTCCCAGAGCCGCGTGCACGGGCTGATGTCGCTGGAAAAGGACATCGAAGACCCGCAGAACAGCGATATTTTTAGCGCCTATCCCCGTCTGATGAGCGACCCGATGCTCGCCAACTTTATCCTCGACTACTTCCGCCTGATGATTGGCGGCAGCATGAATTCCCATGAAATCGAAGCTCTGATGGATGAAGAGATCGAGACCTGCGAAGAGGAGCTGGAAGTCCCTGCGCACAGCCTCAATACGGTGGGCGATGCGTTTCCGGCGTTCGGCATTGTGGCCGCGGTGATGGGGGTGGTGAACGCTCTGGGCTCGGCGGATCGCCCGGCGGCGGAGCTGGGCGTTCTTATCGGCCACGCGCTGGTAGGGACCTTCCTCGGCATCCTCATCGCCTATGGTTTCGTGCTGCCGCTGGCCACTCTGCTGCGCCAGAAGAGTTCCGATCAGGTCAAAATCCTGCAGTGCATCAAGGTGACGCTGCTCTCCAGTCTCAACGGCTATGCCCCGCAGATTGCCGTGGAATTTGGCCGCAAAACCATCTTTACCAGCGAACGTCCGTCGTTCGAAGAGCTTGAAGAGCACGTGCGCGAAGTGAAATCCAACGCCACGCTGAAAACCAAAACCTCGGACAGCGCCGCATGAAGAACGTCACGCCTGTCATCATTTCCCGTAAGCGTAAAAAGAAAAAGCATACGCACCACGGCGGCACCTGGAAGATTGCCTATGCCGACTTTATGACCGCCATGATGGCCTTCTTCCTGGTGATGTGGCTGCTGTCGCAGTCCACGGACATGGAACGGGAGCTGATTGCCGACTACTTCCGCATGCCGCTGAAGCCGTCGATGGCCAACGGCGATAAAACCAGCCTCAGCGACAGCGTCATCCCCGGCGGCGGGGATGACATCATCAAGCGGCAGGGCGAAGTGTTTAAAGGACAGCTTAGCCAGATCGATAAGCACAAGCGCGTCGAGAGCCTGAAGCAGGCAAAAGAGAAGCTGCAGAAGATGATCGAAACCGATCCGCGGCTGAACAACTTCAAGTCCAACATTTTGCTGAATCTGACCAACGACGGGCTGCTGATCCAGATCACCGACTCCCAGGACCGCCCCATGTTCCGCGTGGGCAGCGAGCTGCCGGAATCCTACATGAACGGTATTCTGCAGGCGCTGGTGCCGCTGCTCCAGGAACTGCCCAACGCGCTGAGCCTGACGGGCCATACCGATTCCCTGCCGTATGCCGGGGGCGAGGGCGGCTACAGCAACTGGGAGCTGTCCGCCGGTCGTGCTAACGCCGCGCGTCGGGTGCTGGTCAGGGCCGGGCTGAGCGATGAACGTTTTCTGCGCGTGATCGGCACCGCCAGCCGGATGCCGCTGGAGAACACCCCGCCTGAGAGCGCGGTGAACCGCCGCATCAGCATTCTGGTCCTCAGCCGCTCGAAAGAGCAGGAGATCCGTCTGGAAGATACCCAGGCCCAGCGTGCAGAGAGCGTGCTGAGCGATATCAATCTGCAAAACGTGCAGGGCTATACCGATGGACATGAATGATTTTTCGCAGATCTTTTTTACTGAGGCAGAAGAACTGCTGGCCGACATGGAGCAGCATCTGCTGCAGCTTGACGTGGTGGCGCCGGACCAGGAGCAGCTGAATGCGATTTTCCGGGCGGCACACTCCCTGAAAGGGGGCGCAGCCACCTTCGGTTTTACCGCCTTACAGGAGACTACCCACCTGCTGGAGAACCTCCTTGACCAGGCGCGGGCAGGGGAGAGGACGCTCAGTCGCTCGATCATCAACCTTTTTCTGGAATGTAAGGACATTATGCAAGCGCAGCTGGAAGCCTATCAGGCTTCGCAGGAGCCTGATGACGCTCAATTTCGCTATATCTGTGAAGCCCTCAGAGAGATAGCCCTTGAAGGAAAACCGCCCGCACCTGAGCCCGCGCCCGTGCCAGCCAGCACGGCCGGGGAGAAGGAAGCCACGCTGGTCGTGACCCTGCGAAACGTTGATGCGCGCGAGCAGACAATGCTGCGTGACGAACTGAGCAATATGGGGACGATTTCAGACGCACAGACGTCGTCTGACGGCATGACGGTGACGCTACAGACCACCGCCTCGGCGGACGATATCACCGCCGTGCTCTGCTTTGTACTCGACAGCAAGCAGATTGAGGTCCGGCCCGCAGAGCCCGCAGCGGCACCAGCGCCCGCTGCGCCACCCGAGGCCGTTGCCAAAAAAGCGCCACCGGCGCCGCGGGCAGCCAGTCAGGAGTCCGGCAGCATTCGCGTGGCGGTGAGTAAAGTGGACCAGATTATCAACCAGGTGGGCGAGCTTATCATCACCCAGGCGATGCTCTCCCAGCTCTCACGGACCCTTGATCCGGCCAGCTACGATCTGCTCGCCGGTTGCGTGGCGCAGATGGAGCGCAACACCCGCGAGCTGCAGGAGTCGGTGATGTCCATCCGTATGATGCCGATGGACTACGTTTTCAGCCGCTTCCCGCGGCTGGTGCATGGCCTGGGCGCTCGCCTGAATAAAGAGGTTGAGCTGAGCCTGAAAGGTGGTTCCGCCGAGCTGGATAAGAGCCTGATCGAGCGCATTATCGACCCGCTGACCCACCTGGTGCGTAACAGTCTGGACCACGGCATTGAAGAGAAAGAGGTCCGCGTCGCAAAAGGCAAACCGGTCACCGGCAACCTGACGCTTTCGGCCGAACATCACGGCGGCAATATCGTGATTGAGGTCAGCGACGATGGGGCGGGGCTGAACCGGGAGAAGATCCTCGCCAAAGCCCGTTCTCAGGGCATGACCATCAGCGACACCATGAGCGACGACGATGTGTGGATGCTGATCTTCGCCGCCGGTTTCTCCACCGCCGAGAGCGTGACGGACGTCTCCGGACGCGGCGTCGGTATGGACGTGGTGCGACGCAACATTCTGGCGATGGGCGGCCACGTGGATGTGCTCTCCACGCCGGGAGCCGGGACCACTATCCGCATTATCCTGCCGCTGACCCTGGCCATCCTTGACGGCATGCTGGTGAAGGTGGGGGAGGAGATTTACGTCCTGCCGCTGGGCGCGGTGATGGAGTCGCTGCGACCGACCGACGAGATGCTGTGCCGCTTCGTCGGCGAAGAGCGCCTGCTGCAGGTGCGCGGCGAATATCTGCCGCTGGTGCTGCTGCGCCAGCGTCTCTCGGTGGCGGGCGAGGCTCCGGCCGACGATGGTATTGTGGTCATCGTGCAAAGCGCGGGCTGCCGCTACGCGCTGTGGGTCGACCAGCTTATCGGCCAGCAGCAGGTGGTGGTCAAAAACCTTGAACATAACTACCGCAAAGTGCCTGGCGTCTCTGCAGCGACCATCCTCGGTGATGGCAGCGTGGCGCTGATCCTTGATGTGGTTGAGCTCTCAACGCTCAACGCTCCACAACCCCAGAGGGAGGGGGTAAACGCATGACAGTAGCAACCGCGAGTAAACCCGCCGTACCCGACGCCATTGCGCAGGAGTACCTGGTATTCCGCCTGGGCGATGAAGAGTACGGCATTGATATCCTTAAAGTGCAGGAGATCCGCGGATGCGATCGCCTGACGCGTATACCGAACGCGCCGAACTTTATCACCGGCGTGACCAACCTGCGCGGCGTGATTGTGCCGATTGTCGATCTGCGCGTACGCTTCGATCTGCCCGATCCGTCGCAGGACGACAAAACGGTGGTTATCGTGCTCAATCTGAACGATCGTGTGGTGGGTATCGTGGTTGACGGTGTGGCAGACGTGCTGTCGATAGATGTGGATAACATCAAGCCGACCCCGGACGTGGCCTCGGTGCTCTCTGGCCGCTACCTGCTTGGGCTGGGGGTGCTCGACAGTCGAATGATTATTCTGGTGAATATTGAGATGCTGCTGAGTCGTGAAGAGATGGCGCTGGTGGATGCGGTGGCGTCGTCGCATAGCGAGGCCCACAGCCTCGTGTAGCGCTTTGCGGACACACATCAGCGGCAGAGGTTGCCGCTGATTCATAAGTCGCTATTATGAATGTCCGAGTTTCCAGAAAGCGCTAAGGATTGCCAGAAAAATGCCCGTCAATTTCGACCTCAACGATCTTTACGCCTTCAGAGCCCTGGTGGAGTACGGTAACTTCCGCATCGCCGCAGAGTCTATCTGCCTCTCCCAGTCCGCCCTGAGCCGCCGCATTGAGAAGCTGGAGGCGGCCGTCGGCGCGAAGCTGTTCGACAGAACCACCCGGCGCGTAACGCTGACCCTGTTCGGGCAAACCTTTGCCGATCGCTGCGGGCAACTTCTGGAAAATGTGGAGTCTATGCTGGCGGATATCGACAAGGTGAGCGAGGAGCGCACCGGGCTTGTCACCGTCGCCACCGTGCCTTCGGCGGCCTGCCATTTTATGCCGGAGGTGATCCGTCAGTTTCACAGCCGCTATCCGCGCGTGCGCATCAGGCTTATCGACAGCAGCGCGGGTAACGTCATTGAGGCAGTGGCCAGCGGCCAGGCGGACTTTGGCATCTGCTTTGCCAGAAGCCTGCAGCCGGATATCACCTTTATGCCGCTGGTGGAGGATGTGTATGTCGCCGCGTGCCGTCGCGATCATCCGCTGGCGGGGCGCAAAAGTCTGACCTGGGAGGCATTTTATCAGCAGGATTACATCAGCCTGGATATCACGTCGGGGAACCGCAATCTGCTCGATCAGATGCTCGGCCATATTAAGCCTGAGCGTCCGGGCATTTGCGAGACGCGCCACGTGACAACCATGCTGGGAATGGTCGAGGCGGGGATAGGCATTGCTGCCGTCCCCGCCATGTCAATGCCCCATTCTGAGCACGCTATTTTGACCTCTGTCCCGCTGACCGAGCCCGAAGTCAAACGCACTGTCGGGCTGATCCGGCGCAGCGGGCGGATTCAGTCGTGGATTGCCGCCGAGCTGGAAACGCTGATTATTGCCCGTTACCGCGCGGCGTAGCGACGGGGATCATCCCGGTGGCGGTGATGGTCTCCTGCGCCTGCGGCGACGCGAGGTAATCCAGCAGGGCTTTCCCCGCGGAAGGGTGCTCCGCGTGGGCGGTGACCGCTCCGGCAAAACGGGTGATGTACTGCAGGTTATCCGGCAGTTTGCCGACAAAGGTCACGCCGGGCACGGGCAACAGCTCGCTGACCTGCTGGAACCCCACGGCGTATTTCCCTTTCGCTACCTCAGAGGCAACCGGGATCCGCTCCACCTTGTGCGCTTTTCCCGCCACCTGCGCGTCAATCCCCAGCTTTTTGAACAGCTCATTTTGCACATACCGGCCGCTGGCGCTGTCGGAATAGGCGATGGCGCTGGCCGCAAGCAGGGTCTGTTTTAGCGCACTGTCCGTGGCGATATCCGGCACGGGCGACCCGGCTTTCACCACCATGCCGATTGGCGAATCCGCCAGCTCCACCCGTGAATCGGCGTTGACCATCCGGTCTTTCGCCAGATGCTCCAGCGCATCGCCGACCATGATCACCACGTCCGCTTTTTCACCGCGTGCCAGCCGGTTAGGGATCGCCTGCGGCGTCTGTCCCATCGACGGCCCCGGGATCAGCACGATATGGTCACCCGTCCGGGCTTCATACCCGGGGGCGAGTTTTTCCAGCGCGGCCTTAAAACCACCTGAAATCATGACCGTCACCTCCTGGGCCAGCGCGCCTGCGCTGGTGGCCAGCAATACCAGCCCGGTCAGTCCTGAACGTAAGAATGTGCGCATATTATCCTCGCTGAACTTGCAGGCTCATGGCGCTGCGACGATAGAGATAAAGCGTTGCCAGCAGCGCGCAAATCGCCGCGAAGCTCATCCAGTAGCCCGGAGAGGCTTTATCGCCGGTGTACTCAATCAGGGCCGTCGAAATGACCGGGGTAAAGCCGCCGAAGATCGCCGTGGCAAGGCTGTACGCCAGTGAGAAACCGGCGACACGCACCTCGACCGGCATGATCTCCGTCAGCGCCGGGATCATCGCGCCGTTATACAGGCCATAAAGGAAGGAGAGCCACAGCAGCACGCTCAGCATCATGGAGAAGCTCGGGGCCTGCGCCAGCAGCGTCAGGGCCGGATAGCTGGTCGCCAGCGCCAGCAGGGTCATGGCAATCAGTACCGGTTTGCGGCCGAAGCGGTCCGACAGCGCACCGCCCACCGGCAGCCAGATAAAGTTCGAGATCGCCACCAGCAGCGTCACCAGCAGGCTGTCTGAGGCGCTGAGCATTAACACTTTTTTACCGAAGGTAGGCGCGTAGACAGTGATCAGGTAGAACGCGGTGGTGGTCATGGCCACCATCAGCATGCCCGCGACCACGACCGGCCAGTTCGCCAGCAGGGTGGTAAAGACCTGACGCATCGCCAGCGTGTGACGGCGTGCGCGGAACTCCTCGGTCTCTTCCAGCTTGCGGCGCAGGAAGAAGATAAACGGCACGATCAGGCAGCCGAACAGGAACGGGATCCGCCAGCCCCATTCGCGAATGGCGCTCTCTTCCAGTACCGCGTTCAGCGCAAAGCCCATTGCGGCGGCCACCATAATTGCCACCTGCTGACTGCCGGATTGCCAGCTGGTAAAGAAGCCCTTGCGGCCCGGCGTGGCAATTTCAGCCAGATAGACCGACACCCCGCCAAGCTCCGCCCCGGCGGAAAAGCCCTGCAGCAGACGTCCCACCAGCACCAGCAGCGGCGCCCACAGGCCGATACTTTCATAAGAGGGGATCAGCACAATCAGGAAGGTGCCGGCCGCCATAATCGACAGGGTGGTGATCAACCCTTTGCGGCGACCAACCTTGTCGATGTAAGCCCCGAGGACAATCGCGCCGATGGGGCGCATTAAGAAGCCCGCGCCGAAGACGGCGAAGGTCATCATCAGCGACGCGAATTCACTGCTCGCCGGGAAAAAGGTATGGGCGATATAGGTGGCGTAGAACCCAAACAGGAAGAAGTCGAATTGCTCGAGGAAATTGCCCGAGGTGACGCGAAGTATCGCGCCCGCTCGTGCACGAACGGTTGCAGGTGGGGTTGAGGAAATCATGGTCGTCTCCAGTTTATTATTGACGTGTTGTCCGTCTGTTTCTGAAAACTGGATCAGTGAGGGGAATTTTATAAGCGCAATAAACACATCATCTGATGCGTTTGCTGCATTAATCAGGATGGGTGCAGCGAGTGTTATTGATTTAACAATGACTTAACATTGTGTTGATGATTTATTCACCTGGCACGGCTGACGCCAACGGTTTTCTGTTTTGTGAACAGACGCAAGCCTGAAAAAGCCCGGCGGCGAGGCGCCTGCCGGGCTGATGCGACTCAGCGCTGTGTACAGCCTTTGCACTGTTTATTCTGGATCTGCTGGAAGAAATCGTTGCCTTTGTCATCCACCAGGATAAACGCCGGGAAGTTTTCCACTTCGATTTTCCAGATGGCTTCCATGCCCAGCTCCGGATACGCGACGCATTCCAGGCTCTTGATGCTGTTTTGCGCCAGCACCGCCGCCGGGCCACCGATGCTGCCCAGGTAGAAGCCGCCGTGTTTGTGGCAGGCATCGGTCACCTGCTGGCTACGGTTACCTTTCGCCAGCATGATCATGCTCGCTCCGTGGGACTGCAGTAAATCGACATACGAGTCCATACGCCCTGCGGTGGTCGGGCCGAGTGAGCCGGAGGCGTAACCTTCCGGCGTTTTGGCCGGGCCCGCGTAGTAAATCGGATGGTCCTTGACGTACTGCGGCAGTTCTTCGCCGTTGTCGAGCAGCTCTTTCAGCTTCGCATGGGCGATGTCGCGCGCCACGATGATGGTGCCGTTCAGCGACAGGCGGGTAGAGACCGGGTGCGCGGAAAGCTGCGCCAGGATCTCGTTCATCGGCTTGTTCAGGTTGATGCTGACCACGTCGCCTTCGCCCTGCTGGCGCAGCGATTCAGGAATATACTGACCCGGGTTGTGTTCCAGTTTTTCAATCCAGATCCCGTCGCGGTTGATTTTGGCCTTGATATTGCGGTCAGCGGAGCAGGAGACGCCCATGCCGATTGGGCAGGAGGCACCGTGGCGCGGCAGGCGGATCACGCGGATATCGTGGGCGAAGTACTTACCGCCAAACTGCGCGCCGAGGCCGAGGTTCTGCGCTTCCTGCAGCAGTTCCTGTTCAAGCTGAACGTCGCGGAACGCCTGTCCGTGTTCGTTCCCTTCGGTGGGCAGCGCGTCGTAGTAGCGGGTGGAAGCCAGCTTGACGGTTTTCAGCGTCGCTTCCGCCGAGGTCCCGCCGATCACAAACGCGATATGGTACGGCGGGCAGGCTGCGGTACCGAGGGTACGCATTTTGTCCACCAGATAGTTTTTCAGCTTCGCCGGGGTGATCAGCGCTTTGGTTTCCTGATAGAGGTAGGTTTTGTTGGCCGAGCCGCCGCCTTTTGCCATGCAGAGGAATTTGTATTCGTCGCCGTCGACGCTGTAGAGATCGATCTGTGCCGGCAGGTTGGTGCCGGTGTTGACCTCTTTATACATATCCAGCGCGGCGTTCTGGGAGTAACGCAGGTTATCTTCGATGTAGGTGTTGTACACGCCCTGGCTCAGCGCAGCTTCATCCCCGCCGCCGGTCCAGACGCGCTGGCCTTTTTTACCCATGATGATAGCCGTGCCGGTATCCTGACAGGTTGGCAGCACGCCTTTGGCCGCGATTTCAGAGTTGCGCAGGAACTGCAGGGCAACGTATTTGTCGTTCTGGCTGGCTTCCGGGTCGTTGAGAATAGCGGCAACCTGCTTCTGGTGCGATGGGCGCAGCATAAAGGCCGCATCGTGGAATGCCTGCTGTGCCAGCAGGGTCAGCGCTTCAGGCTCGACCTTCAGGACCTCCTGACCGTCGAACTCGGCAACGGAGACGTGCTCTTTGGTCAACAGATAGTATTCGGTGTCGTCATGGGAGAGAGGGAAGGGGTTCTGATAAATAAACGGTTTATTCGACATAGTATTGCTCCACAAAAATAAAACCGCCGGAGGAAACGTCCGGCGGTCAGGAATCAGAACATCATGGACATCCACGGATAACCAATCAGCAGCAGGGCCGCCAGGAAGATGGCACCGAAGATCGTGCCGAGGCGCCAGTAGTCTTTGGTTGGCAGGTAGCCGCTACCGTAGTAAATCGGGCTTGGACCCGTACCGTACGGGGTGATGATCCCCATCACGCCCAGTGAGGTCACCATCAGCAGAACGAAGACTTCCATATTCATCCCCGGAATGGTGGAAGCGATGGTCAGCATCGCTGGCAGCAGCGCCGTGGTATGCGCGGTGGTGCTGGCAAACAGGTAGTGCAGCAGGTAGAACGCCAGCAGCAGCACGATGGTGGCAACCCCCGGCGAGATACCGCTCATCAGCAGACCGCCTTCTTTACCCAGCCAGCTGATAAAGCCGGTAGAGGAGAGGCCGTCCGCCAGCGCCACCAGGGTGGCGAACCAGACGAAGGTGTTCCACGCGGCTTTATTACCGGTGATATCGTTCCACTCCAGCACGCCGGTCCATAGCATCAGACCTACGATCAGCAGGGCGGCCATCGCCGGTTCAATCCACGCGGCAGCGAAGATCCACATCAGCAGGGCACAGCACACGAATACCAGCAGCAGAATTTCATTGCGGGACAGTTTGCCCAGTTTTTCCAGCTCGCGGGTCGCCCACAGCGGCACTTCATTATTCACTTTGACTTCAGGTGGGTAGAACCAGTAGGCCAGCAGCGGCATGGTCAGAATCAGCAGGATGCCCAGCGGCAGGAAGGCCAGGAACCAGGTACCCCAGGAGATATCAATCCCCACTGTACTTTTCACCAGCGCCAGCGCCAGCAGGTTCGGCGCAAGGGCGGAGAGGAACATTGAACTGGTGATACAGGCCGCGGTGATGGCTACCCACATCAGGTACGAACCAATTTTACGCGCGCTTGGGTCGTTCGGTTTTGAACCGTACAGCGGCGGCAGGTTAGCGATGATCGGGTAGATGGTCCCGCCGCTGCGCGCGGTGTTGGACGGGGTAAACGGTGCCAGCAGCAGGTCCGCGAAGGTAATGGCGTAACCGAGCGTCAGGCTGCGACGGCCGAGATACTTCACCAGAATCAGCGCCAGACGGCGACCGAAGCGGGTTTTGTCGTAGCCTGCGGCAAACATAAAGGCACCGAAAATCAGCCAGACGGTCGAGTTACCAAACCCGCTCACCGCCCATTTAAAGGAGGCGCCAGCCAGCTTGAATTTCGGGTCGGCCAGCTGATCGGGGCTGAACAGCACCCACTGGCTGCAGAGCGCAATCGCCACGACGCCGGTCAGGCCGATCACCGCGCCCGGCAGGGGTTCGAAGATCAGGCCGACGATCACGCCAACAAAGATAGCGAAGTAGTGCCACGCGTAAGGCGGCAGTCCTTCCGGTACCGGAACAAACAGCAGCAGTACGGCGACAATGACGGGCAGTGCCATCATCAGCAGTCGTTTTGCTTTTCCATTTGATGCCTGGTTCGCCACAGGGGGCGTTACAGCAGTTTTTGTATTCATAGTTTCACGTCTTAAGTTGTCAAGAATTCGGTCGCAGTGAAAAGACAAATTCGCTTTCTTAAGTTTCTTTGCTTTTTTTAGTTATTAAAGGTGCGGTTTTGTATTTTCAGTAATAGCGATTTAACGCATTTTTGATTGCGCTAAATTAAAAATTGATGATGTTTTTATATTGCGCTTTTGGATGCCATAACTATTGATCGCGATCAAAAAAAGAGAATTGCAGCGTTATTTTTGTGCTTTTATTAATAACCACTCAGGCGTATGTGGGTATTAGGTAATTTCTTAAGTGCTTTTATCAAGCTTGTAACAATTGTGCAGTGGATAATTTGGTATTTAGTTGAAAAATATAGATTTTTGTTGTTTCTGGTGAAAGGGTCTTACCTTTAAAAATTTAACGGATTTTAAATTAATGTGAATGCCTGAATCACAATCGCTAACACCAATGTGTTATTAATGTTATCGAAGGGATTAAATAGTTTATTAACTAACGTAATAGCTTTAGAAACTAAAAAAATCATTATATTAATATCATGACATCGGCAAATAACGACGAAATAAAAAACCAATCCGATAACGAATTCTTAATTTTTAAAAGTTTGGAGTTTCTATTATGAGCACTAACGAACGCATTCTGACTCCCTTCACATTACCGAATGGTACTGAACTGAAAAACCGTTTGTTAATGGCACCAATGACCACCTGTACCGGCTATTACGACGGCACGGTCACCAGCGAGCTGGTGGAGTACTACCGGGCCCGTTCCGGCAGCATTGGGACCATTATTGTGGAGTGCTGCTTCGTCGACGATCTCGGTCTCGCTTTCCCGGGCGCGATTGGCATCGATAACGACGAGAAAATCGCCGGGCTGGCGAAAATCGCCGAGGCGATTAAATCCAAAGGTTCGAAAGCCCTGCTGCAGATCTACCACGGCGGCCGTATGGTTGACCCGAAACTGATCGGTGGCCGCACGCCGGTGGGCCCAAGCGCCGTCGCTGCGCCGCGTGACGGTGCGGCCACACCGGTTGCGCTGACCACTGAAGAAGTGGAAGGCATGATCGGCAAGTTTGGTGAAGCAGTGCGCCGCGCCATCCAGGCCGGTTTCGACGGCGTGGAAATTCACGGGGCAAACACCTATCTGATTCAGCAGTTCTACTCGCCAAACTCTAACCAGCGCGACGACGAGTGGGGCGGCAGCCGCGACAACCGCGCCAGATTCCCGCTGGCGGTACTGGACATTACCCATAAAATGGTGCGCCAGTACGCGGACGACGCGTTCATTATTGGCTACCGTTTCTCCCCGGAAGAACTGGAAGTCCCGGGCATCCGCTTTGAAGACACCATGTACCTGCTGGAAAAACTGGCGGCGCGCGGTGTGGACTACCTGCACTTCTCCGTGGGCGCCACCCTGCGTCCTTCCATCGTAGATACCCAGGACCCGACGCCGCTTATCGAAAAATACTGCGCCATGCGTTCTGAAACCCTGGCGCAGATCCCGGTCATGGGCGTGGGCGGCGTGGTGAATGCTGCCGATGCCTGTGAAGCGCTGGACCACGGTTACGATCTGATCGCCGTTGGCCGCGCCACCATTGCTTACCCGGACTGGACTGACCGCATCGCGGCCGGGGAAACCCTGGAGCTGTTTATGGACAGCACCAAACGCGAGGCGCTGAGCATTCCTGAACCGCTGTGGCGTTTCTCGCTGGTGGAAGCGATGATCCGCGACATGAGTATGGGCGAATCGAAATTCAAACCGGGCACGTTCACCGAGAAGGTGCAGGACGAGGCGAACGAGCTGGTGATTAACGTCAGCCTGGAAACCGATCGCATCGCCGATATTGAGCTGGCCTCTGGCCCGGGTGACGACGTTGAGTTTGTCACCAGCTTTGAAGAGATTCGTTCCCGCATTCTGGATGCCAATACCCCGCACGTGGACGCCATCACTGGTGCCACCAGCCAGAGCGAGGCGGTGAAAAAAGCGGTCTCAAAAGCGATGCTGAAATCCAGCAAAGCGCGGGCCGCAGAAGAGGGTGTCGACCCGAATGAAACCCGCAGCGTGGATGTGGTAGTGGTCGGCAGCGGCGGTGCCGGTCTGGCCGCGGCGATTCAGGCGCATGACGAAGGGGCGAGCGTGCTGATCGTCGAGAAAATGCCTACCATCGGCGGGAATACCATTAAAGCCTCTGCCGGGATGAACGCCGCTGAGACGCGCTTCCAGCGGGTGAAAGGCATTCAGGACAGCAAAGAGCTGTTCTACCAGGAGAGCCTGAAAGGCGGCGGTAACAAGAACAACCCTGAACTGCTGCGCCGCTTCGTGGAGAATGCGCCACAGGCGATTGAGTGGCTGGCTACCCGCGGCATTATGTTGAACGACATCACCACCACCGGCGGGATGAGCATTGACCGTACCCACCGTCCAAAAGACGGCTCTGCGGTCGGCGGTTATCTGATCAGCGGTCTGGTGCGTAACGTCAACAAACGCAACATCGAGGTGATGCTCGATACCTCCGTCAGCGACATCATCTTTGAGAACGGCGAAGTGACCGGGGTGCGTCTGACCACCGAAGAGAACGAAACGATCACCGTGGCCACCAAAAGCGTGATTGTCGCCACCGGCGGCTTCAGCGCCAACAGCCAGATGGTGGTGAAATACCGTCCGGACCTCGAAGGTTTCGTGACCACCAACCACAAAGGGGCTACCGGTGGCGGTATCGCGCTGCTGGAGCGTATCGGTGCCGGCACGGTGGATATGGGCGAGATCCAGATCCACCCGACCGTTGAGCAGAAAACCTCGTATCTGATTTCCGAATCCATCCGCGGGGGCGGGGCGATTCTGGTGAACCAGCAGGGGAACCGTTTCTTCAATGAGATGGAAACCCGCGATAAAGTCTCGGCGCAGATCATCGCGCTGCCGGAGAAATACGCTTACATCGTCTTTGACGAGCATGTTCGTGCCAAAAACAAAGCCGCGGATGAGTACATTGCCAAAGGTTTCGTGACCAGCGCCAGCTCGCCAAAAGCCCTGGCAGAGGCGCTGGGAATGGATTACCACGCGTTCCTGGCCACTCTGGAGCGTTACAACGGCTTCGTGGAAAAACAGCACGATGACGACTTTGGCCGTACCACCGCGCTGCGTGCGCCGATCAACGAAGGGCCGTTCTACGCCATTCAGATTGCGCCGGGCGTGCACCACACCATGGGCGGCGTGACCATCAACACTGATACCTGCGTGCTGGACAGTAACCACAACGTTCTGCCAGGGGCATTTGCCGCCGGTGAAGTGGTTGGCGGGATCCACGGCGGTAACCGTATCGGCGGTAACGCGGTGGCAGATATCATTATTTTTGGTACCCTTGCCGGACATCAGGCGGCGATGCGTTCGAAAAGAATGTAAGGCTCCTGTTCTGTAAGCCGGATGCGCGCAGCGCTATCCGGCGCTCTCCCCGGCGGCGCGGTGCTGGCCGGGGCGATATCTGAGGAGACATGCCATGCCTGATGACACCCGCGTCTACAGTTACTCCGCCGTCCTGATGGGCTCGCCCATCCTCCTGAAACTCTTCTCCCATGACGAAGCCCTCGCATCCCGCGTGTTTCGCCTGATCAAACAGTACGAAGACCTGCTCACCGTCAACCGTGCCCACTCGCAGGTGATGGATATCAACCATGCTGCGGGGCAGCATCCGGTCAGCGTCAGCCGTCCGGTGTTTGAGCTGATTCGCTGCGCGAAAGCGGCAAGCCTCCTTAAAGACAGTGCGTTTAACCTGGCCATCGGCCCGCTGGTGAAGCGCTGGAAAATCGGGTTTCGCGGCGACAGCGTACCGCCAGCCGATGAGATTGCGACCCTGCTTACGATTACCCGTCCTGAGGATGTGGTACTGGATGACGCCAGCAGCAGCGTGTTCCTGACCCGGGCAGGCATGGAGATCGACCTCGGGGCCATCGCCAAAGGCTATATCGCCGACAGGGTGCGGGATTACCTGCGCAAAGAGGGCGCTGAACTCGGGCTGATCAACCTCGGGGGGAATATCCAGACGTTAGGCTCGCCGGAAGGGGGCTGGAGCGTAGGGCTCAAAAAACCGTTTGCCGGTGATGAATTGATCGGCGCCATGACGGTAGAGAACCGCTCCGTGGTGACGTCCGGCACCTATGAGCGCTACTTTGAACAAAACGGCAAACGCTATCACCATATCCTCGATCCGCGCAGCGGATACCCGCTGGATAACGAACTGGACAGTGTGACCATCATTTCGACAGATTCCATTGATGGCGATATCTGGACCACGCTGATGTATGGCATGGGCGTGGAGAAGGGCTGTGCGGCCCTGCGCTCGCGCCCCGATATTGAAGCTATTTTTGTGACCAAAACAAAAGAAGTGGTGCTCTCTTCAGCGCACCACTTCCGTTTTACCCTGCTGGATAACGACTACCGCGTTACTGACAATACTGCTTAAGCAGGCCCGTCTGCTCAGGCTGGAGACGATAACGATACACCGGACGCCCGGTGGCGCCGTAGTGAATGCTGGTGAACAGGATATTGATCTGCGCCAGCCAGATCAGGTATTTACGGCAGGAGACGCGGGAGATATTCACGGCGCTTGCCAGGTCATCGGTGGAAAACTCGGTTTCCGGATGGGCGTCAATCCACTGGCAGATGGTACGCAGCGTCTGCGGCGTTAACCCTTTCGGCAGCTTTTTGTTATCCGCCAGTTCCGGTGCCCCGCCGTGGATCAGCCGGTCAACGTCCGCCTGCTCATAATACTGGTGCGAGCCCATCAGGTTGTGCTTTGCCTTCCAGCTGTTCAGCGCCTCTTCAAAGCGCGGGAACTGGAACGGTTTAATCAGATAATCCACCACGCCGTAGTGGATAGAGGTCTGAATGGTCGCGGCATCGGCAGCCGAGGAGATCATGATGACATCAATCGGACGGCCGGATGCGCGGATAACCGGCAGCAGATCCAGCCCGTTGTCCTGCTGCATATAGACATCCAGCAGCACCAGATCCACCGGCTGATTCGGGTCGTTAATCACGGCCTCGGCCTGGTTCAGCGTGGAGGCGACGCCGCAGCAGCTAAAGCCTTCAACACGGTTGACGTACAGACGGTTGAGGTCGGCTACCATGGCGTCATCATCGACAATTAATACATTTATCACGCGATATTCCTCTCGCTATCCCAGGGGATGTGAACAAAAAATTGGGTAAATACGCCAGGTTCAGATTCGACGGTAATGTCCCCGCCGAGGTTCTGAATTTGCTGGCGGGCAAGGAACAGCCCAACGCCGCGGTTTTCACCTTTTGTTGAGAAGCCTTTAGTAAAAATAGTCTCCAGCTGGTCGGGATCAATACCCGGACCGTCATCGCTGACTTCGCAGCTGAGCCAGCCGTTCTGATAGTGCAGCAGCAGGGTGATCTCACCTTCCGGCTGGCCTTCCATCGCGTCCAGCGCGTTTTCAATTAAGTTGCCGAGCACGGTGACCAGCACCGCGACCTGCTCTTCGCTGGCGGTATCCGGGATTTGGCATTCATCTGCAAGGGTGAGGGTGATCCCGGCCTCTTTCGCCCGGTTGATTTTACCCAGCAGGAACCCGGCAATTACCGGGGATTTCACCTTGCTCTGGATGGTGCCAATGTCGGTCTGATAATTATGCGCCGTCTGCAGGATGTACTCTTCAAGCTTGTCGTAGCGCTTAATGTTCAGCAGACCCAGGATCACATGCAGCTTGTTCATAAACTCGTGCGTATGGGCGCGCAGGGCGTCGACGTAATTAACCATACCGTCGATACGCTGCATCAGCTGGCTGATCTCGGTTTTATCGCGGAAGGTGGTGATGGCGCCTATCACCCGATCCTGGCTTTTCACCGGCACCATGTTGCACAGCAGCAGCCGCCCGTTGCAGCTGATCTCCTGATCCTGTCGCGCAACGCCCGTTTTTGACACGTCCCGCAGGCTGGCCAGCAGGGGAGCGCTGGCGTTTTCGCTCTGCTTGCCGGAGGGCAGGAGGAGTATCTCTCTGGCGGCGTGGTTGATCATCGTCACGCGCCCGTGAATATCGACCGCCAGCACCCCTTCCCGCAGCGACTGCAGCATCGCCTGGCGCTGTTCAAACAGGGCGGAGATTTCGTAAGGTTCGAGTCCGAACAGGATGCGTTTCAGGACCCGCACCAGGCCCCAAATCGCCATAGAACTCATAAAAATACTGAACAAAATGGTCCAGACGGCGTTGAGCCGCCCACGGGAAATCTGATCTTCCACTTTTTTGAGGGAGATACCGACCACGACCACTCCGATCTGTTCGTGCTGGCTGTCGTAAACCGGGGTGAAAACGCGAAGCGCTTCGGCGAGTGCGCCACGGTTAACGGAGACGTTCTCTTTGCCTTCCAGAGCCGGGTTCAAATCATCGCCGATAAAATGCAGCCCCAGCAGCGCCTCGTTCGGGTGTGAATAGCGGATCCCGCGCATATCGGTGACCACGGTGAACAGCAGATCGTTTCGTTTCGTCACCGCCTGGGCGATGGGCTGAATAATATTCTCCTGCGGTGCCTGCATCAGGCCGCGCTGGATCTCGGGGCTATCGGCGAGGGTGCGGGCAATGCCGAGCGCGGTGTCTTTGACATCATCGCGTGTTGCCCGGGTGATCTGCACCGAATAGAGCGCAAAGACCACCAGCAGGACTGAACCGATAATCGCGCACACCATCAGCGTGACCAGCGTATTGAGTTTCATGGGGCGCTTGCGCGTCGGAAGGAAAGGCTGCAAATCGCTCATCAACACTCCGCGATGATAAAGAAAGGGGGTAATTATCGCCGATGACGCGCTTTTCTTAAAGCCATGTAAAGGCGAGGATTGGGTCCTCTTTTCGTGACCCCCCTCGCAGGTCATCTATATAAAACACTTTATAGTGTGTGGGTACTCATAATAAGGAGGCTGTTTATGAGCATTATGCTTACCGGTTCGGTCAAGGAAAGACGGCACGCCAGCACGATGAATATTGATAGATTGTCCACGCTGGACATGCTGAAAGTCATTCACCAGGATGATGCACTCATTTCTGCTGCCATCACCCCTTGTTTACCTGCGCTTGCCCGCGTGGTGGATAACGCCGCCGCGACCCTTAACCACGGGGGACGCCTGGTGATTGTCGGCGCGGGGCCGTCGGGCTGCGTCGCGCAACAGGTCGCCGATGACTATGCGCCGGGCAAAACCCCGGTGATTGCCGTGACGCCGCAAGAGGGGGAAGGGAGTTACGAGCGCGGTGTAGCCGACCTGCAGGCCATCAACTTTGGTGAACACGATATGATGCTGGCGGTGAGCGTCAGCGGAAAAACGCCGTGGGTCTGGGGCGCCATGCGGCATGCCTGGTCGCTGGGTTCGCCGGTGGCGATTATAACCAGCGATGCGCAAAGTGAAGCAGCACTGCTGGCGAGCATGGTCATCGCGCCAGAGTTGGGGCCTGACGTTGTGGCTGGTTATCTCAACACCAAAGCCGGGATTGCGCAAAAAATGATCCTCTCGATGATCGCCACCGGGCTGGCCGTTCGTACCGGGCGCGTCTACAGCAACCTGCGCGTGGATCTTGAGGCAAGCAACACCCACTGGGCGGAACGGCAAATCGCCATTGTGATGGAAGCGGGGGGATGCACCCGGGCGCAGGCAAAAGCGGCGCTGGAAGCCTGTAACCATCACTGTAAAACGGCGGTACTGATGGTGCTGACAGGGCTGGATGCGTGGAAAGCCCATGAGCTGCTGGCGCAGAATAACGGGTTTATCCGCGTGGCGCTGCAGGAAGCGCCGTAAGATCTTCAGAAAGAAAAAAGGCCGCGATTGCGGCCTTTGGTGTTTATGGGGGTTAGAACTGGTAGGTCATGCCTACGCCAACGATGTCATCAGTAGAGATGCCATTGGCTTCATAGAAGTATTCATCGTTATCCAGCAGGTTGATTTTGTAATCAACGTATGTGGAGAAGTTTTTATTGAAGCTGTAGGTCATGCCAAGATCGATATAGTTCACCAGATCCATATCACCGTGCTGACCCTGTGGGTGGCTGTGGTTACCCGGATAAGTCATGTCTTTACCTTTGGAGTAAACCCATGCCAGGGAAGGACGCAGACCGAAGTCGAACTGATACTGTGCAACGGCTTCGAAGTTTTGCGTCTCATCAGCAATCCCATAATCGCCATATGGCGTCATGTTACGAGTTTGCGCATACATCATCGCCAGATAGATGTTGTTAGCATCGTATTTAGCGCCAATAGTCCACACGTCTGCTTTTTCACCGCCAGCGATAAGCGCGCTGTTATCACCTAATCCTTCTTGTTCATTGGTGCGATCAGAAGAGGAGTACGCTGCGCCAAGGCTCAGACCGAAGTCAAAGTCATAAGAGGAAGAAATACCGAAGCCATCACCGTTCTGGAAGCGCACGTCGCTGTGACCGTTTTTGGTGCCTTCCTGATCTTCATCAGCGTTGGAACCTTCATTATTACCCTGATACTGCAGCGCAAAATTCAGACCTTCCACCAGACCGAAGAAATCTGTATTACGGTAGGTTGCCAGACCGTTAGCACGGCCGTTCATGAAGTTATCGGTCCAGGTGTAAGAATCACCACCAAATACCGGCAGCATATCGGTCCAGGCTTCGACGTCATACACGACACCGTAATTACGGCCATAATCGAATGAACCGTATTCGCCATATTTCAGGCCTGCATACGCCAGACGGTTAAATGATTTATCGCCTGCAGATTCGGTATTATTCGCGTAGGTTTTATATTCCCACTGGCCGTAACCGATCAGATCGTGGGTGATCTGGGTTTCGCCTTTGAAACCAATCTGTACATAGGTTTCATCGCCGTCGTCGCCCGGGTTGTCAGAGAAGGTATGACGCGCATCGACTTTGCCGTACAGGTCTACTTTGTTGCCATTTTTGTTATACATTTCAGCCGCATTTGCTGCGCCAGCCATTAATAACGCGGGTACAAGAATAGCCAGAACTTTTCTTTTCATTATATATTCCCTTGAAAGATAATTTATATGAATATATGTAATCACTCTCCGCAATTACAGCGTCGATACTATTCCAGCTATTGATTTTTAGTTTCAAAAATAAATGTAATTAAATCCGTTTAAATATTGCAAAATATTTCTATTAATCTCTTTATTTTTCTTGTGAATTAATTGTTTGATTTAATATGATGTAATTATTATTAAGTATTTCGAGCTTCTATTTATTAATTCATTCAATTAGGTTGTGTTATAGTTCAGGCTCATATTTCACGACAGGGCATCACGATGGAACTAACGCAGTGGCAGCAGCGTTTTGAGCGCTGGCTCGACGCAAACCACACCTCTGACGATGCTGCGCATGATATTTCGCACTTTCGTCGCGTCTGGAAAACGGCGCAAAAAATCATGTCTCGCCAGACCGCCGATCCGCTGGTGGTCCTGACCGCCTGCTATTTTCACGATATCGTTAGCCTGCCGAAAAACCATCCCGAACGCAGCCAGTCATCGCAACTGGCCGCGCGCAAAACCCGCGACATTCTGCAGCGCGATTTTCCGGATTTCCCCTCGGAGCACTATGCAGGCGTTGCACATGCCATTGAGGCGCACAGCTTCAGCGCCGGGATCGCGCCGCAGAGCGTGGAAGCGAAAATAGTCCAGGATGCTGACCGGCTGGAAGCACTAGGGGCTATCGGCCTCGCGCGCGTCTTTGCCGTCTCGGGCGCACTGGGCGTGGCGCTGTTTGACGCAGACGATCCCTTTGCCGATGCGCGTACGCTTGATGACCGGGCATTTGCCCTCGACCATTTTCAGACCAAACTGCTGCGACTGCCTGATACCATGCAAACGGAAATGGGCCGCGAGCTGGCACGGCACAACGCTGATTTCCTGATCCAGTTTATGGCGAAACTCAGCGCTGAATTACATGGCGACTGCATCGGGCTGGATAGCCAGGTGATGAACCGCTTCCGTCGCAGTTTGCATGAATGAACTGTGGTAATCTGTCTCCAGTCTTTATTCTCCGGTTAAAAGAATGCAGGAAAAACGATCAGTGACTGAGCCCGCGCCTGAGCAGGCTGAGAAATCAACGGCAACGGTGCAGGCGTTACTGCGTCAGCTGTTGGATATCTATGATGCTAAAACGCTGGCCAATCTGCTGGTGGCGCACGGTGAGAACCACTGGAGCCCGGCCATTCTTAAACGGCTGATGACCAGCGAGCGGGCAGGGCGTCGCCTGAGTGAAGGCGAGTTTCGTTATCTGCAAAACCTGCTTCCACGTCCTTCCGCTGCGCACCCGAACTATGCCTTCCGCTTTATCGATCTGTTCGCCGGTATCGGCGGCATTCGACACGGCTTTGAAGCTATCGGGGGGCAGTGCGTGTTTACCAGCGAGTGGAACAAACATGCCGTGCGGACCTACAAGGCCAACTGGTATTGCGATCCGCAGGCGCATCATTTCAACGCCGACATCCGCGATGTCACCCTGAGCCATAAAAGCGGTGTCAGCGATGAACAGGCCGCCGAACATATTCGCCAGACCATCCCGGCGCATGATGTGCTGCTGGCTGGCTTCCCGTGCCAGCCTTTCTCGCTGGCCGGTGTCTCAAAAAAGAACGCCCTCGGACGCGCCCACGGTTTCGCCTGCGATACCCAGGGAACGCTGTTTTTTGACGTAGCCCGTATCATTGACGCCCGTCGCCCGGCCATTTTCGTGCTGGAAAACGTTAAGAATTTAAAAAGCCATGACGGCGGGAAAACCTTCCGCATTATCATGCAAACGCTGGATGAACTGGGTTATGACGTGGCCGATGCCCAGGACATGGGCGCAGATGACCCAAAAATCATTGATGGTAAACATTTCCTGCCCCAGCATCGCGAACGCATCGTGCTGGTGGGTTTCCGCCGCGATCTCAATCTGAAGGGCGATTTCACCCTGCGGGATATCCCGTCTCTCTACCCTGAGCGCCGTCCCACCGTGGCCGACCTGCTGGAGCCTGTCGTTGACGCGAAGTTCATCCTCACCCCGGTGCTGTGGAAATACCTCTACCGCTATGCCAAGAAACATCAGGCGAAGGGCAACGGCTTCGGCTTCGGGATGGTAGATCCGAACGATCCGCACAGCGTGACGCGCACGCTCTCCGCTCGTTACTACAAAGACGGCGCGGAAATCCTTATCGACAGAGGCTGGGACAAGGCGCTGGGGGAAAAAGATTTCGACGATCCGCTCAACCAGCGCCACCGTCCACGACGCTTAACGCCGCGGGAGTGCGCCCGGTTGATGGGCTTTGAGACGCCACAGGGTTATCGCTTCCGCATTCCGGTTTCGGACACCCAGGCGTACCGCCAGTTTGGCAACTCGGTAGTGGTGCCGGCGTTCGCGGCCGTGGCAAAACTGCTGGCCTCGCGCATCAGACAGGCGGTGGCACTTCGTCAGGGTGAGGCCGTCAATGACGGATGTTCACAATAAGGCGACGCGCAGTAAAAACATGCGTGCCATCGGCACGCGTGACACCGCCATTGAAAAGCGCGTGGCCGCACTGCTGACGCAGGCGGGGTTTGACTTCCGCGTGCAGGATGCTGCCCTTGCGGGGCGCCCCGATTTCGTCATCGACGCCTGGCAGTGCATCATCTTTACCCACGGCTGTTTCTGGCATCATCACGACTGCTACCTGTTTAAAGTCCCGGCGACGCGCACCGACTTCTGGCTGGATAAGATTGGCAAGAACGTTGAACGCGACAGGCGGGATCTGACCACGCTGATGGCGCAGGGCTGGCGGGTGCTGATCGTCTGGGAGTGTGCGCTGAGAGGCAGATTAAAGCTGAACGACGTTGAACTGTCGGAACGGCTGGAAGAGTGGATCTGCGGCGGCGGTCAGACCGCGCAGATCGACACGCAGGGGATTCACCTGCTCACGGTTTCTCCGCCTCGCAAGGCGTAACGACCGGTTTTGCTGGCAGCAAATATTTGCCCAGGGTGACCAGCACGACGGCAAACACAATGATCCCCAACGCCAGCCATTCAACGGCAGAGAGCGTTTCCCCGCCTAATCCCGTGCCGAGCAGTACGGCCACCACCGGGTTAACGTAGGCGTAGCTGGTGGCAACCGCCGGGGAGACGTTGCGGATCAGGAACATGTAGGCGTTAATGGCGATGATTGAGCCAAACAGCGCCAGATACCCTACCGCGAGAAAGCCCGACAGGTCCGGCAGCGTGGTCAGCTTTTCTCCCGTCAACGCCGAGGCGAGCAGCAGAACAATCCCCGCGGCGAGCATCTCAATTGCGCCCGCCATCATGCCGGTGGGGAGCGTGATACGTGAACCGTATACCGAGCCAAACGCCCAGCTCATGGAGCCTATCAGGATAATCACTGCGCCCCACGGATTCCCGCTCAGGTTCCCGCCACTGTTGAGTAGAATAATACCGGCGAGTCCGATACCAATTCCCAGCCATTCCAGCTTGCGGGTGCGGATGCCGAAAAGGCGGCTGAAGCAGAGGGTAAAGAGCGGCACGGTAGCAACGACCACGGCGGCGATCCCGGACGGCACGTTCTGGTGCTCGGCAATCGTTACAAACCCATTTCCTACCGCCAGCAGCAGCAGGCCGATTAGCGCGGCATTCAGCAGCGGACGCAGCGGGGGAAGCTTGTGGCCGCGCAGCAGCAGGAACGCGAGCAGCAGGACGCCTGCCGAAAGGAAGCGAATGCCCGCCATCATCAGGGGTGGCCAGCTTTCCACGCCGATGCGAATGACAAAGTAGGTTGAACCCCAGATGATATACAGCGAAAAGAGTGCCCCGATGAGCGGTAGCAATTGCCGGAAACGCATAATCCCTCACGACGAAATAAAAAGGTCGCTGATAGTAAACGCGAAAACTATCGCGCTGGCGAGCCCTTTAATTGTGTAGTTGATGTGAATTTTTTGTTGACGTGAGGAGCCTGTTTCCGGCTTTGTACTTTTGCTCCATACTATTCACTTAATTACCAAAAAATGAAGGATTAAGATTTTGGCAGGAAGTAGCTTATTAACATTGCTGGATGATATTGCCACCTTACTGGATGACATTTCGGTGATGGGGAAACTGGCGGCGAAGAAAACCGCCGGCGTGCTGGGAGATGATTTGTCGCTGAACGCCCAGCAGGTGAGTGGGGTGAGGGCCAACCGTGAACTGCCGGTGGTGTGGGGGGTAGCAAAAGGCTCCTTCCTCAATAAGGTGATTCTGGTGCCGCTGGCGCTGCTTATCAGCGCGTTCATTCCGTGGGCGATCACGCCGCTATTAATGATTGGCGGGGCATTTCTCTGCTTTGAGGGCGTCGAGAAGGTCCTGCACTCCTTTAGCGCGCGCAAGGAGAGCGATACCCCGGAGATGCGTCAGCAGCGTCTTGAAGCGCTGGCCGCTCAGGATCCGAAGACCTTCGAGCGTGATAAAGTCAAAGGCGCCATTCGCACCGACTTTATTCTGTCCGCTGAAATTGTCGCCATTACGCTGGGCATTGTCTCTGACGCGCCGCTCCTGAATCAGGTGCTGATCCTCTCCGGCATTGCCCTTCTGGTGACGGTAGGTGTCTACGGCCTGGTGGGATTGATCGTGAAGCTGGATGACATCGGCTACTGGCTGGAGACGAAATCGAGCGCGGTGGCGAAAGGCATCGGCAAGAGCTTACTGGTGCTGGCCCCGTGGCTGATGAAGAGTTTGTCCGTGGTGGGCACGCTGGCGATGTTCCTCGTCGGCGGCGGGATTGTGGTTCACGGCATTGCCCCACTGCACCATGCTATCGAACATTTCTCCGCCACACAGGGGGCGGTTGTCGCGGCGATGCTGCCCACGCTGCTGAATCTGGTGCTGGGCTTTATCATTGGCGCCATCGTGGTTGCGGCGGTAAAAGGGGTTGAGAAACTCCGCGGTACGTCGCACTAATTGTTACCCGGTGCGGGGTGCAAAAAGACCATTCCTCGTCTAAATTGAAACAGTTTCACCCTGATACAGGAGGCAGGTATGGTCTTTTTGGTCAGTGATGAAGTTAAGCCGAAGAAGGGCGGTCCACGTATGATTGTGACCGGGTATTCCAGCGGAATGGTGGAATGTCGGTGGCACGATGGCTACGGCATCAAGCGGGAAGCATTCCGTGAAGATGAGCTTCAGCCGGGTGACGGACAGCACAAGCGGGACAAGGCTTAATCACGTAACGCCCGGCTTTGCCGGGCGTTTTTATCTCAGGGTGTAGGGCAGTGATCAGGGAGTGTGTGTGCAGCGCGATACCTTTGTTGTGAGACAATCTTTTTTGCAATGGCTGCATAAACGTAGCAATCCGGGGCTGATTGTTAATCTCTGTTTTATTGTCGTTCTGGTGTTTTCCACCCTCCTGACCTGGCGCGAAGTGGTGGTCCTGGAAGACGCGTACGTCTCCAGCCAGCGTAACCATCTGGATACGGTGGCCAGTTCGCTGGACAGACAGCTACAGAACAGCGTGGACAGGATGCTGTTGTTCCGCCAGGGCATGCGCGATGCCATCCAGACGCCGCTGGCCTTTGACGCTTTACAGAGTGCGGTGTCACGCTTCAATACTCTGCGCCTACTCCCCACCTGGCAGCTTGCCGTGGATAAAAAACGCACCCTGCCGATAAACGGGGTGTCCGATGCGTTCGTCGAAAAAACCACGCTTCTCAACCGTGACGCGGAGCGCATCAGCAATGAAATTTCTGCCGCGCTGGAAGTGGGGTATCTGCTCCGGCTGGCCTCATCGAGAGCGCAGACGGAATCGCGGGTGAACTACGTCTCCCGCGCCGGGTTTTATCTCTCTACCGACACGCCGGAGCAGGCGGGTGACATTACCTCCCGCTATTACCATCTGGTCACGCAAGCCTGGTTCACCGAGCAGTCAGAACGCAACAACCGCGCACGCGCGGTGCGCTGGTTTATCTCCACGCCCTCCGCATGGACCGGCGATGAACGCGCGATCACCGCCAGCGTCCCCATCTATTTTGATCATTACTGGTATGGCGTGGTGGCGATGGATTTCACACTGGGCACGATGCAACGCCTGCTGGCTGACGCGACGGAAGACAGAACGGAAGGGGAGTATCAGCTGTACGACACCCGGCTCAATTTGATTGCCACCTCTGCCCATGCGGGTAACCCGGTTAACCGCTTTGACGAACGCGAAACGGCGCAGATTGCCCAGGCGATTGAACATGATACCGGCGGTGGCATCCGCCTCGGAAGCCGTTTTATTAGCTGGGAGCGGCTCGATCACTTCGATGGCGTCGTTCTGCGGATCCACACCCTCCATGAAGGGGTGCAGGACGACTTCGGCAGCATCAGTATTGTGCTGGCGCTGCTGTGGGCGCTGTTTACCGCCATGCTATTGATCTCGTGGCTGGTGATCCGTCGGATGGTAAGCAACATGTATACGCTTCAGCATTCGCTGCAGTGGCAGGCCTGGCACGATCCGCTCACCCGGCTGAATAATCGCGGCGCGCTGTTCGACCGCGCGAAAATGCTGGCGGAAACCTGTCGCCAGCAGTCGCTGCCCTTCTCGGTGATTCAGATCGATCTCGACCATTTTAAAAGCATCAACGACCGTTTCGGCCATCAGGCCGGTGATAAGGTGCTGTCCCATACGGCGGGGCTGATTGCCACCGGATTACGCAAAAACGATGTCGCAGGGCGTGTCGGCGGGGAAGAGTTTTGTGTCGCCCTGCCGGGGATTAGCCTTGAGGAGGCGAGAGGGGTTGCGGAGCGTATTCGTTGCCGCATCAACAGCAAGGAGATTCTGGTGAAGAAGAGCACGACCCTGCGCATCAGCGCGTCGCTGGGCGTCAGCAGCGCGGATGAAAAGGGGAATTACGATTTTGAACAACTGCAGTCCGTGGCGGACGCCCGCTTATACCAGGCTAAACAGACCGGGCGTAACCGTGTTGTCTGGCGGGATCAGGAGAGGAAGTGATCCAGCCCTTCGTGCCAGCCCGCGGGACCGGGTTGTTGGGTGTGATAAACCCGCGCGGGATTATCGTCCCGTAGCGTGATGCCCTGACGGTTAATGCCTTTAATCACTATCGCGTAATCCATGCTGTCCAGCAGCGGCGCATCATTGGGGCCATCACCGAGTCCCAGCGTCGTGGGTTCGATCGCTTCCTGCTCACGATACTGCTCAATCAGCCAGTTAACCGCCACGTCTTTACCGCAGCGGGCGTCAAGAATATGCCAGAACCGCGCCCCCTGCAGACATTGCAGACCGCTACGCGCCAGCGCCTCTTCAAACTGGACCATTTTCTCGTCGCTGTCGCGCCAGATGAGCGTGACCGAGGCTTCCTGCCTGCGGGCCAGCGCAGAGCGATAGCGCGTCAGGCCGGTCCACTCACTGATAATGCGATCGTCCACGTCGTCAAAGGTGGTGAACTTAACGCCCGTCTCCAGGCGGATTTGCTCGATCCGCGGGCGAATATCCCGGTGTGACATTCCTCTAATCTGACGCGGCACCTTTTCCCACCGCACGTCAGGCTGAATAACCGCGCCGTTCTCGGCAATAAACGGCAGGCCTTCCAGACCCAGATCCTGCTGGATGTCCAGCATCTCGGCCGCCGTTTTGCTGCTACAGAGAATGAGCGGAACCTGGTTATCCAGCAGCCTGTCCAGCCAGGGCAGCGCGGGCTGCCACTCGTAGGTATGGATATCGAGCAACGAGCCGTCCAGATCGGAAAAAATCAGCAAGGGATCCCGCAGTGAAGGCATACAGACTCCTGGTAACGGTGGCGTCGCTTTCTAAGAAAATTCCTAAAAAATAGCCGGGATAAAAACCGGAACAATGAGAACGGACCCTGGCAAACCCGCATTCGGCGTATGTTGCTGTTCATAACCAAATGCATAATGCTGAAAATAGTATATTCATCATAAGAATATATGCTTGTCAGACAAATTCGTTGGGGATAGTGTGGCATGTACATCAGATTTCCTGGTGTAACGAATTTTCAAGTGCTTCTTGCAAAAGCAAGTTTTGATCCCGGCCATCCCCATGACCGGGATTTTTTTCGCCCTACCGATTGGCTTCAGACACGCTAAAGTCGTGTATATCCAGCTCGAAGGCCTCCGCCAGCTCACGATAGGTGTGATAGTCCCTTCCGTTGACAATGACGCGGTCTGAATTGTCGTCCGTCCGGCGGACTTCTGACTCACTGATCTCATTGATGGCGGCCAGCAGGGCATCGACATCCACCTCGACTTCGCGCTTGATGGTGTCGCTGTACTCTTTATCGGTCTTCATTACGGGGCTCCTCATTCAACCTTCAACGCGGTCCAACGGTAAGTATAGCCTGTGTATAAAAACGCCATTCACACCGGGCAGCGATGTGCGTTTTTGCGTTTTGTTCTACACTGGCTCAAAACCAGAGGAGGAATGTATGAAGGTCAACGATCGGGTCACCGTTAAAACGGACGGTGGGCCGCGCCGCCCGGGTGTGGTGCTGGCAATTGAAGAGTTTAGTGAAGGGACAATGTACCTGGTCTCACTGGAAGACTACCCGCTCGGCATCTGGTTTTTTAACGAACTGGGGCATCCGGATGGGATTTTTGTCGAGAAAGCCGACTAACACGGCGTCGGGTCGCGCTTCGCGTGCCCGACCGCCTGCACAAAAGCAAAAATCTCTGGCCAGGCCAGAGATCAAAGGTAGGGTGCACAGGGTCTTTTCTTAAGCGACTAACGCATGTTGACGAAAATCCCGTTCGTCACATTATCGGTCAGGCGTACCACGTGGTAGATCACTTGCTTATTATGCGTTTTAATTTTCCTTTTAATATTTCCTTTGTGTGACGAAACGGTTTTAGCTTTAATATTCATCTGGTCGGAGATCTGAATAGTTCCCTGACCCGCCATCCACATTCGCAGCATACTTGATTCAGTCCTGCTTAATGATAGGGTGGGTAAGTTAACCGCTCCTACATTTTTAACTTCTTTATTCAAATAATCACCCAGAATGTCATCCAGCGACTCGGGTTTAATCGATTTAGAACTGATCAATAAATTTTTACGGACCAACAAATACTCATCGAAATGGATATTTGCGATCGCCATAAAAACAATAAACAGGGTTTTTGGATGCTGATTAATGATTTGCTTAATGTGCTGACTGTTGGCTGGATCGTGAATGAAACAGTCCTCATTAATAAACACCACGCCTGGTTTGAGTTCGTCACAAGCGGCCGCGAGCTCTTCAACGGTGTGTGCATCGTTGATGTCTCTCTTTCTTACCCCTCTGCTTGCCAGGTACCCGGTTAACCCTAGCCGGGTGTAGCTGCATAAATCCATAATGATCGTTGACATGGCATACCCTCACTCAATGCGTAACGATAATTCACCATCTGCCTGAGAGCTCAAAACAGCCATACGGGATGGAAAAAAATAATAAACCTGTGAGCATGACAAAGACTTTCAGGCGGACTCACTATCCCGTAAAGTTACGTATAATTTGCCAGGAATCTTCTTAAAGTAAAGTAAATATTAAGTATTGTGAGGTGGTTAGAAACAATTAAACCGCGTCAGATATATCCTGGAAGATGTTTTTCAGGTTTTATTTTAGGAATATCCTCAGAAAGACAATAGCAACAGTGAGGGCTATTATTTACGAGGCAGCTCGCTGACAATATCCGCTAAGAGGTTGAATATCTCGCCGAATAAATGTTCACAGAACGGAGCGATAAGGGGCATCAGTAATGACATTAATAAAATTCCGACCGTCAGCGTCAGTGGAAAACCAATGACAAACACCGAAAGCTGCGGTGCCATTCTGTTCAGTAAACCTAACGCCAGGTTGACGGTCAGCAGCAGGGTGATGATCGGCAGCGCCAGCATCAGCCCGTTGAGGAAAATCAGCCCTGCAGCGCGGGTCAGCGCCAGAAACGCATTGCTGTTCACCGGATTTTCCCCAATCGGCAGCGTATGGAAGGTGTCCACCAGCATGGAGATGAGCCACAGATGACCGTTGAACGACAGAAACAGCAGCATGGCGAGCAGGTCGATAATGCGCGCCAGCACGGGCATGTTGAGATGGCTGCCGGGATCGACAAACGTGGCGAACGATAACCCCATCTGCAGGCCAATCAGCTCTCCCGCGGTACGCACGGCGGCAAACGCGAGCTGCATGGTAAAGCCGACGGCAACGCCAATCATCACCTGCTGCAGGGCCACCCACACCGCATTCGCCGAGAAGATCGGGATCTCCACCGGGGGAAGCGACGGGGCGACGATAATTGAGATGATAATGCCCAGTCCCACTTTGACACGCTTGGGGATCGATTTCTCACTGAGGATCGGGGCGGTGGAGACCAGCGCCATAATGCGCAGCATCGGCCAGAAATAGACGCCGAGCCACTGAACCCACTGGTCGCTGGTGAAGTGCAGCATCGTCAGATCAGCCGATGATATACGGCAGGTTGGTAAACAGGTTGCGCATATAGTCCAGCAACAGGTTCAGCATCCACGGCCCGGCGACAATAATCGCCACGAACACGGCGATGATTTTCGGAATGAACGACAGCGTCATTTCGTTAATCTGCGTGGCGGCCTGAAGAATACTGATAATCAGACCCGTCACCAGCGCGACAAGCAGCAGCGGCGCGGCAACGGCAATGGCGATTTTCATCGCTTCCGTGCCCATCATCATGACCGATTCGGGTGTCATTGCCGTTCCTTAACTGTAGAAGCTCTGCGCCAGCGAACTGACCAGCAGCTGCCAGCCGTCGACCAGCACAAAGAGCATGATCTTAAAGGGCAGGGCGATGGTTGCGGGCGGCACCATCATCATCCCGAGCGCCATCAGCACGCTGGCGATCACCAGATCGATAATCAGGAACGGAATAAAAATGGTAAAGCCAATCTGGAACGCGGTTTTCAGCTCGCTGGTGACATAGGCGGGCAGAAGAATACGCATGGGTACCGCTTCCGGCCCCTGCAGCTCGCCGGTATTGGACAGGCGGGCAAAGAGGGCGAGATCCGCTTCGCGCGTCTGGCGCAGCATAAATTCCCGCAGCGGCTGCGCGCCTTTATCCAGCGCCTCCTGCATGGAGATTTTATCTTCGCTGAACGGCTGATAAGCGTCGGTATAAATCTTATCGATCACCGGCGACATAATGAAAAAGGTCAAAAACAGCGCCAGCCCGAGCAGAACCTGATTTGGCGGGGCGGACGGGGTGCCCAGCGCGTTTCGCAGCAGACCAAAGACGATAATGATGCGGGTGAAGCTGGTCATCATCAGCAGAATGGCCGGAATAAACGTCAGCGAGGTGATGAAAACCAGCGTCTGAACCGGAAGTGACCAGCTTTGGCCACCGCCCGCGAGCGGGGTAGATACCAGACCGGGCAGTTGCGCATAAACCGCGGGAGCAAACAGGCCAACGCCCGCAAGCGTCAGGGATAACAAACGGCGCATCAGGATCTCCCGGAACGCTTAAGCAAACTCTTCATGACGGACTGAAAATCCGCAGGGGCCTCTGCGCGCGCGTCCACCTCAACAGGGGCGGGCGGCAGTTTATGTAATACGTTGATGCTGGAGGCCGTGACGCCCAGGACCAGACGCGCGTCTTCCACCTCGACAATGACCACGCGTTCACGTGGCCCCAGCGTGGTGCTGGCGCTGACTTTCAGGCCGCGGGTGCCGGCGGTTTTACCCGCCAGACCAAAGCGCTTCGCCAGCCAGGCGGCGATAAGAATAAAGGCAATAATACCGAACAACGCCCCGCTCACCTGGAGCAGAGGTGAACCGGGGACGGCAGAAGGTTGCGATAGTGTTGCCTGGGTTTTCATGCTTAACGGCTCAGACGACGCATACGTTCAGACGGGGTAATGATATCGGTGATACGTACGCCGTATTTATCGGCAACCACCACTACCTCACCCTGGGCAATCAGATAACCGTTGATCAGAATATCCAGCGGTTCACCGGCCAGACCGTCAAGGGCGACCACGGAACCCTGCGTCAGGCGCAGCAGCTCTTTAATGGTCATCCGGGTGCGGCCCAGTTCAACGGTCAGCTTAACCGGGATGTCCATAATCAGGTCGATGTCCTGCAGCGTGCCGCTGACGTCACCGCCGCCAAGCTGCTGGAAGACGGCATCCGCCGCACTTTTGCTCGGGGTCGCTTTTTGCTCGTTTAACGCGTCAGCCCACAGATCGTCCAGTGCTCCGCTGTTTTCATCGGACGGATTGTTCATGTCACTCATTTGGGCTGTTCCTCATTCAGCGAATTCAAAATCGGGTTGATCAAGTGCTCAACGCGTAACGCATACTGACCGTTAATCGTGCCGTACTGGCTTGTCAGCACGGGGACACCATCCACATGGGCAATAATGCGGTCGGGTTTTTCTATCGGCAAAACATCACCGGGTTGTAATTTCAGGATCTGGGATAACCGCAGCGGGATATCGGCGAAGCTCGCCACCAGCTCAAGCTGTGAATGCTGGACCTGGCGGACCAGGTTTTCACGCCAGTTCTGGTCTTCGTTGCGGGAGTTCTCCAGCGGCGGGTTGACCAGCAGCTCGCGCAGCGGTTCGATCATGCTGAACGGCAGGCAGATGTTGAACTCACCGGTCAGGTTACCGATCTCCACGTGGAACGGGGTGTTCACGACGATATCGTTCGGGGAGGTGGTGATATTGGTAAATTTCACCTGCATCTCAGAACGGACGTACTCCACTTCCAGCGGGTTGATCGCTTTCCACGCGTCGCTGTAAGACTCCAGCGCCAGCTTCAGCATGCGGTTAATGACGCGCTGTTCGGTGTGGGTGAATTCGCGACCTTCTACTTTGGTCGGGAAACGCCCGTCGCCGCCGAACAGGTTATCCACCGCGATGAACACCAGGCTTGGGGAAAACACCACCAGACCGGTGCCGCGCAGCGGCTTCAGATGAATCAGGTTAAGGTTGGTTGGCACCGGCAGATTGCGGGCAAACTCATGATACGGCTGAATGCGGATCGCACCGACCGTGATATCCGGGCTACGACGCAGCAGGTTAAACAGCCCCATACGGAACTGACGTGCAAAACGTTCGTTAATGATCTCCAGCGCCTGCAGACGTTCACGTACCACGCGACGCTGGGTATTCGGGTCATAGGGGCGAATATCGCTATCGCCGCCAATACCCGGTTGCGGATCGTCACTCTTATCGCTGTCGCCGTTGAGCAGCGCATCGATTTCTGCCTGAGAAAGAATACTGTCGCCCATGTCGTTACCGCAGAATGAAAGCTGTGTACAGAACGTCAGTGACTTCCTGCTTAGGTTGACCATTTACCAGCGGGGTCGCCAGCGTTTGTTTAATGGCATCGACCAGCTTTTGCTTGCCAACATCGGTGGCCAGCGCCGAAGCGTCCTGACGAGAGAACAGCAGCAGAAGGCGGCTGCGCACCTCCGGGAGATAATCATTCAGACGCGCGCGGGTGGCTTCATCCTTCAGGCGCAGCGTAATACCGACATACAGCACACGGTCCGCATCACCGAGATTCACGGTGAAGGTGTCCAGAGGGAAAAATACCGGCGCCGGCGGCGGTGCAGGTTCGGCCTTGGCCGCAGCGGTTGAAGGTTCCTGCTGCATACGCCAGTAACTATAGCCCGCGGTAGCGCAGGCGGCGAGCGTGATCAACACCAGCAGCGGGATCCAGATGGAGCGCTTACTTTTTTTGGTGATAGCGGAGTCAGTCATCTGATACGAGCTTCCTGTTTCGGTACAGCTTAATAAGGTGATTATCCCGTGTCCTGCTGTCGTCAAAGCGTGGAAAAGACGGGGATAATCACGCTACCTCTGGCGTTTAGGCGAAGATGTCTACGGCACCGTTGCCGCGTGCGGCGGATTGCAGGGCCGCAGGAACAGGCAGAAGCTCATCGCTCTCTTCATTAAAACCGCCGGTGTTGCCGGAACGCGAAGCCTGGTGCTGCTGGGAGGAGGACTGCTGCTGCCCGGCAAAGCTCTCGCTGCTGACGCTGCTTTGCGACAGCTGAATGCCGTTCTCCGCAAGCGAGGTCCGCAGGACCGGCAGGGCTGCCTCCAGTGCCGCACGGACATGGCTGTGGGCAGAAACCATCTGCAGATGCGCCTGGTTATCGTCCAGTTTAAGTGAAATTTGCACCTGACCCAGATCTTCCGGGTGCAGACGCAGTTCCGCGGTCTGCTGGCCCTGCTTAGTGAACAGTGTGATGTGCTGGCTCAGGGATTGCTGCCATTCGTGGGTACCCAGCGGCTGACTTAACACCGGCGCGGTGGCAACGGTAGCGGCAGGCTGGCTGGTCGCATGGCTGGAGACGATCGGTGTCAGGGTGGCCGTCGGCGACGAGGAGGATGAACTGGCGAGATCCTGCTTCTCTGCGCTGGCGGTCACAACCGGTGCTGCCGGCGCGTTGGCAGGCAGCGCCGGATCGCTGTTTGTCATCTGCGTCTGGCTTTGATAAGGCGTCGTTATCGGCGCTTTTTCATGGCTGCCCTGCGCCGCGTTCAGCAACGACTGAGTCGCACCGTTTTGGGCACGCGTTGCGGAACCCAGCGCCGACGGTGCGGTAATATCGTTACGCTCTGTCGTCTGGGCAGTGCGGGTCTGCTGGTGCGGTAGCATGGCCATCAGCGCGCTTAATCCGGCCAGCTCTTCTTCGCTCAGCTCGCTTTTGCCGTCATCTTTGCTGTTGACCGCATTGAGCGCTTTCAGGGCATCGCCCTTCGATACCGGCACCAGCCCGGAAACCAACGTTTCAGGCGAGATGACAGGCATAGCTTCCTCGCCATTCAGTGTCGGCTGACGCGCGAGCAGGTCGGCAATTTTAGCCTGCAGAGCGGTATCGCCTTTGGCGTCCTGAGCCACTTTAGAGAGCTTGCTGCCGGCAGCTTTCAGATCCGCCAGGGTCAGCGGCGCATCGTTGCCCTTGCCCGTTGCCTCCGTCAGGGCGCCCGCCAGCAGAGAGAGAAAGTCTTGCGCACCCTCGGTGCCTTTTCCTGTCTGCGTGCCGCCTGCGAGCTCGCTGTCGCTCATCAGCAGTTGTTGCAGTGTGATCATTCCGGTTTCCTCATTGATGCGCGCTGGGCAAACTCATCCATTTTCTTCTGATCCAGACGGTTTTCCGCCAGGGTCGTTGCGGCGATCTGCCGGTCCTGTAAGGTCTGCCAGGCCTGCAGTCGCTGCTTCTTCTCACGCCAGAAATTCAGCGCAGTATCGACTTTTTGGGTCCACTGGTTCAGCTGCTGGCGATGCTGTTCTATCGCCTTCTCCAGCGTCTGGATAAACTGCTGATAGTTAATCCAGCGCTGGCTGCCAATGCCCTGTGTCATATCGGTATTGAGGTTGGTGCGATATTCATGCTGATAGTCGATTAACATCTTCAACTGTTCTTCAGCCTGCTGGCACCCGCGTCGCATTGCGCCAAGCTGCAATGCGGCATCATCAACTTCTTTTTCTGCCAGATCTTTCAGCGTTGATAACGCGCTGTTTTGCGCCATGACCTTCGCCCTCCACCTGTGTTACACCTGCGGGAAAATTAGCTCCAGTGCCTGAATGGAATCTTCCCAGTCGGCGCGTTCAAAAATGCCTTGTTGTAAAAATGCCTCCAGCTGCGGCCACAGGTTAATCGCTTTGTCGAGCATCGGGTCGCTGCCTTTGGCATACGCCCCCACGCTGACCAGATCGCGGTTACGCTGGAAGCTGGAGAGGAGTTGTTTGAAGTTACGCACGCGGGCGTAGTGCTGCTCGGTTATCAGCGCCGTCATTGCGCGGCTGATAGAAGCCTCGATATCAATGGCCGGATAGTGCCCGGCTTCGGCCAGACGACGCGACAGCACAATATGACCGTCAAGGATCGCACGCGCGGAGTCGGCAATCGGATCCTGCTGGTCATCGCCTTCCGTCAGCACCGTGTAAAACGCGGTGATAGAGCCGCCGCCGCTGATGCCGTTCCCCGCACGCTCAACCAGGGCAGGGAGTTTGGCAAAGACCGAAGGCGGGTAGCCTTTGGTGGCCGGTGGCTCACCGATGGCCAGCGCGATTTCACGCTGCGCCATCGCGTAACGGGTCAGGGAGTCCATGATCAGCAGCACGTGTTTGCCGCGGTCGCGGAAATCTTCGGCGATACGGGTGGCGTACGCGGCACCCTGCATGCGCAGCAGCGGGGAAACATCCGCCGGTGCGGCGATAACCACCGAGCGGGCACGGCCTTCCGCACCCAGAATGTTTTCAATAAAGTCTTTTACTTCACGACCACGCTCGCCGATCAGCCCCACGACGATCACATCGGCCTGGGTGTAACGCGCCATCATGCCGAGCAGGACCGATTTACCTACGCCTGAGCCGGCGAACAGGCCCATACGTTGCCCACGACCAACGGTCAGCAGGGCGTTAATCGGGCGCACGCCGGTATCCAGCACATGCTCGATAGGGGTACGCTGCAGGGGGTTAAACGGTTGGGTGATCAACGCGCCGGTTTCGGTGGTGTCCGGGGAGGGCAGTCCGTCGAGCGGTTTACCGCTGCCATCCAGCACGCGACCCAGCAGGGCCGGACCCAGCGGCAGCTGTTTCCCGCTCTGCAGTCCATCGCCGGTGATGTTTTTGGCATACACGCGCGCGCCGGGCAGGATGCCTTCCACCTCTTCAAGCGGCATCAGAAACAGGCGCTGGCCGTTAAATCCGACCACTTCGCTTTCCACTTCACGCGTTTCCTGGCCATCCTGACGCTCAATCACACAGGTCGCGCCCAGCGGCAGCTGCAGGCCGGTGGCTTCAAGCACCAGACCGGTGGCGCGGGTCAGTCGGCCATAACGACGAACAGATGGCAGCTGCGCCATCTTCGTCTCAAAGTTGTCGAGGGTATTGAGCCAGCGGGTGAGGCGTGCGGTCATCAGACGACTCCCGGTGCCGCCAGGCGACACAGTTCCTGCCAGCGGGTGGCGACGCTGGCATCCAGGTCACCCTCATCGGCAGAGACTTTACATCCGCCGTGATGTAGCGTCGGGTCACCGCGCAGACGCCAGCCGTGCAGGCTCAGCGTGGCACCCAGACTCTCTTCCACGCGCTGCAGGTCGTCCGGATGGACGCGCAGCTGCGGCTTCCCGCTAAACAGCGGCTCCTGCTGCAGCAGGCCCTGAATTTGTTTAATCAGCGCCGTGTTATCTACCACCGGCGTCTGGCCGATCACCTGACGGGCGGCTTCCAGCGCCATCTGCATCAGGCGCGAGGCAATGACGCTGTCCAGCGCGTCCAGCGTATGCTGAAACTCGCTGACCAGCTGCTGCATACGGGCATGGAGCGGCGCCTGCTGCTGGCGCGCCTGATCGATGCCGTGCTCTAACCCTTTCGCCAGACCTTCCTGGTATCCCTGCTCGTGGCCTTTCTGACGGCCTTCGTTCAAACCGGCATTATAGCCCTGCTCATGCGCCTGCATTTGCAGCTGAGCCAGCATCTGTGCCTGCTGTTCTTCTTCACTCAGCTCGGGCTGTTCGACGTCCGGGTCACTCTCCTCGGTCTGAATCACGGCTGGCGTGAACTCGGAGAGGGGAGGGGCCAGATCGTCCGGCGTCCAGCGCTTCCACGGCAGCTCATTAGACATAGGTGTCGTCTCCGCTGCCAATCACCATCTCGCCGGTTTCTGCCAGACGACGAACAATAAGCAGGATAGCTTTCTGTTCGTTTTCCACCTGAGACAGACGAACCGGGCCGCGGTTGGCAAGGTCGTCGCGCAGGATATCCGCCGCACGCTGGGACATGTTGCGCAGGAACTTCTCGCGCAGCGGCTGCTCGGCACCTTTGAGGGCGATAAGCAGCGACTCGGAATCCACTTCCTGGAGCAGGCGCTGGATGCTGCGGTCGTCCACTTCGACCAGGTTTTCGAACAGGAACATCTCGTCGATGATTTTCTGCGCCAGCTCGCCGTCGAATTCGCGAACCGCGGTAATAACCGCCTCTTCCTGCTGGGTTTTCATCAGGTTGATGATCTCTGCTGCCGTTCTCACGCCGCCCATTTTGCTGCGCTTGAGGTTCTGGCCGTCGAGCAGGTTGTTCAGCACTTCGGTCAGCTCCGCCAGCGCGGCCGGCTGGACACCGCCGAAGGTCGCGATACGCAGCATTACGTCGTGACGAAGACGCTCTTCGAACAGCGCCAGAATATCGGCCGCCTGGCCACGTTTGAGGTGGACAAGGATGGTCGCGATAATCTGCGGGTGCTCGTCGCGAATAAGGTCGGCGGCGCTCTGCGGCTCCATAAAGTTGAGCGTTTCGATACCGCTGGCGGTATCGCGCGTTTCCAGAATATCTTCCAGCAGGCTGGCGGCACGCTCTTCGCCCAGGGCCTTGACCAGCACGGAGCGCAGGTAGTCGTTGGCATTGACGTTGAGAGCGGCAAACTGTTCTGCTTCCTGCTCAAACTCCGACAGCACTTCGGTCAGCTGTTTGTTGGAGATCTGACGCACGTTGGCCATTGCCGCACTCAGAATTTGCACTTCCCGCTGGGAGAGGTGCTTAAACACCTCTGCCGCGCGATCTTCGCCAATGGTCATCAGCAGGATGACGCTTTTATCGGTGCCCGTAAGCGTATTACTCATGTTCGTTACCCATCCACTGGCGGATGACCAGCGCCACGACGCGCGGATCGTTATCTGACATTTCGCGAATGCGCTGGCTCATCACCTCAGCGCCCATGCGCTGGTTAGCACGGCGCTGCTGCATCTGCTCGTCTTTGCTGAGACGAACTTCAACCGCTTCTTCCACTTCCTGACGTGCGTTCATCTGTTCGCGAGCCGCTTTCTCGGCTTCTGCACGACGCTGGAGCTGAGGACGAACACCCTTACGCCACAGCAGCCACGCGACAATCAGCACCAGCAGCCAGCGACCTGCGGACATCAGCTGGTCGATAAACGCCTGCTGTTGCCAGAACGGCAGTTCACCACCGGTCTCATCCACCGAGTTGAACGGTGAGTTCACCACGTTGAGGCTGTCGCCACGCTTCTCGGAGTAACCCATCGCTTCACGGGTCAGGTCTTCGATCTGCTTCATCTGCTCGGCGGTCAGCGGCAGCGGTTTGCCATTCGGCAGCGTTTTGTAGTTCACCACCACGGCGACGGACAGGCGCTGGATATCACCCACGTTCAGTTTGGTATGGCGAATCGTGCGGTCCACTTCATAGTTCGTGGTTTCGTTACGGCTGCTGGTACGCGGACCGGCGTTACTGGTTGTAGAGGTTGTCTGCTGATTCTGCTGACCGTTCTGCTGATTGGCCGGCGGGGTAGAGATCGGCGCCGCGTTTGCCGGTGCAGGCTGGTTAGAGAGCGCACCCGGCACGCCGCCAGGATAAGCACCGCCAATCTGTTCGTTAGAGTTGATCTGGCGTGAACGCATGACTGCCTGAGAGGCATCGCCGTTCGGGCTATACTGCTCTTCGGTCTGTTCTTTATTAGAGAAGTCGATCTGCGCGGTGACCTGCGCATGCACGTTGCTGTTGCCCACCACCGGGCCGAGGATCGCTTCGATACGACGCTGGAGACGGCTTTCCACATCGGCGGCATATTTCAGCTGCGCGTCATTCAGATCGCGACCGGCGGTATTGGATTGCGTCAGCAGGTGGCCACTCTGGTCGACCAGCGTCACGTTACCCGGCGGCAGACCGGCGACGGCGCTGGAGACGAGATGCGTCACCGCGCTGATTTGCCCTTCGTCCAGCGCGCGGCCAGGTTCAAGGTTCACGGTCACGGAAGCGGAAGGCGATTTCTGCTCGCGGACAAATAAGGAGGGTTTAGGCATCGCCAGGTGCACACGGGCACTCTTCACCGGGCCTAAGGTTTCAATGGTGCGGGCCAGTTCACCTTCCAGCGCACGCTGGTAGTTCACCTGCTCGCTGAACTGGCTGATACCGAATTTTTCCTGATCCAGCAGCTCAAAGCCCACCGCACCGCCTTTCGGCAGCCCCTGCTGAGCCAGACGCAGACGGAGTTCGTGTACCTTATCCGCAGGCACTTCCAGCGCGCCCCCGTTATCGGCGAAGCGATAAGGGATGTTCATCTGGGTCAACTGGGTGACGATGGCGCCGCCATCCTGATCGGAAAGGTTACTGTAGAGCGTCCGGTAGTCAGGGCTCTTCGCCCACAGGACCATCGCTACAAGGATCGCAATTGCGGCAGCGCCTGCCACGATCAACGGGATTTTAGGATTCGCGCGAAGGCGGTTCATCCACTCGAGTGATTTATTTTGCGGCGCTGTCGATGCTGTTGCACTCATTGCGCACCTCTTAAATCCTGGTGGTTTACGTTATTCGTGTAGAGAAACAAAACTGACTCCCGGGTCGGCAAACACGACAAAAGTTCCATATTGATGGCCCTGCCATTATTTGATGATTCGTGATTTTCTATGCGTCAAATAACCTGGTTTTTTAACGCTATTTACCGCCATTATCTTATTGACAAGCTGTTAGTCTTGACCGCGTAAAAAACCATCCAGGGGAGAGTCATGGCTATTCAGGGTATTGAAGGGGTTATCAGTCAGCTGCAGGCAACCGCGATGACGGCCCGTAATCAGAATGTGGCAGAACAGCAGCCGGGTATTAGCTTTGCCGGGCAACTGCACGCCGCACTTGACCGTATCAGCGATACCCAGACCGCCGCGCGCACGCAGGCCGAGAAGTTCACCCTCGGCGAGCCGGGCGTGGCGTTAAACGATGTGATGACCGATTTGCAAAAAGCCTCGGTCTCCCTGCAGATGGGGATCCAGGTGCGTAACAAGCTGGTTTCCGCCTATCAAGAGGTGATGGGCATGCAGGTCTAAGACCTGGCGATCTTCGCTGGCAGCCTTAGCGCTTTAATGCCACAATATTTTTTTCTTCGAATGCAGGAAAGATGATGAAAAAAATAGCAATTGCTGGCGCGCTGCTGGCACTGACCGGATGCGTTCAGGTAGATAACTATCAGGACGTGATTAAGCATCCGGTCCCGGCACATCTGGCGGGATACTGGCAGTCAAAAGGGCCGCAGAGCAAAATGGTCAGCCCGGAGGCGATTGCCACGTTAGTGGTGACGGAGGAGGGCGATACGCTGGACTGCCGTCAATGGCAGCGCGTGATTGCCGTGCCGGGTAAAATCATGCTGCGTTCAGACAGCTATTACAACGTGACCCGCAAGCTGGATATCTATCCGCTGGAGCGTGATGGCTCGGTGCTGGAGTACGACGGCATGGAGCTGCAGAAGGTCGACCGCCCAACGGTGGAGTGTGCCGATTACCTGAGCAAAAATCCGCTGGAGAGTAAGCTGCCCTAAGGGTAAAAGCAAAACGGCAACCTCGTTGCCGTTTTTGGTGTTTGCGCCCTCTCCCACAGGGAGAGGGACGGGGTGAGGGCATCAGGCCGCACGTTTCCCGTTCTACAACGCATCCTCAATCACCCAAACGCTCACGCTCCCGCCTTTGCATGTAAACGTCCCTTCGCCGTCCGCCGCCGTGGTGACCGTTTCTTCGCGATTGCCGAGAAAATCACGCCAGGTTTTATTACCGTAGTTTTCCCCAAGACAAATTACTTTTTCGCCGTCGTCGCCGTTCGACATCACCACCACGCAGCCAGGATCGTCATCGGTGCCGCTGCGGCTGAAGGCGATACAGTTAGGATGGTCAAAAAAGAGCGTCTGCACGCCGTGGGCAAAACGCTGGCGAGCGAGGATCAGCTCATGAAGCTGCTCAATCACTGGCATATCAATATGGTACGTTTCACCGTCTCCCCCGGTATCGTCATAGCTGGCGCCGAAGAGATCGGGATAGAAGACGCTCGGTACACCGTTTTCCCGCAGCAGGATCAACGCGTAGGCCAGCGGTTTAAACCAGGCCTCGACCGGTGCTTCCAGCGCCTGCAACGGCTGGGTGTCATGGTTGGCAACCAGCGTCACCGCATGGAACGGATCGGCTTCCACCAGCGTGCCGGTGAAAATCTGGCGCATGTCGTAATCCCGCCCCTGACGTGACGCTTCGTGGAATTTCATCTGCAGGGGGGCATCAAACAGCATGGTTTTGCCCTCGACCTGATCGATATAGGCCTGAAGCTTATCCACCTCGTGGGACCAGTATTCCGCCACGATAAATAACGGCTGGGCGGCGACTTCCTGAACGTGCTCAATCCACTCTTTGTAGAACCAGGCGGGGATGTGTTTCACGGCATCCAGACGAAAACCGTCGCAGCCGGTCTGTTCCATCACCCAGCGGGCCCAGTATTTGATCTCCTCGGTCACGGCGTGATTGCGAAAATCGATATTCTCGCCCATCAGATAATCGAAGTTACCCATCTCATCATCAACCTGATCGTTCCAGCCGTCGCCGGTGTAGTCGTTGACGATTTTAAAGATGCCGTCTTCATCGGGGTTTTCTATATGGTCGACGCCGCTGAAGCATTTGTAATCCCAGATGAACTGCGAATATTGCCCGGCGCGGGCAGGGAAGGTGTAGCGGGTCCAGGCTTCGCACTCGATAATCTCGTCATCAATCTGCGTGCGGTCCTGCTCATTGACGCGCTGAACGCGAACAGGCTCTTTTTCGTCGGCCCCCATTTTGTGATTCACCACCACATCCAGCAGGACGGCAATGTTGTTGCTTTTGAGGGCGTCGATGGCCTCCAGCAGCTGCGCTTTGTCGCCGTATTTGGTGGCAACGCTGCCTTTCTGGTCAAACTCGCCAAGATCGAACAGGTCATACGAATCATAACCCACTGAATAACCCCCGGACGCGCCTTTATAAGCGGGGGGCAGCCAGATCATGTTGATGCCGATTTCGTTAAGGTTGGGGGCTAATGCCGTGACTTCTCGCCACAATTCACCGCCTGCGGGGTAATACCAGTGAAAGCATTGTAACAGGGTGGGGTTTTTCATCATCCTTGCTCCAGAAGCCGGTTAGCTGACTTCTGGAGTATGGATGAAGAAATCATAATTGTGTGTCGCGGGTCAAACTTTCTGGATAAAGAATATTCCCTGACAGCTTTCCATAGGTAGACGTGATGGATTGCTGTTTACCGGTTTGATCAATCAGGCTGCGCAGCTCGTCCATGCGGACTTTCAGCAACGCCTTTAGCGCATTCTCATTTTCGAGGATCATTTCCAGCAGCGCACGCGCTTGCTCAACCTGAGCCGGAGGGCATGACATGATGGGCGTTTGAGAAATCCTTTCCACCAGTTGTACGTAATGCATTTCCTGCTCGATAAGCGCATCCCATTGACCAGAATGTGCAAGATTTAGCATAGCAATGCTCTGAGCATGTAACGCCTGCCAGTGGCTAAGCGCTGCGCTGGGAGTATTCATCAAAATTATCCTGAAATAGAGGACGCATTGGGGCCGATTTGCTTCCATGCATCCGCAATGTTGTTTAATAAACCCTCGACTTCAACAATTGCGTCAACGTCGTTACTGACATTCGCCAGCAACAAACGTCGAACCATATATTCGTACAAGGAGGCAAGATTACCCGACAATTCGCTCTCAACCTCCATGTTCAGTCCTGCTTTTAAACCGTTGTCGATGATGTTGATGGCTTTGGATAACGCTTCGCCTTTTTCACGAATTTGTCCTGCTTCCAGGAACAAACGCGCGCGGACAAGGGCGCTATGCGCCCCGTCGAACAACATTACAATCAGCTGGTGTGGACTGGCATTCATAACTGCGCTTTCGACTCCTATCTGTTGATAGGATTGAACACCAGAGGTGTTATACATATCCACTCCTCAATGCGACGACTATTTCTGTGAGAACTGTTGGGTCAGGTAGTTGGCCGTACTGGTCATTTTGGTGACTAATACGTCCAGGCTGGTGAACTGCGTTTTGTAACGCGCCATGGTCGCTTCAATTTGGGCATCCATGGCATCGTAACGTTCACCCAGCGTTTTCAGCGTTTTGTTGATCCCGTCTTTCGCGTTCTGGATCACCCCGGCGTTGCCGGCACTGGTGCTGAGCATAGTATCCAGTGTTTTACTCATCTGGGTGGCCATACCGGTTGTTTTTCCGTCGCCCACAAAGTACTGCTGTACGGCGCTTGGGTTGTCGGTCAGCGCTTTTTTCAGCTTATCGGTATCCACTTTCAGGTTACCGATCGTACCGTCCGAGCCTTTCACCGGATCCTGGGTAATCCCCAGCTGGGCCATAATCTGAACCGAGCCGGCCTGGACTTCGGTCAGCAGACCGCGCAGCTGAGACTGGATCCCACGCACGTTAGCATCCCCGACCAGCGCGCCGTTACTGGCGGACTGACTGCCCGAACCGGCATCAACCGGAACATACTTCGTCAGGCTGTTAATCGTGGACTGCAGCGAGTTGTACGCCGTAACCCAGTCGGTGATCGCTTTCTGGTTGGCATCCGTTGCGCGTGTAATCTCAAGGGTTTCATCCGCTTTGCTTTCGGCCTTCACCGAGAAGGTGATCCCAGGCAGCGCATCGGTAATGGTATTCGACTGACGCTCGATCGAAATGTCGTTCACCACCACAATAGCGTTCTGTGCGGCGGTGTTCACCGTCAGGGCGCCCGTTTTGGTGGTTGAATCGTAGCCAATGGCGCTTTGCAGCTTGTCATCGCCGGTCACGGTGATGGTCATCGCCCCATCCGTACCGGTGGTTTTTGATGACAGCATCAGGCGGTAATCACCGTCTTTCGCTTTAATCACGCTGGCGGTGACGTTGCCGTTCGCTTTATTAATCGCACTCGCGATCCCTGCCAGGGAGGTATCGCCATCCGCCAGGGTCACCTCTAAAGGTGTCTTGGTACCCGGCTGGGTGATGGTGATTTTACGCGTCGTCCCTGTCGTATCGCCCAGCAGATCCGTGTTGTTGGCATAGGAGCCCGTCGTGAGCGCCTGTGCTTTTGCCACCTGGTTGACGTTGACAACATAGGAACCTACGGACGCGTCCGCCGTGGTTGTGGCAGTAAAGGCCGTGTTAGTGCTTGAAACGGACGTTGAGTTCCAGGTGGTTGCTTTACCCAGCGCAGCCGTCGCAGTCTGCAGCGAAGTCATGGCGCTCTGCAGTTTGCCGTAAGCGCTTAACTGTGCGTTATACGTTGATTGCTGGGAAGTAATCGTCGTCAGCTTGGTTTTCTCTGCTGCTTCCAACTGATTATATAAATCCCCGAGTCCTGCAGAACCTATCCCGAGGTTGCTGATAGTAGCCATGCATATTTTCCTTAAAATACGAAAGTAGTTCAGGACTCTTATCGGCCTCTTAACGCAAAAGTTTACGATGGTGAGAAAAAAATAATCCGCAGAATAGACACGTCCTGGCGGGGTTAATGAAAGGATTGCACTTTAGGCACGTGATACGCGTATTAAAAACGGGGATAAGCAAGTGTCCTGTTGATCATCTTTTTATGCATTTAAAAAGCGTAAATAATATTCCCCCGGCGGACCTTAATGGCTTTTTTTAAAAATAAAATCATTATAAAACAGTGTGTTATAATTTTTTCAAAATTGGTTCTAAAGTCTTTTGGGGACCCGTCGATAACCTTGTTGACGGTGAGAGACGCTGTGAGTGTTAGGCACCGGACCTAAAACCCAATTTTTGAAGGAAAGAAAATTATGGCAGTTATCAATACTAACCTGTTGTCCCTGACTACTCAGAACAACCTGAACAAATCTCAGTCTTCTCTGGGCACTGCTATTGAGCGTCTGTCTTCAGGTCTGCGTATCAACAGCGCGAAAGACGATGCCGCTGGCCAGGCGATTGCAAACCGCATGACTTCTCAGATCAAAGGCATGAACCAGGCAGCACGTAACGCCAACGACGGTATCTCCATGGCGCAGACTGCTGAAGGTTCTCTGAACGAAATCAACAGCAACTTGCAGCGCATTCGTGAACTGACTGTTCAGGCAAAAAACGGCACCAACAGCGCAACTGACCTGTCCTCTCTGCAGGATGAAGTCAAAGCTCGTCTGGATGAAATTGACCGTGTTGCGGGCAAAACTGACTTCAACGGCATCAAACTGCTGGACGGTACTGCTGGTGCAGTTAAAATTCAGGTTGGCGTGAACGACGGCGACACCATCGATCTGGACCTGAGTGCTAATGCTAACTCCACCACTCTGGGTGTGAACGCTATCGACCTGAAAGCATTGGCTGGTTCTGAACTGGACACCATTGACAAAGCTATCGCTAAAGTTGATACCGCTCGTTCCGGTCTGGGTGCTGTGCAGAACCGCTTCACTTCTGCTATCAACAACCTGAACAATACCTCTAACAACCTGTCTGCTGCTCAGTCCCGTATCCAGGACGCTGACTACGCAACTGAAGTTTCCAACATGTCCCGCGCGCAGATCCTGCAGCAGGCTGGTACTTCTGTTCTGTCTCAGGCAAACCAGGTTCCACAGACTGTTCTGTCTCTGCTGCGTTAATTTTACGCACGAAACCCCGCTTCGGCGGGGTTTTTTTATCTCTGCTATTTGAGAATCCGCCTGTGAAACAAATCAGTGTCACTCAACCAAAGCTGGTCGCAGATTTTTCATGTGTCGGTGGGGAATGCCGTGAACATTGTTGTCAGGGCTGGACCATCGCATTTGATAAATCCTCCGTTAACCGCTATCTGAACAGTAAAAATGCCGCGATTCGTCAGACGGCGAAAACGGCGATAAAAGTCACCAAAAAACACTATGGCCACTGGGGCGAAGTGATTTTCCGTACGGAAAGCAAAAATTGTCCGTTTATGGATACCGAAAAGCTCTGTTCTATTCACAGCGCGATGGGTGCCCAGGCCTTAAGTCCGACCTGTTCGTCATTTCCACGAACAAACCGGGTCTATAAAAATGAAATCGAAAAATCGCTCAATCTCTCGTGTCCGGAAGTGACCCGACTGCTGTTGAATGACCGGGACGCCATGTCGATGATGGAATCCATCAGCGTCCAGCAGGATGTCAATAATGCGCCGACGATTGATCTCCAGGCAAAAGTCATCAATCTCTTCTGTCAGAATATATTCAGCGTAGAAACGGTTTCCGTTGAAGAGCAGGTATACGCCGTTGTGAAATTCCTGATGGTGGCCGAAAAGCTCGACAATCTATCGGAGAATATCGGCACGCTCGAAACGGTTTATTTTTCACTGGTGAACGAACTGGTGAGCGGCAAAATCAAAACGGAGTTAAGCGGTTTTAATCAGAACTACAGTCTGAAATTCGCCTTAATCTCGCTGATTCAGAGTTACTTTACGAAGAAAGCAGGCGCCCGCGGCGGCGCGGTATTGAACCGTTATTTTACCCAGCTTTATCAACAATTTGAGTCTGTCGGTGATAGCGTACCGGCAGAGCAGGTGATGGAAAACATCGAGTCCGTCTGGCGCGATGCGGCGGGCAGCTACCTGGCCACCCATGACTATGTATTTAAGAACTTTTTTAAATATAAACTCTGGGAGCAGGGCTTCCCGCAAAACAATGGCCGCAGCATGTTGAATAATCTTTATTTAATCGTGGCGGAGTTCTATTTCCTGAAATCGTTACTGGCCGGGCAGGCCATCGTGGCGGGGAAAATTGAACAAGATAATATTATTGATGTTATTTACAGTTTTCACTCCCTGAGCCAGCATAATCAGGAAGCGGGAAAGCTCTTTCATCAACATATAGATAGCGTCAAACTGGGCGACGATCTTTCATTGTTACAACTGTTAATTTAGTGAAAAAAGTTGCCCCTGTTGTGGGCAACCTCAGAATAACCTCACTTTATCCCCCTTTTTCATCCAATTGAACGCCCTGCAGAATCGGATAATCATGCCGATAACTCAACTAACGCAGGGCTGTTTATCGTGAATTCACTCTATACCGCTGAAGGTGTAATGGATAAACACTCGCTGTGGCAGCGTTATGTCCCGTTGGTGCGTCACGAAGCATTGCGCCTCCAGGTGCGCTTGCCGGCGAGCGTGGAACTCGACGATCTGCTACAGGCGGGCGGTATCGGGTTATTGAATGCAGTTGACCGATACGACGCTCTGCAAGGAACGGCATTTACGACTTACGCAGTTCAGCGTATTCGTGGTGCGATGCTGGACGAGCTGCGCAGCCGTGACTGGGTACCGCGCAGTGTTCGCCGTAACGCACGCGAAGTGGCGCATGCGATGGGGCAGCTGGAACAGGAACTGGGACGCAACGCAACGGAAACCGAAGTGGCGGAACGTCTTGGTATTGCTGTTGAAGAGTATCGTCAGATGTTGCTCGATACCAATAATAGCCAACTCTTCTCCTATGACGAGTGGCGCGAAGAGCATGGCGATAGCATCGAGCTGGTGACGGATGAGCATCAGCAAGAGAACCCGTTACACCATTTAATGGAAGGGAATTTACGCCAGCGCGTGATGGAAGCGATTGACGCTCTGCCGGAACGCGAACAGCTGGTGTTGACCCTTTATTACCAGGAAGAGCTTAACCTCAAAGAGATTGGCGCTGTTCTGGAGGTGGGAGAGTCGCGGGTGAGCCAGCTGCACAGCCAGGCCATTAAACGCTTACGAACCAAACTGGGTAAGTTATAGGTGATTGATTCACCTGAAAAATGCCGCACAACGTATTGACAACCAGGAGTTATCATGACGGTGCAGCAATCTAAAAGACGGCCTTTAAGCCGCTACCTGAAAGACTTTAAACACAGCCAGACGCATTGCGCCCACTGTAACAAGTTACTCGATCGTATCACGCTGGTTCGCCGTGGCGAAATCGTCAATAAGATCGCGATTTCGCGCCTCGACACGTTGATGGACGAAGCAGCATGGCTCGAAGAGCAAAAAGAGTGGGTGGCGCTTTGCCGTTTCTGTGGCGATCTCCACTGCAAAGAGCAAAGCGACTTCTTCGACATTATCGGCTTCAAACAATTCCTGTTTGAACAAACGGAGATGAGCCACGGCACCGTTCGCGAATATGTGGTTCGCCTGCGTCGCCTCGGCCAGCATCTGACCGTAAACAACATTTCCCGCGATCTGCTCAAGACCGGCTATCTGGATGAGAATCTGGAGCCGTGGCTGCCGGCGACCAGCACCAACAACTACCGAATTGCGCTGCGCAAGTACGCGCAATATAAGGTGCAAATGCCGGGAGCGGTGAAGCAGAAAGCCCACGCCGGAACAACTTCTGATATATATTAAAAAAGAATAAGATGTAGCGCAGTCGCCTTTGACGTTGCAGGCGATTTCTCTACACTACGTAAAAATTCCACTATATCGGGGTATTTATGAAATTTGCACTTCTGGGTCGTCAGGCGCTGATGGGTGTTATGGCCGTTGCGCTGGTTGCGGGCATGAGCGTGAAAACGTTCGCCGCAGAAAACCTGCTGAATAAGGTGAAAGAGCGCGGTACGCTGCTGGTTGGGCTGGAAGGGACGTATCCTCCGTTCAGCTTCCAGGGAGATGACGGTAAGCTGACCGGTTTCGAAGTGGAGTTTGCTGAAGAGCTGGCGAAGCACCTCGGCGTGAAAGCGTCCCTGAAACCGACCAAATGGGACGGTATGCTGGCATCGCTGGATTCGAAACGTATTGACGTGGTTATTAACCAGGTCACCATTTCTGACGAGCGTAAGAAGAAGTATGACTTCTCCACCCCGTATACCGTGTCCGGTATTCAGGCGCTGGTGAAAAAAGGCAACGAAGGTGGGATTAAAACGGCCGCGGACCTGAAAGGGAAGAAAGTCGGTGTCGGTCTGGGAACCAACTACGAAGAGTGGCTGCGCCAGAACGTGCAGGGCGTGGATATTCGTACCTATGATGATGACCCGACCAAATACCAGGATCTGCGCGTAGGCCGTATTGACGCCATTCTGGTTGACCGCCTGGCCGCACTGGATCTGGTGAAGAAAACTAACAACACGCTGGCGGTGGCCGGTGATGCGTTCTCTCGTCAGGAATCCGGCATCGCGGTACGTAAAGGCAACGAAGACCTGGTTAAGGCGATCGACTCCGCAATTGCTGACATGCAAAAAGACGGCAGCCTGAAGGCGCTCTCCGAGAAGTGGTTCGGCGCAGACGTCACCAAATAAGTCTTTGACGTAAAAAAAGGCGCTTTTAAAAGCGCCTTTTTTATTTCTTACGCGTCTGCGTGCATAATGAAAAATATCACATTTTGTCTGAGTTACCGGAGAACCCATGCCACTACAGAATTTAACGCGCTTTCCTCGTCTGGAGTTTATCGGCGCGCCAACGCCGCTGGAGTACCTGCCGCGATTTTCTGATTATTTAGGGCGCGATATTTTTATTAAGCGTGACGACGTGACGCCGATGGCGATGGGGGGCAACAAGCTGCGCAAGCTGGAGTTTCTGGTGGCGGACGCCCTGCGCGAAGGGGCGGATACGCTGGTCACTGCCGGGGCGATTCAGTCTAACCACGTTCGTCAGACGGCGGCCGTGGCGGCAAAACTTGGGCTGCATTGCGTGGCATTGCTGGAAAACCCGATTGGCACGCGGGCAGAAAACTATCTGACCAACGGTAACCGCCTGCTGCTGGATCTGTTTAACGTGCAGGTTGAGATGGTTGATGCGTTGACCGACCCCACCGCGCAGCTCGATGAACTGGCGACGCGTCTCGAAGCTCAGGGCTTCCGTCCCTACGTCATCCCCGTCGGCGGTTCGAATGCGCTGGGTGCGCTGGGGTATGTGGAAAGCGCGCTGGAAATTGCGCAGCAGTGCGAGGGGGCGGTTAGCCTCTCCTCGGTGGTGGTCGCGTCCGGCAGTGCGGGCACGCATGCCGGGCTGGCGGTAGGGCTGGAGCAACTGCTGCCGGAGGTGGAGTTGATTGGCGTCACGGTGTCCCGCAGTGTCGCGGATCAGAAGCCCAAAGTGGTGGCTCTGCAACAGGCGCTGGCTGAGCAACTGGATCTGCAGGCAAAGGCCGAGATCCTGCTCTGGGATGATTATTTTGCCCCGGGTTACGGCACGCCTAACGAAGAGGGAATGGAAGCGGTTAAGCTGCTGGCGCGTCTCGAAGGCATACTGCTTGATCCTGTCTATACGGGCAAAGCGATGGCCGGACTGATTGATGGCATTGCGCAGAAACGCTTTAAGGATGAAGGGCCGATTTTATTTGTTCATACCGGCGGGGCGCCTGCGCTGTTTGCCTATCATCCTCATGTCTAAAAATCAGGTCGAAAAATAATAATGCAAGAAAGTATTCAACTGGTTATTGATTCGCTGCCTTATCTGCTGAAAGGCGCGGTATTTACATTACAACTCAGTATTGGCGGGATGTTCTTCGGGCTGGTGCTGGGCTTTGTGCTGGCCTTAATGCGCATGTCGCCCCTCCTGCCGGTACGCTGGCTGGCGCGCTTTTATATCTCCGTATTTCGCGGTACGCCGCTCATCGCCCAGCTCTTCATGATCTACTACGGCTTACCGCAGTTTGGTATCGAGCTGGATCCGATCCCGGCAGCGATGATTGGGCTGTCGCTCAATACCGCGGCGTACACCTCCGAAACCCTGCGTGCGGCTATCTCCTCCATTGATAAAGGGCAGTGGGAGGCCGCGGCCAGTATCGGTATGACCCCCTGGCAGACCCTGCGCCGCGCGATCCTGCCGCAGGCGGCCCGGGTGGCGCTTCCGCCGCTCAGCAACAGCTTCATTAGCCTGGTGAAAGATACTTCACTCGCGGCAACCATTCAGGTGCCGGAGCTGTTCCGTCAGGCGCAGCTGATTACCTCCCGCACGCTTGAAGTTTTCACCATGTATCTGGCCGCCTCGCTGATTTACTGGGTGATGGCGACGGTGCTGTCTGCGCTGCAAAACTACTTCGAAAACCAGCTTAACCGCCAGGAGCGTGATCCAAAATGAGTGCTATCGATGTCAAAAACCTGGTGAAAAAATTCCACGGTCAAACAGTACTTCACGGGATCGATCTGGAAGTCGAGCAGGGCGAAGTGGTGGCGATTATCGGACCGAGCGGGTCAGGAAAGACCACGCTCCTGCGCAGCATTAACCTGCTGGAGCAGCCGGAAGGCGGCACTATCCGGGTCGGGGAGATAACGATTGATACCGGCAAATCCATCAGCCAGCAGAAAGGACTGATTCGTCGCCTGCGCCAGCATGTCGGCTTCGTTTTCCAGAACTTCAATCTTTTCCCGCACCGGACGGTGCTGGAGAACATTATTGAAGGGCCGGTCATTGTAAAAGGTGAACCGAAAGAGGAAGCGACGGCGCGCGCGCGCGAACTGCTCGCCAAAGTTGGCCTGGCGGGTAAAGAGACCAGCTATCCGCGACGCCTCTCGGGGGGACAACAGCAGCGTGTGGCGATAGCGCGCGCGCTGGCTATGCGCCCGGACGTGATCCTGTTTGATGAACCTACCTCGGCGCTCGACCCGGAACTGGTGGGTGAGGTGCTGAACACCATTCGCCAGCTGGCGCAGGAAAAACGGACGATGGTGATCGTGACCCATGAAATGAGCTTTGCACGCGACGTTGCTGACCGTGCCATCTTTATGGACCAGGGACGCATTGTGGAGCAGGGGCCGGCGAAGCGCCTGTTTGCCGATCCGCAGCAGCCGCGAACCCGTCAGTTCCTTGAAAAATTCCTTATGCAGTAGCATTTTCGAACTAATTTGCTCCAGAAATTTACTCTGGGGCAAATTATTCTCCTCCTTCACCTGGTTCGATGTTTTTTTATTCCATCCTGCCTGGATAAACCTTATCAATAGTAAAGTTAATTGTGCTATTGCCGATATTTTGTAGTTAGAAATAAGTTTTATGTGTTAGGTTATATTCACCATAATAATGATTATCTTTTCAGAGGCTTCATTTAGTAAGTATGAAGGATTCAGACTTTTTCACCTGGCGACGGGATTGCTTCCTCCGGTTTCAGGAATTGACCTGTGCCGACGAGGTATATCAGGAACTTCAGCGACAAACGCAGGCGCTGGAATTCGATTATTACGCGCTCTGCGTGCGTCATCCCGTGCCATTTACGCGACCGAAGATCTCGTTGCAAACCACTTATCCGAAACAGTGGATGGCGCAATATCATTCTGCGAACTATTTCGCGATTGATCCGGTTTTAAAGGCGGAGAATTTCATTCAGGGTCATCTCCCCTGGACAGACGCATTATTCGCTGATGCGCAGGAATTATGGCATAGCGCGCAGGACCACGGTTTACGCACGGGAATAACGCAGTGTCTGATGCTGCCTAATCACGCGCTCGGTTTCCTGTCAGTTTCCCGTACTAGTGTGCAGGATGTGCCGTTCAGGCAGGAAGAAATAGAACTGCGGCTGCAGATGCTGGTGCAAATGGCCTTAACCTCTCTGATGCGTTTTGCAGATGGGATGGTGATGCCACCCGAAATGAAATTCAGTAAACGTGAGCGGGAAATTCTGAAATGGACCGCGGAAGGGAAGACGTCAGCAGAAATAGCGATCATTCTCTCTATCTCGGAGAATACCGTTAACTTCCATCAGAAAAATATGCAGAAGAAATTCAACGCGCCGAACAAGACGCAAATCGCGTGCTACGCGGCGGCAACAGGACTGATCTGAGTAGACACTACGTTCTGCGTGACAGACGAACGAACGGCTGAATGCACTGCACTCAGCCGTTTTTTGTTACTGGCGGTAGGCTTGTTTGATTTGCTTAACGGTGTTCGCAAATACCGCTGATTCAGCCTGGTCTTCCATCTCCGCGATTTGTTTTTCCATTTTAATGATCACACGGCCAGCGTCAGCCTGGCCCATCGCCTGCAGCATCAAGGTCAGCAGTGCTTTCAGGCAGTTTACTTCCTGTGCCAGTTCCTGGTTATTCTCCGCAGTGGCAAATTCAGGTGTGCTCATTTATTTTCCTCATTATTAAACGGCGCTAAAGCGCGACGACGAAAGTCAAGGCGGCGGAGTATACCACAAGCTGAAGCAAAAAATGCAGCGGTTGTTTTTCGTACTTTTACGCGGGTGTTTAATTGCGTAAACAGAACGTACCGGTAAACTGAGCCGCTGTTAATGGCGATTAATTGTATATGCCCGGTTCGTTTGTCGTTAATTATTGTTACAAAAATTTGAGAACTGTTTTTTGGCGGCTAAAGCGTGCAGATTTTTCGTAACTTTTTGAATACAGATGCTTAAAAAAAGGCGCAAAAGCCCTGAATGCACGGACTCGCTTTCCAGGGACTGTACAGGCTAATTTCCAAAAACGAGAGCAGAATCCAATAGCTGGTTTTTTAACGTTTTAATCTTGTGAGGAAAACCGTTAATATAAACCAAATTATCACTCAGTAGCGTTATCCCTATTCTGGAGACATTTCCTTTGATCAACGTCCTTCTTGTTGATGACCACGAACTGGTGCGCGCAGGGATACGACGCATTCTTGAAGATATTAAAGGTATTAAAGTTGCCGGCGAGGCGTGCTGCGGCGAAGACGCGGTAAAATGGTGCCGCACAAATTCCGCCGATGTGGTGTTAATGGATATGAACATGCCCGGTATCGGTGGTCTTGAAGCCACACGCAAAATCGCGCGTACCTTTGTTGATACGAAAGTCATCATGCTGACCGTGCATACGGAAAATCCACTGCCTGCGAAAGTAATGCAGGCGGGTGCCGCAGGTTACCTGAGTAAAGGGGCTGCGCCGCAGGAGGTGGTGAATGCTATCCGTTCCGTGTTCGCCGGACAGCGCTACATTGCGTCCGACATCGCTCAGCAGATGGCGCTGAGTCAGATCGAACCTGAGAAAACCGAATCCCCGTTTGCCAGTTTGTCTGAGCGTGAATTGCAGATTATGCTGATGATCACCAAAGGTCAGAAGGTGAATGAGATTTCGGAACAGCTGAATCTCAGCCCGAAAACGGTGAACAGCTATCGTTATCGCATGTTCAGTAAACTGAACATTCATGGTGATGTTGAACTGACGCATCTGGCCATCCGACATGGTTTGTGTAATGCAGAGACGTTGTTAAGTCAGTGAGTGATGTGTTCGATTCAAAAGCATTTCTGAAAACCGTTACCAGCCAGCCTGGCGTCTATCGCATGTATGACGCTGGCGGTACGGTTATCTACGTGGGGAAGGCGAAAGATCTCAAAAAACGCCTCTCCAGCTATTTTCGCAGCAACCTTGCCTCCCGTAAGACCGAAGCGCTGGTCTCACTTATTCATAATATTGATGTTACCGTCACGCACACTGAGACCGAAGCGCTGCTGCTTGAGCACAACTATATTAAGCTCTACCAGCCGCGTTATAACGTGCTGCTGCGTGATGATAAGTCCTACCCGTTCATTTTCCTGAGCGGCGACACCCATCCTCGCCTCGCCATGCACCGCGGTGCAAAACATGCGAAGGGTGAATATTTTGGGCCGTTCCCGAACGGCTATGCCGTGCGTGAAACGCTGGCGCTGCTGCAAAAAATCTTCCCGATCCGCCAGTGTGAAAACAGCGTCTACCGTAACCGCTCGCGGCCATGCCTGCAGTACCAGATTGGGCGCTGCCTTGGGCCCTGCGTGGCCGGGCTGGTGAGCGAAGAAGAGTATGCCCAGCAGGTGGAGTACGTGCGCCTGTTTTTAGCCGGAAAAGACGATCAGGTGTTAACCCAGCTGATTGAACGGATGGAAAAGGCCAGCGCCGCGCTGGAATTCGAAGAGGCCGCGCGCATCCGCGACCAGATCCAGGCGGTACGCAGGGTCACGGAAAAACAGTTTGTCTCCAATAGCGGGGACGATCTCGACGTCATCGGCGTGGCCTTTGACGCCGGAATGGCCTGCGTACACGTTCTCTTTATTCGCCAGGGCAAAGTGCTTGGCAGCCGCAGCTATTTCCCGAAAGTGCCTGGCGGCACCGAACTGGGTGAAGTCGTGGAAACCTTTGTCGGCCAGTTCTATCTGCAGGGGAGCCAGATGCGCACGCTGCCGTCTGAGATCCTGCTTGATTTCAGCCTTGATGATAAAACCCTGCTGGCCGATTCGCTTTCCGAACTTGCCGGCCGTCGGGTCAATGTACAGACCAAACCGCGCGGCGACAGGGCGCGTTATCTGAAGCTGGCGCGCACCAACGCGGCGACGGCACTGACGACGAAATTGTCCCAGCAATCGACGGTAAGCCAGCGTTTAACGGCGCTGGCCACACTGCTGAAGCTGCCGGAAGTGAAGCGTATGGAGTGTTTCGACATCAGCCATACGATGGGTGAACAGACGGTAGCGTCCTGCGTGGTGTTTGATGCCAATGGCCCACTGCGCGCGGAATACCGTCGCTATAACATCACCGGCATTACGCCGGGAGATGACTATGCGGCGATGAATCAGGTGCTGCGCCGTCGGTATGGTAAAGCGATTGAAGAGAGCAAGATCCCGGATGTGATCCTGATTGACGGTGGGAAAGGGCAGCTCGGCCAGGCGAAAGCGGTCTTTGAATCGCTTGATGTCAGCTGGGATAAAAACCATCCGCTGCTGCTGGGTGTGGCAAAAGGGGCCGATCGTAAAGCCGGTCTGGAGACCCTGTTCTTCGAGCCGGAAGGTGAGGGCTTCAGCCTGCCGCCGGACTCCCCGGCGCTGCACGTCATTCAGCATATTCGCGACGAGTCCCACGACCATGCCATCAGCGGTCATCGCAAAAAACGCGCGAAGGTGAAAAATACCAGTACCCTGGAAACGATCGAGGGCGTGGGGCCGAAACGTCGCCAGATGCTGCTGAAATATATGGGCGGATTGCAAGGATTACTCAACGCCAGTATGGAAGAAATTGCAAAAGTGCCGGGTATTTCGCAAGGGCTGGCAGAAAAGATCTACTACTCGTTGAAACATTGAGGGCTCTGTAGCAACATAGAGCTAAATTTTACTGACAACAAATAGTTACCGTCACTATGCAATATAATATCCCTACGTTGCTCACTCTCTTTCGTGTCGTACTCATTCCATTCTTTGTGCTGGCGTTTTACCTGCCGGTTGTCTGGGCGCCTTTCGCCTGCGCACTGATCTTCCTGATTGCGGCGGTTACCGACTGGTTTGATGGCTATCTGGCCCGTCGCTGGAATCAAAGCACCCGTTTCGGTGCCTTCCTCGATCCGGTAGCGGATAAAGTGATGGTGGCTATCGCAATGGTGCTGGTGGCCGAGCACTATCACACCTGGTGGGTAACACTGCCGGCGGCTACCATGATCGGCCGTGAGATCATTATCTCCGCGCTGCGCGAGTGGATGGCGGAACTGGGGAAACGCAGCAGCGTGGCGGTCTCCTGGATCGGTAAAGTGAAAACGACCGCGCAGATGGCGGCGCTGGTCTGGATGCTCTGGCGTCCAAACGCCTGGGTTGAATGGGCGGGCATTGGTCTGCTGTGGGTGGCGGCAGTGCTGACGTTGTGGTCAATGCTGCAATATTTGAACGCCGCGCGTGGGGATTTGCTTGATCAGTGATCGTTTCGCCGTAATTTTCAGCAAACGATCCGGGGATGCAAAAAATAACGTTGACTCATAACGTCATATCAGTAGAATGCAACGCATCGAACGGCGGCACAGCAAGCCGGACGATAATGAAATCAAGTGGTTAGACGTTTACTTGATGACATGCGGGAATAGCTCAGTTGGTAGAGCACGACCTTGCCAAGGTCGGGGTCGCGAGTTCGAGTCTCGTTTCCCGCTCCAGTTTAAAAGGCATCGGCGTCAGCGGATGTCTGGCTGAAAGGCCTGAAGAATTTGGCGCGTTAACAAAGCGGTTATGTAGCGGATTGCAAATCCGTCTAGTCCGGTTCGACTCCGGAACGCGCCTCCACTTTCTTCCCGAGCCCGGATGGTGGAATCGGTAGACACAAGGGATTTAAAATCCCTCGGCGTTCGCGCTGTGTGGGTTCAAGTCCCACTCCGGGTACCATGGGAAACAAAGAATAATCAAAGCAATAAGCAGTGTCGTGAAACCACCGAAAGGTGGTTTTTTTGTGCCTGTTTTTGCCTTAATACGATTTGATTGGCATTTTTCCCAAGTTGTAATCTGGCTTTCTGAGGTTTGGATCTACAGAATCCCCTTTGACACAAAAGTCCTCTGAGCAAGCCCAGAAGACTTTTATCTTTTTCTCTCACCATCGCTACAACATGGTTTTTGAGGGTTGTGTTAAACGTTTTTTCTCCGAACGCTTTTGATGCACTATCGCTGCTATCCATATCAATATAGTCGTTAACATAATCGAAACGGTAAATAGAGTCAGCGTGTAGTAATCAAGAAAATCTTCCTCCAACACATAGCCATATCTTTTTACATACCAATCGTATATCTCCAGGTCCGGCAGAAAGAAACAAAGCACTGAATAAGACATGAAAAGCGTTGAGAGTTCTGCGAACCAGACAAGCAGACGTGAAAGAGGTTTCATCAATATACCTGTATCGTCCCGAACGCTTTCAGTTGGGCGGTAATCATTACTGGTGGAGATTTAACGAGTGCCCTCCAGAGGATCATATAGTCTGACAACGAAACAATTGAAATACATCCATCGCTGTTTCCATTATGGCCTGCGGGATGTAGGCGAAATGCTCCGCGCTCAACATCTCCAACAAGGGAAGTATCATCAATCCGATCATCTTCACGAAACAGGGCAAACCACAACTTGCGATCTGAACCACTTTCCAGGGATTTATAGAAATCATTCAGTCTGGTTTTCCATCCGCCGCGCGAACGGGCGACGATGTAGTACTTTCCCGGAGGAAGGGGGCCCCTTTTGGATATTGCGATCGAGTCTGGGTTGTTCCTGTGCTTCCCTCTATTGCCTGAGTAGGCAGCAAAGAAACCCACCCCAGGACAACTTAACGAAGAGAGTTGCCCGTTATTGATATGAAAATAGCAACGAATCATCTGTCTGCCCACGAATCAGTAAATATGATATTTCCGTCGCAGTGCTTCCAGGTGATGCGTTCATAGCGCAAAGATATGCTTTCAAGATGATTGTGCTTTTCAGTGGTGGGATCTTTCACATCGTGCATGACGGGGCATACAGAAACTACTTTTACCCCTTCAAGAAACATATTGTAGTATTCAACTTCCTGCCCAGCATCGTTAATCCTGTACCATTTAAATTCAGCTGATTGTAACGTTTGCCCGTGCGCCACAGCTTTATAAAGATAGGGGCTTGATGAATCGAATTCTTTTTCAAAATGTAATGCGGAGTGAATTCGTGTACCTGTAATTTTGCCGGTTGCGCTATCAGTCGGAAGATGTAAACCATGCCCAAATCCAAGAACTTCAATACTACCTTCACGGTATTGGACATCGACAGACCCTTTGATGTTTGCGCCACCATCATCTTTAAGCCAAAGGTATGCGGGTATAGCCATTCTGAACGCTCCTTTTCAGTGAGTTTGACGTGATCGTCAGAGACTAATAAATCAACAAACTCAGGCTATCTCAAGGCATTGCGTGCTATACATTTTGTGAATATCTCATTGTTATTTATATCAAAATATTTTTAAAGGCTTCTTTGTATCAAATCACACCCCGCCCAGATACGCCTTCCTCACCTCCTGATTCCCCAACAGCTCCTCGCCGCTGCCGCTCAGGCGGATCTGGCCGTTAACCATCACATACCCACGATCAGACAGCTTCAATGCATGGTGTGCATTCTGCTCCACCAGAAAAATGGTCATCCCGCTTTGGGCCAGCTCGCGCAGCGTCTGGAAAATCTGCTTCACGACAATGGGCGCTAAGCCCAGGCTGGGTTCATCCAGCAGCAGCAGTTTCGGACGGCTCATCAGCGCCCGGGCAATGGCTAACATCTGCTGTTCTCCGCCGGACATCGTCATCGCGCGCTGTTTACGCCGCTCTTTAAGACGAGGGAAGAGGTCAAACATGGTTTGCATATCGTCCACAGCAAACTGGCTGCCGATGGGGATGGTACCCATCAGCAGATTCTCTTCCACGGTCATATCGGGAAAGATACGTCGCCCCTCAGGTGCCTGGGCAATGCCGCCGGAGGCGACGTAGTGGGTGGATTTATGGCTGATATCTTCACCACCGAACAGGATCTGCCCGCTGCGGACGCGGGGCTGGCCAAAGATGGACATCAGCAGTGTCGATTTTCCGGCGCCATTTGCGCCAATCAGCGCCACGGTTTCCCCTTTATTTACCTCCAGGGAAACCTGTTTCAGCGCCTGAATGACGCCGTAAAAAACATCCACCTCGCGAAAGGCGAGCAGCGGTTCGCTCATAGGGTGACCTCGCTTTCATCCGTGCCCAGATAGGCGGCAATCACCTTTTCGTCATGCTGGATCTGCTCGGGTTTTCCCCTCGCAATTACATCGCCGTGATCGAGCACAATAATGTCGTCTGAAATCTCCATCACCATCCCCATATCATGCTCAATCAGTAAAACCGTGATGTCATGGCGATCCCGCAGAAAACGAATAATGCTGCTCAGCTTATGCGTTTCAACCGGGTTAAGCCCGGCGGCGGGTTCATCGAGGCAGATCATTTCCGGCCCGGTGCACATGGCGCGCGCAATTTCCAGACGGCGCTGCTGGCCGTACGACATCTCTCCCGCCAGGCGATTGGCACACTCCACCAGATCCACCACCTCCAGCCAGTAGAAGGCCCTGTCCAGGGCGTCGTTTTCCGCCCGGCGGTAGGCGGGGGTATTTAAGATCCCGGCAAGCAGATTGCGGTTGACGCGCATATGCTGCGCGACCAGCAGATTTTCGACGACCGACATCTCGCGAAAAAGGCGAATGTTTTGAAACGTGCGCGCGAGCCCTGCGCGGTTGACCAGGTGGGTTCCGCCAAACATTTTGTAGAAAAGACGCTGCCCGAACCGGGCAGGGTTAATCCAGTCGCCTGGCTGGAATTTCTGTCCGAGTACCTGAATGACGTTGGTCGTTTTGCTGCGGGTATTAAATAAAATGTTGCCGCCTGAGGCTCTGTAGAAGCCCGTCAGGCAGTTAAACACGGTGGTTTTTCCCGCCCCGTTGGGCCCAATAAGGGCGGTGATTGATCCGCGCTGAACGTCCAGATTAACGTCATTTAGCGCCTTAATCCCGCCGAAGTGCATCATCAGATGTTCAACGCGTAATATCGTTTCGTTCATGGCGCGACGCCCTTACGCACGGTATACCCGCTGCGGTTAATGCGGATTAACCCGCGAGGACGCCAGATCATCATCACTACCATCAGCATGCCAAACAGCAGGACACGGTACTCAGCGAAACTGCGCAGCAGCTCTGGCGTCACCGTGAGCACAAAAGCGGCCAGCACTACGCCCAGCGTCGAGCCCATCCCGCCCAGCACGACGATGGCGAGGATCAGCGCGGATTCAAAAAACGTAAATGAGGTCGGATTCACGAACCCCTGGTAGGTGGCGAAGAACACCCCGGCAATGCCCGCGGTCGATGCGCCCAGCGTAAAGGCCGACAGCTTGACCAGCACATGATTCAGCCCCATTGAGCGACAGGCAATTTCGTCTTCCCGCAGCGCTTCCCACGCCCGGCCGATCGGCATTCGCGTCAGGCGGTGCTTGATATAGAGCACCAGCATCACCACCAGAAAGAGCACCGCGTAGATAAAGATAAACTTCATATTCGGGTTGTAGGTCAGGTGGAAAAACTCATGGAAGGGCACGCCCCCTTCTTTTGCCCGCCGACCAAATTCCAGACCGAAGAAGGTGGGGGGAGGGGCCGATACGCCGTTGGGCCCACCGGTGAACGTCAGCCAGTTGTTCAGTATCAGGCGGATGATCTCCCCGAACCCAAGGGTGACGATGGCCAGATAATCCCCGTGCATGCGCAGCACCGGGAAACCGAGCAGGGCGCCAGCGGCGGCGGCCATGATTGCCGCCAGCGGCAGCATGCTCCAGAAGCCTAAGCCGAGATACTGGTACCCCAGCGCCAGACCGTACGCCCCAATTGCATAGAACGCGACATATCCCAGGTCCAGCAGACCGGCCAGACCCACGACGATGTTCAGCCCCAGACCGAGAAGAACGTAGATCAGCCCGAGAATGGCGACGGTCAGTACATATTTGGTGGCGACAAACGGGAAGCAAATCGCAAGGGTAATGACCAGGGGAATAATCCAGCGCAGGCGGCTTTTGTATTCTGGCGGCCGGACATACACCCCCGCACTGTCGGCCTCGAAGCGAGACTGGAAACGGGTGCCGGCAGGAGTAGCTAAAAAAGCGCTTAACAGAAAACGCCCCAACATCACGATGCCGACCATCCAGGCCAGACGCTGCCCGTCGAAGTTAAAGCTATATCCGTCCAGCACCACGCCCGCAATGGGACCGAAAATAATCAGCGCAATCAGCCCGGAAAAAATCGCGTCCAGGATGCAGCGTTTAAGAGAAAAAGCGTGCGATTCCATTTTATTCTCCCTCACACTTTGGCCACAATCGGGCGGCCAAGCAGCCCCTGGGGACGGAAAATCAGGATCATCACCAGCAGCCCAAACGAGAACACATCCTTATAGTCCGAGTTCACCATGCCGGAGAATTGCGCTTCCGCCACGCCGAGGATCAGACCGCCGAGCATCGCGCCGGGCAGGGAACCGATGCCGCCCAGTACCGCCGCCGTAAAGGCTTTAATGCCAATCACAAACCCGACGTAGAAATCAAAGGTGCCGTAATTCATGGTGATCAGCACGCCTGCCAGGCCAGCCATCGCCGCGCCGATAACAAATACCAGCGAAATGATCCGGTCGGTATTAATGCCCAGAATGGACGCCATTTTACGATCCTGCTGCACTGCCCGGCACATTCGCCCCAGCCGGGTATGGTTGATTATCCAGGTGAGCACCAGCATGCCGGTAAACGAGGCGAGCAGAATAAATACCTTGGTGTAGGTTATCTGAACGAACCCATCGCCCAGATGCAGACGAATAACGCCGTCCAGCATGGTAGGAACCCCTTGCTGGCGCGGACCCTGGCTTAGCTGGGCGTAGTTTTGCAGGATAAGCGACATCCCGATGGCGGAGATCAGCGGGGCCAGGCGCGTGGAGTTACGTAGCGGCTTATAGGCAATGCGCTCGATAGTCCAGCCGTATACGCTGGTGACCACAATGGTGAACACCAGCGTCCCGAGGATCAGCAGCGGGAACGACTGCAGGCCGAAGAAGGAGAGCAGCGCCAGACCAATGGCGCAGAGATAAGCGGAAATCATATACACTTCGCCGTGGGCGAAATTAATCATGCCGATAATGCCGTACACCATGGTGTAACCGATGGCGATTAAGCCGTAGACGGAACCCAGCGTTAAGCCATTGATTAACTGTTGCAGGAAGAATGTACTCATTTTAGCGCGCTCGTTTTATAGGCTGCGCGAGCCGCGCAGCCTGATGTTTATTACGCGCCGGCAGGCGTGCCCGCCGGCGTTGAGCGTGACTCCGTCCCGTTACTGCACTTCCTTATATTTTCCTTTGTCGTCCCACTGGTAAACCACATAGTCAGAGACCTTCAGGTCGCCTTTGCTGTCCCAGGCTTTTTTGCCCATCACCGTGTCGACGGAATTGGCTTTCAGCCACTCGCTGGCTTTCGCAGAGTCTTTGCCGCCGGTGGCCTTGAAGGCCGCCGCTATCGCCTGTACGGAGGCATAAGAGTAAAGGGTGTAACCTTCCGGCTCGAATTTACCGGCGCGGAATTTCTCGATAACCGCTTTACCGTCCGGGATCAGGCGCGGATCTTTCCCGAAAGTCATGTAAATGCCATTGGTGTACTGCGGGCCACCCGCCGCGGTCACCATCTCTTCGTTTACAATACAGTCCCCGGAGAAGAATTTGGCCTGTACGCCCTGTTCGCGCATCTGGCGAACCAGCGGGCCGGCTTCCGGGTGACAGCCCCCGAAGAACACCACATCCGGTTTTTGCGCGCCAATCTTGGTCACCAGCGCGTTAAAGTCTTTCTCACCGCGCGAAAGCCCCTCGTACATCACATCCTGAACCCCGCGTTTCGCCAGCGCCGCTTTAGTGGCGTCTGCCAGACCTTGTCCGTAGGTGTCTTTATCGTGAATGATCACCACCCGTTTCGCTTTCAGCTTGTCGATGATGAAGTCGCTGGCTACCTGACCCTGCTGGTCATCGCGGCCGCACATGCGGAACATGTCGCTCATGCCGCGTTCGGTAATCAACGGGTTAGTCGAGCCCGGGGTGATGGCGATGATCCCCGCATCGCTGTAAACCTCGGAGGCGGGCATCGTGGAGGAGGAGCAGAAATGGCCGACCACGGCGTTGACTTTATCCTGGTCAACTAAACGGTTGGCGACGGCCACGGCCTGCTTAGGCTCGCAGGCGTCATCTCCCTGAACCAGTTTGATCTTCTCACCGTTGATACCGCCTGCAGCGTTAATGTCTTCAGCGGCCTGCGTTGCGCCGTGCCAGTACTGATCGCCGTAGGTGGCATTGGGGCCCGTGAACGGCCCGGCCACGCCAATCACGATATCTGCCCTGGCGGAAAACGCCGTCACCAGGCAACCGGCCAACACGAGAGAAAGCGGAGTTCTGATAAATTTCAGCGACATTATTATGTTCCTTAGCAAAGAGGTTTTTGCACCACGGCGTAAACCCGAACGCCCGACGGCGCAGCCAATCCAAAACACGAGCAAGAACAAAATGCACTAAACGAACGAGATACAGACGGCATCCTGCAGAGTACGGCGAGGTTTCCCTGCGCAGCATCGCGCGAAGAACACTAAGCAAAAAAGTTGCCAGAATGGTTAACCCATTGACGGGCTTGTGACATGTTTGAGTATAGAGCGCCGCGTTATGCCGCCTTGCGGGACGAGAAGAAATTACAGCGGAGATCACATATCGTTAACAATAAAGCCCATAAGTTGTGCAAAGGTCACGAATTGCACGTTTTTGCGGCAATAAAGACCTAAACTTCAGCCCGGAGAGGGGTGAGAGATGTGTTAGGATCGTTTTCTTTTTATCAGGAGTGTCAGCGATGACTGAAGGCCCATTAAATGAAAGCGAAATGGCGTGGCTTGAAGAGACATTAATGTCTTACGGTCATGATGATGCGTCCGTACTTGACGTGTCTGAACTGGACGGCATGCTTACCGCAGTGCTTTCCGGTCCTGTTGTCGTTGAGCCAGATACCTGGCTGGTGGCGGTATGGGGTGGCGAGAAGTACATTCCGCGCTGGAAAAACGACCGCGAGATGAATCGTTTTATCGATCTTTGCTTTAAGCATATGAACGATATTGCCGAGCGCCTGAGTGAATATCCGGACCAGTTCGAACCGATGTTTGGCTATAACGACGTTGACGGTGAGACCTATACCGTGGTGGAAGAGTGGTGCTATGGCTACATGCGCGGCGTAGCGCTGACGGACTGGTCAGCCTTGCCGGACGAGCTAAAGGCCGATCTGGATGTGATTGCGCTGCACGGTAGCGAAGAGATCGGCGGCGAGCTGGATGAGCTGACCGAAGAAGAATATGCAGCCAGCATTGAACGTATCCAGCCTGCGGCGCTGCGCTTGTATAACTACTGGGTGAACAACCCGCAGCAGCCGGAAGTGAAGAAGCCGATGGTAAATGGCACGAAGGTTGGGCGTAACGATCCGTGTCCTTGCGGCAGCGGGAAGAAGTTTAAGAGCTGCTGTCTGCACTGACAAAAAAGGGGCTAATGATAGCCCCTTTATCGTTAACCCACTTCCGGCAGCATTCCCGCTGCAATCAACACCTGCACCAGAATAATCACCACCCCACAGCCAAACACAACGCACAGCAGCGGTTTCCCCCCAGCTACACGGTAACCCTGTTGAGGATGCTGCTGGCGACTCTTCCATGCCAGCAGGGAAGGGAGGAGCAGGGCCAGAACCGACAGTGCCACCCCCGCGTACCCCAGCGCCATCACAAACCCGCGAGGATAGAAGAGGGCGAAGGCCAGCGGCGGCAGGAAGGTGATTGCCCCGGTCTGTAAGCGTCCGGCTGCGGTATTGCGGCGCTGGAACAGGTCGGCCAGATAGTCGAACAGGCCGAGCGCCACGCCGAGGAACGAGGTCGCCAGCGCCAGGTCGGCAAACAGGTGTACCGCCAGCTCAACGTGCGGGGAGGTGACGACCTCCCGCAGCGCCAGCAGAAAACCGTTCAGGCCCGCATGCTGTGCCATCAGCCCAATAAAGGTTGAAGAGTCAATGCTGCCCAGCGTAACCAGTTGCCAGAAAATGTAGGCAATAAGCGGGATCGCGCTTCCGATAACAAAGACGCGGCGCAGCTTGCGAATATCGCCGTTCATATAGCTGACGATGCTTGGCACGCTGCCGTGGAAGCCAAACGAGGTGAAAATCACCGGGATTGCGGAAAGCGCCAGCCCTTTTTCCAGCGGCAGCGTCAGCAGATTGACCTTATGAACATGCGGTGCCAGCAGGGCCAGCATGACAACCAGAAACAGAATTTTGGCGCTGAACAGGAAACGGTTAAACAGATCGACCAGCGATGTCCCCACGCAGACCACGCCGCCGCCGATGAGGGCAAAGAAGATAGCCCCCGTCGCCGGGGTAATGTCAGAGCCGAACCCGTCGTTAACGCTGGACGCGATCAATTCCCCGGCTCCGCTGATGTAAGCGGCAGTCAGGGCGTACATCAGGAACATCATGCTAAAGCCGGTTATCCACTGGCCGTAACGTCCCAGGTAGCGCGACGCAAGAGAACCCAGGCCGGTATCGGCGGGCACGTGCTGGTAAACCTCAAGCAGCAGCAGGGCGGTGTAACACATTAACGCCCACAGGGTGCCCAGCAGCAGCAGTGTCATGCCAAATCCCACGCCAGCGGCGGCCAGTGGCATGGCCAGCATTCCTGCGCCAATTGTCGTTCCGGCGACGATAAAAATACTTCCCAGGGTTCTGTTTTTCACGCTTTCCTCTACGACGACTCTTATTCGCGAATAAATCTGCGGCGCAGAGTAAGGGAAAAGCCGTAACTCGTCAAATCACCGTTACAAGTAGTGTAATGAATGGTTTACGAATTGCTGGCCCTCTGATCCTTTTTAGGCGCAGGTCTACTTCATAAGGGCAATGTTACTGCGCGACATTCCGGCGTAACGTAAACAATAAATATAAAATATCAAATTAAGTGAGGGTTTTATGGCTGGGGAGAATCCCTTTACTGCGGCATGGAGCCGGGGAGGCAACCTGTTGTGCCATGGCCACTGGATAATTAGCTGGCAGAACCAGCCCCTGATACTTCCCGAGTCCCGCCGCGAAAAGGATATGGGCACCTGGGCAATCTATTCGATTATCGATCCTGAAGATGAAACCTTTGCGCAAGGCTTACAGGAAGATGAGTGGATCATCGAGAATGTCGACTGGTTAACGGATATGTTCTTCGAGGTGGGTATTCCGCTGGAGACGGCCAGTTACCGCTATTTTTACCAGGCCGTTAATCCCCACGACTGGCGCTGCACCAGCTGTGCGGGGTGTATGTAAATTAACGCGGTGCAGGGAACCCGCACCGCGCTGAAATTAATTCTGCGTATCAAGCGTGGAAAGTTCTTTATCAATAAAGTAAAGACCTTCGCCAGATTTCCCCACCAGAGATAATTTATCCAGCACGGATTTAAACAGTTTCTCTTCTTCGTGTTGTTCAGCGACGTACCACTGCAGGAAATTAAAGGTTGGGTAATCCTGGCTGGTCATCGCAGCATGAACCAGTTCGTTAATTTTCTGGGTGATCAGCTGTTCATGTTCGTAGGTGGCGCGGAACAGTTCATCGAGAGAATTATATTCAGCAAAAGGGGACGTCACGCTTTCAATGCGTGGCAGGCTGCCTGTATCGGTCAGATAATCAAACAGACGCTGCATGTGGGTCATCTCTTCCTGCGCGTGACGACGCAGAAATGCGGCTGCGCCTTCGAAACTGTGGTAGCTGCACCAGGCGCTCATCTGCTGGTAGAGCAGGGACGAAAACAGCTCAAGGTTCATTTGTGCGTTGAGCTTGTCGATCATTTCAGTTTTCAGCATGGTGGCGCTCCGGTTTATTATTTCTGGTTCACAATGAGCGACACTATAATTTGTTATTTAATTATTTGCAAAACGTAAAATTATTATTTCTTAATTCAAAATACGAATGGGAATAAAACGCATTGACGATTTTAATATTTATTAATGAGAATTATTTTTGTTCTTAATAAAATAAGTTGCCAGCAGACGCTGGCAACGCTGATTAATACCAGGGATTGTTTGACTGAGGGTTAACGGCATAACCCATACATTTATACTGGATTGTCACGCTCTCATTCAGACACAACGAGCCGCTGATGAGGGTGCAGGTTTTGATGGGCTGACCATAGGCTGAGGCGGTGGCATACCCCATACGCTGACACGCTTTTGCCGCCGTACCGTTATTCACATACTCATCAGAATACGCATTTTGCAGTGCTGCCTGGCCGTAGTCGAGGCGGACGATGCCGTTTGGTGCGTCGAGGCTACTGACTTCAGCCTGGCGAGGGACCGTACACCCCGCGAGCAGCAGGATTGCACCAGCTACAATGACTCTTTTCATGGTTCGCTCTGAGTGGATGGAAATACGTTATCGTACCCGCAGATGTCAGCTGCAATGGCTGGAATAGCCGGACAATCTGCCCTCTCTCTTTGCAACGGGTCAGGGATGAATGCATATGCGCACAAAATCGTGATGCGAATCACAAAAACATTGATTTTTGTGATGGTGGTCATATTATAAGCACGTTGACAATAAAGTTGTATAACAAGTTAATGGAGCATCATCGTGAAACTGCGCAAAATCCTGAAAAGTATGTGGACCAATTATTGCCGCACGTTTAAAGACGTGCCGCCGGGTGCCATGTTCTGATAAAAAAACCTGCTTCGGCAGGTTTTTTTATCTCTGCGGGAGATGAAAGTGGCCACGTTTTGTTACTATGGCGGCCTTTCAATAAGGAGAAAACCTCATGTCTCAAAACCTGAGCGCCGATCAGGAACTGGTGTCTGACGTTGTCGCGTGCCAGCTGGTTATTAAACAAATTCTCGATGTTCTGGACGTGATTGCGCCGGTTGAAGTGCGCGAGAAGATGTCAACGCAGCTGAAAAATATCGATTTCACCAGCCATCCTGCTGCCGCTGATCCGGTTACGCTTCGGGCGATCCAGAAAGCCATCGCGCTGATTGAACTGCGATTCACGCCGCAGGGTGAGTCTCACTAAAGCGGAAAGGGGCGACGGAACCTGTCGCCCGTTGATGCCGTTAAAAGAAGGTCTGAACCAGCAGGTAGCTCGCCGCACACGCGCAGCTAACCCCAATCAGCCCTGGCAGAATAAAGCTGTGGTTGATGATAAATTTACCGATACGGGTGGTGCCTGACCGGTCAAAACCGATGCAGGCCAAATCGCTTGGATAGGTCGGCAGGACAAAATAGCCGTATGAGGCCGGGAAGAAGGCGATCAGCATCTTCGGATCGATACCCAGCATCAGGCCCATAGGCGCCACCGCCGTCAGCGCCGCCGCCTGGCTGTTCACCAGTTTTGACACCAAAAACAGCACAATGGCATAGGTCCATGGGTGGCTTTTCACCACCCCTTCCAGCGCCAGTTTTAACTCGTCGAGATGTGCCTGGAAAAAGGTATCACTCATCCACGCCACGCCGAACACCGAAAAGATCGCGACCATACCCGCCTTGAATACCGCGCCGTTAGATATGGCAGAGGCATTGACTTTGCAGGCCATCAGCATCACCGCGCCTGCAATAAGCATCATCATCTGGATGACCAGGTTCATCGACAGCGCCGTCATTTTGCCTTTCAGTTCAAAGGCGGGGCGTAATTCAGGGAATGCCCCCAGCAAAACGACCACGGCAATACCGGCAAAGAAAATCCACGTCGACCAGTAGGCTTGTTTGGGGAAACGTTGATTCAGTAACGTCTCCGTTCCGCCATAGATAAACTCGCGCTGCTTTGGATCCTTTAGTTTTTCCTGAAACTCCGCGTCATCAGCCAGCTCTTTCCCGCGGCGTAAACTCCACAGGGCCGCAATGGCCACGCCGAACAGTGACGCGGGAACCGACACGGCGAGGATCTCCAGAATGCCCCACGCGTGGCCGAGCCCATGCTGCGCCGCCAGGATGGAGACCAGCGACACCACGGCAACGGAAACGGGGGAGGCCGTAATCGCCATCTGTGAGGCGACCGATGCCACGGCCATTGGGCGCTCCGGGCGGATCCCTTTTTTCAGGGCGATATCCGCGATAATGGGGAACATGGTGTACACCACGTGCCCGGTACCGCACAGAAAGGTCAGCATCCAGGTGGTAAACGGGGCGAGGAGAGTGATGTGTTGCGGGTGTTTGCGCAGCAAACGTTCAGCAAACTGCATCATAACGTTGAGGCCGCCCGCCGTCTGCAGGGTGGCCGCGCAACCAATCACCGCAAGAATGGTTAGCATCACGTCAACCGGTGGCTTACCCGGCTGCAGACCAAAGACAAAACATAAAATGAATAGACCAATACCGCTTATTAACCCCAGCCCCATCCCGCCGTAACGTGTACCTGTCAGCAGGCAGAGGAGAATGACAACAAACTCAATGGTGATCATACTGCTCCCTCGTCAATGATTATGTAATTAAATAAATCATTACACGTTGTGTGGTTAATCATTGGGAGCGAGATCTGATTTGTTAAATTTCAGCAAAAAGAGGAGGTTGGGGATAAGAAGGGGAACCTGCCCCCGGACGGGAGCAGGTTAAAAGACTCAGTGATGCTGCACCGCCACAATATCGAGCAGATGACGGTCGGTTTGCTCGGGGCATAACCCTGCCTGCTGCGCGTTATGGATCTCATCCGCCAGCGTCTTCAGCAGCATGCCATCCTGCTGCTGCTCTTTGTCCATATCGCGTAAGAATTTAAGCGTAGTAATGTCCTGCTGGGCTTTGGCTTCATCGGCCAGTTTGCTGAGCGTACTACAGCGCTGTTCATACTCGTCGAGCGTTTTCTGGAACAGTTCTTCCAGACAAGAGTAATTTTCGTTGATCCCATCAAGGGCTTTCACAACAGGATTTGCCCCTGCGGCTTTCAGGTAGTTAAAAACACGCATCATGTGCGTGACGTTGCTTTGCGCCTGAGAGCGAAAGAATGTGGCAGAGCCCGTGAGACTGTTCTCGGCACACCATGCACTCAGGTGCAGGTGCAGATTAGAGGCATAGAACTCAAGGTTCATCTGCGCGTTAAGTTTTTGCATCATCGTTTGGGTAGCCATACTCATATCCTTATTGACTGTGGGACGTGATGTCCGTTGCTTAACCTGTGTGCCAGGCAAATACGAAGAAAAAAACAGAAATAGTCTTTCTGCAGTGACTAAAGTCGACCGAATTCACTTCCTGTGTTCGATAAAAATAAGCATACCCTTGTCTTTGGTCTAAGAAAACTCTTAATTGGGCTGTGTTTACCATACATTACAAAGTTTAATATAGTACAGAAAGTCAATTAGCTCGCCATGAAATAACTTATAGTTAAGTTTCTGATAATGATTGTTTTTTGTTCGTGTTATGCATTGTTACTCTTCCGGAAATAATTAACTGGAATAATGCTCGGTGAAAAATACAAATACAGCTTAATTATTTTTAATTTATGCTGGTGACGTAAAATTGAGTTAAATCAAATTTTGCAGAATAACGGTATTTCAGCTTCTCAGTTCTTCATGATCTTAAACCGGTTATCCCTTCGTTAACACGCCATGCGATTTTGCCTTCTTAAGGGCATCAGGGATTTCTTAGCTAATCTTATGGATAATCCTGCTTAACCCTTATTCATTTGTCAGACAAATATGCCCTTTTTTATGTCATTTTTCGCTGAATTTATGTACGCAATTACTGTAATTCTGCGGTGTGATGGGGCTCTCTTATGGATGATTAATTTCCCGCTAAAACTATCACCAGCAATAACGCTTATGACGAGGTAAGCGCTAATGCCTTGTTTTAAGTCCGATTAAATTAGAAGCACGCAAATATTCCCTACAGAAAAGAATGCTAAAGCTGGAGTTTACCATGCACAAATTTACTAAAGCGCTCGCGGCCATCGGTCTGGCTGCCGTTATGTCACAATCCGCTATCGCTGAGAATTTAAAACTCGGTTTTTTGGTAAAACAGCCCGAAGAACCCTGGTTCCAGACCGAGTGGAAATTCGCTGATAAGGCCGGGAAAGATTTAGGTTTTGAGGTGATTAAAATCGCCGTGCCGGACGGTGAGAAAACCCTGAATGCCATCGACAGCCTGGCGGCCAGCGGTGCGAAAGGTTTCGTTATCTGTACGCCGGATCCCAAGCTCGGTTCGGCCATTGCGGCGAAAGCTCGCGGTTACGACATGAAAGTCATTGCCGTTGACGATCAGTTCGTTAACGCCAAAGGCAAGCCGATGGACAGCGTCCCGCTGGTGATGATGGCGGCGACCAAGATTGGCGAACGTCAGGGCCAGGAACTCTATAAAGAGATGCAAAAGCGTGGCTGGGATGTGAAAGAAACGGCGGTAATGGCGATCACCGCGGATGAACTGGACACGGCGCGTCGTCGTACCACCGGTTCAATGGATGCCCTGAAAGCGGCCGGCTTCCCGGAAAAACAGATCTACAAAGTCCCCACCAAATCCAACGATATCCCGGGTGCTTTCGACGCCGCCAACTCCATGCTGGTTCAGCATCCGGAGGTGAAACACTGGCTGGTGGTCGGCATGAACGACAATACCGTGCTGGGCGGGGTACGCGCGACGGAAGGCCAGGGGTTCAAAGCACCTGATGTGATCGGGATTGGCATCAACGGCGTTGACGCGGTGAGTGAACTCTCTAAAGCGCAGGCCACCGGTTTCTACGGCTCTCTGCTGCCAAGCCCGGACGTTCACGGCTATAAATCCAGTGAAATGCTCTACAACTGGGTAACCAAAGGTGTTGAGCCGCCGAAATTTACGGAAGTGACCGACGTGGTGTTGATCACCCGCGACAACTTCAAAGAGGAGCTGGCGAAAAAAGGACTGGGCGGTAAGTAATACGCGGTGATTGTGCCCCTCGCGCAGGGTGAGGGGCCTGACGTACACACTACAGGAATCACGGAGACGTTATGCGACAGTCTGATCCGTATCTCTCTTTTCGCGGCATCGGGAAAACATTCCCCGGTGTTAACGCGCTGACCGATATCAGCTTCGACTGCTATGCCGGCCAGGTTCATGCCCTGATGGGGGAAAACGGTGCGGGAAAATCCACACTGCTGAAAATCCTCAGCGGCAACTACACGCCAACGACCGGCACGCTGGCGATTCGCGGTGAAGAGGTGGCGTTTGCCGATACCACTGCGGCGCTAAACGCCGGGGTGGCCATTATCTATCAGGAGCTGCACCTCATCCCCGAGATGACCGTGGCGGAAAATATCTATTTAGGACAGCTTCCGCATAAAGGCGGCGTGGTGAATCGTTCGCTACTTAATTATGAAGCGGGGCTGCAGCTTAAACACCTGGGTTTGGATGTTGATCCCCAGACGCCGCTGAAATATCTCTCCATCGGCCAGTGGCAGATGGTTGAAATTGCCAAGGCACTGGCGCGTAACGCCAGAATTATTGCCTTTGATGAACCCACCAGTTCGCTCTCTGCGCGTGAAATCGACAATCTGTTTCGGGTGATCCGCGAACTGCGTCAGGAAGGGCGCACGATTTTGTACGTTTCACACCGTATGGAAGAGATTTTTGCCCTGAGCGATGCCATCACCGTGTTTAAAGATGGGCGCTATGTGCGCACCTTTACCGACATGGAGCAGGTTAACCATGACCAGCTTGTTCAGGCGATGGTCGGACGCGAGCTGGGTGATATTTATCACTGGAAACCACGCGAGTACGGGCCTGAACGCCTGCGTCTGGACAATGTGAAAGCGCCGGGCGTGAGAACGCCGGTTTCGTTATCCGTACGCAGCGGTGAAATTGTCGGACTGTTTGGTCTGGTTGGGGCAGGGCGCAGCGAATTAATGAAAGGCTTGTTCGGCGGAACCCGTATCACCGATGGACAGGTTTCCATTGATGGTGAGCGGGTGGATATCCAGAAACCGGCCCATGCAATAAAAGCGGGGATGATGCTCTGTCCGGAAGACCGTAAGGCGGAGGGGATCATTCCGGTGCATTCGGTGCGCGACAACATCAATATCTCTGCCCGTCGTAAGTTTATTCGCGCAGGTTGCCTGATAAACGATAGTTGGGAGTCGAGCAACGCCGACCACCATATTCGCTCACTGAATATCAAAACGCCGGGACCCCAGCAGCTGATCATGAATCTTTCTGGCGGAAACCAGCAGAAGGCCATTTTAGGCCGCTGGCTGTCAGAGGATATGAAGGTCATTTTACTGGATGAGCCGACCCGCGGGATCGATGTGGGGGCAAAACACGAGATATATAACGTGATCTATGAACTGGCAAAACGTGGCGTGGCGGTACTCTTCGCCTCCAGCGATCTGCCGGAGGTGCTTGGCGTGGCCGACCGCATTGTGGTGATGCGTGAAGGCGAAATTGCCGGTGAATTACTTCATGAACAGGCGAATGAACAACAGGCGTTGAACCTCGCCATGCCTAAAGTCAGCCAGGCTGTCGCCTGAGTAAGGAGTTAATGATGTCCTCTGTTACTACATCCGGAGTGCCGAAGTCGAAGTCGGCGTTGAGTATGGGGCGTATCTGGGATCAATACGGCATGCTGGTGGTTTTTGCCGTGCTCTTCCTGGCCTGTGCGATCTTCGTTCCTAATTTTGCCACCTTCATTAATATGAAGGGGCTGGGGCTGGCCATTTCAATGTCCGGAATGGTGGCCTGCGGGATGCTGTTCTGTCTGGCCTCCGGCGATTTTGACCTCTCGGTGGCGTCGGTGATTGCCTGTGCCGGCGTCACCACGGCCGTGGTGATCAACATGACGGAGAGTCTGTGGATTGGCGTGCTGGCCGGTCTGTTACTTGGCGTTATCAGTGGTCTGGTGAACGGTTTTGTTATCGCACGTCTGAAGATTAACGCCCTGATCACCACGCTTGCGACAATGCAAATTGTCCGCGGGCTGGCCTATATCATCTCCGACGGTAAAGCGGTGGGGATTGAAGACGAGCGCTTCTTTACCCTGGGTTATGCGAACTGGCTGGGTTTGCCTGCGCCTATCTGGCTGACCGTCGCCTGCCTGATCCTGTTCGGCTTCCTGCTTAACCGGACCACCTTTGGCCGTAACACCCTGGCAATTGGCGGTAATGAAGAAGCGGCTCGTCTGGCTGGGGTGCCGGTGGTACGCACCAAGATTATTATCTTTGTGCTCTCAGGGCTGGTTTCTGCCGCCGCGGGGATTATCCTGGCGTCGCGTATGACCAGCGGCCAGCCAATGACCTCCATCGGTTATGAGCTGATCGTCATCTCCGCCTGCGTTTTAGGGGGCGTTTCCCTCAAAGGCGGCATCGGAAAAATCTCATATGTGGTGGCCGGTATCCTGATTCTGGGGACGGTAGAGAACGCCATGAACCTGCTGAATATTTCGCCGTTCTCTCAGTACGTGGTGCGTGGTCTGATCCTGCTGGCAGCCGTGATTTTCGACCGTTACAAGCAAAAAGCGAAGCGAACTGTCTGACCCTTTTTCCTCTCTTTCATTGCTCAACTAATAACCATAGTTGACCCCTTCACCGCCCCGCCAGTAAAACTGGCGGGGCGGTTGTCAAATGGCGAGCGACGTCACACTGTCTATACTTACATGGCTATGAAAGAGGTAAAGGCGTTTACCTCTCGTAAACCGTAAGGAGGAAAAGGGTGGCTGACTCGTTAACCGCACCGCCTGTACTGCCCGGACATTATGCTTTCTTTTTCGATCTCGACGGCACGCTCGCCGGGATAAAACCGCACCCCGATCAGGTGTCTATTCCGGAGGCGGTGTTACAGGATTTGCATCAGCTCTCGCGCATGAATGAGGGAGCACTGGCATTGATATCAGGGCGCTCAATGGCCGAGCTGGACATGCTCGCCAGTCCATACCACTTTCCGCTGGCCGGTGTACACGGAGCGGAGCGCCGCGACATCCATGATCAAACGCATATCGTTTCACTCCCCGACGCACTCACGCAAACGCTCCAGAAGCAGCTCTCTGCTGCGCTGGCCGACCTGTCAGGCACCGAGCTGGAAGCCAAAGGCATGGCCTTCGCCCTGCATTATCGCCAGGCACCGCAGCATGAAGAGGCTGTACTGGCCCTGGCTCAGTCGGTTGCGGATGCGCATCCGCAGCTGGCACTGCAGCCCGGTAAATGCGTTGTGGAGTTAAAACCGAAAGGGATCAATAAAGGTGCGGCTATTGCCGCGTTTATGGCGACACCGCCTTTCAAAGGGCGGACGCCCGTTTTCATAGGGGATGACCTGACCGACGAGGCCGGGTTTCGTGTGGTAAATCAGGCCGGAGGGATCGCCGTCAAGGTGGGGCCTGGTGACACTGTCGCCGAATGGCGGCTGGCGGATGTCGCCAGCGTCTGGCAGTGGATATCTGACATCGCTAACCAGCAACAACAACAAATAGCGCAAAACAAAGGGGGAAACCATTATGGGTCGCTTAGTCGTCGTCTCTAACCGAATTGCACCGCCTGATGATAAAAAAGCCAGTGCAGGTGGCCTGGCGGTAGGGGTATTAGGTGCCTTAAAAGCTGCTGGCGGGCTGTGGTTTGGCTGGAGTGGTGAAATCAGTGAAGAAGAGAAACCGCTAAAAAAGGTCACGCGCGGAAACATCACGTGGGCTTCATTCGCCCTGAAAGAGAAAGATTACGACGAGTACTACTCGCAGTTCTCCAATGCTGTTCTGTGGCCCGCATTCCACTATCGCCTTGACCTGGTGAAATTCCAGCGTGAATCCTTTGAAGGCTATGCGCGGGTGAATGCGCTGCTGGCGGATAAACTGCTGCCTTTAATCGAAGAAGACGATATTTTATGGATCCACGATTATCATCTGCTGCCCTTCGCCAGAGAGCTGCGCAAGAGGGGAGTCAATAACCGGATCGGCTTCTTCCTGCACATTCCGTTCCCGACGCCGGAGATCTTTACCGCGCTGCCGCCGCATGAAGAATTGCTGGAGGCGCTGTGTGATTATGATTTACTGGGCTTCCAGACTGAAAATGACCGCCTGGCGTTCCTTGACTCGGTGTCAGGTAAAGCGCGTCTGGTGACCAAAGGGGGCAAGACCCATACGGCGTGGGGGAAAACATTCCATACCGAAGTCTATCCGATAGGGATTGAACCTGACGAAATCGCTGAGCAGGCCGCCGGTCCGCTGCCGCCTAAGCTGGCGCAGCTTAAGAATGAACTCAAGCACGTGAAAAATATCTTCTCGGTCGAGCGTCTTGATTATTCCAAAGGGCTGCCGGAACGTTTCCTGGCGTATGAAACGCTGCTGGATAAATACCCGCAGCATCACGGTAAAATTCGCTATACCCAGATAGCGCCGACCTCGCGCGGTGAGGTTCAGGCCTACCAGGACATTCGTCATCAGCTGGAGACTGAAGCAGGGCGTATTAATGGCCGCTACGGTCAGCTGGGCTGGACGCCGCTCTTTTATCTGAATCAGCATTTTGATCGCAAGATCCTGATGAAGGTCTTCCGCTATGCGGATGTCGGCCTCGTCACGCCGCTGCGGGACGGGATGAACCTGGTCGCGAAGGAGTATGTGGCGGCTCAGGACCCTGCCGATCCTGGGGTGCTGGTGCTTTCCCAGTTTGCCGGGGCCGCAAATGAACTCACCTCAGCGCTGATTGTAAACCCTTACGATCGGGATGATGTGGCAAACGCGCTGAATCGTGCCCTGACGATGCCGCTCACGGAGCGTATTTCCCGCCATGCTGAAATGATGGAGACGATCCGTAAGAACGATATTAATCACTGGCAGGCGCGCTTTATTCAGGATTTGCGTGATATCGCCCCGCAAAGCCATGAAGGCTACCTGCAAAAAAAGATCGCGACTTTCCCTAAACTCGCCTGATTTTATACCGGGGGGTTAACGCCCCCCAAGCGGCACTAACAACACATCAACCTGGCTTGAGGCGACAATAGATTTTGCCGCGCAGGCCGCGCGCGATAAAAAGCTGTGGTTGTGATTTCCGCATATCACTAAATCAATATTCTGTTTACGACACATATCCAGAATATGGGCATTAAGTTCGCCTGTCGCTATAACGGTTTCATAAACAGGATATTGTGCCTTTTCGACCAGCTCACGCAGAAATTGCTGCGTTTCCTCCTGCAGAACCTCACGAATATCCTCCAGCATCGGGGCTGCCAGCTGATTATACATCTCGGGCTCGGCCGCCAGTGTTATAAGACTGATACGCGCATTGTGGGGTCTGGCAATCGAAACGGCCCGGGCGAGGAGTTGATGGCTTTCGGGAGAAACAGCAACAGAAACAAGAAGATGGGAGTAACTCATGGCGCACTCCTTAGGTGTCTGACAGACAGCGTGTGATCACCATTACCGCGATTTGCCTGGATCTGCAAGAGCGGATTACGACATTAGTGTGAACCTTATCATAATTATTCATTAATTATTCTTATAAGAAGAATAACTGAAAAATGGCCCTAAATGAAAAAAATTAACAACTTAACGTAAATCACACAAATGCACGTTTTCTCTGTTTAATCGTTCTCAACCGTTACAAAATCATTTCGAATAGTTTCTTTCTGAAACAGTGTTTTTAGGCTGTTTGTATAACTCTATGTTTTTTCAAGGTAAGAAAAATGTGTCACGCAGAGACGTCTGGCGAGAATGTTTCAGACAGACGCCCGGGACAGAGTAAGCACGTTACGTGCCAGTTCTTTTAAGCCATCTGCATGAGTATTCGTCATTAAAGAATACAAAATAGTCCTGATTGGTCAATAAATGTACAAATTACAAGTCATACTGATGGATTTATGGGGCAAATTCACTTAAATTGTGTGACGTAGATCACATTTTTTTTAAATTTGAGGGTGGCTGGATTGTATGTGGCAAAACTGACGAGTAGAGTTTGCGTCGAATTAGGAAAAATCTTAGTTATTTGTAAGAAATGATAAAACACGTAAGGGACGCATTCGCGATTTCTCTCTTACGCGTTTCAGTGAATACAAACCTAAATTCAACTATGCATTTAGCCTTTTCTTTTTTATACCGGGTGATTTCCCGGCGACATCACGGGGTGCGGTCTTTCCGCATAAAAATAATAGTTGGTTATTCGGGATGGGAACAATGCATACATCCGAGTTGCTAAAACATATCTATGACATCAATTTGTCGTATTTACTGCTCGCGCAGCGTTTGATTAGTCAGGACAAAGCGTCCGCGATGTTTCGTCTGGGTATTAACGAAGAAATGGCAACCATGCTGGGTGGTTTAACCCTCCCACAGATGGTTAAACTGGCTGAAACGAATCAACTGGTTTGCCAGTTCCGTTTCGACGATGCGCAGACCATCACGCGTCTGACCCAGGAGTCCCGCGTTGACGATCTTCAGCAGATCCATACCGGTATTCTTCTTTCCACGCGCTTGCTTAACGAAATCAGCCAGCCTGATGACGTAGCCCGTAAGAAAAGGGCCTAGCAATGAGCGAGAAAAGCATTGTTCAGGAAGCGCGTGACATACAGCTGGCGATGGAGCTGATTACACTGGGTGCTCGTTTACAAATGCTTGAAAGCGAGACTCAGCTCAGCCGTGGTCGTCTCATCAAGCTGTACAAAGAGTTACGTGGTAGTCCCCCGCCAAAAGGCATGCTGCCGTTTTCTACCGACTGGTTTATGACATGGGAGCAGAATATTCACGCGTCCATGTTCTGTAACGCCTGGCAGTATCTTCTCAAAACCGGTTTGTGTAGCGGCGTTGACGCCGTGATCAAAGCGTACAAACTTTACCTTGAACAATGCCCACAGCAGGAAGAAGGCCCTCTGCTGGCGCTGACCCGCGCATGGACGCTGGTGCGTTTTGTTGAGAGCGGAATGCTTGAACTGTCGCGCTGCAACTGCTGCGATGGCAATTTTATTACCCATGCTCATCAGCCTGCAGGCAGCTTCGCCTGTAGTTTATGTCAGCCTCCATCCCGCGCAGTAAAAAGACGTAAACTTTCCCGGGATGCTGCCGATATTATTCCACAACTGCTGGATGAACAGATCGAACAAGCTGTTTAACCCGAACGTGTGGGAAAGATTCCAGCAGCGGTAAGCAATTACCGCTGCTTTTTTTTACCCCGCAAACGGTAAACGCTGCGAGCTGGACGTCCTTGCCATAGTCACTAGCGGAAGGATGATGTCGTGCTTATCTTATTAGGTTACCTGGTAGTTCTCGGTACAGTTTTCGGCGGTTACATGATGACCGGCGGGCACCTTGGAGCACTCTATCAACCGGCTGAACTTATTATCATCGGCGGTGCAGGGGTAGGGGCTTTTATCGTTGGTAACAACGGTAAATCGATCAAGGGGACGCTGAAAGCTATTCCATTGCTGTTCCGTCGTTCGAAATACACCAAAAGCATGTATATGGACCTGCTGGCACTGCTCTATCGCCTGATGGCGAAGTCGCGTCAGCAGGGGATGTTCTCGCTTGAACGGGATATCGAAAACCCGAAAGAGAGCGAAATTTTTGCCAGCTATCCGCGTATTCTTGCCGACGCCATGATGCTGGATTTCATCGTCGATTATCTGCGACTCATCATCAGCGGCAACATGAACACCTTCGAAATCGAAGCGCTGATGGATGAAGAGATTGAAACCCACGAAAGTGAATCTGAAGTGCCGGCTAATAGCCTGGCGCTGGTGGGCGACTCCCTGCCGGCATTCGGTATCGTTGCTGCGGTCATGGGGGTGGTTCACGCCCTGGCGTCGGCAGACCGCCCGGCAGCCGAACTGGGTGCGCTGATTGCCCACGCGATGGTGGGCACCTTCCTCGGTATCTTGCTGGCGTACGGCTTCATCTCTCCACTGGCCAGCGTCCTGCGCCAGAAGAGCGCGGAAACCACCAAAATGATGCAGTGCGTGAAGATCACGCTGCTCTCTAACCTCAACGGTTATGCGCCACCGATCGCGGTTGAATTTGGCCGTAAAACGCTTTATTCCAGCGAGCGTCCGTCGTTTATCGAGCTTGAAGAACACGTGCGTGCGGTGAAAAACCCAAACCAACAGACGACAACTGAGGACGCATGAAAAACCAGTCCCATCCGATCGTCATCGTAAAAAAACGCAAGCACAAGGGCGGGGGTCATGGCGCACACGGCTCCTGGAAAATCGCGTACGCTGACTTTATGACCGCAATGATGGCGTTCTTTCTGGTGATGTGGCTGATCTCCATCTCCAGTCCGAAAGAACTGATCCAGATTGCCGAATATTTCCGAACGCCGCTGGCGACGGCGGTGACCGGTGGGCCGCGTATCTCTAACAGCGAAAGCCCGATCCCCGGTGGGGGCGATGATTACACCCAGCAAAAGGGTGAGGTGAAAAAAGAGCCGAACATCGACGAGCTGAAAAGAAAGATGGAGCAGGCGCGGCTGAAGAAACTGCGTGGCGATCTCGATCAGCTGATTGAAGCGGATCCGAAGCTGCGCGCATTGCGCCCGCACCTGAAAATCGACCTGGTGCAGGAAGGACTGCGTATTCAGATTATTGATAGCCAGAACCGCCCGATGTTCAAAACCGGGAGCGCGGAAGTTGAACCGTACATGCGCGATATTCTGCGCGCCATTGCTCCGGTGCTGAACGGCATTCCTAACCGCATCAGCCTGTCAGGACACACGGATGATTTCCCGTACGCCAGTGGGGAGAAGGGATACAGCAACTGGGAGCTTTCTGCCGATCGTGCCAACGCCTCGCGTCGCGAGCTGGTGGCCGGTGGGCTTGATGATGGCAAGGTACTGCGCGTGGTCGGCATGGCAGCAACCATGCGCGTTTCCGACCGCGGGCCGGATGACGCCATCAACCGTCGTATCAGTCTTTTAGTGCTGAACCAGCAGGCGGAGCAGGCCATCCTGCATGAAAACGCCGAAAGTCAGAATGAGTCACTGGACGATTTAAAACAGCCTGGGGCCGTTCCTTCGGCTGCCGTTCCAACATCGCCACCAGCCAATCCGAGGTGATAGCGTGAGCATGGATATTAGCGATTTTTACCAGACATTCTTTGATGAAGCCGACGAATTGTTGGCCGATATGGAGCAACACTTGCTCGATCTGGTGCCCGAAGCACCGGATTCCGAGCAGCTCAATGCCATCTTCCGTGCGGCGCATTCCATTAAAGGCGGAGCCGGAACGTTTGGATTTACCATCCTGCAGGAGACTACCCATTTAATGGAGAACCTGCTTGATGAAGCACGACGCGGTGAGATGCAGCTCAATACCGACATTATCAACCTGTTTTTGGAAACCAAAGATATTATGCAGGAACAGCTCGACGCCTATAAAAGTTCGGCAGAGCCTGATGCCGCCAGCTTTGAATACATCTGCAATGCGCTGCGCCAGCTCGCGCTCGAAGCGAAAGGTGAGGTTGCCGCAGCCGTGGTTCCGGCCGCAAAGCTGAGCGTTGTCGATGCGGTTGCCGCACCGGCGTCTGCCCCTGTCGACGCACCGGCGGGCAAACTGCGCGTGGTGCTGTCACGCCTGAAAGAAAATGAAGTCAACCTGCTGGAAGAAGAGCTGGGTAACCTGGCGAAATTAAGCAACGTAGTAAAAGGCAAAGACAGCCTGGCTGCGACGCTGGATGACGGTATCAGTCAGGACGACATCGTGGCGGTGCTGTGCTTTGTGATTGAAGCCGACCAGATTGCCTTTGAAACCGAAACCGTCGCGGTTGAAGCCCCAGCTGCAACGGAAGAGGTGGCAGTCGTCCCTCAGGCGGCGGCCCCGGCTGTTGCGCCTGCGGCCCCGGCATTAAAAGCGGTGCCAAAAGAGACTGCCGCGCCGGGCCGTGGTGAAAAACCTGCCGCGCGCGCCAGCGAGTCAACCAGTATCCGCGTTGCGGTTGAGAAGGTCGATCAGCTGATTAACCTGGTGGGCGAGCTGGTCATCACGCAGTCGATGCTGGCGCAGCGTTCTAACGAACTGGACCCGGTCACGCACGGCGACCTGATTACCAGCATGGGTCAGCTGCAGCGTAACGCCCGCGATCTGCAGGAATCAGTGATGTCCATCCGTATGATGCCGATGGAATATGTCTTCAGCCGCTTCCCGCGTCTGGTCCGCGATCTGGCCAGCAAGCTGAATAAACAGATTGAACTGACCCTGATGGGTAGCTCAACGGAACTCGATAAGAGCCTGATCGAACGCATCATTGACCCGTTAACCCACCTGGTGCGTAACAGCCTCGACCACGGTATTGAACTGCCGGAAAACCGCATTGCTGCCGGGAAATCCCCGGTCGGGAATCTGATCCTCTCCGCAGAGCATCAGGGCGGGAACATCTGCATTGAAGTGACCGATGACGGCGCGGGCCTTAATCGCGAGCGCATCCTGGCAAAAGCGATTTCGCAGGGGATGGCGGTTAGCGAGAACATGACTGATGAAGAAGTGGGGATGCTGATCTTTGCCCCGGGCTTCTCTACCGCAGAGCAGGTGACCGACGTCTCCGGGCGCGGCGTCGGCATGGACGTGGTGAAACGTAACATTCAGGAGATGGGCGGCCACGTTGAGATCCAGTCTAAACAGGGCTCCGGCACCACCATTCGCATCCTGCTGCCGCTGACGCTGGCGATCCTGGACGGCATGTCAGTCAAAGTGGCGGACGAAGTCTTTATCCTGCCGCTGAACGCCGTGATGGAATCCCTGCAGCCGCGTGAGGAAGATCTGCATCCGCTGGCGGGCGGCGAGCGCGTTCTCGAAGTGCGCGGTGAGTATCTGCCGCTGGTGGAACTGTGGAAAGTATTTGAAGTGGACGGGGCGAAGACAGAGGCCACGCAGGGTATCGTTGTGATCCTGCAAAGTGCGGGCCGCCGCTACGCGCTGCTGGTTGATCAACTGATTGGTCAGCACCAGGTGGTGGTGAAGAACCTGGAAAGCAACTACCGCAAAGTGCCGGGTATTTCTGCCGCCACCATTCTGGGTGATGGTAGCGTGGCGCTGATCGTCGATGTGTCGGCGCTTCAGGGATTAAATCGTGAACAACGTGTGGCGTACACAGCCGCCTGATTAAGTAGAAGGTAATAACATGACCGGTATGAGTAATGTAACGAAACTGGCGGGCGAGCCATCAGGGCAGGAATTCCTGGTATTCACTTTAGGCGATGAGGAGTACGGCATCGATATCCTGAAAGTGCAGGAAATCCGTGGTTATGATCAGGTTACCCGCATCGCTAACACGCCTGCTTTTATTAAAGGTGTCACCAACCTGCGCGGCGTGATTGTGCCTATCGTTGATCTGCGCGTGAAGTTCAGCCAGGGCGACGTTGACTACAACGACAACACCGTGGTGATCGTCCTGAACCTGGGGCAGCGTGTGGTGGGTATTGTGGTAGACGGCGTCTCTGATGTGCTCTCCCTGACGTCGGACCAAATCCGTCCTGCACCGGAGTTTGCGGTCACGCTGTCGACCGAATATCTGACCGGTCTGGGTGCGCTGGGTGAGCGTATGCTGATTCTGGTGAATATTGAGAAGCTGCTGAACAGTGAAGAGATGGCGCTGCTGGATATCGCGGCGAACCATGTAGCGTAGGTAAATGCAAAACGGCAACCCAGGTTGCCGTTTTTTGTGTTTGCGTCCTCTCCCTGTGGGAGAGGCTGGGGTGAGGGCATCAGGCCTCACCCTTTTTTATGCCATTACGCTTCCTGCTCCACCAGCTCAGCTTCCGCGTCCCGCGCGCCTTCATTCTGCGACAGCATCGCGGTCGCAATACCATTCCCCAGCACGTTAATCGCCGAACGGCCCATATCCAGGAAGTGGTCAATCCCCATCAGCAGCAGAATACCGGCCACCGGAATGTTAAAGCTTGGGATCGTCGCGGCCAGCACCACCAGCGAAGAGCGCGGTACGCCCGCAATCCCTTTTGAAGCCAGCATCAGGGTCAACATCAGAACGGTAACTTCCGAGAAGCTCAGATGAATATTGTACGCCTGCGCGATAAACATCGAGGCGAACGAGCAGTACACCATCGAACCCACCAGGTTGAAGGAGTAGCCAATCGGCAGCACGAAAGAGGCAATGTTGCGTGAACAGCCAAAACGCTCCAGCTGCTCCAGGGTTTTTGGATAGGCGGCTTCAGAACTGCTGGTGGTAAACGCCACCAGTACCGGGTCTTTCAGCATGCTGACCAGACGGAACACCTCTTTTTTCAACACCATGTAACCCACGGCCAGCAGCACCATGCAGGTAAGAAGAATGGCAACATAATAGCCGCCAATAAAGGAGGCATAATTCAACAGAATGCCAAGACCCTGCGTGGCAATCACGGAAGAAATCGCCGCGAAAATAGCCAGCGGGGCAACGTACATCACGTAGCCCGTCACCTTCAGCATGATATGGGAAACCACATCCAGCGCGGCCACCAACGGTGCGTTGAATTTCTGCCCCAGCGACGCGCCGCCAATGCCGAAGAACATTGAAAACACCACAATCTGCAGGATCTCGTTGTTCGACATCGCCCCAGCGATACTGGTCGGAATGGTGTGAGAGAGGAACGCCTTCAGCGTCATGCCGCCCACGGCCAGGCCAGTATCAACCGCTTCGGTAGGGATAGTCAGGTTCAGGCCGCTCCCCGGATGCTCCAGGGTGACGATAAACAGGCCGACCAGAATCGAGAGCACGGATGAGCTGATAAACCACACCATCGCTTTGCCCCCAACGCGACCAATCGTGGAGGTTTCGCCCAGTTTCATGATGCCGACGGTCAGCGTGCTGAAGACCAGGGGAGCTATGACCATTTTGATCAGACGAAGGAAGATATCGGTCAGAAGGGTAATGTTATCCGACCAGGCTTTGATGGCATCCGCAGATGCATACTCATGAATTGCTGCCCCTGAAAGAATACCCGCCAGCATGAATATCACGATGAAGAGTGTGAGTTTGTTTGCACTTGCCACGAAAAAAGACCCTCTATGCGCTTCTGATGGAGCCCGCGTCGATACATATAAATTTTTTATTACAACACGGGAAATTATTCGGCACATAAATTGACGCAAACGGTTGGGGGTTACAACTCCTTTTTAAGTTTTATTAATTTTGTTGTTAATGCGCTGACGATATATTGTGATGCTTATCACATTTTTGCGGATATATCCTCCGTAAAAGCGGCAAAATATTTCTGTTTTTCAATTTAAATTACTGTTTTTTATAAATAAACCGCGTCAATAAGACATTGGTGTGTCCTGCCATGCGCCGGGTGGTCGAAGCGATATCCGTAAACTAAATTCTCAATAACCCCCTCAGAGGAACGTTAAGCGGGGCTAACATCTTGAACACTCGAAATAAAAAGTGGCATGGGAACGGAAATGTCTTCTGGAGGGTGGTAAATGAAAAGAAAACGCCTATTGATCTGCGCTGGCACTTTACTGATGGCGACATCCGTCCACCAGGCGTTGGCCGTGACCAGCAGCGGCACCATTGGGGCCACGCTGACGCTGACAAATGGTTGTCTGATCAACGGATCGCCCACGCAAAATGGGATTAATTTCGGGACGCTGGATTTCGGCACCCATCCTGCAACATTTTCCACCCTGACCACACAGTTAACCGGCGCCAGCGGCGGAAACACCTTCACCATCCAGTGCACCACCGCCAGCTATTCGGTGGCGATCACCGGCAACGCCAACTCCACCGCACCCGGTACCGTGGTCGGGACACCGGGCACCCCTGCGCGTTATCTGGTCAATACGGCCAATGCGGCGCAGGGCGTGGCGTACAGCCTGTATAGCGACAGCGGATTTAACTCCGTGATCGCCAATAACACCGCGTTGTCGGCCGCCTCTACGGCGGGTGGCGTCGACAGTTACACTCTTTACGGGCGTATTACCGGCGGCGGTAACAGCGTAACGGTCGTACCGGGCACGTACACCGACACGATAAACGTCAGCGTAACCTATTAGTTCAGCACGGCCATGACGGCATCTCTTAGAGGTCTGCGCAAACGCGCAGAGGGACACGTGCAGCCATTTTTCGCGCTGATGGTCGGATTGCTCATGCTGCCCACGGCAGGAGCGGTGACATCACAGTCCTTTAAGGTCAGCGCCACCATTGTACCGGGCTGCGCGGTGGCTACCGGCAGCGGAGGCCTTCTCGGTACGCTGGATTTTGGCAGCCATAACGGTGTCGAGAGCGCGCCGGTAAGTACCAGCTTTGTACCAAACGGCGCATTGTCCATTGCCTGTACGCCTGGCGTGGCGCTGAGCATGAGCATCAATGGCGGTCAAAATTACGCCTCCCTTCGCCGTATGAAACGGACCAATGGCCCGGAAATGGTGGGATACCGGCTCTACAGCAGCAGTTCGCTGGCTGCCAACAGCGAAATAGGCGTCAACCAGGCGATACCAGTGACCTATAGCAATAGCAATAATATCGCGCTGCCGCTTTTTGGCGTGGCGCTACTGACCGGGTTTAGCCCGGCAGGAACCTATTCCGATCAGCTCACCGTGACTTTGTCATGGTAATAAAGGGAGAGTGTCGATGAAGCCATTTTTCAGACGTTTTGGTCTGGCGGGGGCCTTGTTTCTGGCGGCAACAGGCCAGGTACAGGCGGCCGCCACCATACTGTTATGGCCTATCGATCCGTGGCTTGCGGCAGACGCTAAGGCCACGGAGCTGTGGATCCAGAACCAGGGAAACAGCGCGACGACGATGCAGGTGCGCATTGTGCGCTGGAAGCAGGAGAACGGGCACGAACGTTATACCGCGCAGCAGGATGTGGTCGCCAGCCCGCCGATCGTTACGATTGCCGCCGGCAGTAAACAGCTTATTCGCCTGATCAAACAGGCCTCCGTTCCTGCGGGCGTCGAGCAAGCCTACCGCATTATTGTGGATGAAATCCCTCAGGCTGACGTTAAAGCCGAACCCGCCATCGGCCTCAAGTTACAGATGCGTTATTCCATTCCGCTGTTTGTTTATGGCCTGGGGATCCCGACCATAAAAGAGGGCGCGCATCACGCGGTGGTGGAGACCCGAAATCTGAGCTGGCGGGTCACGCAGGCGGGCGGACAACCGGCCCTGGAGGTGCAGAATCGGGGGGATGTCCATGTCAGGCTGAGTCAGGTCGCGCTGGAGCAGGGAGGGCAGAAACGCACGATTGCGGAGGGATTACTGGGTTATGTCCTGCCGGGCAGCAGCCGCAGCTGGCCGATACCCGCAGGCGTACGTCAGCCAGAGCGGATGAGCGCGCAGATTAATGCCAGGGACGCACAATGGCAGTCGACGCCCGTCAACTGACGCCGGTCATGATGATTCTGCTTTGCGTCAGTTCCGCGACCTGGGCTGAGCCCGGCGACGATGCTCTCCCACCGCCTCCCCAGGCGCAGGCGATCAATGATGAGGCCGTCTTCCAGCTTGCCCTCGTCCTGAACCATTACGATACCGGCCTGGTCGTGCCGGTGACGCAACGTAAAGGCGCGTTCTTTATCTCCAGCGCCGATTTGCTGCGCGCAGGGCTGCCCCCGGAGCATGTTCCCACCGGCGAGGTGAATCTCTCCTCGCTTTCCCGGGTGAGGGTGGAGTACGACAGTGCCGCCCAGCGCCTGCTGCTGACCGTTCCCCGCGACTGGGTTACTGCCCGCGTGACCCCCTTCGGTGCGCAAACGGCGCAGACCAAACCGCACTTTGGCCGCGGTACGCTGCTCAATTACGATCTCTACACCAACCACACGGAACATATCGGCGGTCAGGCCTCGCTCTGGCATGAGTTTCGCTACTTCAACGAGAACGGTTCGTTTTCCTCCACCGGCTACGCGCGGGAAAATTTCACCGGTAACGACGGCCAGCAGGAAGGGTATGTCCGCTATGACACGACCCTGCTGTTCACAAACGAAGACGATGCCATAAGCTGGAGCGTGGGCGATGTGATCAGCGACGCCCTGACCTGGAGCTCCAGCGTGCGGATGGGCGGGATCAGCGTCGGGCGGGATTTCTCCCTGCGCCCTGATCTGGTGACATGGCCGCTGCCCGAGTTCTCGGGGGACGCCGCGGTACCCACCTCGGTCGATCTCTTTATCAATGGCTATCGCTCCGGCTCAACCCAGCTTCAGCCGGGTCCCTTCACGCTGACCAATCTGCCCTATATAAACGGCGCCGGGGATGCGGTGCTGGTCACCACCGATGCGCTGGGGCGCCAGGTGAGCACCACGCTACCGTTTTATGTCACCAGCGATCTGCTGAAACAAGGGCTAAGCGACGGTGCCGTGACCCTGGGTAGCCTGCGGCGCAATTACGGCATAAAGAATTTCGACTACGGCTCTGCGGCAGGCAGCGGCTCGTATCGCTATGGGGTAACGGACTGGCTGACGCTGGAAGGCCACGCGGAAGGGGCGCAGGCGCTGGCGCTGGGTGGGGGGGGGACGGTGCTTAAGCTCGGCCAGTTTGGCGTGGTGAATACCGCTTACACGCAAAGCCGCATGGGCGGGGATGCCGGCGGGCAGGTCAACTGGGGTTACCAGTACAGCACCAGCGAGTTTAGCGTGGCCACCCAGCACTCGCGCCGCGACCGTGGCTTTGGCAATCTCGCCCTCTACGACCAGCCGACGGTCTATGACGAAAACGACAGGCCCATCGCCAGCTTTAGCCGTAATACGGACCAGTACTCGCTGACCTTCAATCTGGGACAGTACGGCAACATTGGGGCGGCCTGGATCGGTGTGGAGAGCTTTGACAGTCAAAAAACGGAGCTGCTGAACCTCTCCTGGAGCCGTAATTTGTGGGGGGCGAGCAGTATTTATCTCGCCGCGAGCCGGGACCAGCAGCAGGGAGACTGGACTGTCGCACTGTCGCTGCAGGTGCCGCTGGGCGCCCTCGACAGCGCCGCTGTCACCGTTGAACATACCCCGCAAGCAGGCAGCACCCAGCGCATTAACTACAACCACTCCATGCCCTCCGACGGCGGGTTTAGCTGGAACATGGCGTGGGCCAACCAGTCGAAAGCCAGTGATTACCAGCAGGGCACGCTGGGCTGGCGCAACAACACGATTGAACTGCAGGGCGGCGGCTATGGCGAAAGGGAGATGATGACCTGGTGGGGCGAGGCGATGGGCGCGATTGTCCTGATGGACGGCGAGCTGTTTGCGGCGAACAAGATCAACGACGCGTTTGTGGTCATCAGCACTGATGGCCGCCCGGATGTCCCCGTCAGCTATGAGAACCAGCCCGTCGGGAAAACCAATCGCAACGGTTACCTGCTGGTCAGCGGGGTGTCGGCCTATTACCCGGCAAGCTACCGCATTGATACCCTGAATCTGCCGGCAGATACCCGACTAAAAGAGACCGAGCGGCGGATCGCTATCCGGCGTCACAGCGGCTATCTGGTGGATTTCCCCATGGAGCAGGAGCGGGTGGCGAGCGTGATCCTGCACGACGCGCACGGGCAGGCGCTCCCGGTGGGCAGTCAGGTCAGACGCGCCTCGCGCAGCAATGCGGTGGTGGGGTATGACGGCATCGCATGGCTGGAAAACCTTAACGATGTGAACCCGCTGGAGGTGATTGCACCTGACGGAAAACGCTGCACGACAACCCTGACCATGGGGGCGAATCCCGAGCATAAGCTGCAAACCTACGGCCCGCTGATTTGTCGGGAGGGGCCATGAAGCGCCTGCTATTTATGCTTCTGCTGCTGGTGACCAGCGGCAGTTGGGCTGACTGTCGGGTCAATACGGTCAACGCCGCGTTTGGGAGTGTGACCTCATTCGCGCTGAGTGGATCTGGCGAAGTGGCCACTACCGGTACGCTGGTCGTGGCCTGTGATGCGCTGTTGAACTTGCTGACCGGGGACACCATCACGCTGAATTTTGTCTCAGCAACCGTTTCGGCCAATGGTCGGGCGACCATGAAGCGTACCGATAACGCGGCCATCACGGATGTGATCCCGACGCGTCTGTGCGGGCAGTCGGGCTGCGCTAACAACAGCGAAGTGCAAACCAGTAAAACCTATACCTGGGACAGCAGTACCTTGTTAAACCTGATCGGCGGCAAACAATACAATATCCCTCTCTATTTTCGGACGGTCCCGGGGCAAAATGTGTCTGCCGGTCCTTATCAGGTGACGCTTAACTTTGATATCACCTATAGCGTCTGCTCGGTGGGCGTGCTCAACGCCTGTTTGTCGGGGCTTCAGACCGGAACGAAAGGGACCAGCATCACGTTGGATATGACCGTTACCAACGACTGCAGCGCCATGACCACGCCGGATGTCAACTTTAACAGCGCGCCGCTGGTGCAAAGTTTCCCGACCGTCTCGCAGGCGATTGCCGTGACCTGTACCAAAGGCAGTACCTATACCATCGGCATTAACAATGGTGCCAACGCGCTGAATAACGTGCGCCGGATGGTGAGCGGCAGTAACTACCTGAGTTATGACATCTATAAAGAAGCCACGACTAACCGCTGGGGCAGCAGCGGCAGCGAGCGCTGGAACAGCGCGACCTCATCGCAGGTCAGCGCTGACGGTTTACTGCGCACCTATAACTACACCGCCAAAGTCCTGACCAGTCAGACCACGCCACCCGCCGGAACCTACACCGACACGCTGATTGTCGACGTGGCGTTTTAACCCCCGCGCTTTTCCCTTTCGCAAATGTAAAGTTCCTGTGTGCTGTGCCGATAACACCGTTAATAAATCTATGAGAAGGTGTTGTATGTTGAACCGTATCCGCGTTGTCACAATGCTCATGATGGTGCTGGTCATTTTCGCACTTCTTCAGCTCATCTCCGGCGGGCTTTTTTTCTCGTCATTAAAACAGAACCAGGACAGCTTTGCGGCCTCGAACGATCTCCGCCTGCAGCAGAGTGAACTCACCTCCACGTGGGATCTGATGCTGCAAACGCGTATTAACCTGAGCCGCTCGTCCGCGCGCATGATGATGGATCCCAACAATCAGCAGAGCAGCGCGAAAACCGATCTGTTAAAGAATGCCCGCGCCACGCTTGCTGACGCCGCTAAACACTACGACGCCTTCAAAAAGATCACCCCGCAGCCTGCAATGGAGCAGGTGAGCCAGAATATTGATGAAAAATACAACGCCTACTATGCCGGTCTGACGGAGCTGATTCAGTTCCTGGAGAGCGGCAACATGGACGCCTATTTCGCGCAGCCTACGCAAGGGATGCAAAACGCGCTCGGTGCGGCGCTGGGAGAGTATGCCAAAGCCAGCGGGGATCTCTATCACTCGGCCTTTACTGAAAGCCAGAATGACTACCGCTTTGCAAAATGGCAGATGGCGGTGATGGCGCTGGCGCTGGTCATTGTGCTGGTCGCGGTCTGGTATGGCATTCGTCATATCCTGTTGAATCCGCTCGGTCGCGTTATTGCTCACATTCGTGAGATTGCCGGCGGCGACCTGACCAAAACGCTGACCGTGTCCGGGCGCAATGAGATCACCGAACTTGCCAACAGCGTTGACCATATGCAGCGTTCACTTATCGATACCGTTGCCAACGTGCGTAGCGGCACCGATGCCATCTATACCGGCACCAGCGAAATTGCGATGGGGAATAACGACCTCTCTTCCCGCACTGAACAGCAGGCATCGGCGCTGGAAGAGACGGCGGCCAGCATGGAGCAGCTCACCGCGACCGTGAAGCAGAACGCCGATAACGCCCGCCAGGCGTCTCAGTTGGCTGAAAGTGCCTCCGAGACCGCGCAGCGCGGCGGTCGCGTGGTGGACGGCGTGGTGAAGACCATGCATGAAATCGCCGACAGCTCGAAGAAAATTGCCGACATCATCAGCGTCATTGACGGTATCGCCTTCCAGACCAACATCCTGGCCCTGAACGCCGCCGTGGAAGCCGCGCGTGCGGGCGAGCAGGGGCGCGGGTTTGCCGTGGTGGCCGGGGAAGTACGCAACCTGGCCAGCCGCAGCGCCAATGCGGCAAAAGAGATCAAATCGCTGATTGAAGATTCCGTTTCCCGCGTGGATACCGGCTCCGTGCTGGTGGAGAGCGCCGGGGAGACCATGAATGACATCGTGAATGCCGTTACCCGCGTGACGGACATCATGGGTGAAATCGCCTCTGCGTCTGATGAGCAGAGTCGTGGTATCGACCAGGTCGCCCTGGCGGTATCGGAAATGGATCGCGTGACACAACAAAACGCCGCGCTGGTGCAGGAGTCCGCTGCGGCGGCCGCTGCTCTGGAAGACCAGGCGAGCCGTCTGAAGATGGCCGTCTCGGCGTTTCGTCTCGCTTCACTGGCTGGAAATACGGTCACCCCGCAGGCGACGTATCGCGCCGCTTTTTAAGTCCGTGTGCCTGCATCGAAAGAATAAGCTCGCATCTCTTGTCGG
>ERZ791734.81-NODE-81-length-158685-cov-14.964515_pt1 | contig 158685 bp, 144 predicted proteins | sample MGYA00509953_ERZ791734 | MGnify/ENA primary metagenome ERZ791734 (study PRJEB30046, sample SAMN00792038) | human gut metagenome | study: EMG produced TPA metagenomics assembly of the A metagenome-wide association study of gut microbiota in type 2...
TTTGCCTTTCATTATCATAGAAGAATCTTATTTACAGACTTTTTCTCATAGTCTCTGTAATCTAAGAATTCATGGAATGAGACTCTTGTTGATATGCTTTCAGTATTTCTCACATTATTGCTTTCTTGGATGTGTTGTTTTTTGTGTCATTATAAAAATCTCCAATCTGAGCAATGTAATATATGCATTGCTCAGATTGGAGATTTACACAAAATTTGGGATACTCCCGAGAAATTCATACTATTTCTTTATAAACTAAAAATTAACGTATTCTTTTATATCATCAGGTATCAAAGTGACACTTTTTTCTTTATAAATGACACCCTCATTACAATTTTCTAGAGCCAATGTATCAATTAACCAGTCTTCTTCTGAGTGACCCTTTAATTGGCATACATAGACTTTATCATTTGTTTGATCATTATAATAACCAAGGCAGTTTCCAATTAATTTTGTTCCAGTAAAAATTCCACAGGCGATGTATTCTTTGTTATTCCAAATTATAGTTGCATCATCAGCATAATCATATTCAAAGACAATAGGATTATCTGGAAGTTTTCGCTGAGAACCACAACTCGTTAAACATAAAATTATGGAAAGAAACAAAGCTCCTCTTATTGAAATGATTTTATTTTTTATCAAAGTTCAACCCTCCTTCCTACTACACATAAACTTTCGGATTCTTCAGCCCTTATTTTCTAAGGCGTTCAAATTCTATTTTTTCGAAAGTATCCCATTATTTTGCTGTTTCAGAGCCTATGCCACCATTAAAATGTATTTTATAGTTATGTTTTGAGCGTATTATTGTGCGCATTGGATGTATTAACTGCACTAATACATGTATATTATTACTTTCATTAGTTTTTGTCAACATATATTAAAATTTGAGTTTCCCCTTTTTTTTCAGAAGCTAAATCACATCCAAATTAAAAAAGCAAAAACACTGCACTAATGTTATAATTAAATCACGACAAAATAAATAAAACAAAGGAGTGTTTTTGCATGATTAATTGTAACAGATTGGGATATGAAATTAAACGGGATTTATCAAATTTTTCAGAAAAAATTTCGAACGGATTGAAACGACCACAAAGCAAATTTCTTTTACAAATGATTTATGGTATTTTAGCTGGAAATAAAGTTCATCTGAGTGAGATTGCTCGTTCTTTAAATGAGACGATTTTATTAAAGAAAACAATTGAAAGACTTTCAAGAAATTTTTTTGCCTTTAACCAAAAGGAAACGGTTATGGAAAACTATATTTCAGAGGTTAAAAAACAGATAAACGAAGAACAGGCGGTTATTGTCATTGATAATTCTGATATCACCAAACCATGCAGTCCGAAAATGGAAGCGATTTCTGATGTCCATGACGGAAGTACAGGAGAAATCAGAAAGGGATATTTTACTGTGGAGGCTGCTGTTCTTTCACAGAATAAAAAAATGCCTCTTCCCGTCTACGAAAAAGTCTTTTCGGCGGCTGAAAACGGTTTTATCAGTGCGACACATGAGAATCTCCAATGTTTGAAGTCGTTGTCTGCACATTTCTCAAAGAATTGTGTTCGTACACTTGACAGAGGATTTGACGCAAATGATTACTACAGATACTTCTTGCAGAATGATGAAAAATTTGTAATTCGTTCAAAAAAGAATCGTAATGTTATTTATAACGGAAAAACATAAAACATTATGGATGTTGCAGGTAAATATAAAGGGAATTATCGAATGGATTTTAAGGATAAACATGGCAAAAAGATAGAATGTAAAATTAGTTATATTCCTGTACGGTTATGTGAATTTCCAAACAAGGCTCTGGTTCTTGTGGCAGTATATGGTTTTGGTATGTAGCCAATGTTAATGCTTACAAATTTAGATGTATCTGAAAAGAAAAAATTATGTATGATTGCAACAAAAGTATATCTGATGCGATGGGGGATTGAGGAATATTTCAAGTTCAAAAAACAACAATTCAAATTGGAAGATTTACGGGTAATGTCTTTGTAATTAATCCGTAATTTAAATCTGTTTGCAACACTCGCCACTGGCTATATTGGTATGATGAGTTGTGAAAAAGAAGATACTATTTTTATGCTGGAATTAAAGGAATGTTCTAAGCGTATTTTTGATGTACCCCAATTTATTTTTTATGGATTAGGTTATGCCATTGAGCGTGTCCTTGCCAGAACACACTCAGGCATAAAAGGTTTCCTTTTGAAAAAAGAACAATCACAACAACTGACACTGGCTGAATGCTTTGCTGTATTGGGTTTCAAGTGATAGCGGTTTGAAAAATGGGGAAACTCAAAATATTAAAAAATGCTTAAGGTGCTTAAAGCAAGAGAACGATTGTGCCGAAAAAGATGTACTTTAGACTGTTGTGAAAAAATTGAAATAGAAAGATAATAAAGAAAAAATGGGGGATAATTATGAAAAAAAAGATAGTATTTATTGTATTTATATTATTTATATTGATTGCAGGAAATCAGTTTAGTGCAAAAAAAGAAGATACTAATAAACAATTATATTCATGTCATAATGATATAAGTTATAATAATAGATATGATTACTCTCAAGAGAAGTCTTTGGTTAATGGGGAAAAAATAGAATTGGGTACATTGGTAGACGCTGTATATCATAAAAAAAGGTTAAAAGAAAATAATATCGGGGTAGCTGTTTTGGATACAGGAATATATCCACATAAAAATTTATTGTATCCAAAGAATAGGATAATAGCAAACATAGATTTTGTTAATTATATAAAAGAAGTTTATGATGATAATGGTCATGGAACCGCAGTTGCAGGCATTATTGGTGGGAAAAGTAGTGATTTGAAAAGTTTGGAACATGGTGTATGTACAAATGTTAATTTTATATCAGTTAAAGTATTAGATTATCAGGGAAAGGGGAAAGTAGAAGATCTTATTAGAGGTTTAAAATGGGTTATACTAAATCGAAAAAAATATAATATTCGTATAGTGAATGTGTCGATGGGATATGTAGCTAAAGCGGATACAGAGAAGATCGAAAAATTAATTAAAAAGGTGAATAGGAAAGGAATACTTGTTATTGCAGCGGCGGGAAATGACAAAAAAGAAAGCGAGGTGCTAGAACCAGCAAATTGTAAGGGCGTTATTTCGGTTGGTTCATTACAAAAGATTGGGACTATATATAAGAAATCAATTTATTCAAAGTGTTGGATAAACTATCAAGGAGAAAAAAAGCCAGATATATATGCGTTGGGAGAAAACGTTAAAACATTAGATTGTAATGTATATTATAAAGGGAGAGGAAATAATAATGATACGATTGGATATTGCTATCAGAGTGGAACATCCATTGCAACTGCAATTGTATCAGGAGTGGTTGCTAGAATTATGAATAATCATCCCGATTGGTCGAACGATAAGGTGAAAAAAGAGATGATATCTAATTCCATTGAAATTGTAAAAGATGAGATTGATATATCACAACCAATTTTATATCTACGAGGAGAATAAATGTATGGATAAAAAGAAAAAAATACTAATTATACTTGTTTTTGTTATTGCTATGATTGTAACAGCTTGCATTACATTAACAATTCGAAATAAAAAAACAGAAAAATATATTATTATTGATGAAGACTTGTATTACAATGATAAGGTTTTTACAAGAGATGATAATAACTATTCAATAATAAGATTAGGGAAACAAATTGGAATGACGGATGAAGGTCAACAAGTTTTTTCGATTGAAAATCAATCTGAAGAGGAATGGATTTGCGTTCGGATTGAAGGTATAGAATATCTTTACAGGGAGATTAAAGTGCGTTCAATGGGGCTGAAAAAATTTTCTGTTGATAAAATTATAATCAAAGATCAGTTGGCGGCAGGAGGATATAAGGTCAGTATAACATCAAAGAAAATGATTAAAACAATTTTATCCCAATTAACGGATAAAAATCTTGTCAAATTTCCCCAAGAATCGCTAGAGATAAAACAGATAGTAACGTATTCGAATAAATATCCCGGTTTATCGTATGAAATGTATTATATGCATGATGAAGAAAATGATAATTGTTTTATATACAATGCATATACTGATGAGATTTGGGTTATAGGGCACGAACTTATGGAGTATCTTTGAAAAAATATTGATATAAGTATGTAGAGGACAGGAGAGGAGGATAGTGCATTAATTGTCTGAACTAGTTATAAATTTTGAGTTATATTAACGATACTTTGAAACTATTTTAACTAAAACACAAAGTGAGGAAATTGATTATGAGAAAAGAAAATATTATTATTGGTTTTATGATATTGGGGCTTGTGTTATCGCCATATAAGAGGGAGTTGGCAAAAGCAAAATCCAATATTGATGGAAAAGCATTAATGACAATTGATTTTACAAAAGAAGAAAAAGAAGCATATGAAGCATCTTACGAAAGTGCATTTAGTGCAATTGTTACGCATTATAAAGAAATTATTGGAGAAACAGATAGTCAGGAAAAAAAGGATATTATGCTAGAAATTGTAGATGAGATTCAAAATTATGATTTTGATGATTTATTTATTCCAACAGAAAACAAGCATTATGTTATAGAACTTCCGATTAGAAATGCAAGTATTATCATTAATGGAGAAGATATTGATGTAGATGCAGAAGGAAAATTTACTGTTCCATCAGATATTGTATCTAACGAAGAAAGTGAGGTGACAATTGTAACAGATGATGGGTTCAAAATAGGGAATATAAAACAAAAGATAGACGCTAATAAGAATAAAGATATTGTATATGCGAGGGACTTTGAAGATTTGGGAAAGGGTATTAAGAATATGTCACTTGGAATGGAAGAAACATCCGCTGAAGCTGCTGAGTCACAGGTGTTTTTGCCTACGTTAGGAAAGGGATCACGTATAGGAAAGGGTGTGGGAGAAACTAGAGTTGTAACAGATAGTAATATTGTTGTGTGTAATAAACATGATTCAGCTGTTGAATATATTTCAGCTAAAGATTTTGCTATTCAAAATTCGGACTGTTCTCGTTCTGTTAAGTTAGGAATTCTCTATTTATCAGATACATCATTGTTTAATACATTTTGGAGAGGAGCCTATTGTGTGCAAGAATCCCTTACAAACTTTGATGGAGAAGGGAATTCCTATTGTAAAGGGAAAAAGCATAAAGTACATTATAATTGTTCGTGGTTTCCGGGGATTTCCCATTCTGAAAAATTTCATATTCATCGATATAAATAGATGAATAAAGGGGGGATTTGCTCTTGGTGTTAATTGATCATAGAGTTTATATGACCTTGTTACATGTGGTACTTTTTATTTTCATAGAATTGAAAACAATGGTTAACAATTTTGATAAAAAATCTTTCGGATTTTGTTTTGAAATATGAATATTTTTATTGTTTTGGAATAATTACATAAATGCTATTTAAATAAGTAGATATTATTCAAAAAACAAAGAATTGGAGTATCATAATGTCGTTGAGGCGACAGTACATCATCTTGATTGAGGGGGCTGTCGCCTATTATTTAATGATTTACATGTTTTATGCACCGGAATTCAAACAACTGCATGTGTATTATACAACCAGAGAGAAGAATCCGCTGAAAAAGACGCAGTCGCTGATAGTGATAGCCTGTAAGATACTAAGGGTCATATATACCATCTTGAAAACGGGTATAAAGTATGATTCGGAAAAAATGCTTAAGGACATCAGATAACCGGAACGCACTAATGTACAGGTAGCTGTATAAAAGAAAAATAAAGTTCCAGAGCCTTGCCGAGCAGGTGTCAGAGACGCAGGCTTGGCAGGGTTCTGGAAAAGAGAAACCCATAAACGATGGAGTTTTTGAAAGAACTGCATCAGTACAATGACCAGTCTGAGGAACTGATGGTATAGCGTCCACTGAGTAAATCAGTACCATCAGGAGAGATGCCGGTCAGTAACAATCAAATGAAAACCAGAGCTGTAGTCGGCATCGATATTCACCCTGGGGCATGACCCTGTTTAGGAGCTTGGCTGGCACTCGGTATATGGTAGATGGTACGAAGAAAGTTGGGACACGATCCCTTTAGACACGGAAGGTTTATCATCATAGTTGAGCAGAGGGAAAATAGCCTTTATAAAGCAAACAAAGAGGATGCTTTATAGACTATACCTTAAAAGCAGCTATTTGGCACATGATGCTACGATATCCATCGCCGTCAGCTCTGTTTTAGAGGTAAATAAAATACGTCAAAGCCTTGAAAAACTTACATTTGGGGCTTGACAGAATAGGAAGGGTAGAGCGTTTTTATCAACGCAAAAAAAACAAATGGAAAATAGAACAAAAAAAATTGAAAAAGTAATATCTTTTTTGGGGATTATATATGGAATATTAATTGTAATAGGTCCTCAATTGTTATGGGGAAAGTGTCCTAATAATGGTGTGATGATGAAATGTCATTATTCATGTAAGGTAGAGATAATATTAGGGACAATTTGTGTTGCTATCGGATGCATATTATTATCGATTAATGATTATAAAACGTTTTTAAGGGTTATTATATTAGAAATTATAGTTGATATTCTGATTATAATAGTTCCTGGTGGTTTTATAGGTGGTTGCAGTAACAGTGAAATGCATTGTCAACTGGTTACATTTCCGGTATTATATGCGCTTTCAATAATTCGCATATTTTCGAATATGTGTGTGTATATATACTGTTTCTTTAAAAATAAAAAACATAACTGATCTCGTTCAATGAACAATAGATGTGTGTTAACTGCAATTGAACTAGATAGTATTGGTAATGTATGATGTAAGAAAGGAAGATGATATGAAAAAAAAACTGGAAAAAAGAAAATTAATATATTTGTCTGTATCTAATATATTTTTTTACAAGTTTCGTTCTTTTCTGCTTTTGTTTTTTTTGGTGGCATTATTTTTCACTTTAGAAGTTAATCAGATTTTGATTAGAACTTTTGACTCAAGTATAAATAATATTACCAATATGTTGGGAGCAGATTTGATTGTTGCCCCGTTAGGAAGCAATCAAAAAGTGATAGATGCTATGAGTACAGGAAAGCCGACTACCATACATTTTGATGAAGATAAAGCAGATTATATTTATAGAATAAAAGAAATTAAAGAGGTTAATAAAAGATTAATGGTTGCAAGTATAGAGGATGACTGTTGCGATACCAAAGTACAATTTATTGGGATTGATTTTGATACAGATAAACAAATAATATCGTATTTGAGTGAATATAAAAGCAATGTTGATTCAAATAATATCATAATTGGTCATAATATAAAATATAAGATTGGAGATTGTCCACGATTTTTTAATCAGATTTATAAGGTGACAGGAAAATTGAAAGAAACAGGAATGGGATACGATTCGAGTATTTTTTTTGATATAAATCAGGCTGAACAATTATTTGAAAAAAAAATGTATCAAAAGTTTGATGGTAAGGTTTCTATTATTTTTTTATCACTTAACGATGATAGTGATGTTGATGTGGTGAAAAAGAAAATAAATAAAAATCTTAAGGCAAATGGATTGCAAGCATATAGTACATCTAAAATGTTACTAAATATATCAGACGGAATAAAAAAAGCAAAGATAATAATTTACTTCTATTCTGCATTGATATTTTTTATATGTTGCATTTCAATATATTCAGTTACTTTTTTTGATATAGGAGAACGAAAAGCAGAATTAGATACATATGAGATGCTAGGTATGTCAAATAAGAAAAAAATCGAACTTGTGGTTATAGAGAAATATATATTGGTTATTATAAGCTCTTTGTTTGGATTTGTTATATCTGGTACATTTATTTTGTTGCTTCGAAATTATTTATCTTTGCAATCTCATTTAATGTTTAATATATCGGCAAGTGCTTTTTTGAGTAGTGCGATATTTTTTACGTTAATAATACTTTTTTTCGAGGGAATAATAGCTTTATACACAGTGAAAAGAATATTTAGAGCAGATGAATAAAAGATGATTTCATATATATTTGTTTTGGGAGTGTTAAATATTTTTGCATTAAGAAATTGTGATTTTGAAAAAATGGAAAACTACATTTCAAATAAGGAAACCATCCTTCATTGGTATAATTATTATGTATAAGAAATCGAGATAATCGTATGTTCTAAATTACTGTGCGATGCGTTAGTTGTACTTAGATTGGTGATATTTCTTGTGTTCTTGATAATTGTTAATTGGTTTCTTGTTTAGTGGACAGCATGGACATCAAGACTAGAATGATCAGATTGATGATTTTATAATACTTTGACTTTGTTAGGATGTTTCTTTCTGTTTAATAACTTAACAAAGAGATATTATAATAATCCTTCATGAATAAAAATAAGAAATCCAGTGTGAGTGATATCAAGTTTTATTTATGGATTGTAGCATAAGGATTTTAGGAAGATTAATTAAGTTATATCTACAAAATGTGTATCAATTAAGCTAATAGAATTTACTATTATAATTATATTTTAGAGAGACTAACTATTAAAAGTCAAGTCTAAAAATGAAATTTTTTGAATGAATTGCAGAAATGCATTTCAGATATATTTGAACATTGAAAACTGCATGACAAATAGAGCATCTTTATAGGTGCTCGAAAAGGAGATATTTACAGAAAAGATTTTAAGATGCCTTGCTGTATGGTTGACCGGATTTTTCAAGTTGATAAATCAGTCTTACAAGTTTCTTGGTAGCGTGAGACAATGCAACATTATAGTGCTTGCTTTCTGCTTGTTTTTTTGCGAGATATACACCAAAGTTTTTATCCCAATAACAAACATATTTGGTGGCATTGTAAAGAGCATATCGAAGGTAACGAGAACCTCGCTTTTCCATATGGGAATAGCAATTATCAAGCTGTCCGGATTGGTAGGTAGATGGTGACCTTCCTGCATAAGTAAGTATCTTATCAGGGGAATCAAATCTGTTGAAATCACCAATCTCAGCGGTAATCATTGCGCCCATACGATAGTTGATTCCCGGAATGCTTAAAATTGGAGAGTTGATTTCATCCATAAGGGTTTTGATTTCAGCTTCGATTTCATCGATTTCGTTATCAAGTTCACGAATGAGCTTAATGGTGTGTTTTAACTCTAGTGACTTTGCTGGCATATGGGAACCAATAGAACATCGGGCAGCTTCACGAAGCATAATGGCAGCATCTTTGCCATAGCGACCTTTGGAAACTTCTGATAACAGATTGGTAAGTCTGGTAAGATGTGCCGATGCAATAGTAGCAGCACTTGGAAGTTCAGACAATAAAGCATAAACCGAAACCATGTGTAGCGTTGGAACAAACTTTTCTAGTTCCGGAAAAAGAATGGTAACAAGGCGTGAAAAGGACTGTTTTAACTTTGCTCGCTCTTTTACCTTATCAAAACGATAACGAGTTAATGACTTTAGTTCTTCATTATGGTATGATGTGTCTGAGTAGGACTTTAAGTTTACATCAGACATAATCATAGAAGCGATTGTATGGGCATCAACTTTATCCGTTTTCGTCTTTCTAAGGCTTAGACTTTTTCTGTAAAGATTGGTATGTAACGGGTTGATAACAAAGGTGGTCAGACCTTTATCAAGAAGAAAATCCAGAAGATTGTAACTATAGTGTCCAGTGGCTTCAAGTCCTACTTTTACTTTAGTTATATCATCTAATACCGATTCGATTCTTCGATAAAGTTCATCAAAACCTTCCCTATTGTTGGAAATGGTAAAAGATATGAAAAGAAATTCACCATCTGAGTTAGTGATAAAGCAATCATGCTTATCTTTGACAACATCAATTCCTACGCAAATCATAGTAAATCTTCTTTGGAATGTATTTGATACTGTTTGGAACCCACTGGTACTCCTTGCGATTGTAACCTCGTTCTAAATAAACCGTCATGCGGTATCTAACTGATTAACAAATATACAAAGAGACTGTGGCTGTAGCCTTTTTAAAACCATCAAGTGGTAGGAGGTGTGCAACAATCCGCAGTATCTCCAATAGCATAGCATACAGACCTTGGAGAGGGTCTATAAACACTACTACTATATAATACGAGGATAAATAGATATGATTGAATTGAAAAATATAAATATTATGTATGAGGATAAAAGTGTTATAGAAAAATGTAATATCACAATTAACGATGGTGAGTGTTGTATTATTTACGGAGAATCTGGTTCTGGGAAAAGTACATTACTTAAATGTATATCCGGTATGCTAGAACCAACTACTGGAGGTGTTTTGATTGAAAATCAAAATATCTATGAAATTAGTAAACATGACAGATGTGACGTGCGATATAGAGTTATTAGTATATTTCCACAGTTTCCTAAATTGATAGAGAGTATCAATGTCATTGAGAATATACAAATTTCAAGCAGAATTGGTGATTTAGTAAACACAAGTGAAAATAGAGATACTATTATGAACAGATTAGACATACAGGATAAAAGGTATAAGTATCCTGCTGAACTGTCAGGAGGAGAAAAAAGAAGGGTTGAATTGGCACGAGTATTTTTTGAGAAGAAAAAATATACTATTTTAGATGAACCAACAGCAAATTTAGATAAAAAAAATAGAGAAAGGGTTTACAATTGCATCAACGATATATTACAAAAAAAAGGAGCATTAATTATTAGTACTCATGATGAAAAGTTTTTGGATATTGCAGATGTTGTTTTTGAAATAAAGAACAGGCAATTGATAAAAAAATCAATAGATTGACCATGAAAGAGCAAGAGAATGAGAGAAAATATTTCAAAGTTTAGTGAGATTATTAGCTTAGAAAAAGATATAAGCATTAAGTTACATTATGATTTGAGATTCAAAAGAAAAATTATATTAAATTATAAGTCGTATTTGTGCTGTTATATTGTGAATGTCTGAGACCGTTTCAAGTTTTGTGTAAACTCAAAAAACTGACATAAGATTTTATTGATAGTTATTAAGAGCAGAGACCAGATTTTGGTTCTCTGCTCTTATCTGCATTATACAGGTATAAATGCACATGTCAAATAGAATCTCTAGAATTCTGCTTTTTCCAGCCGTTCTTCAAAGTAGATCTCCAGCTGGGCTCGTATCTGGGACCAGTCCCTGCGGTGCCCGGTCCATTTTTTAGTGATATCCATGGTAGCCAGATAGAGCATTTTTAAGAGGCTGTCATCGCTTGGAAATACAGTCCTTCTTTTAGTGACTTTACGCAGCTGCCGGTTGAATCCTTCGGTCGCATTTGTTGTATAAATGAGCTTCCTCACTTCATTGGGATATTTAAAATAAGTGGAAAGTGTAGCCCAGCGTTCGCTCCAGGATTTATAGATCTTCGGATATTTGCTGTTCCATTTTTCGCCAAAAGATTCTAATTCCTCCAGGACTGCAGCTTCATCAGGTGCTGCATAGACCATTTTTAAATCTGCCATAAGTTTTTTCAGATCTTTATAGGATACATAATTCGTGGTATTCCGGATCTGGTGGATGATACACTGCTGGATCTCGGTCTTTGGATAAACAGCTTCGATCGCCTGTGGAAATCCGTTCAGTCCATCCACACAAGCGATCAGAATGTCCTGCACACCACGGTTTTTCAATCCGTTAATAATAGACAGCCAGAATTTCGCACCTTCATTTTCCCCAACATACATGCCGATCACATCCTTTTTCCCATCCATATCGATCCCAAGGGCAATGTATACCGCACGTTTCACAATACGCCCTTCGCTGCGGACGTGGTAGTGGATCGCATCCATGTAAACAACAGCATATATCTCCTGTAGTGGATGCTCCTGCCATTCCTTTACAAGTGGCATTATTAGACATCATTCGTATACTTCATCGGAGACTGTATGCTACGCATATTGATTGGATGTTGCAAGAGGCTAATCTACAGATGTTGATTATTAAGGTGCGGCAGAACTACCCTGTCCAGATTGACGGAGCCACTCTGTTGAATTGTTTTTGAATTACTATGTGTTGCCTGTGTAAGATCAAGTCCATAGAGTTCTCTCATAGAGATATCTTTCGTTGGAACCGTGCTTTCAATAACGATTTTGTATGAATCATAAGATATACAATCCATGATTGCATCTGCAAAGGTACTTTCGCCGCCACAAATTTGTTGGTGCCGTTCGGCCTATAATGGCTCAGCTGATTAAGGGACTTTGCTCTGGAAAATGTTTTCTTGACACTAGCATATTCGTGGATTTCAGTGAAGTTACCAAGAAGATAAGATTATAATTACAGAAAACTCGAAAAACAAGTAAAAATACATAAAACATGAATATAAGGATATGCAATCCCCAATTATAATAGAAGCAGAAATTGTGAGGGGGTTGTATATGTCTTTGAATAATGAAGAAATAGGAAGAAAAATACGAAATGTTAGAAAACTAAGTAACATGACTCAAGTTAAGTTTTCAGAAAAAATGCATATGACACAACAAACCCTCAGCAGATATGAGAGTGGAAAAGCACCTATCCCAAATGATGTTATTGAAAATATTGTCAAAGAATGTGGTGTTCCATTAAGTTATTTTTTTGGAATTAGTACGGATGATATTACCGAGGATGAATGGCTTTTGATAGAATATTATCGAAAAGTAGATAAACGCCTTAAGAAAAATGTGTTTGATATCGTGCAGACAATAGCTGATGATTTTTCAGAGGAAGAGTAAGGAGAAGTTATAACAAGTTTATGAATGTACTAATTTTAGAAGATAAAGAATGTAATAGAAATGCCTTAGAGAAGATTGTTTTATCTTGTGCTGGAGTCGAAAATGTGTATAGTTGCGGAAAGCGTGAAGAAGCATTCTTGTCTGCCGTGGATAATCAGATAGATTTATTTTTAGTAGATATTATTCTTGAACCGAGTAATGCAAATGACAATTCAGGAATCGTTTTTGCTGAATCTATACGAAAACTTGATAAATATAGATTGACGCCAATTATCTTTATTACAGTGCTTATGGGATTGGAACGTGAACTTCTAAAGAAGATACATTGTTATGATTATATAGAAAAGCCAATCGGCAATGGTAAGTTGGTTAAAGAACATATAGAAGAAGTTCTTGAAGCTTTATCAGTTGGAAAGAAAAGAGAGGAACGGGAATATATACCACTGCACTATGATGGTATTGGATACTTAGCATATCTGGATGAAGTGATTTTTTTCGAGAGCAAAATGGGAACATTGTACATTCACATGATAGAAGACGAAATAAGAATTCCTAATCTGTCTGCAAAGAAGTTTTATCAGAAAATACAAAGAACACATTTTTTGACGCCGATTTATGGAACATATGTTAATGTAAAATATATTTCTAGTGTGGATTTTCGTAATAAAGAAGTCTACATGAAGAATAATAGTGTTATACCTATTGGTGGAAGGAAATTTAAGCAATTCAAAGAAGAATATTTGGCATGGAAAGAGTAATGAAATGTTTCGCACTATTTAATTGTTTCTTGGAAGTTTGCTGTTTTATTAAAGTAGTTGAGGGTTTGAGTGGAAATAAAAGAAACAAGCAAAAAGTCCTGCAATATAGTTATTTCGGCATTATTATAGCGATAAGTGCATATATTAATATATTTAATGGAAACAGAAGTTTTCAAGTGTTTCATCATATTTGTTTGCTTTGCTTGATTATGGTAAGGTACGAAATGCAATTTGTCGAGGCGGTAATATATACGTTGTTGGGCATTCTGATTGTGAGTGCATTAGAATTGATGGTATATATACCATGTAACATTGTTTGTGGATTGGTAGGAAGTTCATTGGATTTTTCGATATTGGTAGTTTCAATAACATTAGGGATTTGTTGTATATTGAAAAAGGCGAAGTTCATGTTGCTAGGAAAATTTTGGATAAAAAATCTGAAAAAACATACAAACAAATATATATTGTTGATTGCTGTTTCTATTGCATTTGGGTCTGTAGTTAATATGGTAAATTTTGATAAAGGAATGGTATTTGAAGAAGGAATGTATTTGTCCTGGTTAGCATTTATTTTTCTTATAATGATATACAAAATAAGCAAGGAACAGATGGAATTGGAATTGCGTAGAGAGAATGAAAAACAATATGATGTGCTTATATCAGAGATCAGAGCAAGACAACATAAATTTACAAATCAATTGAATTCAATATATTCATTGCATAAATTATATGATAATTATGATGAATTGGTCGAACATCAGATGGTAGAAATGGAGCAATTAAACCAGTATGAGATGCCAAATAAGATATTAATATTGGAACGTCCTTTAGTCATAACTCACATATATAATAAATTGTGTGAGGCAAAAGAAAAAAATATAGATGTTAAAACAGAATTCTTATGTAGTTTGAATGATGTTTGCATACCAGATATTTTATTTGTAGAAATAATAGGTAACTTGCTGGACAATGCGATAGAAGAAGTAGAAAAGGATGCTAAAGAAGAAAAAGTATTTTTTTCGATATCGGAGAATCAGAATGAAGTACATATTTCTGTAAGCAATGAGCATGCCAAAATTCCATATGAGCAGTATAGAAAATTTTTTAATGAAGGCTATTCAACTAAAGGCGAAAATAGAGGGATTGGTTTGGCTTATGTGAAAAGGATTGTTGAAAAGTATTCAGGATGCATAGATATAGGAAATGTTGAATGGAATGGAAGTAATTTTTTTACAATTCATATACATTTTACAAGAAAATGACTTTTCGAATAAAATGCACCTCAGCCTGAGGTGCATTTTAAGAACAAAAAAATTAACTTTAGAATGCTAATTATTTCTTGTTTGCAAAGGTTTTTTCCCCGGATATTTTGGTTCTCCAAAAAAGAAAACACTAGAGCCTTTATAATGGAAAAATGGAGTTAAAGCGAGGGCAAACGCACAAATACTTGTTGTTATTCTCATTAACTGTCTTTTCATTGTTCTCCTCCTTTCGTAAAAATTTTTGCAACAATAAGCTGCAATGTATGTAAAACAATAACCCAAAAGCAGATATTTCTGTATGGGAATGTTTTGCAGAAAATAAAACAGAGTATGTGAAGCAGAATTATGGTTATACCACATATATGATAGACAGCCTCTTGTTTTCTAGATAGAGGTGATCTGTTGGATGATGTTATCGGTTTAATGGTGCATGAAATAAATAATGCAAGAAGCAATATTATTATCTGTGTGTCATTATTTAGAAAAATAAGATGTGCCAATAATAATCCGGTAACAACAAAACCAAAAGTGAATGCAAAACAAGACAGATAATGTTTAAAATGTATTCCTCCATAAAAGTTACGAAGCGTGATCAGAACAAATATTTCTGTGAGAAATTCATTCTGAAGATGAAGATTCCGGAAGAAGAATAACATTATAATGAATTTACTTCCCTCATATGCTATACAAAGAAAAAAATATTGTATGAGTTCTACTTCGTATGGGGTAAAAACGGTTTCTAAGTGTGTTTTGATTTCGCTCATATCCAATCTCCTGTGTTTTTGGGATTATTTGCTTTTGTTGTGCTACATTGTTATATTATCAAGATTGGTTTTGGATATGTTCTTTTTTGGATATTGTATATAACATAGGAATTGGATGACATATTATTGTCAAAAATGAGGATTTATAGTACGAAAATAAAGAAAATGGGTACATTATCAAAACATTATGTAATGTATTCACTTTTTTGTTTCGTATTTCTGAATCAAAATACGATTTTATAAAGATAATAATACACTAATAGGAAAAAAGGTTACATCATTGAAATTAATATGATGACAGATATAGAAATGATAGAATATATGAGCCGAAGTTCTATATGTTACGGTCAATCGCATATTTCGGGATATTAACTGGAATGCTATCATAGAACTATAGGTAATATATCTTGAATAATGGAAGGTGAAAATATTGACAGTAGGAGAACGTATCATGCAGTTGCGCACTGATAGAAGGTACACACGAGAACAATTAGCTTATCTGGCAGATATTTCGGAAAAATTTTTATATGAAATAGAAATGAACAAAAAAGGGTTTTCGGCAGAGACGCTAATGAAACTCTCACATGCTCTGGAAGTAAGTATGGATTATATTATGTTAGGGAAAGGAAGCAGAAAATATGATGATGAGATAGTTGCAACATTAGAACAATTTAAGCCGAATACTTTAGAAATGGTTGACAGATTGCTAAAGGCTGTATATGACATTTCGAAAGAAAGCAGATAACTGTTTGATATTGTTAGGAATTTTATGTATAAAAATAATTGTCTGATGTATGTTTATATCGGGATAAATATTACAGTGCAAGACTTTTTTTATGTTTTTTCACACTCCATCTGAAAAAAAACTTTTGCAATATTGCTTGTGCTATTTTCTTATATGTTCAAAATACTATAAGGAGAGAAAGATGGATTATAGACTTAGAGTAATAGGAAGGAATATTCGAAAGATTAGAGAAAAAAACAACTATACGATAGAGTATGTTGCAGAATTAGCAGAAATTAGTCCGGCACATTTGCAGCGGGTTGAGACATTTAAAAAGGGGGTAAGTATCTCCTGCTTATGTCGAATTGCTGATTCTTTGGATGTTCCAATTGATGTTTTACTTAAGGATGATACTGGTTTCGTTGGACAAGACTTACAGTTATGTTCGAATAAGCGAGAGGGGATTTTTATTGAAGAATTAATGCAGCATATTCAAGTTTTGAAAAAGAAATATCAAATATAGGAGAGTAGAAGAAATGTCGCATTTTTACAAAAGTATTGGGGAACGTATAAAGGCACAAAGACTTCAGAAAGGATATACGATGGAAGAACTGGCAGTGCTAATTGATGCGGATAGTGCCATGATTGAAAAAATCGAGCAGGGAAGGCAGAGAATATTTGTAGATTATATATCAAAATTGGCAATGATTTTTTCAGTTACAACAGATTATTTGATTTATGGAGTTGACAAGTCGAATGAATAGTATTTTCTTGTTCGTGGAAGAAGATTCGAAAGCATAGCAGGAAAAGGTTACATGAGTATGTTCTTTCATATTGTAAAAATATATATTGTGTGGACGGAGAAATTAGGGTTGAGAATATTAACGTATTGGAGAAAAGGTATGCATATCAGCAGATTGAGATTGCTGGTGAAGAATATGCGATGTCGATATTTATAAAATAGAATGATATAGAGTTACAGTCAGATATGCGCAACGAACAGAACCTCGGAGGCAAGAAATTTTACCTCTGAGGTTCTGTTTTTATGGTGAAAATTTTTGTATACTTTCTTTTTGTTGGCTCGAACATATAAAATCTTTGGAAAGTAATGCGGAGTGCCGTATTAATATAGAACGGAAAAAAGAGTCTTTTCGTAACATGGAATTGGTTTTACAATAAATGTATGTAAAGGAAGAGGAAAGGAGGAATGCAATTCGTAAAATGCTGGAAAGTGGATTATCCAGGGAAATTATTCTTTCTATGCATTATTCTGAGCAAGAATTAAAAGAGATCGAGAAAGAACTGCCAGTACGGGTGTATGACTAATTTATTATCAGGAGATCTGATTTTACAAAAAATGTGGAAAGATTTCTCTTTTTTGGGGTTTTAAGATTTTCTATAAATAATTTTGTAAGAATATACATTTTCTGTTATAATAAAACAAACTTGTCGAAATTTTCTGGATTTTACGGCACGGGAAACAGGTCATTGGAATTCGGTGTGCTAGACTAAATTCCGCTGGCTACTTTATGAAAATATGAAATGTTTACCTCCGGATTGACGGCAGATTTCGAAAAGTTTGTTTTTAGTTATCTCTTAAAACGCATCAGCTTAGGCGTCAGATTGAACTTGTTAGGGCAATCGGTCTAAGCTGAAATGCATTAAGAAGGGATCGTTCCGTTGTGGAATGAAACTATGTCAAATAGCACAATTGTGTGAATAAGTAAACGTTCTCTAAGTGAAATGGCATGTTAGCGGTCAAGGAGAGAGGAAATAGACAATTTTATCTTAGAGATTCTATAAGTCTAAAAGCATGTATGGTATATTTTTGTGAGATGCGATAAACTATATATTAACAAACATAAGAGTGATTAAATTATAAACTAAGACTTCCCATACCTCAAATTGATGTATGGGAAGTCTTAGATATAAAGATGACAGGGAGGTGTTTATTATGGATATTTCAGTAATGAAACCACAGGGAACAAATGAAGAAAGTGATATATTTCGTTTATTAGATCGCGGTATTGATGATATGGAAGAAAAAGGAGAGCTACCAGTTGATGAAGCTTTTGAGATGATTACACAATTGAGGACTGCAAGACGAAATGAAAGAGCGTAAGGTTATCGTTACATGGGAAGCAATCTATGATATTGTAGATATTACTGAAAGTATAGAATCGAATTTTGGTAAAAGAGTTGCTGATAACTTTGAATTGGAAATTTACAGAAAGATAATCTCACTAGAGCAAGATGCAGATATTTTTAGAGAATTGGATATGACGATTTATTAGAGCTTACGCTTGTAATATAATATTAGAATAATGGATTTCCATACCGGGCTAAGCTTTAGCCAGGTATGGAAATTTTTGAAATAGTAAAGAATTTGATTCTGGGATTTGAAACCATAGGATGACATATATTAGAGTAATCAAAATAGATATCAAAGGATGTTTGAGAAATTTGAAAGGATTGATATGAGAATATCTCTATTTATTTTTAACAGATTGTGCTATAGTAGGATTACTTGATGTTTGAAATAGAGAAATGAAGGAACTTTTTTTCGAAAATGTTGATGTGGACTTATTAGCAAGATTTGTCGTACATTATTGTTTTCGAAATGGTCCGTTGGAAGATATGCACGCGCAAGGTAAGTTAAGTCTGGAAGATATGAAAACATTAAATAAATTCTTGTGAGTAAAAGCAGTGTAATACAACACATTATTTGATTTATAGTTTAAAAATAAGCTAACACCATTAAAGGAGATCCAAATGAAAAAGACCAAGCTTTACATCGTGACCGGTATCTGCGTTATTCTCGCAGCCATAACTCTGGTTACAACTAAGAATACAAATATAACCGGCGCGTCTGGAACAAAGCAGACAGAGATTCATCAGGACAAGCGGATTTCTAAACAGACCTTTGTCAATGATGAAACTGGCAACCGGGCAGTGACATCAGTGAATAACAAAGTAAAAGATGCATCCGCATCACAACCTGTCTTGTCTGCAGTGTCTACACAGAAAAGCTATAATGCGTATGTTTGCGAAGACGACAGTCAGCTTTTATATATTCAGGATCAGACGACAGACAAGACCCAAACGATTACGGTTGAACCGCATCTGGCAACGGGAATTATGTCTCTGGAGTGGCTTGAAGACAAGATGATAGTTGCTTTTTCTCATGTGAGTCCGTTTATGGGCTGTATGAGTGTTTACGATGCATCTACGCAGGAGCTTCTTCTGGAAAAATATTGTTCGAGCTATGCCTTTGGCGATACGCTGGATTCTCTTGCGTATGTGGAAGCGACATCTGGCGATTCAGGGAACCATAAACTTCTTAATTCGGAAGATAAGCTTCTGTATCAAACCGAGAAGAAGGAACGGATTACAAATATTGCTGTGAATCATACAAATGGTGACATTGCGATCGTTGTTGGAAAGTATTTGAAGGATGGTGAGACGCAGAAGTTTCATGTCGTGATTTTGGCGAAAAGAGGAGAGAAATACATAAAGGTAAAAACACAGAGAGTGAAATTAAATTCCGTTAATTCTGTTCAGTGGAAAGATGATGAACAAATTATTATTACTAACGATGCCGGGAAAGAAGTGATCAGAAAATAATTACAAAGTAGAAATATACGATTCTAAAGAGAGGACGATTTGATGGATAGAAGCAATAAAAATTCCTCGCGCAGTGCGGAGGTGTATCGGGCACTGATGGACAAGAATTTTCCGGAAGAATTATGTCGTGAAATTGCATATAAATATATGAACACCGATTATACTGCGATGCGGATGCTGGGGTATCTGTATCGGATGACGAATCCGAGCGTGGAAATGGTGGTTGATGAAATGCTTGCAATTCTGGAGGATCGTGAGCGTTTTCGGAAGAAGCATGAGATGGAGGAAGCACAGGCGGCAATTACGAAGATTTACAACGAAGGCTTGTAGTATTTTACACAGGTAATTTTCTTTTGGATGAAAGCAAATGATCTGCGCAGATTTTTTGCTTTTAAAACAGGTATCTTCATAGCAGAGTGCGAAGAAAGATTAGGGTTGAGAAAGGAATATGAGATTACTATGAAATTATATCAACCGGATTATTATGAACAATTTCAATGTACTGCATCGAAATGTCCAATGACCTGCTGCATGCAATGGCGTATTGCAGTAGATGATGGGACATTTTTTCGATGGGACGAGGAATGGAAAAGCCATGTGAGGCAGGGGGAGGACGGTTATGTTATTGCACTTACCGAGGATGGAATGTGTCCGTTTCTGAATGATGAGAAATTATGTAAAATTGTCATAAGGGATGGAGATCAGGCAATCTCACATACCTGCCAGAGTTTTCCGAGAGAGGAACATATATATAACGGACGGATAGAACGTGCGCTGACACCGGGCTGTCCGGCAGTGTTAGATCTGCTGTGGCAGCAGGAATCTTTTCGGCTTCAGGAACGGGAAGAAAGCAAAACGGCATGTGGGGAAATTACGGAGGTTAATCCGATATTATTTGAAATCAGGGACTGGCTGTTGGAAATTGTAACTACAAGGGGATTCAAGTTAAATACTGCTTTGGAAATCTGTTTTCTGATTGTAAAGGATCTGAATGAACTGGAAGAGAATGGATGCCTGGAGGAGAAGTTCCAAGCTTATAAGAATGCGACAGATCTTAAGGCGATTCAGGATGCGATCGGCGATAATGACGAAATGACAAGCGGTCGAATGGAAGAATATAATCTGCTCTTTCTGGATGTTTCTGAGATATACCGCAGACAAAATATATATGCGGATTTTTTGCTGCCGCTTGCGGATGCGGCAGAGCAATTAGATAACAGGCAGACGAAGGTATGGGAGGATTTTCGGCAAAAGCTTCAACCTTTTGAGAAGCATCTTCGAAATCTGTTTGCGGAGGAGATATCATCGGCAGTGATCACGCCGGGAACGGAGCAGGTTCTGGATATTCTTGTGAAGTTAGAATGGATGGCAATGGAGTATGCGGTGTTACTGCAGGTTTTGTTTTTGCAGCAGCGAAAAGGCACGCTTTCCTATGGGGAGCTGCGGGAAAGTGTATGTGTGATCTTTCGGATGATGGGATATGCGGATGATGATATTTGGGAATATATGGAAAACTGTTTTGATGATGTCATCTGGCCGTGGGAATATTATTCACTGCTGGTGTAAGAGGACTTGCGGTTGATGAGACCGGAGATAAGAAATATTATGGGTGAGTTTCCATCCTTGGTACGGGAAGACTCAGTTATTTATAATAGGAACTTGATTTAAAGAAGGGAGGAATTGAATAAAATGATTCGGACATTTAAGACACATTATGTGAGAAAGCAAATGGAATTAACCGAAAGTTTATGGGAATTTGAACCATGTGCAGGAAACTATGCAGGACAGAAGTTTCCGGTTGCTGTGCCTGGCTGCTGGGAGAACCATCCGCTTTTTGCAGATTACAGAGGAGAGGGGATTTATCGTAAAACTTTTCAGGCACAGGGAAATGTACGGATTGAGTGTAAAGGTGTGAGCCATACTGCAACGGTTTATTTGGACGGACATGAGATCGGACATCATTACAATGCCTATACGCCGTTTTCCGTCGTTGTCAGTGATTTGGAACCGGGCAGACATATGCTGGAGATCAAGGCGGATAATCGTTTTCATAAAGACAGTGCGCTTCATGTTCCAAACGATTATATGTCTTACGGCGGAATATCAAGAGGTGTTGTCGTAGAAGAAATCAGTGATCTGTATTTGGAATATGTTCATGTGAAAACATATCGCGAAAATGAACAATGGCATGTTCAGGTTAAGGCAGCAGTCAATGTACTGAAAATCGGACAGAACGACGAGGAGGATATTACCATTCAAGGAAAAATAAAAGATACTGCTTTTGAATGGAAACTTACAGATACTGCTAAAAAACATTATGAATTTTGTACCGATTTGAAGATCAATGGGATTGAGGAGTGGAGTCCGGAGACGCCGGTGCTGTATCAGGTGGAATTGCAAATGCTGCGAGAGGGTGAAGTGATTGATGATCTGATTGAGCGCTTTGGATTCCGCGAGATATGTGTTCAGGGTAAATACATTTTGCTGAATGGGAAAAGACTTCGGATCAAGGGAGTATGCCGTCATGAGGATCATCCGGATTATGGATGTGCGTTACCGTATCAGACAATATATAATGATCTGGTTCTAATACGGCAGATGGGAGCAAATTCCATTCGGACGGCACATTATCCGAACGATGAAATATTACTGGATCTGTGTGATGAGCTTGGCATTCTGGTCTGGGAAGAAAATCATGCACGCGGCCTGGAAGAAGATAGGATGAAACATCCATTGTTTGAGGAGCAGGCGGAACAGGTTATCCGGGAAATGATATTTTATCATTACAATCATCCATGTATTTTTATTTGGGGAATTTTAAATGAATGTGCGAGTGAAACATTGTTTGGGCGTTCCTGTTATGAGAAGCAGTTCCGGCTGATACGTGAAATGGATGACAGCAGACCATGTACATTTGCGAGCTGCAAATTTTTCGGTGATATCTGCTTTGATCTGCCGGATGTTATTTCCTGCAATCTATATCCAAGATGGTATGTGGACAAGCCGGTCCGCGATTATTTAAATGAGGTATATGACTGGATCATCGAGGACGGAAATGGAAAGGGTAAGCCTTTTATTGTTTCCGAGATTGGAGCAGGAGGCTTGTATGGCTGTCATAATACTTATCACGGAAAATGGACAGAGGAATATCAGGCAGATGCGCTGTCTGAACAGGTGTCAGAATGCTTGAAGTTTTCAGAAAGCATGGGTGTTTATATTTGGCAGTTTTGTGATGTACGGGTGAGCAGTGAATGGTTTGCAGGTCGTCCGAGAGAAATGAATAATAAGGGGATTGTGGATGAATATCGTCGTCAGAAAGCAGCGTATGGAAGAGTAAAGGAGATTTTTGAACAATACTCCAATTATTATGAAGAGTAGAGACTGTTGGAGGAGATGAAGAATAAAAATTTCAAATTTCACTTTTAAATTTTAATAAACGCAACCTGCAGGTCAGAAAAAGTGTCTTCATAAGTAGAAGGGAGAGTATTCTATGGATGAAAAGCAGATCATAGCAATGCTATGGAACCGGGAAGAGGATGGCATAAAGGCACTTCAGGATCAGTATGCGGCGAAGCTGAAAATGCTGGCAGGTCATTTTGTTTCTGCACAGGATGCGGAGGAATGCATGAATGATGTACTGCTTGCCGTATGGGACAGTATTCCGCCGAACAGGCCGGACAATTTATTTGCGTACAGCGCCAGAATATGCAGAAATAAGGCACTCAATATGATCAGAAGTATGGAGCGGCAGAAACGTAAAGCTGAGGTTGTGGAATTGTCGAATGAGCTTCAAAACATTATTCCGGATAAGGTGGAACAGGAAAGCTTATTGACGGAGCTGATCAATGAATTTCTGGAACAGGAGCGGGCTCAGGAACGTTATCTGTTTGTGCATCGTTATTGGTTCGGAGAATCGATCGAGGAATTGTGCGGGCAGACCGGTTATGGGGCGAGCAGGATCAAAAGCAGTCTGTTTCGTATGAGAAAGAGACTTAAGAATTATTTAGAAGGGAGATATCGCATATGAAGGAAGTAAATCGATTGGAATATCTTTCCGGCATTGATGACCGCTTTCTGACAGAATCCTGGGCAGAGTGTTCTTCCCGAAAGAAAAAGGCGTATTTCCCGCTTAAGGCAGCAGCGGTTGTTCTGGTGATCCTGTTGGCGATGGGAACAGCCGTATACGCGGCGCAGAAGCTCGGAATATTTGTGAGCGAGAAGCACTCCGGCGACAGTGGTTCCGGATATACTGTGAAGTGGAATAAGCAGCAGGTCGACTTTAACGAGCTTCATGGTCAGCTTGACAGCATGAAGGAAACGATCATTGAACAGAACAAAAATATGGACTTTGCGTATACCGATGAAATGCCGGGCTATTGTCAGAAGGCTTTTGATTCGGATAAGAAGGCGGTTGATTTTATTGGGTATGATAAGCTGGTGACGGCAGACTGGAATTATAGGCCGTCCGAGATATCGGTGTCATTGTATGCGAGCGTGAGGGGAGAACGTGATGTGACGATGGATCAGGTGATGCTGGAGCATAAATATGAGATCGATCATATCCGATTGCAGCAGTGGGAGGAGATATTTTTTAAGGGTTCCCATTTGGATGCGGGTCAGACAGGTGTTTCTGAGGACGGCAATGTGGAATATAAACAGACAAAATTAAAATCCGCAGATGGAGACGAGTGGCTGGTCGTGGACAGCAGCTCCAGAACCGGGAAATATATGTTTTATAAGAAAAATGCATATCTTACCAGAGACGGAGTCACATATTCCTTGTATATGGTGGCGCAGGATGACGGGGAGGATGAAGCTCGTACTGCGAAGCTGCAGAAAAGGCAGGAAACACTTATGAAGGAATGGGTAGATGCCTATCATTTTTAAGGGTATGATGAGGGGAAGTGAAACTTTTTCGCCGTATATTCCTACTTATGGGATGGACGGCGAAAGGAGAAACTGCATGGAAGATACGGATATTATTGAACTGTACTGGTCGCGCTCGCAGGAAGCGATCCGGGAAACGAAAAAGAAATACGACAAATTATGCAGCCATATTGCGGATTGTATTCTCCATTCCAGAGAGGACGCGGAGGAATGTGTGCAGGATACTTATCTTGCGGTATGGAACCGCATTCCGGAGGAACGTCCGTCTTATTTCCGGGCATTTCTCTGTAAGATTACAAGGAATATCGCGATGGACCGGCTGGACTACAATCTGGCAGGAAAACGAAGCAGGCAGCAGACGATTTCCTTTGAGGAACTGGAAGAAACGTTTTCTGATACGCCAAATCTGACGGAGGGGATCGAGCTGGGGGAACTGACGGAACAGATCAATGTTTTCTTGGAACAATTGCCGGTGAAACGGAGGATGATCCTGGTCAGAAGATATTTCTTCATGGATCCTGTTGTTCAGATTGCGGCGGATATGAATATGAATATCAACTCGGTCAAGTCGATCCTTAGAAGGGAGAATCGGAAGCTGAGAGCGCATCTGAGGAAGGGAGGCTATGGCGATGACCGATAAATTACTGCGTGCCTATGGGGAGATTGACGACCGGTTTATCGAGGAATATCTGGCGGAAACGGATTCTTGTATTGATGGTGTCTTAGAAAGAGATTGTGGGAAAATAGTGCGAGTCAATACGGGAAGAAAAACGAAGCCGGCAGCATGGCACCGGGTAGCCGCTGCGGTAATTCTGGTGGCACTTGCCCTTTCTACAGCGTATCAGGTTAATGCACAGTTCCGTCAGTGGGTTATTTCCATTGTGCGGTTAAACGGCAGGGAAGAGATCCGGGAACAGCATATGCCGAAAGCGTCCGGGACAACGAATTCTTCTGAAGCTGTGATCAACGTTTCGCCGGTCAAGAAGATCGATGATATTCTGGAGGTACAGTATGTGACGGCAAAGAAGCCGGTCGAACCGTATGAGGATATTTATGTTTCCACAGATCGGGGGAAGGAGACATATTTTTCCGTTCAGAATAATGCATGTGTGCCGATCCGGAATATCCGTTCCTTTAAGGGAACGATTCGCTGGCAGGGACAAAAGGGCTTCGCAAATGCCAACGTTATTTCTTATCAGGGGAAACAGTATGTGAGAAATATTTATGATCTGTATCGTGGTGACCGGGAGGAACGAAAGATTCGACAGAAACGGTTTTTATTATCCGCTGATGATACCGGTGGTTTCTGGCTTACTCTGTCGAAGGAGTCTGACGAGGGGACGTATGAGTATCCGCTGCGGTGTGACGGGGACATACAGGATATTAATACCGCAAAGCTTACTGATATTTTCCGCAATATCCGGATCAATGGAAAACGCCTGTGCAATTATCCCGTGATAACAAACTGGGAGACAATATCGGACCGGTATTACTGCGCGCTTGTGGGAAAGACACAGAAAACGGCAAAGTATTATATGGTTGATACTGTGCAGAAGAAAGCGATGTCTCTGGAAGAACTGACGAAGCAAAAGGATATCCGGTTTGTCCGTGCCCTAGGAAATACTATGATCATCGGAACGGCATCAGAGGGGACAGAAGAGGAATGCTACGATTGCTATCGTTTTGATCTGCAGTCGGGAGAAAAGAAAGAGCTGTTTCATCATGTCGTGATCGGGGCAGAGGATGACGAGACGAACGAAGTCGACAGGGTGGCATTTACCGGCGGGCGGTATGATCTTTTCACGAAGAATGGAACAACATATCTGGTGGATGAGCTGACCGGGGAACGGATAAAACTGGAAGGCATGGATGCTGATCTGAATACGGAATCTGTGATGATCAATGCGTCCGGCGATAAGCTTCTTTTGTCGGCGCGTTTCTCGGAGAATGGAATCCGAAAGTTTGGGATTCTTGATGTGCCGGAACGGAAATTATACTTGCTGGAACGAAAGAATCTGACGCAGTCTGAGGAGTCTTCCGTGCATTGGCTCACCGAAGATACCTTTGCGATAGAGTCTGACCGGAAAAACGGACAGGAAAGTATGATCTGTCAGTATCGGATTCGTTAAAGAAAAGCCGGTCTGAAATCGCAGACCGGCTTCTTATGTGCGGTGAAGCAATTCGGGGACAACCGCATACCGCTTATAAAATCGCGGACAGATTTCTCCATATTGTGAAAATGATCAGTCCGATCATATAAAAGCAGGCAAGAATTGTGTCTGCTTTTTTCAGTGTCATTCCGTAACCGTTCACGTAGCGATGATCCATGCGAAGGATCAGATAAGCGATGAAAGGCCATGTTGCAAACAGAAACGGATGAAAAGAAAATGCTGCACGGAAATCCCCGTGCAGCATTGCAAGAAGCATCCGGGATATCCCACATCCCGGACATTGTAATCCGGTGAGCTGATAAACGATACATGGAATACTCCAATGAGTCAGGCTGACGATCGAGCCGTAAACGGCAAGAATTGCAACCACAATACTGTCGCGTATCAATAATCTCCGGATTCGTTCTTTTTTCATTTTAAAGATCCTTTTACTTCTGTCATTCCATAAAGTGTAACAGCATTATGCGGTATGGTTTAAGGCATCCTGCGCAAGTGCATAGTTGACGATGCCAAGACCAAGTGCCTGCAGGATAATAAACAGGATACCGGAATTGCTGGATGACTGACCATTCTGTGCCTTGATCATATCAACCTTCTCGCCCATCTTGTAAGCCCAGTACCAACCGTAAATGTTACAGGTGATAATGGTAAGGATGAGAGCCATAGGACCACTGGCAAGCTGTGTCTGACCGGTCACCTCGTTGGTCTCGTCTGTCAGAACGATAAACCAGTACAGACCGAACAGTCCGCAGGTCACGATGGACAGAATGATGTACATCGGAATACTTCTTTGCTGCATTTTTCAAATCCTCCTTTGGTATTGATGATGCTCTCATGAAAATGAGAGTATAATCAACTTCATTATAAGTTTATATATAGTATATGTCAAGCAGCGTGAATGGTTGACATTATAGGCAGGGTGAAATAATATGTATTTAAATCGACTTATTTTGCAGAGAGGATCATGGCTATGAAATCAATATTGATCAGGGATACAACAAAGGAAGAACGGATCGCACTGATCCGTGAATGGCTTCCGGATGACGATGGACTTGAAGCGGACGGAGGCATGGATTTGTGGGACCTTTATGCCGATTATATTAATGGAACGAAGGAGATAGCAGAATGCAATGCGGCTTTTTCGACCGGTTATCTGACGGAGAGAGATCTCGCAGAGGGAACGTTAAAGAAATAGTCAGGAAGATAAAAGGGGTATTTCAGGGAGAAAGGATACAAGATTATTATGAAAACCGAGATAAGATGTGAACTGATCATCAATAAGGCGATGCGTTCGGCGATGGAGCATGATAATCCGGACGAGCAGATCCAGGAGTTTATCCGGTTCCTTGGTAATCATATTGGTTCTGACCGGATCTATATTTTTGAGGATGATCTGCACACTCATGTGACCAATAATACCTATGAGTGGTGCAAGGAGGGGATTGTTCCCCAGATTGATGTTCTTCAGGGTGTCGATATGGATATCATCGGATGGTGGTATGATACCTTTGACCGGGATGAGAATGTGATCATTCGCAATGTGGAGGATATAAAGGGACAATATCCTATGACTTATCAGACGCTGGCACCGCAGAAGATAGAATGTGTTGCAGTGAGTGCGCTTCGTTATCATGGTCAGATCAGCGGATTTTTCGGCGTGGACAATCCGAGAGATACCGATATGGAAGAACTGTCCCTTTTTCTGGACATGATCGGAACGTTTCTGGTGTCGCTTCTCAAGTTGCGCAATTCCTTTGATAAGTCCAATCAGGAAGCGAGCCTGAACAGCTATTCCGCACTGGCGCAGATATATCTGTCAATGCATCTGGTCAATGTGCAGAGTGGCAGATTTCAGATGATCAAGACAACACCGCATATCGAGCAGCAGATCAGTGCGGAGGGCGGTGATGATTTTGCTGTACAGATCAGAAATGTGATGGCAGTGCTTGCCAATGAGAAGTATGCACAGAGCGTTCGAAAATTTACGGACATTTCCACCTTAGAGGATCGGATGTGCGGTAAATGCACGATCGCCCATGAATACCTTGGAAATGTATCTGGATGGTGCAGGGAACGTTTTATCAAGGTGGATGAGGATGAGGACGGACACTTACTGCATGTGCTGTATGCAGTTGAGGTGATTGATGAGGAAAAGCGCAGAGAAAACCGTCTCCTGTATCTTTCAGAGATGGATCTGATGACAGGGATCCGCAACCGCGGCAGTGGAGAGCGCAAGATTAAAGAAACGATCGCACAGAATATTCCGGGCATGTTTGTGATCCTTGACTGTGATAAGTTTAAATCAATCAATGACACATACGGACATGCAGTCGGGGATGAGGTGATCATTGCCGTGGCGAAAACACTGCAGGGGATCTGCGGCGAAAAGGACACACTTCTGCGGCTTGGTGGAGACGAGTTTGCCATGTACATTCCGGGGATGTTGGATGATGTACATGGACAGCAGCTTGCGGATGAAGTGATCGGGCGGATGCAGGAAATCCGTATTCCGGAGCTTGGAGGCAGAGTGATCCATGTGAGTATGGGCGCTGCCTTCCACAGGAAGGATGATCTGGATTTTGAGCGGCTATATCGTCAGGCGGACAGTGCTATGTATCAAAGCAAAAAGATCGCCGGAAGCAGTATTGTTTTTTACGAATAGAAGGGAATAGAAGCATGGCAGACATCAATTCGGGTGCTGCCGTGACAAAGAGCAGAGCGGTTACATACCGCCGCAGATAATGAAAATTTTGCGGTGATGTATTCGCCTGCTTTTTTCGTATTTTAAGGGTATTTTTTGTGAAAGATTGAATTTTTACTATATTTTTGCTCTATTTTTCATGGTGATTATCAACAACAAATTCCTTGAATGTTGCCGGATATTTGTGTACAATATATACGTATGCTATAGCAAACGATCTCGGAAGGAGAGATCATGAATCTTCACAATGAGAATATCAAGAAAGAGGAGGAAAAGACTTGAGAAAGAAAAATCTTAAAGGACTTTTAGCTGCTTGTCTGAGTTTTTCCATGGTTGTTACCAGCTTCAGTGTTGGTGGAATCGGAACAAAAACCGCAGAAGCAGCAGAGGATGACAAAACCGTATTTACAGAGGTGCTGACACCGGATCAGATCACACTTCGTGAGAAGCTTCCGGAGAAAGCATCTAACATTACAGAAGGAGAGAGCAGAGAGGTAACGATCCAGGGTACCGGCACAAAGATGACGGTTAAGGATAACGGAACTGTTCGTAAGGAATTATCTTCAAAGTGGCTCGCCGAGAACGAGATGGGTGCCGGGGTAAACCTTGGTAATACCATGGAGGCAGTTATCCCGGTTGACCAGAAGAAGGATGCTACACCAACAGATGGCGAGACCATGTGGAAACAGCCTGTAACCACACAGGAGTATTTTGACGCATTACATTCATATGGTATCAATACCGTTCGTATTCCGGTAGCATGGTCTAATGCAGATATCGATGATGGTACATATACTCTGAGAGAGGAGTTCCTTGGACGTATCGAGGAGATCGTAAACTACGCTTTGAACGAGGGTATGTATGTTATCGTCAATGATCACTGGGATAACCAGTGGTGGGGGCAGTTTGGTGCCTGCAAGAAAGATGCAGATGGCAACAAGGTAGCTGACGAGGAGACACGTGCAGCAGCATGGACTCGTTATGAGAGCTACTGGACACAGATCTCTGAGCGTTTCAAAGATTACTCTGACCACCTGATCTTCGAGGGTGCTAACGAGGAGCTCGGAACCCGTCTGAACGATGCAATCTGTCTGAATGGTCCTGCAAAGGGATATGCAAAGCCGGACAATTCAGGTAAGGATATCGTAACCTTAGGTGGTAACTTAAAGACAGACGAGTTATATGAGATGACCAATAAGATCAACCAGAAGTTTGTTGACATTGTCCGCAGCACAGGCGGCAACAACACATACAGGCATCTTCTGATCCCTGGTTATGATACTGATATCTCCAAGACAGTAGATGACAGATATAAGATGCCGACCGATATCGCTGAGAACGGCAAGGATAAGCTGTTTATCTCTGTTCATTACTATACTCCTTGGGATTTCTGCGGTGACGGTGGTACAGGTACATATACTGTTGGTGACCAGAAGGCAACATATGATTACTTCAACCAGATGAAGGAGAAGTTCTCTGATAACGGTTATGGCATCATTATCGGTGAGTGTGCCGTATGTAACCCGGCTGGTGTTGATGCCAGTGTAACACAGTGGTATAACGATACCTTTACAGCAGCACAGCAGATCAGTGCAGTTCCTTGCCTCTGGGAGACAAGCCAGTACTTCGACCGTGTTGAGTGCAAGCAGATCTACAAGGATATCGCTGATTTCTATAACACGATCAACCAGGCTGACGGTGATGCTACCATGACAAAGATCTCAGGTGGTGTACCATCGAATGGCGATGACAGTGATGTTCACTTTGGTGATTATGTAGATAAGACACTCTGGAAGACAAAAGGACTTCATGCATATATTACCTATCAGACACCAACATGGGATTATCGTAATGCATACAAGCCTTTGAGAAGCCTTGGCAAGGATGAGGGATCTTATCAGTATATTCAGGCCGGTGGAAATGAGGTAACAAAGGAAAATACAAAGGTAACGGATGTTCAGATCACAAAGGACGGCGAGTATACAATCTCTCTTGACGGTGTTGATCTGAGTGCAGCAAACAATTACAGGATGCTTGGTATTGCTACAGATATCGATTACAAGACCTACAAAGAGTCAGGAATCAAGATTACCAATACTACCATGAAAGTAGATGGCAAGGAAGTAACAGATGCTCCATTTGATCTGACTGTAAAGGAAGATAACAAGTATTACACATTCATGGCTGTTAACGCATATGCAGAGGAGGGGGAGTTCTTCCCGCTGAATAAACTGAATGATGCAGAGGAGCTTCCGGTAGCATCTAAGAGTATTGAATTTACATTTACAGTTACTGGACTGGATAAAGTGCTTCAGGATATTGCAGATGGTTCTTACATCGATCCTGAGACAGGTAAGGCTCTGAATGATGATACTCCTGAGATTTCTTATGGTAAGTACATCGATAAGTCTCTCTGGGAGAAGAAGGGTGCACATGCATACCTGATGTATCAGACAGCTTCCTGGGATTATCGTGATGCATTTAAGCCACAGAAGAAGCTGGCTAAGGATGCACATGCATTTGAGTATATTAAGGCAGCCGGTAATGAGGCTTCTGATACGACAAAGGTACAGGATGTATACTTTGACAAGGATGGTGACTACACCGTATCCATCGACGGAATTGATCTTTCCGGAGCTAACGTGTTCAATATGCTTGGTATTGCAACAGATATCGCATGGAAGACATATCCGGGTATCAAGGTAGTGGCAAAGTCCATCAAGCTGGATGGTAAGGAAGTGCTTACCGATGCTGAACTTCCATCGAAGACTGAGGAAGGCAAGAATGATTACTATACATTCATGGCAATTGATAAGTGGGCTGATGAGGGAAGTCATCCATTAGATGATGCAAGTGCTAATGAGGAACTTGAACTTCCATCACAGAGCATTGAGATCACATTTACAGTATCTGGTCTTGATCAGCTTCTGAAGGATGTTGCAAATGGTACTTATATCGATCCACAGACAGGAAAGCAGATCGATCCGAATGCGAAACCAGCTGAGTCTCCGGCAGCTCCAACACAGGTACCTTCAGCTTCACCTTCAAACGTGCCATCAGCAGTACCATCTGCTTCTGCACCTGCAGCAAAGACAACAACACCGGCAGCTGTTACAAGTGCTCCATCTATCGTTGGACCTAAGGTGAATGCTACATTTACTTCCGGTAACTACAAGTACAAGGTAACAAAGGCAGCTACAACAGCAGCTAAGGGTACCGTTAAGGTAGTTGGACTTACCAAGAAGGGTGCTAAGGCTAAGAAGCTTAATGTACCTGCAACAATCAAGAAGCAGACAGCAGGTTACAAGGTAACAGCAATCGGCGCTAAGGCATTCAAGGGATCTAAGGCAACGGCGATCACCCTGAATAAGAACATTAAGACCATCCCATCGGCAGCATTTGCAAACTGTAAGAAGTTAAAGACTCTGACGGTGAAAGCAAAGCTGAAGAAGGTCGCTAAGAAGTCCTTCAAGGGATGTAAGAAGAAGATTAAGGTTAAGGGCGCTTCCGCAAAGGTTCGCAAAGCAAATGTGAAGCTTCTGAAGAAGAGCGGATATAAGAAATTCAAATAATTAGTATATCGGTTAACCATATGAGGGGTGCCGCACAATCGTGCGGCACCCCTTTTTGGCTTTTCAGGGAATAATATTACCATAATAATGCATGTCTTTTCCTGTCATTAATTTAAAAGTTTCCGGATGTCTGATTTGTGGAAATGTCAATAAGAAATTATCATAATTCGATAAAGTAATAATTAAAGAAAATAACTTAAAAAAGTAGGGTAGAAAACAGATAAATCCCCATGGTATATTTAGGAAAAGAGAGGGGGATGACTATGGGGAGAATCAAAAAGTCAGCATTACTTTTATGCATGGGGATTTTGGCGGTACTCGGAAGCATTGCTGCCGGGGCAAAGCAGGCAGAAGCGTACACGCTTGAGACAGATTTTAATGGTATTTATGGGAAGGAGATGCCGTCCTACATTTTGAAGAATGTGGAGCCGTTATTTCGGAAGCATGTGGATAAGGCGGTAAAGAAATATAATAAATATGCACAGCTCCGCGAGGACGATTATGTTAGTTACACCAAGAAGGTTTCCAAGGAAGATAATAAGCTTGGTGAACTGATGAAGAAGGTGAAGGATGATGATGTGCTTCGGATCTGCCGGCCGTTTTACATTTATAATACCTGGTATTCACAGAAAGGCGTATCTGAGTATTATTTCCTTGTTACCCGCAACGGAAAGGATTTCTGCAAATTCCGTCTGCAGCTGGACGATTATAGCGGAAAGATATACTTCAGCTATGATGAATCCGACCATTTTCTGCAGATTAACAGCAAGACGCCTGCGGACATGATCTTCTATCGGAACAGGGAGTATGTGTATGGCGAGACGGCGGAGGGGAAGGAGACGCTCCGCGACAGTCGCAATACCGGGGAGTGGCTGGCGACGGATGATGACATGGCGGCACAGGATCGGGATCAAAGCTTTAAAAAGCTTTCCTATGATCAGAAAAAGAAGGTCATTATGGAGAATCTTGCAGTCATGAAAAAGGGTAAGATAAAGAAAAAGGCGATCAAGTATATCAAAAAGGATCTGGGGAAGGAGTATGTGGAATCAGAGTCGGATAAGAAGATCGTTGATTCGCCATTGACTGCATTTACCGAGAAGAAGGACTACAAGAAGTACATCGTGGGCGGAGTCGTTGTTGTGGCGGTGCTGCTGGCAGCGTTTATCCTGCGGAAACTGTATCTGAAATTTATGGAAGAAGAATAAAAAAATGCTTGCATTTTGGGTGAAAGTATTATATAATATCGCATGTTGATTGCTGATATGGCTCAGTCGGTAGAGCGTCGCCTTGGTAAGGCGGAGGTCACGGGTTCGATTCCCGTTATCAGCTTAGCATGTGAAGCACTGTGCATTTGCACAGTGCTTTTTTTGTTCTATGGGAAGCGGCCCGTTTCCTATAAAGTGAAAATTATCCCCGGATGTTTCGCAGAGATCAGACACGGCACTGGGCAGGATTGCCCGCGTCTTGTGGCATCGTGCCGGAAACCTGATATAAATTATCAAAGGAAAAAAGAATGGTTTTTTGGTGAAAATATACGAAAACGGCGTGAAAATATTGACTTTTGTCGTACGAATGATACAATAAAAGGTGAATTGTTGTGGCTGAATCACGTCCCAAAAGAATAGATTGTAATAGGCATATGTGAGGGAAATGAGAAATGATCTCAACAGACACGGCAAAATAAAACAAAGAAAGGGGAACCGGAATGAGTAACGCAACATTTCGTGGGGGTGTTCATCCCTACGAGGGAAAAGAGCTGTCTAAGGATTTACCGATCAAGCAGGTAAATCTGCCGGGAGAGTATGTATTTTCCATGGCTCAGCATATTGGTGCGCCTGCGACTCCGATCGTGGAAAAGGGCGACAAGGTGCTGGTAGGACAAAAGATTGGCGAAGCCAGTGGCTTTATTTCTGCAAATATCTGCAGTTCGGTTTCTGGAACCGTCAAAGCAGTAGAACCGAGAATGCTTCTTAATGGTTCCAAAGCAACTTGTGTAGTAATTGAGAATGATGAGGAGTACACAGGCATCGAGGGGCTTGGAGAGGATCGTGATTACACGAAGCTGTCCAAGGATGAGATCCGCGATATCGTCAAGGAGGCGGGTATCGTTGGTATGGGAGGAGCAGGCTTCCCGACACATGTAAAGCTTGCCCCGAAGGAGCCGGATAAGATTGATTACATCCTTGTAAACGGTGCAGAGTGTGAGCCGTATCTGACCTCTGATTATCGTCAGATGATGGAATATACCGATCAGATCGTTGAAGGTCTGAAGGTAATGCTTACGCTTTTCGACAATGCGAAGGGTGTGATCTGTATTGAGGATAACAAGCCGGATGCGATTGCAAAGATGCGGGAGGCTGTTCAGAATGAGGAGCGCATTGAGGTGCTTCCACTTAAGACAAAGTACCCTCAGGGTGGTGAGCGTACCCTGATCTATGCGGCAACCGGACGTAAGATCTATTCTGCAAAGCTGCCGGCAGATGCAGGCTGTATCGTGGATAATGTATCTACGGTTATTGCGATCTACCGTGCTGTCTGCAAGCAGACACCGCTGATCCAGGGCGTTCTGACGTTGACCGGAGATGCATTTAATACACCGGTCAATGTAGAAGTTCGTCTCGGCTGCAGTCATGCCGATCTGGTACCGGAAGGAGACGGCTTTAAGACAGAGCCGGTCAAGATCATTTCCGGTGGTCCGATGATGGGCTTTGCATTCTTTGATCTGAATGTACCGGTGACGAAGACCTCCTCCTCGATCCTTGCACTGACAAAGGATGAGGTGGCAGAGTATGAGCCGACACCGTGTATCCGCTGTGGACGCTGTGTGGAGGCATGTCCGGGTAATCTGATGCCGCAGAAGATGGCACAGGCGGCAATGCACAATGATTATGATACATTTGTGAAATTAAACGGTATGGAGTGTTACGAGTGTGGAAGCTGTACCTTTGTATGTCCGGCAAGACGTCCTCTGACCCAGACCTTTAAGCAGGCACGCCAGTATGTGGCAGCCCAGAGAAGAAAGAAATAGGAGGTGTAGAATCGTGAGTAATTTATTGAATATTTCATCATCACCACACGTTCGAAGCAAGACCTCTACAAAATCGATCATGTACGATGTGCTTCTTGCTCTGGCACCGGCGGCTCTGTTCGGAATTTACAATTTCGGTATCCGCGCACTGGTATTGATTGTGGTATGTATGGCGTCATGTGTACTGTCTGAGTACATATGGCAGAAGGCAATGGGACTTCCGCTGACCGTCAGCGATGGAAGTGCCGCTCTGACAGGACTTTTTCTTGGACTGAACTTAAGCTCCAAGTTTCCAATCTGGATGGCGATCATCGGCAGTGTTTTCGCAATCATTATTGTGAAGCAGCTTTTCGGTGGTCTTGGACAGAACTTCATGAACCCCGCACTCGGTGCAAGATGTTTCCTGATGATCTCCTTTGCGGGTCAGATGACATCCTTTGCATATGACAAGGCAGTAGGATTGAAATATCTGTCCGACAAGCAGCTTGATGCGATCAGTGGGGCAACGCCGCTGGCAATGATCAAGGATGGATCCATGAACCTTGACTGGGCACAGGTGCTTAAGATGTTCCTTGGAACAACCGGCGGAACGATCGGTGAGACCTCAGCACTTTGTCTGTTGATCGGTGCAGCTTATCTGCTGATCCGTAAGGTGATCAGCTGGCGTATTCCGGTATGCTATCTGGCAACCTTCGCTGTATTTTATCTGATCTTCGGCGGACACGGTTTCAATATGATGTACCTTGCTGCTGAGCTTTGCGGCGGCGGACTTTTACTCGGTGCCTTCTTCATGGCCACTGATTACGTAACAAGCCCGATCACCCCGAAGGGACAGATCGTGTTTGGTATCCTGTTAGGTATTCTGACCGGTATCTTCCGTGTCTACGGTGCATCTGCAGAGGGCGTATCCTATGCGATCATCATCAGCAACCTTATGGTACCGTTGATCGAAAAGGTGACAATTCCTGTTCCATTTGGAAAGGAGGGCATCAAGGATGGCAAATAAAGACGAGAAAAAATCAGGCAATACACTGGTGCATGATACCATTGCGCTTACCGTGATCACACTGATCGCAGGTATCCTGCTGGGCGGTGTGTATACCATTACAAAGAAGCCGATCGAGCAGCAGAATGAAAAGATAAAGGCAGAGGCATATGCCGCTGTTTATGAGAATGCAGAATTTGTCGATGACAAGACGGTTGATGACGCACTTGTCAAGTACAATGAGAAGTTTGCTGCCGGTGAGATCAAGGCAGATGCCATGGGTGAGACCCTCAGCGATGTAGAGATCTCTGAGGTCATGAAGGCACAGGTGGACGGCGCAGATGCCGGCTATGTAGTGACCTGCTCAGCCAAAGGCTATGGCGGAAGTGTGGTGCTGGCACTTGGTGTTGATAAGGATGGCAATATTTTAGGTATCCGTGTAACCGACTGCTCCAACGAGACACCCGGTCTTGGACAGAACAGTGCGACCTCATGGAATGAGCAGTATGTCGGCATGGCAAAGGGTGACTCCGGACTTTCCGTTGTGAAGGATGGTTCCGGTGATGCAAAGAGCGGCACGGTTAATGCGATCAGCGGAGCGACCATTACAAGCCGTGCGGTAACAAGAGCCGTCAATGGTGCGTTGGATTTCATTGCATCATTATCAGAATAGGAGGAATGGATTATGAATTCTTGTACAGAACGTTTGAAAAACGGCATTATCACAGAGAATCCTACCTTCGTGATGATGCTTGGCATGTGTCCGACGCTGGCTGTTACTTCATCAGCCATCAACGGTCTGGGCATGGGTCTGACGACAACGGCAGTTTTGATCCTGTCGAATGTATTCATCTCTCTGCTTCGTAAGGTGATTCCGGATAAGGTGAGAATCCCTGCATTTATCGTAATCGTTGCAACGTTCGTAACGTTGATCCAGTTACTTTTGCAGGCGTATCTTCCATCACTGAACAAAGCATTGGGTGTATATATCCCACTTATCGTAGTAAACTGCATTATCCTCGGAAGAGCCGAGGCATATGCATCAAAGAATCCGGTACTTTCATCTGCATTTGATGGACTCGGTATGGGTCTTGGATTTACGTTTGGTCTGACCTGTATCGGTATCTGCCGTGAGATCCTGGGTGCTGGTGCAATCTTTGGACATCAGTTCATTCCGGATGATTATCATATTACATTTTTTGTACTGGCACCGGGAGCATTCCTTGTTCTGTCTTTCCTGACAGCAATCCAGAATAAGCTCAAGATGCCTTCTGCGACAAATGTAGAGAAGGCAGATGACGAGATTGCCTGCGGTGGAAATTGTGCATCCTGCGTCGGTAACTGCAGTGTTGCCAACAAGGGACTTGTAGAGGCAGAGAGAGCTGCTCAGAAGGCAGCCGCAGCCAAGGCAAAAGCAGAAGCCGCAGCGAAGGCGAAGGCAGCAAAGGAAGCAAAGGCTAAAGCCGAGGCTGAGACCAAGGCGAAGGAAGCCGCTTCTGACAGGAAGGAGGATTGATGGCAGTGGGCGAATTATTTGTGATCATTATATCATCAATGCTGGTCAGCAACGTCGTATTGAGCCAGTTCCTTGGTATCTGTCCATTCCTTGGTGTATCGAAAAAGGTTGAGACAGCCGTTGGTATGGGAGCTGCCGTTACATTCGTTATTACGATTGCTTCAGCAATAACATATCCGATTTATTATTTTATTCTGGAACCAACCGGTCTTGCTTATCTGGAGACCATTGCATTTATCCTGATCATTGCTGCACTTGTGCAGTTTATCGAGATGGTTCTTAAGAAATTCATGCCGGCACTGCATGCATCCCTTGGTGTGTATCTTCCACTGATCACGACCAACTGTGCAGTTCTTGGTGTGGCACTGAACAATGTAACTGATTATGCCGGAGAGAGCTTTGGTATGGGATTCCTTTACAGTGTCGTAAGAGGTCTGTTTACCGCACTTGGTTTTCTTGTGGCTATTACGATCATGGCAAGTATCCGCGAGCGCAACGAGTACAACGATGTGCCGAAGTCATTTCAGGGTACACCGATCGTACTTGTAACAGCAAGTCTGATGGCAATCGCATTCTGCGGCTTTGCCGGTCTGGTATAGAAGGGAGGAGACAAAATGGTAGCTGGTATTTTACATGCGGCAATTTTAGTTGGCGTTATCGGTATTCTGATTGGTCTTCTTCTGGGATTTGCAGCGATCAAGCTTGCCGTGCCTGTCGATGAGAAAGAAATCGAGGTTCGTGAGTTCCTTCCGGGCAACAACTGTGGTGGCTGTGGTTATGCAGGCTGTGATGCACTTGCTAAAGCAATCGCGGCCGGAGAAGCACCGGTTAATGCATGCCCGGTCGGAGGCGCAGCAGCCGCCGAGAAGATCGGAGCGGTCATGGGCGTGGATGCCGGAGAGGCAGTCAGGATGGTTGCCTTTGTGAAATGTAACGGAACCTGTGACAAGGCGGGGCTTAAGGCAAATTATTACGGTATCTCAGACTGTAAGAGAGCAGCAGCGATACCGGGACGCGGTGACAAGGCATGCTCTTTTGGATGCATGGGTTTTGGCTCCTGTGTGGCAGCCTGTCAGTTTGATGCGATCCATGTGGTTGACGGCGTGGCAGTTGTTGACAAGGAGAAGTGTGTGGCATGCGGTAAGTGTGCGGAGGAATGTCCAAATCACCTGATTGAGATGGTTCCATACGATGCCTCTTATGGAGTGGCATGTTCTAATCAGGACAAGGGACCAAAGGTTATGGCAGTCTGCGACACCGGATGTATCGGCTGTGGTCTTTGCGTAAGACAGTGCGAGTCCGGAGCTGTGACGGTTGAGAATAATGTGGCTCATATCGATCAGAGCAAATGTACGGGCTGTGGCAAGTGTGCGGAGAAGTGTCCGAAGAAGATCATTCTGGCACACTAACAAATGAAAGAGATTCCGCTTGACGGTGGATCATAAACGCATAGAAAGCTGTGATATTTCCATTTTGGTGAATATCACAGCTTTTTTGTAGTATGGGAGAATCTTTTTATTTCCGATCGGAGTAAAAGGATTGTAAAACATGCCGAGATTATGTATAATATATGATGGAAATGAAGTTTTAGAAACGGAGGAAAGAAATTATGGCACAAAAAGGAGATTTATTATCTTTTCGTCCGGACATCAAGGTCCTGGATGCAACAATTCGAGATGGTGGACTGGTTAATGATTTTTATTTTAACGATGAGTTTATTAAAGCTCTGTATAAGACCAACGTAAAGGCTGGCGTAGATTATATGGAGTTCGGATATAGAGCAGACAAAGAAATGTTTGATGTGGACAAATTTGGCAAGTGGAAATTCTGCAACGATGAGGATATCCGTGCGATCGTAGGAGATAATGATACTGATCTGAAGATATCCATCATGGCAGACGTCGGAAGATGTAATTACAAGGAGGACATCCATCCGAGAGATGAGAGTCCGGTTGATCTGGTGCGTGTCGCTACATATGTGAACACGATGCCGGCAGCACTCGATATGATCGAGGATGCACACAATAAGGGTTATGAGACAACCTGTAACATCATGGCAATCTCCAATGCGAAAGAGTCCGATATCCTGTCTGCACTCGAGATGCTCGGCAACAGTCCGGTAGATGGAATCTACATCGTAGACAGCTACGGTTCTTTATTCCCGGAGCAGATCCGCAGCATCAGTGAGCAGTACCTTGAGATCGGTGATAAGTACGGTAAGTACATCGGCATGCACGCACATAACAATCAGCAGCTTGCATTTGCCAATACGATCGAGGCGTTGACCAATGGCGTATCCTTCCTGGATGCAACGATGAAGGGGATGGGACGTGGCGCAGGGAACTGTGCGATGGAGCTTTTACTTGGATTCCTCAAGAATCCAAAGTACCAGTTATTCCCGGTACTGCAGTTTGTTGAGAAGTATATGGTTCCTCTCGAGGAACAGGGAGCTGTCTGGGGGTACGACATTCCGTACCTCATCACAGGTCATCTGAATCAGCATCCGCGTACAGCGATTGCAGCAACAAAGGAACAGAGAAAAGATTACTCAAGCTTTTTCATGGAAGTTGTTGATAAGGATTGATGATGCTTTTGCCCGCAAAACCGGAGAGTGCTCCGGGGAGCGGGCTTATTTTGAACAAGAGGTGGTGAAACGAAGTGCAGATGATGGATAAGTCGAGGCTTTGTCCGGGGATGATCCTGGGACAGGATGTCTATAATTTTGCCAATCAGATCGTCATAAAAAAGGGAACGGTGTTGGATGAGAGAACCATCACAAAGCTGCACCGTTTCGAGATACCACAGTTTATGATCGAGGAAGAGGTCTTAAGTATTCAGGAGGCCAATTCGTATCATCGTTCCTCCTATTCGGAACGGATACAGAACAGTCCGGAGTTTAAGAAGTTTCAGGAGGATTATGACACAGAGGTGTTAGGTTTCCAGAATATGATCAGCTGTGTCGTCGAGAAGAATCAGAAGATTGACTGCGAAGCATTGTACCGTCAGGTAGTGATGCTTTTGAAGGATACCGGTAATTCCATCAATGCATTCGATATGGTTCAGAATTTGAGACACTATGATGATAGTACATATGCGCATTCAATGAATGTGGGGCTTTTGTGCAACGTATTTGCGGACTGGCTTGATTTCGATGAGGAAGAGAAAAAGACTTTGACTGTCGCCGGCATCCTTCACGATATCGGTAAGACAAGGATACCGCTCGAGATCATTCAGAAGCCGTCAAGGCTCAGTGAGGAAGAATATCAGATCATCAAGAAGCACACGGAATATGGCTTTGCGATACTGACAGAGAACAAGCTGGATTATCATATCCGTTATACGGCGCTGCAGCATCATGAACGCAATGACGGCAGTGGATATCCGCTTGGGCTGGTGGATGCACATATTGATGAATATGCCAAGATCGTATCGATCGTGGATGTGTATGATGCGATGACTTCTCCGCGTGTTTATCGTGGACCGACATGTCCGTTTGATGTGATCAATCTGTTTGAACAGGAGGGCTTTCAGAAGTATGACAGCCGATATATCATGATCTTTCTGAGGAGGATTGCAGAATCCTATCTTAATGAAAACGTACGTCTTTCGGATGGAAGGAGCGGAAAACTGATCTATATCAACAACCATGCTCTGTCGCGGCCGGTAGTGATGGCGGATGGAGAGGCAATCGATCTGCGTAAGGAGAGATATCTGCGGATCGAGGAGATCATGTAGACGGATACGGCGGCGATATGAAGGGTGCAGTGAGGCAGGTTTGCAAAGCTTATGCACCGGACAATAAAGGGACTTAAATCAATAACACTGTGGTGCCGCCTGTTTTTACAGGCGGTGCTCCAGTATTTTTTCTTTATTATGGGAACAGATAATCAGGAATGCTACAGGGGGATTTGAAACACTATGAATATTGTTTATCCAAAAGCAGAGGAAGAAAAGAAGCAGTATCAGGAAAGATATGAACTTGCGGCGGGGCGTGTCCGCGGAGTTTACGAAGAGTTAAAGAACGGCGGAGCAGTTGTGCCGGAATATACCGGAGATTATTTTGAAAAGGTTTCCGGTTATCTTGTGATGCTGATGGAGACATATGAAAGTGTCACAGATGGCACGCTTTACACAAAGTCACTCGAGGAGCTGCAGGAGCAGAACCATGCACTTTACGAGGATATCCTTCCGGAGAACTATGGGGAGAGCTACGCCAACCCGGCATATGCAGTGAAGGTGCTCGGGGAAGAGTATGGACGGTATCTGTGCCTGTTATATGCAGAGCTGCGTGAGACGCTGGTGTGGGTGTTTGAGCAGAGACTGTTTTTCCTGGTGACCGGTCTGGAGTTATTCATTGAGATCTACGATCTGATGGAGGATGAGAAATGTGAACCGCATGAGCTTCGGAATGCCCTGTATTATTATGTGTATGATTATGCGGATGTGACGATTGCGGACCGGACACAGGCGATGTTAGATCCGGATCACTGCTTTGCGCAGTCGCTGATCATGACGGCAGATCTGACAGATCAGAAGTACCTGTATTATTTTGGAGAATATATCGGAGAGAATGAGCTTGGAACAGCCAGACATCTGCAGGAGTTGGAAGTAAAGCAGATTGAGGATATGGCGTGCACTTATACGGAGGGATACCGGAAGGGATTTGAGTTGTACCGGATTGATCTGTCCTCTAAGCGGACGGTCAACATCCGATATCAGCTCGGCTTTGAGCGGATGATACGTGCGGCAATGTGCCGGTTTGAAAAGCTGGGCCTTAAGACGACGATGTACCGTGCGGTTGGCAATCTGATTTATCACAATGGCAGAGGCATCCGGGTGGGCTACAGCTCAGGAGGAGCTAATCCACAATACGATTACGATCACCGTTTTGATGAGGCGCTGATCTTTGGAAAGGCACTGGCAGACCGGAAACTGGCACAGCAAAGATGTGCCTATGAGGAATATCAGACACTGGCGGCTGCCTATGCAGGTCCGGCAGTTGTTGAAGTTTTCGGAGAGGAGCCGTTTGTCCCTGTTGCAAAGAAGGAGGCTGCCGTATATACCGAGAAGCAGCGTAAGCAGAAGCTGGAATACCAGTCTGCCGCTTCACTGCTTTCCAATGAATTTATACCGGGGGATCAGGTGAGCTTTACGATCATCGCATACCCTGTCCCGGAAATTGGACAGAACTACAAAGAAATCTTCGACGAAACCGTACGGGTCAATACGTTGGACAGCACCAAATACGGCGTGATCCAGCAGAAGCTGATCGATGCGCTGGATCAGGGAGACTATGTTACCGTGACCGGACGAAACGGCAATCGCACAGATCTGACGGTAGCGCTTCATCCGCTGAAGGATCCGGAGCGTCAGACCGATTTTGAAAACTGTCTTGCCGATGTGAACATTCCGCTTGGAGAAGTATTTACTTCACCGAAGCTGGAGGGAACGCATGGAACACTTCATGTGACCGAGGTATATCTGAACGAACTCAAATATGAGAACCTGTCTCTGGAGATTGAGGAAGGTACGGTCAAAGAATATATGTGTACCAATTTTGGGACAGAAAAGGAGAATAAAGCCTATATTGAGGAGAATCTTTTGTTCCAGCATTTGACCCTTCCGATGGGGGAGTTTGCAATCGGTACAAATACGACTGCTTATGCGATGGGGCAGAAGTACGGCATTTCCAACCTCCTGCCGATCCTGATCGCGGAGAAGACAGGACCACATTTTGCGTTTGGTGACACTTGTTTTTCTCATGAGGAAGAGCTTGTCACATATAATCCGGACGGCAAGCAGATGATTGCAAAAGAAAACCGCTTTTCCGCACTTCGCCATACCGAGCCGGAGAAGGCGTATTTTAACTGTCATACAGATGTGACGATCCCATATCATGAGCTGGGGGATATTATTGTCCATTGTCATGACGGAAGACAGATTGCGCTGATCCATGAGGGGCGTTTCGTGCTGGAGGGAACCGAAGAATTAAATGAGGTATTATAATTATAATACAAAATGTCATTTTAGTATCTGGTGCATGCTGCAAATTCATGATACACTGTATAAGGAAGGATAAGCACGAAGGAACAAAAGAATGGAGATAGTATGAAATCAATTCAAAGCAAATTTACAGTCCTGATGATATCGGGACTTCTGACGATGTCATTACTGTTAGGCGGCATCTGCCTCGTCTATGCAGTTTATGAGTCGACAGAAAATCTTAAGACGACACTGAATACAGTGTGCGAGGAGCAGACGATCCGCATGGATAATCAGCTCGATACCGTAAAGCAGGCGGCAACGATCATTTACAACTATGCCCGGAGCCGTCTGACCTCACTGAAGGATCTGCAGGATGAAGATTTTCGGAAGGAATATACCGACCGGGTGTGTTCATTGGCAGTCAACGTGACAGATCATACAGAGGGAACGCTCGGGGTGTATTTTCGTTATAATCCGGAGCTGACGGGACCGAAGGACGGATTCTTCTGGGCGAAGAACGATATCAAAAGTGGCCTTAAGAAATCAATGACGACAGATCTCACCGAGTATGGAGAAAAAGACGTGGAAAAGACCTGCTGGTATTATCAGCCTGTCAATGCCGGGAAACCGATATGGACAAGTTCCTATTATAATGAGACGATCGGGGTGGAGATGATCTCTTATGGAATTCCGTTCTACCTTGGCAAGACATTAGTAGGCGTGATGGGAATCGATATGGACTTTTCTTATCTTGTGGATCTGGCGCAGGAGGGTGCCATTTACGAAAATGGACGTGGTAATCTTGTGGATATGAACAAGCGGGTGGTTTATTATCGCAATGCCGGTGACAACGAATTTGAGATCCGCACACTGGATATTTCAGATCATTTCTATAATACCCTGAAAAAGGCAGACACCAATCAGGGAAAACTTCTGCCGTTTTCCTATAAAGGGAAGCATTCCCATATGTCATATCAGACGTTAAATAACGGAATGAAATATGTACTTCTTGCACCTGTCACAGAGACAAACCGGCCGAAAAATCATCTGCTGATGGTCATTCTTCTGGTGACCTGCAGTATTCTGATCGGTTATTTGTGTTTCACGATATATATGACGAAAAAGATCGTTCAGCCGTTAAAACAGCTTAATGCCGCGGCAAAAGAGATTGCGGACGGTAATATGGATGTGAGCATCGAGTGTAACACGAATGATGAAGTGAAGACGCTGACGGAGAGCATCCAGCAGATGGCGCAGAATCTCAAGGCTTATGTAAAGGAGATCAACGGACTTGTCTATCGTGACGGACTTACCGGAGTTAAGAATAAGATGTACTATTATGAATACATAAAATCCCTGTCCGAGGAGGCGCAGAAGCAGCCGTACACAATCGTAGTATTTAAGGTGATGGGACTGGCGGGAGTCAACAAGACAAGAGGCAGAAAATGTGGAGATGAACTGATCGTAACAGCGTGCGGCATTATCTGCAGGGTGTTCTCTCACAGCCCGATCTTCCGCATCGGTGGAGACGAGTTTGTCGCATTTCTGAAAGGGAACGATTACATGAAGTGCGGGGAGCTTTTGCGGGAGTTTGAGGATTTAAGCAGCGATGCGACGCTTGTGGGTGCGCCGGACATCGCAGTTCGGATCGTGTATGGCACGGCACAGTCGGCTGATGGAACAGAGCCGTACGAGGAGGTATTCTGTCGTGCTGACGAGGAGAAGGATCAGAAAAAGAAAGGAATGTAAAGGATGCAGAAACAGGACAAGATAGCTGTATTGATCGACGGAGAAAATATTTCCCGCAAATATATTAAACTGATCTTGGATGAAGTCATAGAATTTGGTACACCGACGTATAAAAGAGTGTATGCGGATTTTTCCGAAGGAAGTGCATCGGCATGGAAGGATGAGCTTCGTAAATATGCACTCACGCCGATTTTCCAGATCAATTACACAAAGAACAAGAACGCATCGGATTCAGCGATGATCATAGATGCGATGGATATTTTGTATACAGGCAACGTGACCGGTTTCTGTCTGGTTACTTCAGACAGTGATTTTACAAAGCTTGCGAACCGGCTGCGTGAGGCGGGCATGCTTGTCATCGGTATGGGAGAGAAGAAAACACCGATCTCTCTTGTGTCAGCCTGCGAGACCTTCAAATATCTCGACCTTCTGTATAAGGCGGAGGATGAGAATAAAAAGCAGCAGAAAAAGAAACCGGCAGGCGGCAGTCAGTCCGGCAAAAAACAGAAAAAAGAATCAAAAAAGGAGAATGTACCGGTATATTCTTCCTACGATGATGTTTTCTATGATTTTTACGATGACCATGCAGAGGAAAGCTTTTTGACCAAGGAGGAGCTTGGCGATGAGATCGCCAATATTATTGATCTGAAATCTGACGAGGATGGATGGATCAATCAGTCAGAGATCGGTATTCAGCTCTCCAAAAGAATCCCGGGCTTTGATCCGCGAAACTACGGCTATTCCAAGCTTGGCAAGCTGATCCGAAGCTTTGACTTTCTGGAGATAGATGCTGTGCCAAGCCCCAAAAATTCCAAGCTTAGCATAGTTTATGTCCGAATCAGATAAATGGAAATGTTATGCAAATAATTTAACCATAAAGGAAAACCGAAAGGAGGTATTGTATGTATGAATGTCCTAATTGCGGAGGAAATCTGCGATACGATATTCCATCAAAAATGATGGCATGCGCAAGCTGTGACTCCAAGTTCGATCCTTACGAAGTATCCGAACGCAACGGAGCGCAGGAAACAGAGGATGAGTACGAGGTAACCGTATTCAAATGTCCGCAGTGCGGCGGCGAGATTTACAGCACCGACAACACGGCGGCAGGCTTTTGTACCTTCTGCGGATCGGCAGCGATACTGGAGAGCCGTCTTCGTAAGGAGCACCGGCCGAAGTATATCATACCGTTTCGTCAGACGAAGGAGCAGTGTAAGAAGTCTTACATGAAGCTGATGGGAAAGGCAGTCTTTGCCCCAAAGGAGCTTAAGAGTGAGAAGCATATCAATGAGTTTCGCGGAATTTACATGCCGTATTGGATCTACAACGTTCATGAGGGCGGCGGGGATATCAGTCTGACAGGAATCACGGAGAAGCGCAGAGGTGATTATATCATTAAAAGTCACTATAATCTGCACCTTGATCTGGATGCTGATTATCAGGGAATTGCTTATGATGCATCCTCCTCGTTCTCGGATACGATCAGCGAGAATCTGGCACCGTTTGACACGAAGAACATGAAGGAATTTACACCGGCATTTTTAAGTGGCTTTTATGCGGACAGCGCAGATATAGATACCTCGTTATATGTGGATGACGCAGAGCAGTTTGCACTGGATAAGACGCAGGATTTTATCAGCTCTTACCCGAACCTGCGAAAATATGACATCGTAGAAACCGGCAAAACGTTGCAGTGGAAACTGAATTCTACGGTAGGAGATGCTGAGGGAGCAATGTTTCCGGTATGGTTTATGGCGTACAAGAATAAAGACCGTGTCGCCTACGCAACGGTGAACGGTCAGACCGGAAAGGTTGTTGCGGATCTTCCGGTGGATGTCCCGAAATATCTGGGGGCGTCAGTGGTATTGACAATTCCGCTGTTTTTCTTATTAAACGCTTTTCTGACATTAATCCCGAGTATGCTGCTTGGCATAGTCTGTCTGGTGGCAGGAATCGTATCCTGTATGTATTTCAGACAGGTTGATGATATTGCAGCGCAGGAGGGCAAGGAATATGACAAGGGTGCGATCGCGGCAAGGCTGCGTGAGCAGAGAGAGAATCACAAAAGAGCACCCGGAGGAGAGAAGCTTCCGCCAAAGTCGGATGCACAGCTTGCGGCATCCTTAGAGGAGAGGAAAAAAGAAGAGGCAGATGCGAAGCCGAAGCTTATCGTTAACGGAGAAACGGTATCGGCGGAGAGTGACAGTTTCCGTGCAGCAATGACGTTTTTTGATCCGATCCTTGTTCTTGCTGTGGTAGCAGCAGGGCTTCTTTTTGGATTTGTACTGGAAGAATATTTAACGCGGATCACAGTGGGAGCCGCAGCGGTTCTGGTCTTGATCTACTGGTTCCGTACATGGTTTAGGATGGATGATGTAAGCTCCAGAAAGGGACGCGGCAATGCGTTGACCTATCTGTTGATTCCGATGGTGGCTTCTGTGATCGTTGCATTGCTTCATCCGGTTTCGGATCTGTATTATTATGGATGCATTGCATTGATGCTTCTTGCGATGGTGGCTGCCCTGGTGGATCTGATCCGCTGCTACAATCTGTTTGCAACACGGCCATTGCCGCAGTTTCATTATAAGGGAGGTGATGACCGTGCATGATCGTAATTTTGGAAAATTGACCAGTATGAGATTTGGTGTGATCTGTTTACTGGCAGTATTTTGTCTGCTGTTTGTGCCGGCATCCGCCCATGCGGAGGAGATCGGAGAGTTAAGTGGAACCTGGTATATCAATGATGAGACCGGATATAAGATCGAGCTTCACGATGATGCTTCTCTTCTGGAGGAGAGTGAGCTGCGTGCACTGGCGGAGAATATGAAGGGGCTGACAAAGTACGGTTCTGTGGGATTTTTCACTTCTGATACAGAAGGATTCAGGACTTCCGAGCTTGCACATTCTCTGTATGATGAGTATCTGTGGAAACAGAGCAGCGGCACAGAGAGCGGAACGATGTTTCTGATCGATATGGCAAACCGCAAGATTTATATTTACAGCAACGGCGTGATCTACAAGACGATCACAAATGCATATGCCAACACAATCACCGATAACGTTTATAAGCATGCTACGAGGGGCGATTACTATAAATGTGCCAGAGAGGTGTTTCTCTCTGAGCAGACGCTTTTGGAGGGGCGAAAGATCGCACAGCCGATGAAATATGTCAGCAATTTATTTCTGGCACTGGCACTTGCGATCCTGATCAATTATATTCTTGTGAAGCTGTTTTCAAGGGCGAAGAGTCCGTCGGATCGGGAAATGCTGGCGGCAATCGCAGCGACACAGAGAATGAATCATGTTGATGTGCAGTTTGATCGGGAGACGAAGACATACAGTCCGCAAAGCTCCGGAGGCGGTGGCGGAGGAAGCAGCGGAGGCGGTGGCGGAGGCAGCCACGGAGGCGGTGGAGGTCACAGCTTCTGATGCACCGATGTTATTATTTTGAATTTATCGTCCGGTAACGATATACATATCACAGGCAGTCCGTTTTGGCGGGCTGCTTTGTTGCGTTATGTGACGGAATGTGATACATTTTATAATGATTATGATTACGAGAGAAAGCAGAGGATTCAAAGATGTACAAAGGAATGGATTCTTACTGTGGCTTAAGCTGCGAGGAATGTGAATATAGAGAAGAGTTTCATTGTGGCGGCTGCATGGCAACTGGCGGCAATCCGTTTTATGGTCCCTGTGAGCTGGCAGCATGTGCCCGCCGCAAGAAGGTCAATTTCTGCGGAGAGTGTAAGGATTTCTGCTGTGAAATGCTTCACCGTTATTCTTATGATGACGAGGAGGGAGATGATCCGAAAGGGGCAAGGATCGAGCGCTGCCGTCAGATGAAGGATTATCTGGTACAGCGTGCCAAAGCGGGAACGGATCCGATCGCGCGCTGTGGACAGCATTGTACACATTGTCTGCAGAGTCAGTGGTGCGGAGGCTGCAGGAGTAATTACGCCTGCTGTTCGTTTGGCACACTTTTCCCGGACGGACAGTGTGAGAATGTCGTATGCTCGAAACAGCGCGGCTTGGACGGCTGCTATGAGTGCTTTGACCTGCCTGCCTGCAGCAAGGGCTATTACAATATACAGACCGAATATATCGCGAAGGTATCGGCGATATTTATACAGAGATACGGCAAGGCATGCTTTGAGGAGACGTTGAAGAAGGCGATGGACGACGGCGTTGCTTATCCAAAGGGCTTTAATCAGACCGGCAGTTTGAGAGCGGCGATGGAGCTGATGGAGCATTACCGGATGCAGGACGACCTGTTTTGATGCATGCGTCTGCAAACAAACGACAGATATAGCAGAAAGGCGTGGTGAATGGGATGAATGAGAAGATTTCCCGTGAGATGATGGAATTTATAAAGAGCCATCCGAGCAGCTTTCATGTGGCGGACGGACTGGCACAGATATTATCCGATAATGGCTTTGAGCGGTTATATGAAAATGAAAAATGGAAGCTGCAGAAGGGCAGGGACTATTATGTGATGCGAAATGGATCGTCTCTCATCGCCTTCCGGATCCCGGAGGGGGAAGTGCATAATTTCCAGATGGTAGCGTCCCACAGCGATTCGCCGAGCTTCAAGATCAAGGAGAATCCGGAGATGGTTTCGGCAGGGCATTATGTGGAGCTGAATGCAGAGAAGTACGGAGGTATGCTGTGCGCACCGTGGTTTGACAGACCCCTCTCGATTGCCGGAAGGGTTATGGTACGTGCTGACGGCGGCGTGAAGCAGCGTCTGATCAATTTTGACCGAGACCTTGTGATGATCCCGAATCTGGCGATCCATATGGATCGTAACCTGAATGATGGATATAAATATAACGCCCAGAAGGATATGATACCAATTTGGGGTGACGAAGCCTCCGAGGGCAGCTTTGATGAGATGGTCGCAGCAGAGTGCGGTGCGTCAAAGGAGGATGTGGTATCAACGGATCTGTTTTTGTACAACCGGATGCCGGGAACCGTGTGGGGAGCGCAAAACGAGTATATTTCAAGTCCGCATCTGGATGATGTGCAGTGCGCATATGCCTCTGTGAAGGCGATGCTCAAAGGACATCACCGTGAAAGCATCAGTGTGTGCTGCGTGTTTGATAATGAAGAAGTCGGAAGTGGCACGAAGCAGGGGGCGGCGTCTTCGTTCCTGAAGGATGTATTGGAACGGATCGCCTTTGGTCTGGGTATGAATGCAGAGGAGCTGAAAATACTTCTGTCGGAAAGCTTTTTAATTTCTGCAGATAATGCGCATGCCGTTCATCCAAATCATATGGACAAGGCGGACCCGACGAATCGTCCGTATATGAATGGCGGTATCGTGATCAAATATAATGCCAATCAGCGATACACGACAGATGCGGTGTCTGCAGCTGTATTTCAGGAGATATGCCGGAAGGCTGAGGTTCCGGTACAAAGCTATGTGAATCGTTCGGATGTGCCGGGGGGCTCTACGCTCGGCAATATTGCGAGCCATCAGGTATCTGTTAATATGGTCGATATCGGACTGGCACAGCTTGCTATGCATTCGCCGTATGAGACAGCGGGCGTGCGTGATACCGCGTATCTGATCCGCGCACTTGAGGCATTTTACAGTACCGGGATCCGGCGTGAGAAGGACGGAACATATCGGTTTTCCTGAAACCAACGAATATCATAGATTTGAAATATTACGGATTTGAGAGGAGTGTTGGCTTTGAGCCGCGAGAGGAATTATAATATCGAATTATTGCGGGTCATTTCCTGTTTATTAGTTGTCTGTATTCATGTATCAAATGTATATAGCAGGGGGTACGGAGAGGTTTCCGGCGGAACGTATCTGTTTTCTCTTATGACGAACTGCTTCAGCCGTGTAGCAGTTCCCATCTTTTTTATGATCAGCGGCTACCTTCTGCTGGACGAAAATGTCAGTCTGCGTAAGAGCGTACACAGGGTAGTTCATACGATCGTTGTACTTGTTTTCTGGAGTGTTCTGTACTATTTATGGAACATTGCATATTGGGGTGACCGGTATGACTTTAAAACTCTGTTTGAGGATCCGGTCAAGAAACACCTGTGGTTTTTATATGCGATTCTGGGGATGTATATTGCACTGCCGTTTTTCCAGCTTCTGTTTAAAAAGATGTCCAGGCGCCTGATGGAGTACTTCTTCCTTTTGTGGGTGTTTTTTCTGACACTTTATTATGTTCTGGCACTGGCAGACATGGAATTTACATATATGGTACCAATGGTAGGTAATTCCAGCTATCTCGGTTATTTTGTTCTGGGATATATTATGCGGAAGTTCAGTAAATACTATAAGTTGGGGACGAAAACCTGCTTCGGAATTGTTCTGATCGTGGGACTGATCAATATCGGGCTGACCTGTTACGGAACCTTTACGACAGGGGATCATGAAGAAATATATTTTCAGTACCGTAATCCTCTGATCGCGATCTGTTCTCTGGGAGTATTTATAGGGATCATAGAGCATGGGAAGATCGCATTTACCGAGGCGCAGAAATCTATCATGCAGATGATCTCACGTCATTCCTTTACGATATATCTGTCACATATTATTTTTCTGGATATTGTAAAGGAAGAATTAGAACCGCTCGATGTACCGGGATGGATCGGGATACCGCTGTATACGGTTGGAATTTTTCTTGTGACCTTTGCGTTTGCCGTGGCAGCAGATAATGCATGGAAGCATTTGCGGACATATCTGCCGGCATGGATGTAGATTGGGATTCCGGTGTGTTTTGTGCGGCTATGAGATCGCCCCGGTTTCCGGTATATTTTCATGATTATGATATCGTTCAATTCTCCGGTGTGCTGCGAACAACGATGATATCGTTGAGTTTAAGAACGGTATCCTTCTGCGGAAGGATCGAAAGATCATCACGAAGTTTCTCCTGTTATCTATAACAAACGCACTTCGCCGGATTCGATATCGTAAATGGCTCCTATGACACGAAGACCGGAATCCTCCTCCATGTGGTGGATCTCCAGGCTGTCCTCGATGATGTGAATGCTGTGTGCCACATTGAGCTCGCATGCCTTTGTGGCATCGGTCTCATCGCCGATGGCAAGACGGATCTCGTCTGTAATGAATTTGATGTAATTTTTCTGATTGCCATTCATCGCGGCCTCCACAGCACCGCAGTGTGTATGCCCCATGACAAGGATCAGGCGGCAGCCGAGATGTCCGGCGGCGTATTCAATGCTTCCAAGCTGGTGATCATCGATGACATTGCCTGCAAGACGGATCACGAAAAGCTCACCGATACCCGCAGAAAAGATATTCTCCGGAATGACACGCGAATCAGAGCAGGTGACAATGATCGCATAAGGAGCCTGTCCGTGCTGAGATGTCCGCTGTCTTATCTCTTTTGAAATGTCACCGATGCCACACTTGGCGTCTATGTATTTCTGGTTGCCCGCAAGAAGTCTTTCGACTGCTTCCCGGGCAGTTATCTGTAATGTTTCCTGCATTTTATCACCTCGTAAAAAGATAAAACAATAGTATATTTATCATAGTGCTTTGCCATGGTTTAAATAGAGATCCATCCGAGCGCATTGGCAACGGAGCTGATCAGAATGATCACTGCGAAGATCGGACAGAGATATTTGATCATAAAGTAGAAAATCCTCTTGCGTCGGAAAGGCATTCCCTCCTGTGTAACCTCCTCCTCAATACGTTTTACACCGATCACTCTGGAGACAAGCAGACATGTTGCAAATGCGGCGATCGGCATCATTACAGAGTTTGTCAGGAAATCAAAGAAATCCAGGAACTGCATGCCGATCAGCTTGATGCCGGCGAGCGGACCATAGCCGAGAGAGGAAAGGCTTCCGAGGATCAGAATGATCACACCGGCAAGAATCGTCGACTTCCGGCGGTTCCATCCAAGCTCATCCTCAAAGGTAGAAACAGCACTTTCCGTCAATGCGATGGAGCTTGTCAGTGCGGCAAACAAAACGAGTGTGAAGAAAAGAATACCGACTGCTGTACCAAAGCCCATGCTGTCAAACATTTTTGGAATCGTGATAAACATCAAAGACGGACCGGACTGCAGTGTTGCAGAGTCGCCGCCGGAAAATGCGAACACTGCAGGAATGATCATCAGACCGGCCATGATCGCGATCGCGGTATCAAATACCTCCACATTCTGTGTGGAATCTTCAATCGATACGTCCCTCTTCATATAGGATCCGAAGGTGACGAGGATACCCATCGCAATGGAGAGGGAATAAAACATCTGTCCCATCGCGGCGACAACGGTCATCCAGGAGAAATCCTTCAGATTCGGAACGATAAAAAACTTAACACCCTTTAATGCACCCGGTCTGGTCACGGAATAAACCGTGATGATCAACGACAGAACAACGAGGATCGGCATCATGAATTTGGAAACGCGCTCAATACCGTTACGCACACCCGCATAGATGATCGCAATTGTGATCAGGGCAAATATAGCAAAGCAAAGCTCTGTAGACACGCCATCGGAAATAAATCCGGAGAAATAATTATCCGATGCGAGTTTACTGCCGTTTCCACGGATATATTCTATGAGATACTTGATGACCCATCCGCCGATCACGGAATAATAAGGGACGATCAGAAGCGGAATGATCGCATTGATCCAGCCGCCGAATGAAAACCAGCCGGATTTACCGAAGCTGTGGAATGCGCCGACCGGACTTTTCTGCGTCATTCGTCCCAGAGAGGTCTCCGCCATGATCATCGTGTAACCGAAGGTCAGTGCCAGCAAAATATAAATTAATAGGAAAATACCGCCGCCGTATTTGGCTGCCAGATATGGGAAACGCCAGATATTACCCAGTCCGACGGATGCACCGGCTGCGGATAGAACAAATCCGATCTTGCCGGAAAAGGAACTTCTTTTCTTCTTGTGTGATTTCATACAATCCTCCTTATTTGAGAGAAACAAAAATATATTTCTGTTTGCAAAAACTGCTGCACAGCAGAAAAATCTGTCTCATTATAACTATGTAATTGTTGAATTACCCGTGAGATATCAGTATAGCATGAGGACGGCAAAAGAGCAATGACCGGTGCCAAAGATGCGTCATTTATCATGCGAAAAAAATGAAACTGTATGACTTGATTTTATAAATTCCAGAGAATAAACTTGACATTTTCTGCAAAATAGAGTACCCTATGCATAATTTAATAAATGTTTCATATGATTTAAGAGCGATGTTGTTCAAACGTCGCTCTTTTTGTATTTTGTAGGTACTACATATTTAAGAAAAGTGAGGAATAACGTATGGAGAGATTTGCAGAAATTGTTTCAAAGGTGGATGACTTTGTCTGGGGACCGGTGATGCTGGTTCTTCTTGTGGGAACAGGAATTTTCCTAACCTTCCGGACGCGATTTTTAACATGGAGAAATTTAGGGTATGCATTGAAGAGCACCCTGAGTAAGGAGGCACGCACGAAGAGCCGCGGCGAGGGCGATGTTTCTCCGTTTTCGGCGCTGACAACGGCACTTGCGGCAACGATCGGAACCGGAAATATTGTCGGAGTTGCAACGGCAATGGTTTCCGGCGGACCGGGAGCACTTGTGTGGATGTGGATCTCGGCTGCATTCGGACTGACCTCCAAGTTTAGTGAATGTATGCTTGCGATCAAATACCGTGAAGTGAATGAGAAGGGGGAGATGAGCGGCGGTCCTATGTACACGATGAAAAAAGGACTGAAGAATAAGAAGCTTGGTGCCGTTCTTGCATGGTTCTTTGCATTATTTGCCGTGATCGCATCGTTTGGTATCGGAAATATGACACAGGGAAATTCCATTTCGGGAGCGATCAAAGCAACGTTTCATGTGCCGACCGGAGTTACCGGAATTGTGATCACCGTGCTTTCTCTTCTGATCATTGTCGGTGGAATTAAGTCGATCTCAAAGGTATCGTCTGTAGTTGTTCCGGTTATGGCAATTTTCTATGTGATCTGTGGTGTTATTGTTATTATAGGAAATATTGCAAATTTGCCGGCAGGCGTTGCCATGATCTTTAAGATGGCATTTTCGGTGAAGGCAGTGGGCGGCGGACTTTGCGGAACGATCGTTGCTTCCATGATGAATGCGATGCGATACGGTGTTGCGCGTGGTGTATTTTCCAACGAAGCCGGTATGGGTTCGGCAGCAATTACCGCAGCTGCGGCTACAACCGACAATCCGGTGCGTCAGGGGTACATCAATATGACGGGAACCTTCTGGGATACCATTGTTGTCTGCACGATCACAGGACTGGCAATTGCCTCCTCCGGTGTGCTTGGTATGACGGATGCAGACGGCGCGCTTCTGACCGGCTCCGACATAACGATTGCCGCATTTCAGACGGTGCTTGGCTCCGGCGGTGGCTGGCTCGTTACGATCGGTATTACATTGTTTGCATTTTCCACGATCCTTGGCTGGGAATATCATGGTGAGAAAGCATTCGAGTATCTTCTCGGAACACATAAATACAATATGGTATATAGAGTGGTGTTTTCGTTGATCGCCTATTTTGGCTGTACGCAGACGCTCAGTCTTGTGTGGAACTTTTCGGATATTGCCAATGCGCTGATGGCGATTCCAAACTTAATCTGCATGCTCATGTTAAGTGGCGAGATTGCAAAGGATATCCGCGATTTCCAGCCTGAAATTGAAAAGACGCGGGAATAGAATACATGCTCACTTTCAAAAAATGAAAAAAATACCGATTTTGAAACCGGAAGGTTGCATATGAAGTTCAATGCATAATTCTCCTTGATTTCCACATACTACCCATACAGCATAATTATGGAAAATATGATGGAAACAAGGAGGATTTTTTTGATATGAAAGCTACAGGAATTGTGCGGAGAATTGACGATCTTGGACGCGTCGTCATTCCCAAGGAGATCCGCCGGACATTGCGGATCCGTGTGGGAGATCCGTTGGAGATATATACGGACAGAGAGGGTGAGGTCATTTTAAAGAAATATTCCCTGATGGGAGATATGGGAATATTTGCGCAGCAGTATGCAGATTCGCTGGCGCAGACCACAGGCTATCAGGTGGTCGTGACAGACAGGGAGCAGGTGATCGCCGCGTCGGCAGCCGCCCGCAAGGAGATGATGGATAAAGCAGTCAGCAAAGACATGGAGCAGATGATCGACCGGAGAGAGATCACTGTGGCGTCCGGGGAAAGCAGGGAATACCGCATGATCTGTGATGAGGAGGAACCATTTGCGTGGGAGGTGATCTGTCCGATCATTTCCGAAGGAGACGCGGTGGGGGCGGTGGTGATTTTTACCCGGAGCCGGAAGGAAACGCTCGGCGAGGCGGAGAGAAAGCTGGCGCATGTGGCAGCAGGATTTCTGGGAAGACAACTGGAGCAGTAGAGATAAGCTCATTGCCGGAAGGTGATGGGCTTGTATTTCGATATACGGTAAAAAGATATCTGAAAGCAAAGATGTATAAACGGAATTTTATAAGCGGAAAGCCGAAAAAAATAAAAATAATTTGATATTCAATAAGGGAAAGGTGTTGAGTTATCAGGGGGGAGAGCTTATAATAAAATTGAATTAGTATAATCATATAAGGGGGGAGAAGATGGCACATAATAAAGAAAAAATGAAAGAAAATCTAAAGATGCTTGCGGGCTTTCGTTTGCTGGATGATGATTTTATGACGATGGTATTTGATCGCAATATAGAAGCGACAGAGCTGGTCCTGAATATTATTTTAGGTCGAAATGACATGAAGGTGCTTGAGGTGACGGCACAGAGAGAATATAAAAGTCCGGTGACTGGTGGAAGAACGATTGAGCTTGATATTTATGCGCAGGATGCGGACGGAAAAATTTATAACATAGAGGTACAGCGTGCAGATGCAGGAGCAGATGTTCATCGGGCAAGGTTTCATAGTAGTATGCTTGATACGAGAATGCTAAAGATAAAACAGAAGTTTAAAGAAATCCATGATTCATACGTTATTTTTATTACAGAAAATGACTTTATGGGACAGGGATTACCAATGTATCATATCGAAAGAACCGTTCAGGAAACGGGAACGCTGTTTAATGATGGATCGCATATCATATATGTAAATGGCAGCTATAAAAATGATAATGATCCGGTTGGTAGATTGATGCATGATTTTCGATGTACCAGTGCAATCGATATGTTTTATGAAGCGTTGCAAAAGCCGGTTAGGCATTTCAAAGAAACGGAAGGAGGTCGAAGTCAAATGTGCAAGGCAATGGAAGAAAGAATTGACAGGGAACGGATAGAGGTGTTGTCTGAGTCAATCAAAGGGTTGATGGAGAATATGAAACTTTCTGCAGAACAGGCGATGGAGGCTATGAATGTTTCGGCAGAGGATAAAAAGGTTTTGATGAAGAGATTTTAACACCTGGAATAACATCTGCCTGTTTATTTGGAGGTATCTACTATGGGAACATGGTCGACAGGATTATATCAGAATGATATGAGTGCGGATGTGAAGGATGATTACATCGGCAAACTGAAAGCCGGCAAGGATGATGAAACGGCACTGCGGGAAATCTTGTCAGAGTATCAGTATGAGCTGGAAGATATTGACTGCAAATATGACATTTATCTGGCACTGGCGGACACCCTGTGGAAAAAGGGACGGCTGACGGAGTCCTTTAAGGTTAAGGCATTAGAGATGCTGGAAGAAGACCGGATTTCAGAACGATGGGAGTCGGAAAAGATCCGCAAAGAAAGAAGCAGGGTGCTCGATAAACTGAAGGCAGAGCTGGAAAGCCCCATGCCGGAGAGAAAGAAGGTTCCGGTGCATAAACCATATGTGACAGGCTGGAAACAGGGAGAGGTATATTATTTTGAGGTGAAGCAGGAGGTTGAAGGATACGAAAAGTATCTCGGATGGTATGCCATGTTTTATGTTGACCGCCTGTTTCAACAGGACTGGAATGTAAGAGGAGTGGACGATGAAGTTGCGGAGGCGTACTTTTTCATGGCAAAGGACAAGCCGCAGAGCATCGAAGATTTTAAGAAAGCAAGACCGGTCTGCTTCTCTAAGGGGAAGGATTCCCGGAGATATAAGGCGAAGATCGTCGAGAGATCCAAAAGAAAACGCCCGAAGGATCTGACGCTGTTAGGAAGCTGTGAGTCGTTTCAGCCACCGAAACATAATGACAAGATCACGGAGCTCTTCTTCTGGATGGAGCCGGATTTCAGAAGCATGTTAAGAGGATATGAGTATTAACGAAGAGAATAGTTTCTACATATAAAGCGAATCGTGCATGGAAGGCAGTGAAAGCCGGAAAAACGGTTGAATTTCGTCGTTGCTTCAGAAAAAATAGACACTACAATCGTAGAATGTCTAAAAGTGCGGACAAAATGGAAAGAATTCGTGAAAAACCTTGACAAACAGGGGGAATAAGGGTATAAATAGACTTGTAAGTTTTTACGGAAATTTTTATTGAGGAGGAGTTTATCCATGAACAAGACAGAATTGGTTGCAGCTATCGCAGAGAAGGCTGAGCTTTCTAAGAAGGATTCAGAGAAGGCTTTAAAGGCATTCATCGACACTGTTACAGATGAGTTAAAGAAGGGCGAGAAGATTCAGTTAGTAGGCTTTGGTACATTCGAGGTACAGCACAGAGCAGCTAGAGAGGGTAGAAACCCACTTACAAAAGAGACAATCAAGATCGCAGCTTCAAACGCTCCTAAGTTTAAGGCTGGTAAGGCTTTAAAGGATGCTGTGAACGAGTAATTTTTTGTGAAACAGGATATTCTTTGGGCTGCCATTTATGGCAGCCTTTTTTCAATTTATGGCAAAATGCTTATTTTGTCACTTAGATCATAGAAATGAGGGGTATTATGAGGTTAGATAAGTATTTAAAGGTTTCCCGTCTGATCAAAAGACGACCGGTTGCCAATGAAGCATGTGATGCCGGACGAATCCGGGTCAACGGAAAGACAGCAAAGGCATCCCTTAACGTAAAGGTGGGCGATATCATTGAGATCACCTTTGGCGATAAGGTGGTGAAGGTGGAGGTTCTCAGTGTTGAGGAGACCTACAAGAAGGACGAAGCGAAAGAGCTTTATCGTGTCCTGTAATAGAATAAAGTAAAAGACGCCTGCATATATATTTGGTATGCAGGCGTTATTTATTACCTAGAAGAAATGGGGAGTAGTTATGGAAGAAAGAGAAAACAGAGGTGTACATAAGGTTTATCTGAACGGCAGGAAAACAGCAGTGATGTCGGGGGTGCGCGATGTCCTGTCCTTTGATGCCAGAGAGGTGTATCTGGAGACCGAACAGGGGATTCTTCTTATTAAGGGGGACGAACTTCATGTAAACAGGCTGTCGCTGGAAAAAGGCGAGGTTGATGTGGATGGACGTATCGACAGCTTTGCGTATTCGGATAAGAATGATCCGGAGAAAAAAACATCATCATTTTTCGGGAGAATGTTTCAGTGAGTCAGATAATTCGGGAACAGATTTATTTTCAGATCACGACGATCTGTGCAGGAATGTTTATGATGTTTGGGTATGACATTCTGCGGCTGTGGCGGTGGATGATCCCTCACGGCAGGCTGTGGGTCTGGATCGAAGACCTGTTATATTGGAGTCTGCTTGGCATACCGGTCTTTGTGCTTTTCTTTCAGATGATCGACGGCGTGCCGCGCTGGTACGGGATTCTAGGGATGCTTACCGGAGGTGTTTTGTATGAGAGCGGGATAAGCATTCCGCTGCGCGCCGGGATGCATCGATTATTGGTGAAATATAATAAAAAAATAGGATTCAGGGTTGCGAAATTAGGAAAAATGTTGTATAGTAAAATAACCAGCCCGTATAGCAGAGGCTAGAGAAATCGGGCATTCGGAGCAAGTTTCACTGACATTTTATTTGAACACTATATCTGGTGTTTGTCGTTGATCGGATGTACCAGATATTGGATGTTTAAGAGGAGCTGATCAATGTGTTTCGTTGGGGGACGGGATGCAGGCGATCGTATGGGGAGTTGATAATTATATGGCACGATCAAAACGTAGAAAAAAGCTTAGTCCGTTTACCGTTGCCGGAGTGATGGTTTTATGCTGTGTCCTTTGTGGATCCTTCACGTATAAGACGGTTTCTCTGAAGGCAGAGTCCGCAAAGTATTCGGCACAGATTTCCGAACTGAAAAAGGAAAAGAAGAAGCTGAAGGAAGAGAAAGCGGAGATTAAGGATTATGAGTCTTATGTTAAGACGAAGGAGTATACCGAGGAGGTTGCCCGCGACAAGCTGGGTCTCGTATATCCGAATGAGATCATATTTGAACCAAACGACAAGTAAGACGAAGAGTTTCGCAAATAATTGCGAAGCTCTTTTTTTGGTCACAGCCTTACGGATAATTTGTCGAAAAAATTTTTTGCCGGCGTGTCCTGATTTTGACAAAAATTTCAAAAATTCTTTTCTATACTTTGTGGCACTGACGAACAAAGAGGGGGTTGTGTCATGAAAAAGTTGCAAAAAAGGATGTTGGTACAATTGTTGTTTGGCTTTCTGATCGGCAGGGTTGTCCTGTTAGAAAGAAATCCTGCGGGAGCGGCGTTTTTTGCTGCGGGGCTTGTTCAGGGCGGAGGTGTCCTGCCACTGCTTGCTTCAGTGGGGCTCGGTATGTTGTCGGCGCTGTCTCTTGAGGCGGTGCTTCGCTACAGTGTGGCGATGGTGGGCGTTATATTTGCACAGAGGCTGATGAGAAAACAGAAGATCAAAATGAATATCTGGCAGTCATCCGGTCTGATGGCGGCAACACTGGCGATCTTGTCGGTGACGCAGTATACGATCCTGCCCTGGCAGTGGAAAGATATTTTATTTACTGTGCTGGAGCCGGTGCTTGTCGTTGCGCTGGCGAGAGTGTTTGCGGAGGGACAGAGGTATCTGCTTCATTATCGCCGCGGCAGGCAGGCGTGTCAGGAGGAGGTCCTTAGCCTGATTCTGATCGGCATGCTTGCCATGTATGGAATCCCGGAGATGATGATCTCGGATATTTCATTGACGGAGCTGGCGGTATTTCTGATAATTCCGTTTGCGGGCTATCAATATGGGATCGGTATCGGAGCCGTGGCGGGAGCAGCAGGCGGGATCCTGCTGACAATGACAGGGACGGATGTGGGGATCATAGGAAGCCTGTGTCTGCTTGGTATGGCGGCAGCAGTTTTCCGTGACAAGGGGAAGATGTGGAGTCTGTCGGCATACCTTTGCTGCGCCTTTGGAATCGGGATCACACTGAACAGTGAAATGCTTGGGCTTGGCGTTGTCAAGGCAATGGTCATTGACAGTGTGCTTCTGGCATTGCTGCCGGACAAGCTGCTGCGTCGTCTGCGTCTTCCGCTGCACCTGTACAGCACGGAGGAAGAGCGGTATGCGGATCATCCGATGAAACACAAGCTGGAGGATTTTGCCGATTCCTTCCGGGAGCTGTCCCATGTGCTGCAGAAGCAGAGTGTGGAGAAAAAGAGCGTAAACCGCCGGGATGTGCGTTTGCTGATGAAGGAAATGGCAGAGCAGGTGTGCGATAAATGCAGCCACAGAGAGTGTTGTATGGGACAGGTTGCGGTCAACCGTCCGGAGGTCGTGTCGCATTTGATGGAGATGCAGGAGCAGGGGATGCTTAGGATCGACCAGATGCCGGCGGAGTTTGTGGAGGAATGTATTCATCCGGACTGGTTTCTGATGGAAGCCAATCAGGGGCTTCGGATGGCACGGACGGTGATGAGTTTTCAAAACCAGCTTGCGCAGAACCGGCGTGTGCTGGCAGGGCAGATGGAACAGGTGGGAGAGCTTTTTGCGGGACTGGCGGGGGATATGTGCCATGCCGGTGAAGTCCCGGCGGAGATGGAAAATGTTATCAAAAGAGAACTGGGAAATCTTCGGGTCAGAGTAAATGATATGATGATCTGCCGCGATAAAAGAGATCACATCGAAATACGGATGCAGGCAAAGACGACAAAGGGGCGGCTGGTGACCGCAAGGGAGACCGCACAGGTATTGTCCGAGCTTTTCGGTAAGTCATTTATGCCGTCCAGGGAGAGTCATAATGTGATTCCGAAGGAAGAGACGGAAATGATATTTGTGGAGGATACGCCGCTTTTAGCCGTGACCGGTGTGGGGCGGCGCAGAAAGGAAGGTGAGGAGGTGTCCGGGGACAGCTTTTCGTGTCTGTCTCTGCCAAACGGAGAACTTCTGCTGGCACTTTCGGACGGCATGGGAAGCGGAGAGGGCGCGCTAGGGGAAAGTCAGGTCGTGATCGAGCTGCTTGAGCAGATGACAGAGGCGGGCTTTTCCAAGATTTCCGCACTCAAGCTCATCAATTCGCTGTATATGCCGGAGGCAGTTCAGACACGCTTTGCCACGGCGGATGTGGTCGTTTTAGATCTGTATCAGGGTAGCTGCCAGTTTATGAAAAACGGTGCGGCGGCAACCTGGCTGCGGCGGGGAGATCATGTGGAGAGGATTGAGGGACAGGCTCTGCCGGTGGGAGTATATCAGGATGCTGAGCCCTATTTCCAAAAGACGGAGATATATTCCGGAGATTATGTTATAATGATGACGGATGGTATCGTGGATGCTTTTGAGGGGAGAGAGGCGCAGTTAGAGAAGCTTTTGCAGCAGACACGGATCGTGAACCCTCAGGAGCTTGCAGAATATATTGTAGAGGAGGCGGTTCGTCAGGATGACGGACGCGTGCGTGACGATATGAGCGTTGTGGTTGCAGCAATCTGGGAGAGAACGCGCGAGAATGCCTGTGTACCATCCTACAAAAACAGACAGATCCGACTGTCATAAAGGAGATAAAGCAAAGCATGAAACTGGAATCGTACCATGAGATGAAAGCGTTTTGTGGCAAAAATAAATTACTCCAATCAGGGCAACGTGTTCTTGTGGCATTTTCGGGTGGGGCAGATTCGGTGTATCTGACACTTGCCCTACAGGAACTGTCCAAAGAATGGGACTTTGCCCTGGAGCTTCTTCATGTAAATCACCAGATCCGCGGAGAGGAGGCTGGGCGTGATGAGGCATTCTGTCGTAGCTTTGCCGCACAGCAGGGGCTTAAGCTTCATGTATGCAGTGGAGATGTCCCTAAAATGGGACAGGAGCAGAAATGTTCTCTGGAGGAGGCAGCCAGAAAGTACCGTTATCAGTGCATCGAAGAATTGGTGGAAAGAGAAGACTTTGACCGCGTGGCAGTGGCGCATCATCAGGATGACCAGGCGGAGACGGTTCTTTTTCAGATGCTGCGTGGAAGCGGCGTGCGCGGTATGGGAGGCATGCGGTCTCGTCATGGAATCTACATCCGTCCGCTGCTTTTCCTGCGGCACAGAGACATTGTCCGTGAATTGGGACAGTGCGGACAGTCCTGGTGTGAGGACAGTACCAATCAGGAGGAGGACTGCAGTCGCAATAAGATACGACTGACTATTCTGCCGATGCTCGAGGAGAGCATCAACAGCGGTGCGTCGGCGCATCTGGCGAGAACGGCACAGCAGATGCAGGAGGTACAGTCATTTCTGGAGGAGGAATTAACAAAGCGTCTTCCGGAGCTTATGATGGAGACAACAGGACAGGATGTTACGGAGGATGGACGGCTCACTGCCCGTGTCGGAGAAGTGCAAAAGCTTCCGGCGGCACTGCAGAGGGAATGGGCGCATTGGATGATCACCGAAGCGGCAGGAAGAAGCCGGGATATTTCAAACCGCCATATGGAGGCACTGCTTGAGCTGGTGCAGGGAGAAACCGGAAAGCGTCTGGATCTTCCGTACGGACTTGTGGCGGGGAGAGACTATGACCGTCTGTGGATCCGACAAAAGGATCGGAGCGTAGACGCTATGGTGGAATCCGGAGGGCAATCTGCTGACACGCAGAAGTTGTGCTGGCAGAAGGAACAGAAAAAGCCGGTAAGCGTTGTTCTTACCGGGATGGATGGCGCTTCGAGAACATTTCTTTTACGGCGGGAGAATTTTTTGACGGCATTTGAACATAACGAAAGAAAAATACCGAAAAATAACTGTACGAAATGGTTTGATTATGCTAAAATATGTGGTATGCTTGAATTTCGTCATCCTGCAGAAGGTGATTTTTTGTGGCTGGATGAGCAGGGAACTTTAAGAAAGCCGTTGAACCGGCTTCTGATCGACCGGCATATTCCCAGAGACAAAAGAAAGCAGATATGGATCCTGGCGGAGGGAAGCCATGTTTTATGGGTTCCCGCACTTGATCGTGTCAGTGCCGGGTATTATATTTCGGACAGGACAGAAGAGATACTGTGCATTAATATGATTACTGAGAGCGAGAAAAAAGATGAAAGAAATAGTACATGTAATGTTCTCCCGGGAGCAGGTGGAGAACAGGATTAAAGAGTTAGCAGACCAGATCAATGAGGAGTATGGAATGACACCGCTCCGTCTGATCTGTATTTTGAAGGGAAGCGTATTTTTTTCCTGTGAACTGGCAAAGCATCTGAAGATGCCGGTGACACTGGATTTCATGTCTGTGTCCAGCTACGGCAACAGCACATCAAGCTCCGGCAAGCTGACGATCAAGAAGGATCTTGAGCAGTCTATCCAGGGCGTCGACTGTCTGCTGATCGAGGACATCATTGATACCGGTTACACACTTTCCATGCTTAAGCCGATGCTGTTAGAACGTAAGCCAAAGAGCTTTAAGATCTGCACACTTTTAAATAAGCCGGATCGCAGGGAGGTTGAGATGGAGGCAGATTATACCGGATTTGCCATCCCGGATGAGTTTGTAGTCGGATATGGACTGGATTATGCACAGAAGTACAGAAATCTTCCGTATGTCGGCACACTGGAGTTTGTTGAGGAATAACAGCCCATCGCAGGAAATGCCCGTCAGGGCATTTCTTATGAAATAAATATCAGGTAAGGAGACATTCATGAGGCAACAGATGAGAACAGGAATCGGCTTTTATCTGCTGATTCTGGTGATTATTGCAGCGGCCGTCTATGTTTCGGGAACTTTGGATTCGGGTGGACAAAAGTCCTACAATATTGTGAACTTCACTCAGGATCTGGAGGATGGAAATGTCACCTCCGTGGCAATCCTTCCGAATGAGGAGGTGCCGACCGGCGAGGTCGACGTCCGCAAGAAGGACGGTTCTACACAGAATTTTTATGTATCCGATGTAACAGAGGTTGAGAAGCTGATCCGGAGCAAGGACAGTAAGCTGGCAGATAAGTATGTGATGAAGGATGTGCAGAAACCATCCTGGATCATCACGACACTGCTTCCGTATCTTTTAGGCATCATTGCTATTTTCTTCTTGTTTTCATTTCTGTCTGCGCAGACAGCAGGTCAGGGAGGCAGCAATGCCAAGATGATGAACTTTGGCAAGAGCCGTGCACAGAGGATCGATCCGGATGATCCAAATGCAAAGCATTTTAAGGATGTAGCAGGACTCAAGGAAGAGAAGGAGGAGCTGGAGGAGATCGTCGATTTCCTGGCAGATCCATCCAAGTATACACAGCTTGGAGCCCGCATTCCAAAGGGAATTATCCTTGTGGGACCTCCGGGAACCGGTAAGACGCTGCTTGCAAAGGCAGTGGCCGGAGAGGCCGGAGTACCATTCTTCAGCCTGTCCGGTTCTGATTTCGTCGAGATGTTTGTCGGAGTCGGAGCATCCCGTGTGAGGGATATGTTTGCGGAAGCTAAGAAGAACGCACCCTGTATCGTATTTATTGATGAGATAGATGCAGTGGCAAGAAAGCGAGGAACCGGTCTTGGCGGTGGTCACGACGAGAGAGAGCAGACATTGAACCAGATGTTGGTTGAGATGGATGGTTTCGGTATCAATGAAGGAATCATTGTAATGGCAGCCACGAACCGTGTGGATATTCTGGATCCTGCGATCCTGCGTCCGGGTCGTTTCGACCGCCGTGTGGCAGTTGGCAGACCGGATGTCAGAGGACGTGAGGAGATTCTTGAGGTTCATGCAAAGGGCAAGCCGCTCAGCGACGATGTGGATCTTGAGAAGGTGGCACGCACTACGGTTGGATTTACCGGAGCAGATCTGGAGAATCTGATGAACGAGTCCGCAATCGCCTGTGCAAGAGAGGGACGTCCTTGCATTACACAGGCAGATATCGACCGCTCCTTCATTAAGGTTGGGATCGGCACCGAGAAGAAGAGTAAGATTATTTCCGAGAAGGATAAGCGGATCACCGCATATCACGAGTCCGGGCATGCGATCCTGTTCCATGTGCTTCCGGATGTCGGTCCGGTGCATATGGTGTCTGTGATCCCAACCGGACAGGGCGCAGCAGGTTATACGATGCCGCTGCCCGATAAGGATGAGATGTTTAATACCCGCGGCAAGATGCTGCAGGATATTATGGTAAGTCTTGGCGGTCGTATCGCAGAGTCATTGATCTTTGACGATATCACCACAGGTGCTTCGCAGGATATCAAGACAGCGACAGCAACGGCGAGAGACATGGTGACAAAGTATGGTTTCTCCGAGGCGATCGGTATGATCAACTATGCCGACAGCGACGAGGTGTTCATCGGAAACGACTTTGGACATACGAGCCGTACCTACAGCGAGGAGACGGCACGGGATATTGACAAGGAAGTGCGTAAGATCATTCAGGACTGCTATGACAAGGCACGCGCGATCATTGAGGAGCATATGGATGTGCTTCATGCATCTGCCGAGATCCTGATGGACAAAGAGCGTATCACCCGCGAGGAGTTTGAAGCATTGTTTGATACAAAATAACAAAAAACAGCTATCATATCCGTATTTTTTATGGAATTTGATAGCTGTTTTCTTGTGCCAAGCAAAAATGCACAAAAACTTTTTGGAAAAGATAGTAAGTTTATGCACACTTTAGTAGACCCCGCTGTTATACTAACACTCGTAAACCCCAATACATTATATAGTTTTTGCTACACCCCATAAGTAACAAAAATACCTTCTCCAAAAGGGACAGTCGTTCGGTGACTGTCCCTTTTATTGTGGGCGGAAAAATCGGACGAGGCTCTGATCATGAACAAGAGCAAAGCAATCTTTGCTTGCAAATTTCTTCAAAAGAGAGTATTCTAATACCATTGTTAGTTGTAACTAACAATGATTAGGTTTGAAAATGACGGAGGATAAAATTATGACGGACGAGCAATATAAAAAGTTATCGATCGATGAATTTACAAAAGCAGCAGCCAAATATGAGGGGAACCATGCCGGCATTTATGAAATGTGCAAGAAGGATTATCCGGAGATCCTGGAAGAACTGGAGCAGGAACCGTTTCAGGATTTGCTGGATGCCGGGTGCGGACCGGCTCCGATGATCTCGCTGCTGGCAGAAAAGTATCCGGATCGTCATTACACTGGACTTGATTTGACACCTGCGATGATTGAACAGGCAAAGCTGAAGCATATTCCCAATGCCGTTTTTGTAGTGGGAGACTGTGAGAACTTTCCGTTTGAGGAAAATGCATTTGATGCGATCATATGCTCCAACAGCTTCCATCATTATCCGAACCCGCAGGCATTCTTTAACAGTGTTAAGAGATGTCTTCGCCCGGGAGGACGACTGATCCTCCGCGATTTGACAAGCGAAAATAAGCTTGTGCTGTGGTTTATGGATAAGATCGAGCTGCCGCTTGCCAATCTGTGTGGTCACGGAGACGTCACGCTTCCGACAAAGGAATTGATTGCAGAATGCTGTAAGAACGCAGGTTTGACCGTAGAGAAGCTGGAGTTTCGCACGGGGATGAGAATGCACTGCGTTGTAAGAAAATAAAAATGAGATGAATGACCTCGATTGGAAATGGATCATGCTTCGCACACCAATTATCAGATTGCATTCATCCTATTTCTTATGACTGGAGTGTAGATGTGATTTTTGCCATATAGATTTTTGAAATCTCTGGGAGAGTGCTCCTGAAAATTGACGCAGATCGTTAGGTTTTCTGAAAAATCTTTGCTTTGCAATGTTTCGATGAAATACGTGTCTGGACGACTGAGCCTCTCGGGTGGGCTCAGTTATTTCAGCGGGCACGCTCCCGCTACATTGCGCTACGCAGCACTACATAGCATCCTATAAAGCAGGATGCAAGTAGTGGCGAGCGCAAGTGCCCTTTGAAACATCTGAATCCCACCCGGAGGCGAGTACGGGAAGAACCGTTCATCAAACATCGAAACAGCAAAGTATTTAGATTTTTCGAAAACCGTAGAATGACAAGACAATTTTCAGGAGCACTCTCCCAGAGTTATTTAAATTCAGAGGCAAAAATCAATTAATAACATTTACGAGACATAAGAAATAGGATGGGTGCCGCCACATACCGAATGTGCGAAGCTTGTCTCAATAGAATGATTGAACATAATATACAAAAATCACGGTGAAATTAATGAGCTCATCGTGATTTTTTGTGCTTTTTGCCGGAAATGCATGAAGCGATGGAATTCATATTGACTTTAAATGACAAAATGATATAATGAAATCATTATGAAACGGGTTTCAAAAGTGAAAAAGCACAAAACGGAGGGATAATATGGCAAGTATTCGAGAAGTGGCAAAGCTGGCAGGGGTTTCCCCCTCCACGGTATCCAGAGTGATCAACGGAACAGCGAATGTAGATGCAGAGAAAAAGGATCGTGTTTTAAAAGCCATCGAAGAAAGCGGTTTCACACCGAATGAGGTGGCAAGATCTCTTTTTAAGAAATCTTCCAAAACGATCGGTGTGATCGTTCCAAGTATCACGAATCCGTTTTTCGCGGAGATGTCCAGTGCAATCGAGCATACGGCTAACCAGCACGGCTACCGTATGACGATCTGCAACACCGGCGGAGATGTTGAGAAGGAGAAGACAGCGATCTCCATGCTCACCTCCATGAATGTTGACGGCATCGTATTGACAACCAGCAACAAAGGACTGAAGAAGATCATAGAAAACTGTGAAACGCCGATCGTTGCAATTGACCGGGCTGTTTCCAGGAACACGGCAGGCGGCTATATCCACTGCGACAATTATGAGGGGGGCAGAATGGCAGCACAGCATCTGATCGACTGCGGATGCAAGAGTATTGTATGTGTCAGAGGTCTTGACCGGATTTCCAGTGCCAGCGAGCGTTACAAAGGATATCAGGATGTATGTATGGAACAGGGCATTAAAGAGCATAGTATACAGTGTGACTATTCATTTCATGAAGGTCTTGAAATGACACATAAGCTGTTAGAACAGTTTCCGGATGTGGACGGCATTATTGCCTGCAATGATATGGTTGCAATCTCTATTTATAAGGTGCTTTGCCGCAGGAACATTCGCGTTCCGGAGGACATCCAGCTCATCGGCTATGACAATATCGCCCTGGCGCATCTGATGACGCCGGAGCTTACCACAGTGGGACAGCCGATCAAAAAAATGGGCATCAAGGCGGTCAATATGCTGCTGCAAAAAGAAACCAAAAGCTATAAAGAATATATATTTTCACCAGAGCTGATCGTCCGGGAGACAACAAAAGAAATGAAAGGAGCTGATCATCAATGAAGAAACAGGGCATCTTAAACAGTGATATCTCCAGAGTTCTTTCTTACATGGGACACACAGACTGCATTGCTGTCGGAGACTGCGGGCTTCCGATCCCGGATGAGGTGGAACGGATTGATCTTGCACTCGAGTTTGGCGTTCCGTCATTTATGGATGTGCTTCGTGTCATCACAAAGGACATGAAGGTTGAGAAGATCGTTCTGGCAGAAGAGATCAGGGAGCAAAACCCGAAGGTACTCGGAGAGATCAAGGAGCTGTTTGCAGGACAGGAGCTTGAGACCGCATTTGTATCTCATACAGAGCTTAAGAAACAGACAAGGGAATGCAAGGCAGTGATACGCACCGGAGAGACAACGCCATATGCCAATATCATTCTGCAGTCGGGTTGTATTTTTGGGTAGAAAAGGGGGTGAACATTCATGAAAATCGAGATGAAAGGGATTAATAAATCGTTCGGTTCCAATCAGGTGCTTAAGGACGCCGGTTTTGTTCTGGAGGACGGTGAAGTACATGCACTGATGGGCGAAAATGGTGCCGGAAAATCGACCCTGATGAAGATTTTGACCGGAGTATACAAAAAGGATTCCGGAACCATAACGATCGATGGCAGGGAGGTTCATTTCAAATCACCGCAGGAGGCAGAGAAAGCTGGTATCGTATTTATTTATCAGGAGTTAAATGTGCTGTTCGACCTGACCGTGGAGGAGAACCTCTTTATGGGAAAGGAGATCACAAAACATTTTGGAATTTGTGATAAAAAGGCAATGCGTCGCAAGGCTCAGGAGGTCATGGAACGGATGGGGGTGCAGATCCCGGTCGATGCTGTGATGTCCGATCTGTCCGTAGGACAGCAGCAGATGGTTGAAATCTGCAAGGCACTGATGGTAGACGCAAAGGTTCTGATCATGGATGAGCCGACAGCAGCACTGACAGAGCGTGAGACAGAAACCTTATTTAAGGTCATGAAATCGCTGCGGGAAAAGGGTGTTTCCATTGTTTATATTTCTCATCGAATGGAAGAAATCTTTGAACTGTGTGACCGGATCACGATTCTTCGCGATGGTACCTATATTGGCACCGAAGAAATCAGCAAGATCGACATGGATGGCGTTGTCCGCATGATGATCGGAAGAGAGATCGGCGAGCGTTTTCCGAAAAGAGATGCAAAGATCGGTGATGTTGTCTTAAAGGTGGAGGGACTGACAAAGGAAAAACTGTTCCACGACGTATCCTTTGAGGTCAGAGCCGGTGAAGTTCTCGGTGTTGCCGGACTGATGGGGGCCGGACGGACAGAGATCATGAGGGCGTTGTTTGGCTGTATCGCCAGGGATCGCGGCAGTATTTACATTGATGGTGAAAAGGTTGAGATCAAAAATCCGGAGCAGGCGATCAAGGCAGGCATCGGATTTATCACAGAGGACCGTAAAACAGAGGGACTTCTGTTAGAGAAAAGCATTGCGGATAATATTGAGATCGTGAATTTGAAAGCGGTTTCACAAAAAGGCGTTTTATCCAAACGCAAAGAAAAGGATCTGGTTCATAAGGAGATTGAAGAGTTTCGGATCAAATGCTTTGGACCATGGCATGAATGTGATAACTTAAGCGGTGGTAATCAGCAGAAGGTTGTTCTTGCAAAATGGATCGCAACCAATCCGAAGATACTGATCCTGGATGAACCGACAAGAGGAGTCGATATCGGTGCCAAGAAAGAAATCTATCATGTGATCAATCAGATGGCGTCCCTCGGGGTGGCAATGATCATGGTATCCTCAGAGCTTCCGGAGGTACTTGGCATGAGTGACCGCATTATGGTGGTACGCGAGGGTGAGGTACGAGGCATTCTGGATGGAAAGGAAGCTGACCAGGAGAAAATAATGACTTTAGCGACGGGAGGTACATTATAATGGGAAAAAATATTGAGAAAAATAAATTAAATATTGGCACACTGATCGGAGAATATGGAGCTTATATTGCACTGGTACTGCTCGTCATTGTGATCAGCTGTGTCAGTCCGGAATTTCGGACAGGCAGCAACTTCTTGAATCTGCTCAGACAGGCATCCTTCAATGGACTGATCGCCTTTGGTATGACATGTGTAATCTTATCGGATGGTATAGATCTTTCCGTTGGATCAACCTTTGCATTAAGCGCGATCATCTGCGCAGAACTTATGATCCATGGCATTCCTGCAGCGGCAGCAATTCTGATCGCTCTTCTGGCTGGTACGGCGCTCGGCATGGTCAGCGGTGTTCTTGTAACAAAGGGAAGACTTCAGCCGTTCATCGCAACACTGATCACGATGACGGCATATCGTGGACTGGCACTGATCATCACCGATGGAAAGCCGGTTTCCAGACTGGCAGCCAGTGTGAAAAGTGAGTCAGGTGCATTTTTGTTTAAGGTGCTTGGAAAAGGAAGCTTTGTATTCGGACCAAACGACATGATCTCCATTCCGATCCCGGCGATCATTCTGATCCTTTTCCTTCTGGTATTCTATTTTGTACTGCATCACACCACCTTCGGAAGAAGAATTTATGCAACAGGAAGTAATGAGAAATGTGCAAAGCTGGTTGGTGTCAATACAACCAAGATCCGTATCGCTGTTTATTCCATTTCCGGCTTCATGTCTGCCCTTGCAGGTCTGATCATGATCTCCCGTGTCGATTCCGCACAGCCGACACTGGGCGAGGGATATGAACTGGATGCCATTGCGGCGGTTGCACTTGGCGGTACAAGCATGAGTGGTGGACGTGGTAAGATTGTTGGAACGATCGCCGGTGTACTGATCATTGCTGTCCTGAATAACGGACTCAACATTCTGGGAGTTTCCACATATTATCAGGAAGTGATCAAAGCGGTTGTTATTCTGGTAGCAGTATTGTCAGATCGTAAACGGTAAGACAGGAGGTATACAGCATGAAAAAATTGGTAAGTTTATTATTGAGTATGTTAATGATATGTTCCCTTGCCGGATGTGGTATTGTGATCGATGGTGAGGGTGGAAGCACAGATTCGAAAGCGTCCGGAGCAAGTGGTGCGATCGGACTGTCTATCTCCACACAGAATAATCCGTTTTTCGTCACACTGGCGGAGGGTGCAAAGAAAGCAACAAAGCAGGCAGGCGTGCCTCTGACCGTGGTAGATGCCAGCGATGATGCAACAAAGCAGGTGAGCGATATCGAGGATCTGGTATCCAAAAATGTCAGCGTGCTGATCGTGAATCCGGTCGATTCCGATGCTGTGACCGGAGCCGTTGAGGCAGCGATTGCAAAGGGGGTCAGGGTAATCTCCGTTGACCGTGTTGTAAACGGCGTGGACATTGACTGTCAGATCGCATCCGATAATGTAGCAGGTGCCGAACTTGCGACACAGTACATTGTGGACACTCTGGGCGAAAACGTGAAAACAGCAGAGCTTGTCGGAACCTCCGGTGCATCTGCGGCGATTGACAGAAGCCAGGGCTTTCATAATATTGCCGACAAGAAATTAAAGGTTGTTGCAAGCCAGACGGCGGATTTTGACCGTACACAGGGAATGACCATTATGGAGAATATGCTTCAGGCGGACAGCAGCATTCAGGCGGTATTTGCCGGCAATGATGAGATGGCACTCGGAGCCGTTGAGGCGATTTCCGGTGCGAAAAAGGATGTGCTTGTGGTTGGTTTTGATGCAACGGACGATGCAATCGAAGCGATCAGGCAGGGCAGAATGGGTGCTACGATCGCACAGCAGCCGGATCTGATCGGATCTACAGCAGTAGAAAATGCGATCAGGCTGACAAAGGGTGAGAGTATTCCGAAGGAGATCCCGGTTGAGGTGACACTGATCACAAAAGACACTGTCGACAAGTAAGGAGGCGGACGCGATGAAGGTGTTAAATATTGGTTCAATGAATCTGGATTATGTTTACCGTGTGGATCATATCGTGCAGCCGGGCGAGACGATCAGCAGTCAGGGAATGAATATATTTCTGGGAGGCAAAGGTATCAACCAGTCGATCGCACTGGCAAAAGCGGGCGCAGAGGTTTATCATGGCGGCATGATCGGCGAGGATGGCGAGGCGTTTCTGGACGCCTGCAAAGAGTATGGTGTACACAGTCGGTATATCTGCCGGATCGAAGGAAAAACAGGCCACACGATCATACAGCTCGACAAGGAGGCGCAGAACTGTATTCTTCTTTACGGCGGTGCCAATCAGAAGCTGACACATGAATATGTCGATGGAGTTCTGTCCCATTTTCAGGACGGAGACATTCTTCTTCTGCAGAATGAAGTAAATGATATCGCCTATATGGTCGATCAGGCATATGAGAAGGGTATGCAGATCGCCCTGAATCCATCGCCGTTTGATGACCGATTAAGAGAAGTGAACATGGACAAGATCAGCATCTTTCTCCTCAATGAGATTGAGGGCGGACAGATCACGGGTCTGACAGATCCGGAGGAGATTTTCGAAGAAATGTGCCACAGATTTCCAAAGGCAAAGATCGTGCTCACTCTTGGTAAGGACGGCGCTGTTTACGGAGAGCAGGGGAAACGCTATGAACAGCCGATTTTCCCGGTGCAGGCGGTTGATACGACAGCGGCCGGTGACACATTTACCGGATATTTTCTGGCAGGTCTTGTGGAGGGCATGCCGATTGAGAAGATTCTGGAAATGAGCGCAAAAGCATCCTCTATTGCTGTTACCAGAGAGGGGGCGGTTCCATCCATTCCGTACCGCAGTGAGGTACAGGAGGCACTGCAGCAATAAAAAAACTATCATTTATTCTGAAATTAACCCTTACAAAAATACTTAAAATGTGTTATAATAAATACAGATCTAAAGCGGATATCAATTGCCGGAAGTTCGATATATAGGGACTTCCGGCTTATCTATGGTGGGATGGAACGTCTTTGTTAAAGTATCTGGATTTTGAAGTCATTGTTTCATGAAAAGAGGGAAATATGTATCAGGTAAATGATAGTGTTATGTATGGTACACATGGAGTGTGCGAGGTGACGGCGGTAGGCAGATTATCTATGTCAGTAGCGGATCGTAAGAAGAAATATTATACACTGCGACCGGTATATCAGAAGGATTCTCTGGTATATGTGCCGGTGGATAATGTGAAGCTGCCGATGAGACTGGTTCTGACCGGAAAGGAAGCGGAGGAGCTGGTGGAGGAGATTCCACAGCTTGAAACCATCTGGATCGGCAACGAGAAGGAACGGGAGAGTCAGTATAAGGAAGCAGTACGCAGCGGCGACTGCAGAGAGCTGGTTCGTATCATTAAAACGATCTATTTGCACAAAAAGGAACGGGTCGACGAGGGCAAGAAGGTTGCTGCAGTTGATGAGCGTTATTTTCATCAGGCAGAGGAACTGCTTTACGAGGAGCTTGCCTATGCGCTGGATATGGAGGTCGATCAGATCGGAGATTATATTGCATCCAAAATACGCAAATAATAAATGGAAATACAACATATTTTGTTTTCCTGAAAAGCGAAGAAGCATACAGGGCGTATTCTGATCAGTGCTCTGCTTCCATATCCGGCTGACGCATCTGCTTGCGGTATTCTGCCGGGCTTTGCTTGACATATTTCTTGAATTTCGTGTGGAAATAATCCACGTTGCGGTAACCGACCTTTTCGGCAATCTCATAGACCTTCAGGGAGCTGTTGACCAGAAGATCCTTGGAATGTTCAATACGGATCTTGTCTACAAATACATTGAAGCCCTGACCGACCTTTTTGGTGAAGATCTTGCCAAGATAAGAGCTGTTGTAGCCGAAAAGTGGTGCGATATTCTCCAGCTTGATATTGTCCATATAATTGTGCTCGATATAATGAATGATATCATCCATCACACTCTCGCTGGAAGGATTGCCGATGGTGCGGATGATCATTTCAAATTGCTCTGTGAAGAACAATACGATCTCATAGAGGTAATATTTGTCGTTGATAAACTCAATGATCTCGGCGTTACTCGGAAAAGGTATGTCCGCATTATGGTACAGATGGAAAATCTTTTCCTTGATGGACAGATACAGATCTGTCAGAAAAAGTTTGATCCGTGGAATGTCCTCATTACAGGAATAGAGCTTGCCCTCGAGTTCATGAAGCATCTCTGCCATCTGATTGCGCTTTGCTGCCTGAATATATCCGATCAGTGATTCACAATAGGACTGTAACACCTTCGGAGTAAGCTGGAAGATATGCTCCTCATCCTGCTTTGGAAGCTGGTCATAGCCGATCGTATGCTGGCGGTGCTCGCAGAAAAAGCGGCGCTGCAGCAGACGAAGCGCTTCCTGATAGGAAACAGGAACCTCACGGATATCCTGGACTGGTCTGCCGTAGGTGATGAACAGGGAATCAAGAGGAGAATCCTTCTGTGGTTTCTGTTCCCGCTCATAATGCTCCAGAAACTGCTGAAACTTGTGAAGTGTAAATTCTCCCTTGAGCAGAAGGATTTCGTTGTCGTCGATTGTGATCTGCTCATACGAGCTGTTCATCTCATTGGTAACCTTTAACAGATCCGCAAAACGATAGGACATCTGTGTTGCGTTGTGACTGTATTTCTCATAGATAACAACCTGATACTGATCTGCATTCAGATGCATGTCATCAATGTTGATCTGGTCAAAATCAGCCTTGTCTGTAAGAATATCCAAAAGGATCATACCATGCGCCTTCTGGCGGTAATGCTGCCAGGTTCCGGACTGACGGCTCTGCTCCTCAAGCGTTGTCTTCAGTGATTCAACCGCCTCCAAAAGCTCGTCCTCATCGATCGGCTTTGTCAGATAGAAATCAACGTCGTAGCGGATTGCTGCCTGCGCATATTTAAAATCCGTAAAACCACTCAGAATAATAAAATGTCCCTCAAAGCCTTTGTCGCGTGCCTGCTTCACAACATCCACACCGAGAAGTCCCGGCATCCGGATATCGATCAATACCAGATCGGGCTGTTCACGGACAATATAATCTAATGCATCAATGCCGTTGGATGCTTCGCCAATAATTGAAAATCCCAGAGATTCCCAATCAATAATACATTTTAAACCCTGACGTATAATCAGTTCGTCATCCGCAATAAAAACGGTATTCATGTGTTTACCAAACCTTTCTGATCCTGCATGCCTGAATAAAAGACACTTCTGCAGAATATATATTTACAACTCATATTTGTTTGAAAAATGAGCCTCCCATTATTATAACTTTTTGGGAGGAGATTTGCAAGAAAGGGGATAGGTTTTCGTGCAGTTTCTATTATATTTATCGAATTTCATGATACCCATTGTAATATTTTACATTGTAGGATATGGGCTGTGCAGCCATACCGATATTTTCGGAGCTTTTGTCAAGGGTGCACAGGACGGCTTCAAGGTAGTGCTTAAGGTTTTGCCAACGCTGATCGGTCTGATGATGGCGATCGGGATCCTGCGGGCGTCTGGGCTTTTGGAAATGCTTTCCGACTGGATCGCACCGATAGCGGAGAAGGCAGATTTCCCGGCGGTGCTGGTGCCGCTTTCTCTGATCAAAATGGTTTCCTCCTCGGCAGCCACCGGTCTGCTGCTTGATATTTATAAGAAATTTGGAACCGATTCCCATGAGGGATTTCTGGCATCGGTTCTGATGTGCTGTTCGGAGACGATTTTTTATACGATCTCGGTATATTTTATTGCAACCGGAGACAAAAAGCATGCACCGGTCACGAAAATGAACTGGACATTGACCGGCGCACTCATCGCAACCTTTGCGGGGATGGCGGCGAGCGTATGGCTGTGCCGGGGGATTGCGTAAGGGGCAGAATAAGAGTTGTCGGGGAAGTTGACAGCTCATGGGAATATATAGTACCATATAAACTACAATTATAACCACAAGGAGGATGAAAAGATGAACAAAGAACTTTTATTTGCGATTGCTGTTTTGGTGGCAGGAATACTGTGTCTGATCAAGGTGTATCTGGATCGGAAAGGAGAAAAGCTTTCGGGAGTTGTCAGCGGTTTCGTTAACAGTGACGGATATGATTTTGCGGTGATTCGGTTCCAGTATAATGGACAGGAACTGGAAGCCAGAGCTGCCAATGCAGAAGGCAGGAAAGGGAAACACGCGGAGGGTGACAGAGTGGATATTGTCTATCGTCCGGGGAAAGCAAAATATGTAAATATTGTCGGTGATAATTATGATATTTATATAGCGGTTGCAATCACAATATGCGGACTGGCACTGGTTATCCTGCGCCTGATCAAGTAGATTTCAAGACCGCGCACCAATATGAGGTGTGAAGTATCAGCATGTTAATCGTAGGAAAGCATGACAAAATGGGAGGTATGGATTACCTCCCATTTTACGTTTTTTTAAGGCAAAAATCTTATTTGACACCACGCCACATAAGAAACACTATGGGCGCTGGTTCACTTTGGAATATGGAAAGTTTTCGTTATTTAGGATATAGACAGTTCTGGAGAATAAGCGTAAAATAGGTTATATAACATATTTTTGGAGTTTCATAAGATAGGGGGAGTGAAGCTTCTAAAATCGGAAATACATTTATAGTGTAGAGGAGATCAAAATGTCAAACGAATGTGATACCTGTGCAAATTACAGTTATGATGAAGAATATGAGGAGTACTTCTGCGATGTGAATATGGATGAGGATGATATGGTGCGTTTTATGACAGATCACCGGAACAGCTGTCCGTATTACCGCAACGGTGACGAATATCAGGTTGTGCGCCACCAGATGTGATGTGACAAGGGAGAGTTTCAGGAGAAAACAAATGACAGAATTAGAGAAATATTATAATAAATTTAACGAAGAGAAACGGTTGACGAGACGTCATGGCAAGGTTGAATATATCACCTCCATGAAGTATATTCATGAGTGCATTGATGCAATTTGTCCGAATGAACCGGATGGAGGAGAGAAGGGGAACCAGACATATGACCGGTCCGGACAGACCAACCCGTCGGACCTCCGCCTTCTGGATGTCGGTGCCGGCACCGGGCGTTACAGCGTGGCACTTGCCGGGGAGGGCTATGACGTTACGGCGGTAGAACTGGTCAAATATAATCTTGGCATTTTAAAATCTAAGAAAAGCAGTGTCAAAGCGTTTCAGGGAAATGCATTAAACCTGTCCCGTTTTGCGGACAGTAGTTTTGACATCACTTTGCTGTTTGGACCGATGTATCATCTGTACACATTTGAGGACAAGCATCAGGCACTGGAGGAAGCGAAGCGTGTGACGAGACCGGGCGGCAGGATACTTGTGGCATACTGTATGAATGAGTACGGAGTGCTTTTGTACGGTTTCAGGGACGGTAATGTAAAACAGTGTCTGGAGGATGGCAGATTGTCGAAGGAATTTAAGTGTGTGCCGCATCCCGAGGATCTGTATGATTACATGAGACTGGAGGATATTGATGCACTGAATGCAGCATCGGGGCTGGAACGGTACAAGATCATTTCCCCGGACGGTCCGGCAAATTATATGAGACCGGTTTTAAATGCGATGGATGACGAGACCTTTGACCTGTTTGTACAGTACCATTTATCGGTCTGTGAGAGACAGGATCTGATCGGTGCCGGAGCACATACGCTGGATATTCTGATACGGTAGAGGAGGAAGTCTGAAATGGACGATATTATTTTTCTGATCAAAGGAAACAGGAACGGAGAGCCTTTTGCGGCAGAGATGTATCAGGGCGGCGAGCAGCCGTATTTTACACTGCGCTGGCAGGAGGATGAGGGAGAGCTGCATATACGCATTATCCCGAAGGAGTTTGATGAATACGGGGAGCCGGTTGGGGATCTTACATTGGAATCGGTGACACTGACCTTTCCATGGGAGTGCCGTGGAGGAAAGCAGCCGGAGCAGATCTTTATGAACGGGTATCAGTCATGGACGGATTCCCATGAGCATACAGTTGGAGAGAAGGAGCCGGCGATATCGCCGTTTGCCTCCGGAATGGTGGAGAAGTATTATCTGGACCGGTACGGTGATTCGCTTTTTACGATGAAGGGAACGGCAGCAGGACAGTTTCATGGATTTACATATTGTTATTTCAGGGATGGAGTGACGTATCGTTTTGTGGGTTCTCTCAGCGAACGCTCCGGCTTTACGGTATTTTATTACAATGCAGATGCCGGACAGATGTCAATTGAAAAGGACTGTGCGGGCGTGAAGATCTCCGGGGAGTGGAATGCGTTTGATCTCGTAGAGCTTACCGGAGGCGAGGATCAGGTATTTGATACCTATTTTGAGAAAATGAACATTGCTAAGCCGAAGGGCAGACCGATGACAGGGTATACAAGCTGGTACAATCATTATCAGAATATTTCGGCACAGATCATATCGGATAATCTGGAGCATGTCCATGAAATGGGACAGAGTTTTGATGTGTTTCAGATCGATGATGGATATCAGACGTATGTGGGGGACTGGCTGAATGTGCAGAAGGACAAGTTCCCGGACGGCCTTGAGCCGATCGTCGATAAGATCCATGAATATGGTATGAAAGCGGGAATGTGGCTGTCTCCGTTTGTGTGTGAGAAGAAGTCGCGGTGCTTCCGCAAACATCCGGACTGGCTGGTGCGGGATGTCAATGGAGAGCCATTTTGCGGTGGAAGCAACTGGAGTACCTTTTATGCGCTGGATCTGTCTAACGAAGAGGTGCGGGAATATCTGCGCGAGGTCTTTCATCAGGTGCTTGATGTGTGGGGCTTTGATCTGGTCAAACTGGATTTTCTGTATGCGGTCTGCATGCTGCCGACAGAGGATAAGACGAGAGGGCAGATCATGTGCGAGGCGATGGATTTCCTGCGCGAGGTTATCGGTGATAAGCTGATCCTTGGCTGCGGTGTGCCGCTCGGACCGGCGTTTGGCAAGGTTGATTACTGTCGGATCGGACCGGATGTGGGACTGAACTGGGATGGCGCTCCGAAGGAGAAGCTGCTTCACCGGGAGAGAGTATCGACAAAGAATACGATCGGCAACACGATTTATCGCAGACAGTTAAACGGACGTGCTTTCTGGAACGATCCGGATGTGTATCTGCTGCGGGATGATAATATCAGGTTGTCGGCGAAACAGAAAGAAATGCTGGCGCAGGTCAATGGTCTTTTTGGCGGACTGCTTTTTACCTCGGACGATGTGGGGACTTACGATGAGGAGAAAAGAGTGCTGCAGCAGAGCCTCCCTGCTTTGCGGGAGGTGCCGCGGAGCGTGGAACGCAAAGGCAAATATACGATTGTCCGATATCAGGGACAGGATGGCGAGAAGGAGCTGCGTGTGAAGCTGTAGGAACAGGGAAGGTTGTGAGAAAGCATTTGCGTATGGAGAATGTGTTACTGTCCGGTTTTTGGGACAGATACATGATTTGGTAAAATAATGACAGGGGGCAGAGATTATGGGGTATATTATGGCGTTAGATGCCGGAACGACAAGTAACCGGTGTATTTTATTTAACGAGAAGGGCGAGATCGTTTCTGTGGCGCAGAAGGAATTTACACAGATCTTTCCGCAGCCCGGCTGGGTGGAGCAGGATGCCAGTGAAATCTGGTCGACACAGCTTGGCGTTGCCGTGGAAGCAATGTCCAAAATAGGGGTCAGTGCAAATGAGATTCATGCAATTGGAATCGCCAATCAGAGAGAGACGACGATCGTATGGGACAAGACGACAGGAGAGCCTGTCTATCATGCGGTTGTCTGGCAGTGCAGACGAACCTCTGCGTTTTGCGATGAGTTAAAGGAACGGGGACTTACGAAATTGTTCCGGGACAAAACGGGTCTTGTGATCGATGCGTATTTTTCGGCAACCAAGCTAAAATGGATCCTGGATCAGGTACCGGGAGCAAGGGAGCGTGCGAAGAAGGGCGAGTTGTTATTTGGAACCGTGGACACCTGGCTGCTGTGGAAGCTGACGAAGGGGCGTGTTCACGCGACCGATTACTCTAATGCATCCCGCACGATGATGTATAACATCAATGAGCTTTGCTGGGATAAGGAGATTCTCGATATATTGGATATTCCGGAGTGCATGCTGCCGGAGGTGATGCCGTCGAGCGGTCTGTACGAAAAAACGGACAGTTCATTCTTAGGTGGAGAGATTCCGATCGCCGGTGTGGCAGGAGATCAGCAGGCGGCATTGTTTGGGCAGACCTGTTTTCTGCCGGGCGAGGCGAAAAATACATACGGCACAGGCTGTTTCCTGTTGATGAATACTGGCACGAAGCCGGTATTTTCGGATAACGGACTTGTCACAACTCTGGCATGGGGGATTGACGGAAAGGTCAATTATGCATTGGAGGGATCAATCTTTATTGGAGGTGCATCGGTGCAGTGGCTTCGCGATGAACTCCGTCTGATCGATTCGGCGGAGGATTCCGAGTACATGGCAAGAAAGGTAAAGGACACCAATGGGTGTTATGTGGTGCCGGCATTTACCGGGCTTGGCGCACCGTATTGGAACCAGTATGCCAGAGGCACGATTGTCGGACTGACACGTGGTGTCAACAAATATCATATTATCCGGGCAACGCTGGAGTCCATTGCTTATCAGGTCAGTGATGTTTTGCAGGCGATGGAAGCCGATTCCGGCATCACGCTTTCTGCTTTGAAGGTGGATGGCGGCGCAAGTGCCAATGATTTTCTGATGCAGACGCAGGCAGATATTATCCAGACGCCGGTCAACCGTCCGATCTGTCTGGAGACGACAGCACTCGGTGCAGCATATCTTGCAGGGCTTGCCGTCGGCTATTGGAAGGATTTCGAAGATATCCGGTGCAATGCGGGTGTCAGCCGTGCCTTTGTTCCGGAGATCACACAGCAGGAGTGCAGGGAGAGACTCGACGGCTGGAAACGTGCCGTGGGATGTGCCATAAGTTGGACAAAGCAGTAGAGACTATAGCTGCTGAATTGGAATTTGAAATGCCGGTACAGAAACAGATTCAATCAAAGTAGTGGATTGATAAAAGCATTTTTCCATCCGGCATATTGCATCTTGCCATCGCGCCCGTTAAATGATAAAATATTCTCATGTTCCGACACGAAGGGTTCGTCCCAACGCGAAGGCATGATGATATGTTCTTGAATATGGTCCGCAGGGAAGGTCTGCGGTTTTATAGGGGAAGAAGCGTCTCATGCCATCCGGCGGAGGCGCTTTTACATTATAGGAAACTTGTCGTTTCCTATAATGTAAAAACGCTCCGCGAGGATGCGATCACCGCACAGAGGAAGATTGCATAAGCAATTGTGCGGTGATGCGCAAAGTGGGCAAGTCCACTTTGTTCATATATAGGTATAGGAAAATGCTCGTAATGTGGTGGGAAGCAAGGGCAAAACCAGCGTTTTGGCAGACGTATCCCGTGATCGGCAAAGGAGGAAGTGTTTCATGGATCGACGGATTGCAATCCTTGGAATTATTGTGGAGGACACAGACAGCGTGGAGCGGGTGAATGAGCTGCTTCACGAGTACAGGGAGTTTATTGTCGGCAGGATGGGAATGCCCTACAGAGAGCGTGGAATATCGGTGATCAGCGTAGTGATGGATGCGGATACCAATACGGTCAGCGCTCTGTCCGGCAAGCTGGGAATGACATCGGGTGTCAGTGCCAAGGCAGTTTATTCCAAGGCATAACAGATCAGCCGGTATTACAGGAAAATCTAAGCAGCCGGTGAGATTTGTTATGTAGACATGGTTACACAGAAAAGACAGGATCACTCCTGTCAGAAATACACAAGATTTTATATATGGAGGAATAGAAATGAGCAGTTATAAGTATGATCCGAAGTCATTAAAGGCAGAAGAATTTATCAATCATGAGGAAATTCTGGAATCTCTTGATTATGCGAAAAAGAACAAAGACAATCTTCCTTTGATCCGCGAGATTCTTGAGAAAGCGAAGAAGGCAAAGGGAATTTCCCACAAAGAGGCAGCCGTTTTGATGGAGTGTGATGATCCGGAGATCAACCGTGAGATCAGAGAGCTTGCCATGGAGATCAAGGAGAAGTTTTACGGACATCGTATCGTTATGTTTGCACCGCTGTATCTCTCTAATTATTGTGTGAATGGATGCACCTATTGCCCGTATCATCACAAGAATAAACATATTCCGCGAATCAAGCTGACACAGGATCAGATCCGTGATGAGGTTATTGCCCTGCAGGATATGGGGCATAAGCGTCTGGCGATCGAGGCAGGCGAGGATCCGGTCAACAATCCGCTTGAGTACATTCTGGAAAGTATCGACACGATCTACAGCATCAAGCACAAGAATGGTGCGATCCGCCGTGTCAATGTTAATATTGCAGCAACAACTGTGGAGAATTATACCCGCCTGAAAAATGCCGGAATCGGTACTTATATTCTGTTTCAGGAGACCTACAATAAGGAATCCTATGAGCAGCTTCATCCAACCGGACCAAAGCATGATTATGCATATCATACCGAGGCAATGGATCGTGCGATGGAGGGCGGCATCGATGATGTTGGTCTTGGCGTTTTGTTTGGCCTGGAGGGCTACCGCTATGAGCTGGTTGGTATCCTGATGCATGCAGAGCATCTGGAGGCAGCACAGGGCGTTGGACCACACACGATCAGTGTACCGAGAATCTGCCCGGCAGACGATATTGATACCGATGATTTCAGCAACGCTGTACCAGATGAGATCTTCGAGAAGATCGTTGCCGTGATCCGTATCGCGGTTCCGTATACCGGAATGATCATTTCTACCAGAGAGTCCCAGAAGACAAGAGAGCATGTGCTGCAGCTTGGTATTTCCCAGATCAGCGGCGGCTCCCGTACCAGCGTGGGTGGTTACACCGAGCCGGTGCGTGATGACAGCTCTGCACAGTTTGATGTCAGCGATACCCGTACACTTGATGAGGTTGTCAACTGGCTGATGAAGATGGGCTTCATTCCAAGTTTCTGTACCGCATGCTACCGTGCAGGAAGAACAGGAGACCGTTTTATGTCACTTCTTAAGTCCGGTCAGATTGTAAACTGCTGCCAGCCGAACGCCCTCATGACATTGAAGGAATATCTGGAGGATTATGCATCACCGGAGACGAAGGAGATCGGTGAATCGCTGATCGCCAAGGAGATCCGGAAGGTGCCAAATGAGAAGGTCAGAGAAAGAGCCATCCAGTATCTTGAGGAGTTAAAGGAAGGAAAGAGAGATTTCCGTTTCTAGAACATAGAAATCAATGTCCTGAAAGTGGGACAGACAAAATGTTATTTGAAAAAATAATATTAAGAAACAACAATATAGAATGCAATAAAAAGACTGCTGCTTTACGAATAGAAATCGTGAAGCGGCAGTCTTTGTTTTTCATGAAATCCTCGTTTCTCTGAAAAGACAACGAGAATTTGATTGTTGAAAATAAATTATATCATTAGTTAATAATTAAAACTCTATCTCTTTCAGATAACGTGCTACGGCATCCTGCCAGGTTGGCAGTGGAGTAAAGCCGTTTGCGGTGAGCTTTGATCTGTCCAGACGGCTGTTGAATGGTCTGGCTGCTTTGGAAACACCGTACTCAGCAGTTGTGACAGGAGTGACAGTGACGTGTGACTCGTCATATTCCGTGTGTCCCATGGCTGCTGCCTGACGGAAGATCTCCTTTGTGAAATCATACCAGCTGATATAGCCGCCTTCGTTGGTGGCATGGTAATATCCATACTTGTCCGTCTCGATCATGTCAACAAGAAGTCTTGCAAGATCGAAGGTATAAGTCGGCGTACCGATCTGGTCATTTACAACAGTCAGCTTATCATGTGTCTTTCCGACATTGAGCATGGTACGGATAAAGTTCTTTCCGTTGGTACCGAATACCCATGCAATACGCACGATAAAATACTTGTCCAATATTTCGGACACAGCAAGCTCGCCGTCGAGCTTGGATGCACCGTATACATTTAACGGCTTGTAATCCTTGCAGTCCGGATCCCACGGTGTGGTTCCCTGACCGTCAAATACATAATCGGTACTGATATACATCATCTTGCAGTCAAGATCCTTGCAGACAGCGGCGATGTTCTCCGTGCCGGTTGCGTTGACGTTATAGACCTTATCTTTGTTGGCATCGTCCTCAGCGGCATCCACGGCAGTCCATGCGGCACAGTGGATGACAGCATCCGGGTTGATCTTTAAAAGCGTTTCAGCGACAGAGGCACGGTTTGTGATATCCATGGATACATAGGCTGCTTTTGTTACATAGGTTTCGTCTGCAATGCCGTTGTATTCCGGAGCAAGGTCACTTCCGATGCCCTCATGTCCTCTGGACGCAAGCTCATTCATGACATCATGTCCTAATTGTCCGGCAACGCCGGTTACTAATATTTTCATAAAACACTGTTCCTCTTTCCGGGTATCATTCTGTGGTTATGGATTAGCGGTTACCGTACATCTTCTCGTAGTAATTCTGGTACTCACCGGAGATGATTGTCTCCCACCACTCCTTGTTGTCGAGATACCACTGAATGGTCTTCTTGATACCGTCAGCAAACTTCGTCTCAGGAAGCCAGCCAAGCTCGTTGTGGATCTTGGTCGGATCGATCGCATAACGCATATCGTGACCCTTACGGTCGGATACATATGTGATCAGGCTTTCCGGCTTGCCAAGCTCCTTGCAGATGATCTTAACGATATCGATGTTGGTCATCTCGTTGTGACCACCGATGTTGTAAACCTCGCCGACACGTCCCTTGTGGATGATCAGATCGATCGCCTTGCAGTGATCCTCGACGTACAGCCAGTCACGAACGTTTTCGCCGGTACCGTATACAGGAAGCGGCTTGTCATTCAGTGCGTTGGCGATCATAAGAGGAATCAGCTTCTCAGGGAAGTGATATGGTCCGTAGTTGTTTGAGCAGCGGCTGATCGTTACAGGCAGACCGTAGGTTCTGTGATATGCCAGCACCAGAAGATCAGCGCCGGCCTTGGATGAACTGTAAGGGCTGCTTGTATGGATCGGAGTTTCCTCTGTGAAGAACAGGTCCGGTCTGTCGAGTGGAAGATCACCGTAAACCTCATCGGTAGATACCTGATGATAACGGGTGATGCCATATTTACGGCATGCATCCATCAATACGGCAGTACCCATGATATTTGTCTGAAGGAATACCTCCGGTGTCTCAATGGAACGGTCAACGTGGCTTTCTGCAGCGAAGTTGACAACGATGTCCGGATGCTCCTCCTCAAATAATTTGTAAACAGCTTCGCGGTCTGTGATATCTTCCTTAACAAAACGGAAATTCGGATTGTCCATAACAGGAGCCAGAGTAGAGAGGTTTCCGGCATAAGTCAGGCAGTCCAGACAGACGATACGGTAGTCCGGGTACTTGTTCAGCATGTGAAATACAAAGTTACTTCCAATAAATCCGGCACCGCCGGTTACGATAATAGTCATAATTTTTCTCCTTAATCTGTAATATAAATTGTTATTCGGTGTCTGGCATCGCAAAACATTAATTAGTGAAGAACATCCATGTACTTGCCGTCCAGAACGTCCATCAGATACTGACCGTACTGGTTCTTCTTGAGCGGCTCATATGCCTTCAGCACATCCTCACGGGTGATCCAGCCGTTTAAGTAAGCAATCTCCTCCAGACATGCGATCTTGCGGTGCTGGTGAGACTCGATGGTCTTTACGAAGTTGGTTGCCTCGACAAGGCTCTCATGTGTTCCGGTATCCAGCCAGGTAAAGCCCTGTCCGAGAAGTTCTACGTTCAGCTCGCCGTTTTCCAGATAGACGCGGTTCAGATCGGTGATCTCAAGCTCGCCTCGTGGACTTGGCTTTAACTCCTTCGCATATTTGACAACGCGGTTGTCGTAGAAATAAAGACCGGTTACACAGTAATTGCTCTTTGGCTTCTCCGGTTTCTCTTCGATGGAAACAGCCTTTCCGTCCTGATCGAACTCAACGATACCGAAACGCTCCGGATCATCGACGTAATAACCGAATACGGTAGCTCCCTTTCCGGTCTCTGCATTCTCGACAGCGGCTTTCAGCCGTTTTTTCAGTCCGTGGCCGGCGAAGATGTTGTCACCGAGTACCATGGCAACGGTGTCGTTTCCGATGAATTCCTCGCCAATGATAAATGCCTGTGCCAGTCCGTCCGGGCTTGGCTGAACAGCGTAGGTCAGATCGATACCGAAATGATGACCGTCTCCGAGCAACTCTTTAAAACGAGGTGTGTCCTGTGGTGTTGAGATGATCAGTATCTCGCGGATCCCTGCGTTCATCAGTACGGAAAGCGGATAGTAGATCATCGGCTTGTCGTAGATCGGCAGAAGCTGTTTTGATGTGACCATTGTTAATGGATAAAGTCTTGTGCCGGAACCGCCGGCTAAGATAATACCTTTCATAAGGAATCTCCTTTCTTTGATCTGTTTGTGTAAGTCCCAATAGAAGTATGTTCATTTTTCAGTTTCTGTACACAGTATAAAAGGTGACGTAACGTCACCTTCAAGCTTTTTTTGTAAAATTGTCACTTTGCTGTAAATCTGACAATGAAAATGTTGGTTTATTGTGAAAAATGAATACGTTTCCGGGCAGTTTCGCCTGTCTATGAGGGACGGCACAGAAAAATTCCGGCGTCCTTCGTGATCGTAAAGCCGTTCTTCGTTGCCTTTTGGACGAAATGACGGAAGTCCTTATAGCGGTTTAACAGATACTGGTTCTGATTGCCATGGCAGGATAAAATATAGTCGATCAGCGGTTCGGGTTCCTTCAGATAAATATTGTCCACATAACGGGACAGAGTTACCTGACGGAAATGCGGCTGCAAAATAGAGGCTCCGTTTTCCAGACCGAAGCGGTCATAAAGATTGTCTGCTGCAAGCTGGATATGCGGATCAAAATCCTGCACCAGTTTACTGATCTCCTTCATGTGACGGGGACCGTAGGTGCTGCAGATGAAGCAGCCGTCCTTTTTAAGAACACGGCGGATCTCACTGCAGACCTGCGGAATGTCATCGCAGTAGAAAAGGACATGGTTGGCAAAGATCAGATCGAAGGAATGATCCTCGCAGGGAATATTCGCACAGTCGATCGTCTGGTAGGAGAAACGGGAATCCTCAGCGCCGATGGTACGACGGACATCACGCAGCATACCCTCGGATATGTCGGAAAGCAGAATGGAGATCTGTTCCGGAAGCTGTGCAAGATTCTCTGTCCAGAGTGCGCCATTGCCGCAACCGACCTCAAGGATATGCATGCCCGGACGGATGTCTGCCTGCTCATAGATCCAGGGGAACCAGCCCTGCTTATTGACAGAATACTTCTGATGAAGATTGATCCGTGCAGTGATGTTGGTGGAATCCTGATACTGCCGTTTCAGGCTTGTCTCCATACCGGTCAGGTGGATCAGGCGCAGCATCTGGCTCCAGTCCAGCTCGTGATCCTTTTCCATGGCATCGGCGGTATCACGGATCGCCGTCTCCACAAGCTGCATCTGTTCGATGCGATCCTGGATCAGCTTGTGCTGCTGCTCGAGAGAATTTTTCATCATATGATAGTCGGCAGTATCGACCGTCATCTCGCGGATATCGTCCAGCGAGAAACCAAGATATTTTAAAAGAAGGATCTGCTGCAGTCTTGCCAGATCATGGTCGGTATAGAAACGGGCACCATTCTCATTCACATAGGAAGGCTTCAGGATATTCTGCTTATCGTAGTACCGGATCGTGCGTACAGAGACGCCGGCAAGCCGGGCAAACTGTCCGGAAGAATAGTAGCCGTCTTTCTTCATGGAAATTCTCCTTATTATATAGTGTGATGTTGTGGCAGGCCACCGGATAGCAATTTGTATGTATACATACATCGCTATCTGCTTTTGAACCCTGCATCATATTTTAACAGATGAAGCGCGAAAATGATATTTTTTTGAAAAATATTTCATAATTTGAAAAAAACTGTTGACAAATAGAAATACAGATGATATTATCTTATTTGTTCGCGGCACAAAAGTGCAAAGCGAAACATGCGGAAGTGCTGGAATTGGCAGACAGGCTAGACTAAGGATCTAGTGTTGGCAACGACGTGAGGGTTCAAGTCCCTTCTTCCGCATTGCGGATCAGAGAAGTCTTAGAGATAAGGCTTCTTTTTTTGTTCTTCCGTCATCCTTCCTAAAATGAAATCAGAATGGTCACCCCATCCCGTATAATCTCAACGCAGAAATGATAGGCTTCCCCCACCACCAAAACATAAATTTCCCCATAATATTTCTTATGTTTTATAAATTTCATTGTGATTTTTGCCTCTTAATTTGAATAAACTCCGGGAGACCGTGCCTGAAAATTGACGCAGATCGTTAGGCTTTCTGAAAAATCTTTGCTTTGCAATGTTTCGATGAAATACGTGTCTGGACGACTGAGCCTCATGGGTGGGCTCAGCTATTTCAGTGGGCACGCTTTCGCTACATTGCGCTACGCAACACTACATAGCACCTTAAAAAACAAGGTGCAAGTAGTGGCGAGCGCAAGTGCCCTTTGAAACACCTGAATCCCACCCTGAGGCGAGTACGGAAAGACACGTTCATCAAACATCGAAACAGCAAAGCATTTAGATTTTGCGAAAACCGTAGAACGACAAGTTAATTTTCAGGCACGGTCTCCCAGAGATTTTAAGAATCTATATGGCAAAAATCACTTTCAAAGTTGTTGACATAAGAAATATTATGGGGAGTTCTATTTCCCGTGTGGGAAGCCCATCAATTTAATTTTTACGGGGCAGCGTGCCATTCACACCGTATTTTGACCATTCACTCTATTTGGAACCCCCGTCCCCCTAAACTGATATAATATATGATAACCGTATATATAAAGAAGTGAAAAAGATAAAGGAGGGATTCTATGAAGCTACACGAGGTAAAGAAACGTGTTCTCTGCGGTGTATTGACGTTCGCAATGATATTTTCGTCAACATCCTTTCAGGGAATCACGGTAAAAGCTGCGTCGACAGGAACACAGACGACGGCAGCAGTACATGAGGGAGAATATTATACCGGCGTCTTTGCGGGACGGTATGGTATTGATCAGTTGTTTGATTATGTAATGAGTACAAGCAGGCTGAATTCGCTGCCCTTTGATGCATCCTGGGGAACAGCATATGCGTCAAGCGGACATCAGTTAAAGACAACGCTCATGAAAGGACGTTATTTCGTACTGAAGTATTCCGGCGATTCGGACTATCCGATTGCATTATGTATGTACGAGAATGACGGTACGCCGGTGGTTGCCGGCAGATCGAAGAATCTGCTTGCCAGTTCACACATTGGTAAAGCAGACAATGTGTGCCTGACAACACAGGCCAAAACCTATATGAAGAAGACCTATACCGACGGCATTGAGGGCGTGATGGCTCTCTGCGAGATGGGTAAGGCGGATCAGAATGGTCTTTACTTCAGCAGCTCGAATGGATTTGGTTATTACTTAAGCGGCAATCAGGGACGTGATGTCGGAGAGAAGATCACATGGGTGAATGCAGATACCGATGTGACAATGAAAAAGCTTGCGGGGTTGGATAAGTATTCCTACACGGAGCTGAGCTCCGGGGAATATGCGGTGATGTATCAGACGAATGGAGATGCCGTTCGGAACATGCCGGAGGATCAGGTGAAAAAGCAGGGCGTGGCACTGACTTTATCAGACAAGAAGCCACTTCGAAAGGGATATCGTTTCAAAGGCTGGAACACAGCGGAGGACGGCTCCGGAGATATCTATGCAGCCGGCAGTGCGTACACAGGTGACAGTGTGCTTACCCTGTACGCAGTATGGGAGCGTTATTATGAATCCGGTCTGTTTAGCGTGAAGCTTAGTAAAAGCCAGTTTTTTGATAATGTTACCTCTGCGAACAGGATCAATGGTCTCCCGTATGATGCCTCCTGGGGAACGGCGAATTGGTCAACAGGACATCAGTTCACGGAATCACAGGTGGAGGGCAGATATTTCCTGTTCCGGTATAGTGGAGATTCTTCCTATCCGTTTGCTCTGTTCATGTATAAGAATGACGGAACACCGGTGGTGGCAACAGGATCGGGTGACCTCTCCCAATCGTCATATATCGGACAGTCAGAAAATGTTTGTATGACGAAAAGTGGTCAGACCTATATGAAGGCAACCTATAAGGATGGGTATAAGGGACTCATCTGTCAGGGAAAGATCACCAAGTACGATAAGAACGGTGTGCAGTTTGTCAGCCCGAATGGCTTTGGTTACTATGTTTCCTGTAACCGTGGTTACAAAAGGGGAGATTATATTGAATGGTCCGGTGCAGTTACCAGCGGGATCACTCCGGATGTGATGGATTCGGTTGATACATTCTCCGATATGGAAATGTTAGAGGGAGAATATGCACTGAATTATAATGTCAATACGACCGATGAAGTGACCGGCATGCCGGACACACAGCGCAAAGAGGATCTGTATAATTCCGTGCTTACCATGGATGAACCGCAGAGAAGCGGTTACATTTTTATCGGATGGAATACGAAAAAGGATGGAAGCGGCAAAATGTATATGCCGGGTGCACGTTATGAGGGAGAGCAGTCCCTGACGATGTATGCGATCTGGGAGAAGTTAGACAAGTCACCGCTGTCTCTGGAGGAAAACGGAACGGTGGCTCCGAAAGTATATAAACTTTCCAACAGGACACTGATTTCAGATGCTCTCGATGCAGCAGATGATGCAGATGCATTTTACAGTGCACTCAATCAGGCAACCATGACCCGTTATATGGATATCAGGGGCGGTGCCGGTGAGGATGATGTGTTTAGTGTCAAGTCCTCCGATGAGAGCGTTGTGGAGTGTTCCGTTGAGGGTTCAAAGCTTACCATGACCGGTAAGACGGACGGATTTGCTTATGTAACGGTGACTGATGAAACAAGTGGTCAGCTTTACCGCTCCAGCGTTTATGTGGAGACCTTGAAGGAACAGCTTTATATTATCAGACCGGTAAATGCGGACAATAACAAGTCCTATTTAACGGATAGCAGCAAAACAAGCTTTGAAGCTAAGACAGAGTCTGATAAGAAAGTGACCTGGGATGTTAAGAACAGTTCCGTAGAGAAGGTGAAACAGCTTTCCAACGGTGACGCAGTTGTCTGGAAACCAACTTCAACAGACGCTGAGATTGGTGTGACCTATGGCGCATGTCAGTTATCGGTACCGCTTACGGATATGGAAAGCGGTGAGACAGCAGGTGCTTATCCGATCAACAATTATGAGATGGCTGCAAAATACCGTCAGAATCTGACATTGAGCGATTCCTTCAGAAAGGTGAAGAATACAACGATTCAGATCCGGTCATTTATTGTAGATACGGATGGCAATGTTATTTCCAGTGTGACGAAAAACATCAAAAGAGAAAAGGCTGTCGAAACGGAGACAATAGCGTTAGATTATAGCGGAGTGACAGAGCTTACAAATGCGGATGTTGTAACGGAGATCGCATCCGAAGATGAATCCTTTGCATCGCAGCTTGTACGTTATCCGATCTACCGTGACGGTGTTCAGAAAAATACAGGAACCACCGTTATGATGAAAGCATCAGCCACCTTGATGAATACAGACTGTACTTTGATGATCAAGGAAGCCGGAGGTGCACCGATCCGTAATGTCGTTTTGTATAAAGGTGCCAAAAAAACACTTTATGTGTATTCGAAGGCATCGCAGGCTCATTCCCTGACGATGACGATCAACGGAAAGGAGATCGAGCCGACCTCTGCAACCGTTGCATCCGTGGAGGGAATGAAGTATGAATGGGTGAAAACAGTATTTGAGGTCAACACCAAGAATACAAAGACCGGAAAATATACACCGCAGTTTCAGGTGAAGGCGGCAAGCGGAACTCTTCTGATGGATATGCCGGGGAATTTTACCGTGAGCAATGTTTCTGATATAGGAACGCCGGCGAAACCGACCGAGATGAATTTCTGTGGAACTGTACAGACACCGACGATCTCAGCAGGAGAGATCATTAACCGTAATTTCTCCTTTGATCTTCCGAAGGTACTGCCAATGAAGATCGCATATCAGGATACAAAGGATCCGATGAAGAAGACCTTTATGATCGCGATCGGAACAGCAGGACTGGATGAGGATCATGTGGTTTCCGTGGTGACAGACACGATCAATGATCTTCGTGACAATAAAATGAGTAAGAAGATATCCGGTTATGCATTCGGTACAGCGGACTATATCAACGGTAAATGGGTGCTTACGTATACCGGCGGTGGTATTGCCGGATCGCTTGGATATGAATTTGGATTTGATAACAGCACTGTAATTGGTATTGTTCCGGTTTACTATGGAATCAAGGTTGGATGCTCTGTCAGCGTGGATGCCCTTCTGAGTGGAAAGAACGCATACCATGATAAATTTGTCGGAATGAACTTCCAGTCCAATAATCTGACAGTGACCAGCGAGTATGATTTTGTTTCGGATATTATTGTTGGTGTACAGGGCTATGTAGGTGCCAGCGGAGGTATCGGTTTTGATGCAAAGCTTATCAAGCTGAAGTTTGGACCGGAGGGACAGTTAACACTCGGTTATGATAACCGTATTATTACCTTTAAGGATCTGGATCAGTCAAAGACCTATTATGGTGGCTGTCTGAACTTTACCGGTGATATTGCACTGACCTTTGAGTACAAGGGCATATTTGTTCACAAGAAAAAGAGAATTTGCGGAACAGGTTTTACCAAGAATAAAACCTTCAAGGATTGGGCGAATTTCCCATCCGGAAGACCGAACCTGATGGATTTTGCCAATATGAGCAGTCAGGACACCAGCAAGGTGGTACAGTATTCTTCCATGAAAAAGGGAAGTGACTGGACACAGTATATTGATCCGGATATCAATCCTGTACTTTCAGAAAGCGCGGACAGCATGGGACTTGCATATTCCGATACACTGGATGATCTTGCAAGCATCAATCCGGCGATCAGTACGAAATCCGGCAGCAGCTGGACGAAGCCGGAGGAGCTCACCTCCTGGAGAACAGCGGGTAAGAGCGAAACCATCAACTCTGTAGATTATGCGGCAGCCGGAGATTTAAATGTACTGGCGTTTGATTCAGTGGATTATGATCCGGATATTATGTCAGACGGTTCCGTGGATACGGACGAATTAAACGCTGCTTATAATTCATCAGAAGTTCATGTGTATGTGAATGGAAAGCACACCTGTCTTACGAGCAATAAGGTTGCCGATATGGCGCCGGAAGTGGCAGTGAGAAACGGAAAAGCGATCGTAGTCTGGGAGAGTGATTCCTATGATCTTACGGGTACGGATGTAGACGCACTTCAGAAGGATGCAATGGGCGAGAAGAAGCTCTGCTACAGCTACTATGACGGAAAAGAGTGGAGTACACCGGCGTATTTAGAGCGAGGAGAGATCAAGGGAGTACAGGCGTATGATATTGCATTGGGTGACGATGGCACGGCAATGGTATTGGCGAGCATGGGAACCAGTGAAAAGGTGCAGGAGAGAGAGCTTTATTCATATATGATCGAGGCGGGGACACAGAAGAGTGTAAACAGAATTACCTGTAACAATGCAGCAGAGACACAGCCTCGTGTGAAATATGTAACCGATCAGGGGGGCAGTTTCCTCACAGCATGGAAGCAGTCAGAATACGAAAATAATGAGCTGAGCGATTCTTATCTGGTTGTACAGGGCTATCAGAAAGACGGTAGTGCGAATGACATTTCCATGACGGATGAGTCCAGAGAGGTTTCAGAGAAATTCGATTTTGCAAGAGGCGGAGATACCATTAAGGACAGTGCCGTATACTGGCAGGCATCCGGTGAGGATTCTGCAATGCACACTTATGTGAAGTATATGAATGCACAGGCAGGAAAACTGTCCATGAAGTATTCCTTGAACAGTGTGGCGACCGATGATGAGACATTGATCGGAAGCAGCGTGGCAGTGGACGGAGATAAGTTTATCGTTGTTGCCTGTGCACAGGAGGTCGAGCAGAAGGATAGCTCAAACGAGGAAACACCATTTGCCCAGACCGACGATGAGGAGAAGCCGGCACGGCTGATCAGCAGCCAGAAGCAGATCACAGATGCATTTGAAAATGTATCCGCAGACACATTTGGTCAGAACATTGAGAAAAACAGCACGATCAATGTCACCTTATCCTTTGTCAATGCGGGACGCAAAGCGATGGACGCTGTCACAGTAAAGCAGGGAGACACGATCGTTGCAGCGGATCTGCCGATCCATCTGGAAAGTGGAGAAAGTGGCCAGGTAAGCTTTAGCTATACGCTTGGCGATACACTGAAAAACGAAACATTTGACCTTGTCGCAGACAACGGTGCGAAGGCAGAGACGAAACTGACTCTGCTTGGAGCTGATATTGTTGTTGGAAGTCCGGAGGTTACAGAGGTATTATCCGGAGGAGAGCGTATCGTGCAGACTGTTTTGAGCAATGCCGGAACAAAGGCACTTACGGCAGACGATACGATCCGCCTGGATCTTACGTCAGCAGATCAGGAGGCACTTAGCGTACGTCCAATCTCGGAGTCTGCCTCATATGATGCAGATAAGAAGCAGCTCGTTATCAAGGGCAGCGGTGCAATGGAAGCGATCAACCGTGGTGAATATATCCTACAGTTTGGTTATAAGCCGGAATTTGACAGTGAATCCGATAATGTATCGGTATCCGTGAAGGCAACAGCCTACACAGGAGAGACGGCGATGGATGAACTGAATCTGATCGATAATTCCGCAGCCTTCAGTATTGTAAAGCCTTCCGTGCAGTACGATACACAGTTGACATACAGCACGGTTGTGGAGGACGGAAAGATCACACAGCTCCGCGTCAATAACCAGTATGAGACACCGGTTGAGAAGAGTATTACGATTTTAAACGGTACGGATTCTAAGAAGATCAATGTTGTATTGGGTGCTGAGGAGTATAAGACCTATGAGGTCGGCATTGATGCTTCCGCGGAAGTAACATACGATGAGCAGAAAATGGATGGAGAGGAAACTCCAAACATTGATCCGTCTCCGGAGCCAACTGTGGAGCCGACAGCAGAGCCTACCGTGACACCGGGAACTACGCCGACAAAGACACCGGAAACAGAGCCGACCAATACACCGGCTGTGGAACCGAGTGCAGCTCCATCACCGGAGCCTACGAAGGAGCCGGCAAAGCCGACAGAGGTACCGAGTGCAAAGCCGAGCGCAGCACCGACACCGGAACAAACCAAGGAACCGGCAAAGCCGACCACAATACCGACTGTGAAGCCGACAGCGGTGCCGAGTAAGATACCGGTGGCAACTGCAAAACCGACCAAAACACCGACCAAAACACCGAAGCCGGCCGTAATTGTGAAGCCGACGAATAAGCCGGTTACACGTGCAACCGCAAAACCGACTGTGAAGCCAATGAAAAAGCCGGGTACACAGACATCGGCAAAGCCGGCAGCAAGCAGTAAGCCGGTAAGCACGAGTTCTTCTGTTGGAAAGGCAGGATTTGCTTCCGTGAAGAATAAGGCTGGCAGAAAATTAGTCGTTATGATCAAGCCGGCAGCAGGGGCAGACGGTTATTGTGTACAGTACAGCACAAACAAGAAATTTAAGAAACCTGTATCAAAGCTGACGAAGAAGTATATATTGACCATCAAGAAGCTTAAGAAAAAGAAAACGTATTACGTCCGTGTATGTGGATATAAAATCGATACACAGGGAAATCTTGTATTTGGCTCCTATAGTAAAGCTAAAAAGGTAAAGATTAAGAAATAACAGACGAGAGGATAGCGTGTCAGAGCATCCCCTGTCACAATGATAAGCAGGCATAGTTTTTCAGGTGATTGAAAGGCTATGCCTGCCTTTTTGATAAAATCCGATAGCATTTTGTGATAGTAAATGATATAATTAATCACACATAACTTCTGCTTGAGACGGAGTGAAAGCAGTGCAGAGGGAAGGAAATCGTACGTTATACGATCCGGATGACGCAGGCAATCGGGCTGGATATGGTAGCGGAAGGTGTGGAGACAAAGGATCAGGCAGACTTCCTTTCCGAGTGTGGCTGTGATATTGCACAGGGATTTTATTATGCGAAGCCGATGCCGTTGGAAGATTTTAATAAAAAATTGCAAAACCAGACAAAACCTTGATTTATCAGTTGCACAAAGAGATTTCATCTAATATAATGAAGAAGATAATGGAGTTACTTTGTGAAACTCCATTGCTTATATATAGATCAGTCGTTTTGAGACGTTTGATCAATTCAGAAAATACATCTGTCTTAAGTACAGATTATAGAAAGGTACGGTATAAGAATGAGTGAATTAAAAGCAAAAGAACTCCACATGGGACCGGCACAGTGTGCGGTTGATCTTGGAGACGGCAGTGAGAGAGGCGAATATGTGAATCAGGATTATATCCTGCAGAAGCTTGGCAGACCACACAGAGCGATCAATCTGATGTACTGCTATTATCCAAATGATGAGGGATGGCCGGGACGTGCCAGCGTTGTTCATGCAGATCCATCGGTACAGTTCGCATGGGATTTTCCATACGATGACTATTTCACCTACAAGGGTGGTCTGAACGGAACGCGCGATGACGAGCCGTTCACATGTATGCGTGATGTGCGCCGTCATGGTCAGGACGTTCTTCTGACAATGACGATCGATCCGAAGGTATCCGATGAACACTTGAGAGCGATCGGTCAGGATCTTCGCACCTTTGGTCGTGTACAGCTTCGTATCAATCATGAAGCAACCGGTAACTGGTTCTCCTTCAACAAGCGTGCAAGCTATGAGGAGGTTGCAGCATTCTTTGCACATGCCAGCGAGATCATCCGTGAGGAAGCTCCGAACGTTAAGACGATCATCTGTCTGGATGGCTGCAAGAGCGTTGATGATGAGAAGATGGAGATGGAGGATATCTTTGCAGAGGCTTCCAGAGCAGCAGATATCGTATCCGTTGACCGTTATATGTCTCTTCACTGGGGCTGGCCATATGATGTGGCTGAGGAAGGGGGAGATACCTTCTCCCGCAGCAAGGTAGAGGATATCTATACACTTGCCAAGAAGAGCTATGAGCGTTATACCTTTGTCAATGGCGGAACGAAGAAGCCGATGGTACTTTCCGAGTTCAACTCAGACGGTGATGTAACAGGACCATATGATCAGGCAGATATGCTTAAGGAGTTCTGTGAGATGCTTAAGGCAGACAAGGACAAATGGCTTTCCGGTTTTACACTGTATCAGTTCCGTGACAGAGGACGCCTTGGTCTGGAAATCGAGGATCCGAACAACGCAGAGGTTGGTATTGAGCAGCCACTGATGGACACTTACCGTGATATCATTCATGATGATTTCTTCCAGCCGTCTATGGAGGTTGGCGCAGAGACAGCACTTCCGGCAACACTTCGCTGGGGTGGCTCTGAGGATGCTGACGGAATCAGTGTACCTCTTCATTTTGACAGTGATCCGGTATTCTGTGAGGCATATTTTGATGAGGATACGGTGGACATGAACCTGATGCTCGAGTTGAACGGTTTCTGGTTCTACAAGGCACCCGGTGTGAAGTGTGTCGACATGATGAGTGCATTCTTCAAGAATCGTCTTGATGGCGCAAAGGATATGGATCTGAAGATTTTTGCACCACCGGCAAGCGGCGAGAATGATCCTTCACAGGGAGAGGACTGGCAGACCAATTATTATACAGAGCTTAAGGCACTGCCTGCGATCCGGATCCGTTATGCTCCAATCGTAAAATAAGAGCGTTAAGAAAGTGAGAAGTTCTTATATTCCGGGGTGGCAGATGTGACGCATCGGAATGAGGAAAGAGTGCATTTTAAAGTTTAGTAAAGGAGAGTGGTTTTGATGGATTATAATGTCTATAATTACTTTATCGGTAACTATGCACAGAAACCGGCAACCAAGTATGATACCCATAAGTCTTCAGAGCTGCGCTCCGTCATGAAAAATATCACCAAGATGACCCAGTCATCGCCGATCTATCTGGTGCGCCTGTCTCAGGCGAAGCAGGAGTATGCGCTCAATATTAAGGAGGCGGCAATCTCCCTGAGCAACACACTGTCAATGCTTTCCGAGGATTCCATGGACAGTGTCTTTGCACAGAAGAAGGCGGTATCCTCAGATGAGGCGCAGGTCGGAACGAGGATTATCAACGAAGACTACAGCCAGCTTCCGGAAGAGCCGATGATCCGGGTCAATCATCTTGCAACCACGCAGGTCAATGTCGGCAACGAATACTATATGACCGGAAAGGGACTATCGGCAGGAACGTATCGTTTCCGCGTGGCGGTTGGTGATGACAGTTATGATTTTCAGTACAATATCCGTAAGGATGCCAATCACCGTGAGGTCATGGAAGGCCTTTGTGATTTTATCAATAAGGCGAAGATCGGACTAACGGCAACGCCGGTATCGCGAAGTGCCGATAAGATCATGATGCGGATCGAGTCCAATATGACTGGCTCGCCGGACGGTGGCAATCTGTTTTCGTTTGCGGACCGTACCGGAGAGGGAGGAGACGGAAGAGGAATTGTTTCTTATTATAATATGAACAATGTCGTTTCCAGACCATCCAGTGCCTCCTTTGAGTGGAACGGAGAGACGAAGGAAACCTTAGGCAATACCTTCGTGCTGGGAAGATCGTTAGAGATGTCCATGTATGCACCGGGTGATCAGGCAGCACAGATTTCCTATATTCCGGACAGCGACAAGATCCTTGACGGTGTCTCCGGCATTATCCGATCTTACAATAAGCTGGTGGACAGCACCAACAACTACAGCGGTCAGACCGGACAGAGTCCGAGACTGATCCGCGAGTATCAGAATCTGTTAAAGCCATATCTGTCTGAGCTGGAATCCTGCGGCATCACCTTGGATGAGCAGGGCAGGATGAAGATGGACGAGTCACTTGCCTCGCAGGCAGCGCAGGATGGCGACATGGAGAAGCTGATCGGAAGAGATTCCGCGTTAAACCGCAGACTTCGCAAGAAGAACGAAGAGATCAAGCTCAATCCAATGGATTATATTCAGAAAAAGATCGTATCTTATCCGGATTACGGGAAACCGCCGAAGGGATACTCCTACATCACCTCACTTTACAGTGGGATGCTGTTTAATTATTATTGCTGATGGGGTTCGATTATTTGGCAACACCATCCAGGTCGTCCTCCGATGCATTTGCCGTGACCTTTACGATCACCTTATGAGGAAGACAGACCAGACTTTCTCCGTTGTGGCGGATCGAAGTCTGATGTACACAGAGTTTATCCGGGCAGTCAGCCTCTGTAATGGAGGCGTGCCCGTTTTTTATTTCCAGATGATTGGTGCCGCCGTCTGCCCCCGGGATATCAAGGGTTGTATCGATGGACAGAGGGAGTGTGCGGTATGTCCTGCCATCGACGGTGATCGTGACGGTATCGCCGGTGGTGCGGTGAAGCAGCCGGTATCCGCCGGTCACACAAAGCCCTGCGATCGCAAGAATCAGGAGCAGGATAATATCATTTTTATGAGCTGTCAGTTTGTTCATAAGAAAGACCTCGCTTTACCGATTTGTTCCGTTTGTTTTATGAAGTATACCATAAAAATGTCACTGGGAAAATCAAATGAGTCATAAATTGGAGAAAATAGAAAGAAATGACAGAAGGAACCCGAAAAAGTTCAGAAACGTTGCAGATAATGGGATTTACCTCTTGACGAAAGAACTCTACTTTGTTATAATTATCGGGCGATGTAACAGGTCTTTTTTTTATGTCTTTTTTTAAACAAACTAATATGGAGGTGAATAGTGTCGTGAGAGTAAAAATTACTTTAGCATGTACAGAATGCAAGCAGCGTAACTACGATACGACGAAGGAGAAGAGAAACCATCCTGACAGAATGGAAACCAAGAAGTATTGCAGATTCTGTAGAAGACACACATTACACAAGGAGACAAAATAGTCTCGTAGAATGAAAGGAATGTGAGATATGGGAGATTCTGAGATCAAAGAGGAAATCAAAGAGCAGAACGAACCACAGAAGAAAGCAGAAAAAGCTGCAAAGAAAAAAGGCGCTTTTCAGAACATGAAAGCCGAATTCAAACGTATCGTTTGGCCGGACAAGAACACAGTTGTGAAGGAGTCCACCGCAGTTGTTGTCGTTACAGTTATTCTGGCAGTCATCATTGCATTGTTAGACTTTGTGATCAAGACTGGCCTGGATAAGATTCTTCAGATAGGATAAGGGTGATTGACGTATGGCAGATCGTATGGCAGATAAAGAGCCACATTGGTATGTGGCACATACCTATTCCGGATATGAGAAAAAGGTAAAGATGGATATCGAGAAAACGATTGAAAATCGTAACCTGCAGGATCAGATTCTTGAGGTTTCAATCCCGATGTTGAATGTGACTGAGGGGGAGGATGAGGATTCAAAGGTTGTTCCGAAAAAGATGTTCCCGGCCTATGTGCTGATCAATATGTATCTGAATGATGATACATGGTATGTCGTTCGGAATACCCGTGGAGTGACAGGCTTTGTCGGTCCGGGATCCAAACCGGTTCCACTTACAGATGCAGAGATGGCAAGCATGGGACTGAAGGCAAATGCTCCGGCATGCGAGTTCAGTATTGGTGATTCCGTGGTTGTAAAGTCTGGTGTCTGGGAAGATACAACAGGAATTGTTCGCCAGATCAATCACGAAGACCGTATGGTCACGATCAACATCGATATGTTTGGACGTGAGACGCCGGTTGAGATTAGTTTCAACGATGTGGAAATCGTCTGAGAAAGCCGCTTGAGATACAAGCGCCGCACTAAAGTGTGAATTTTGACGTGAATGTACGTCAGGAAATATATAGGAGGTTAAGAAAATGGCTAAGAAAGTCGAAGGATATATTAAATTGCAGATTCCTGCCGGAAAGGCAACTCCAGCACCGCCTGTTGGACCAGCCCTTGGACAGCATGGAGTTAATATCGTACAGTTTACAAAGGAGTTTAATGCGAAGACAGCAAATCAGGGTGATCTGATCATCCCTGTTGTTATCACTGTATATCAGGATAAGAGCTTCAGCTTTATCACAAAGACTCCTCCGGCAGCTGTACTGATCAAGAAAGCTTGCAAGATTCAGTCCGGTTCTGGTGTACCTAACAAGACAAAGGTTGCTACCATTACCAAGGCTCAGGTACAGGAAATTGCAGAGACCAAGATGCCTGACTTGAACGCAGCTTCTTTAGAGTCAGCAATGAGCATGATCGCAGGTACATGCCGCAGCATGGGCGTTGTTGTAGAGGACTAATATTAATAAATAACTCGATGTAATCATTATATATTGAAAAGACTTGTTATTAGATTGAACGTCGTGGGAGGCTGGCAGATGACTGCCATTGAATACACGCCGTTACTACCACTAGGAGGTTAATTATATTATGAAAAAGGGAAAAAAATATGTAGAAGCTGCTAAGCTTGTAGATAAGACAACACAGTACGAAGTACAGGATGCTGTAAGTCTTATTAAGAAGACAGCAGTTGCAAAGTTTGATGAGACAATCGAAGCGCATATCCGTCTTGGCGTTGATGGACGTCATGCAGATCAGCAGGTTCGTGGCGCAGTTGTACTGCCTCACGGAACAGGTAAGACTGTTCGCGTACTCGTATTTGCAAAGGGTGCAAAGCTTGATGAGGCACAGGCTGCAGGTGCTGATTTCGTTGGTGGCGAGGAGCTTATTCCTAAGATCCAGAACGAAGGATGGTTCGATTTTGATGTTGTAGTAGCTACACCGGACATGATGGGTGTTGTAGGTCGTCTGGGACGTGTCCTTGGACCTCGTGGTTTAATGCCAAACCCTAAGGCTGGTACTGTAACAATGGATGTAACTAAGGCAATCGAGGATATCAAGGCTGGTAAGGTTGAGTATCGTCTCGATAAGGCTAACATCATCCACGTTGCTGTAGGTAAGGCTTCCTTCACAGAAGAGCAGCTTGCAGATAACGTAAATGCAATTCTGGATGCGATCCGTAAGGCTAAGCCTGCATCTGCAAAGGGACAGTATTTCAGAAGTGTTACACTGGCAAGCACAATGGGACCTGGTGTAAAGCTGAGTACAGCTAAGTATGCATAATCGTTCATACGATATAGTATGATTCCCAAATAAATAAAAGTGACTATCGGTTAACGGGTAAGTGGTTTTCAGGTAGTCACTTTTTTTGCATTTTTAACATGATTTTAACATATATTTATGGTATCATCTAAGATAGCAGTTAAAATACATAAAGGAGTTTTACCTATGACACAACGGGAATTTCGTAAAAAATCATTTATCATTCTTGGACTGACAGTTCTTCTTCTGATCTGTATGGTCTGGGATACCACAGCATTCCGCCATTCATCCGGTGAGAGCAGCAGCGCGGCAACCAAGACAACCAAGACGGCAAGCAGTGTGTCAACCGGCTCTGCACTGGTTACGGATGTACAGGCTGTCTGGATCTCTTTTGGCGATTACAAGGCGGCTGGCTTGTACAACAAGTCACAGTCCGCATTTCAGACCAATGCGAACAAGTATTTCAAAAAGCTCAAGAAGGACGGTATCAACACCATCTATTTCCATGTGGCTCCATGTAACGATGCCATTTATCCAAGCAAATATTTAAAGTGGAGTTCCTATATGTTTGAGTCTGCACCGGACTATGATCCGCTGGAGATTCTGATACAGACGGCACATAAGAACAAAATGACATTTCATGCATGGCTCAATCCTTACCGCAAGAAGATGGGCGTAAGCTACGATCCGGGTAAGGCATCCTCTCTGAAGCGGATCCGGCGCATTGTGGCGGAGATCGTTCAGAACTACAATGTGGACGGCATTCATTTTGATGATTATTTCTATCCGGCGAAGGCAAAGGGGGCACAGTTTTCCAAGGTGTCTGTTGCCAAGCGTAAGCGTGTGATCAACAAGATGGTGCAAACCATTTACAGCACGGTCAAAAAGCAGGATGAGAAGTTATTGTTTGGTATCAGTCCTGCCGGCAATATTGAGTATGCGGAAAGCCTTGGCTGCGATCTGGCAACCTGGCTGAGCGAGGACGGCTATATTGATTATATCGTGCCTCAGATCTATTGGAGTGACCAGTACAGAATGGGCCGCAAGGTGACCTCTCTGTATACTAACCGGTTAAACAAATGGGTGAATCTGAACAAGAATAACACGCCGATGTATATCGGGCTGGCAACCTACCGTGCCGGAACCTACAGCTCCTCCGATCTGGGCTGGCGCCGCAAGAACAACAATCTGGTCAGTCAGATCAAGAAAGAAAAAGCAGCAGGCTGTGATGGTTTTGTACTGTTTAGCTCCAGTTACATGTACCACAGCCGTGCCGCCAAGGAAATGAAAAATTATAGAAATTATATCCGTTAACTTTCGCAAATGGATATCTTATCCTGCACCGATAATGTTTCAAACCATAGGAAGCGTTATTGGTGCAGTTTTGTTTCCAGACTTTTGATGATGCTTGTGATCTGATATTCCAGTGCGTACATCATCGTGTCATATTCCGGATAATCTTCTTTGACATGCTCCATCAGAGGATAGATGAAATCCTTTGTTTCTGTAATATAAGCCTGCAGACGCTTTTCGGAAAAAACACCTGCCATTGACGAAACATTGTGACAGCGGTCGAAGACCTTGGCAATGCAGGCTTCCCTGCTGCCGCGAATATCCTTCATATAGCGCTGCATCGTCTCAAGCTTTGATTCCCCGTCCAGACGCTTCTTGGTGATACAGTCTATGCCGCGGCGCACGGTCTCATTGACCGGAATCTTGTCCGGGCAGACAGGGCAGTCCTCGCAGACATCGTGTAACAGCATGACTGCCATCAAGTTATCATCCGTCATGCCGAGTGAGATTCCATGCAGGGCGAGTGTCATGGGATGGATCACATAGGGAAGCCCCTCGGTTCTTTTCTGATCCCGGTGCATCCGCAGGGCGATGTCAAGAGCAATACGGCTCTGCTCGAGCTGATGAGCCTCGATGTAATCCCGCAGAAAATGTTCCATATATTCTGCATTTTCGTTGTACTGTAATCTCAAATCATTTCCTCCTCTTGTTCAAATACACCAGCATGATCATGATCATTATGGTGGTCAACATTTCCGCGGCCATAAAGGAACTCCAAATACCACGCATTCCCAAGATCCGGCTTAAGGTGAACGCACACAGGATGATCGCTATAACACCTCTGGAAAAGGAGGCGGCGAGTGCCTGCAATGCGCAGTCGGATGCACTGAGATAACCAGTGGCTACTATATTGATACCCGCAAAGATAAATCCCGGGAAATACAGTCTTATTCCGTCAAATGCCAGTCCGTGCAGCTCCTTGGAACCCTCGCTGTTAAACATGGCGATCAGAAGATCGGTCTGTGCTCTGGTGATAAAAAGGATCACAATGGAAAGGGCAAGGGCAGTAGCAATTCCGTAGCGCAGAAGCCGTCTGGCGGCGAGAGTGTCGCCTTTACCGTAATAACGGCTGATCAGCGGCTGGGAGCCCTGCGCTACACCGTTAAACATAGCGGTTGCCACAAGAGCGAGATTGGCGATCACACCATAGGCGGCAACGCCGACATTACCGGCAATCCCAAGGATCAAAAAATTAAAGGTTGTGGTTGTTACACCGGATGAAAATTCACCGATAAATGCGGAGGTTCCAAGCTGGCATGCCTGAAACAGCCGTTTTGGTGACGGTGGCTGCCACAGAAAACGAATCTGATTGTCTTTCTTTAAAAAGTGGATCCCGCAGATGCAGGTACTGACAATTGGTGAGAGGGCGGTTGCAAGTGCTGCACCTGCCATTCCCATTCCCATGGGAAACATAAAGATATAGTCAAAAATAATATTGAAAAAACTTCCGGCGAGTGTAGCTGCCATTGCGAGAGATGGCGCACCGTCATTTCGAACGAATGCATTGATAATGAAATTGATCATAAAAAATGGTGCGAACATCAGAAAGATACGTGCATACGGAACACCGAGTGATGCGATGTAAGCATCGCCGCCCATGATCCGCAGGATGCCGTCCGGTGAGAGTGCACCGGTTAATATAAATGGAATGCTGATGATCAGACAACAAAATACAGCATTGGAGAAAAACCGATCGCAGCCGGAATCTCTCTGCGCTTTCAGGATAGTAAAACGTGTTGCGGAGCCAATGCCGATCATCGAGCCGATCGCATAGATCAGATTGTATAACGGCAGACAGAGATTTAACACGGTAATTCCATTTGAACCGGCTGCCTTGGAGATATAAAAGGTGTCCGCCAGAATGTAAATGGAAATGCCGAGCATGCCAAGAATATTTTGCGAGACAAACATCGTATATTCTCTGCCAAGGTTCTGCGACATTCTGTTGATTCATAATGCAGCCGATGATCCGGATGCATTATTTTCCCCTTCGATTTGATATTTAAATTGTAACGATGTCACAGGGATAAGTCAACGGTTTTTCCATTTTCCTCCGGATTTAAGGACGTCTTTTCGCCGGAAGAATTGTAGGTAGCAATCTTGCCGGAGGAACGGTATATTTTGGCGACGATGGACCGGAGTGAACGGGAAAATGTACCGTCAGAAGACAGATATTTGCTGATCTTGGAAGGACTTGCCTCGGAGAACTTTTCCTCATCCAGAGACAGGCTTCCATCGCCCTTGAGTTCAATGCCGAGCGAAGACAGATCTTCCTTACTGTTCCGGAGTATTTTTGTCATTTTCTTTTTGAGAGCCGAGGTGCTGCTGTCACTGATGCCCTCGGAGGAATTGATCAGGTTATTGTAGGTTTTGACGAATGCCTGCGCAGTCTGCAGGATCTCTGTTTCGTGGTCGGAATCATAGTTCAGTGCGCGAAGTTTCTCGGTCATGCGATGAACGGCTTTTGCATCGGCCGACACAATGACGCTCTGGGGCTGCGAGCCGCGAAAATCCTCCTGAAGTGCATTCACATTTCCCCGGTAGGCACTTCGCATATAATAATTCAGACTGTGTTTTACGGTGTAAGAGACAACGTCCATTCCTGATTCCTCCTCTAACGGTCAAAATGTACTATATAATATATCGGTTCGTTCCGGCAAATTATTTAATTCGTCTGGCTTCCTGAATTTTTGGCAAAGCACAAGCTCTTTCATTGACTTCGTTTTCGCGGTATGATATGCTGATACGGATATCATTTAAGAAAAGAGGAAATAGCAATGAAAGATAAAGCAGTGATCGCAGTGCTGGCAGCAGTCCTTATCGTAGCGGCAGCTGTTGGTGGCGTTTTTATTAAGAACCAGATGAAGTCTTCGGATTCGACCGGAGAGCAGACAACAAGCATGAACACCGTCGACAAGACGCCACTGCAGCGGCAGTCAGATGAGGTTTTGGATAAGCTTTCTTATTGTAAGCGTGTTCTTGATAAGAAGAAACAGGGCAAGAAAAAGAAAGAGGAGCTTGATAACCTCTGGAACAGCGTCAATGAGATCCATGCGAAGGCGTATGCAGCCACAATGACACAGGAGGAGGTTGACGAGGAGATGACAGCCCTTACCTCCTACAGCCAGACGGTGGATGAACTGTATCAGCAGAATCAGAAAGCCATCGAGAAGCTGAAAAAGCAGGACGAAAAGGAAGAAAGTCAGAAGAACGCTAAGAAATAATACGTTGTTTTCATAAAGGAATCAGTACAAAATCAAACAGAAAGATGTTTAATGATATTTATTATCAATAACTGTCTTTCTGTTTTTTTTGTTCAATGGTATAATGACAATCGGTTAGTTTATTCTAACTAAAATGAAAAGATAGAATGGAGAGTACCATGTTTCTTGAAATTAATGATCTGAAGAAAAGCTTTGGACAGGGTGACAGCCGTGTGCAGGTGCTGCGCGGCATTGATCTGAGCGTGGACAAGGGAGAAATCTGCGTTCTGCTGGGACCATCCGGCTCCGGCAAATCGACTCTGTTAAATATCATTGGAGGAATTGATGCACCGGATTCCGGCTATGTATCCATTAACGGGGAGAAGATGGTGGATATGACGGAGAAGCGTCTGACCAGATACCGCAGAGAGCATCTGGGCTATGTCTTTCAGATGTACAATCTGATTCCGAATCTGAATATTAAGGAGAATATTGAGGTTGGCGCATATCTTTCCGACCACCCGTTAGATATTGATGATCTGTTACATACACTTGGCCTGTATGAGCATCGTCATAAGCTTCCAAACCAGCTTTCCGGTGGACAGCAGCAGAGAACATCGATCGGACGTGCGCTTGTCAAGAATCCGGATATTCTGCTGTGCGATGAGCCAACGGGTGCGCTCGACTATACGACATCCAAGGAGATCTTAAAGCTGATCGGCGATGTCAACAGTAAATACGGCAATACCGTTATTATGGTAACACATAACGATGCCATCAAGGAGATGGCTGACACGGTGGTTAAGCTGCGTGATGGCAAGATCCGCAAGGCTTACCGCAATGAAAATAAGATATCTGCAGAGGAGTTAGAATGGTAATGAGAAATCCATTAAATAAGCGAATATTCCGCGAATTTCGTTCTGAATTTGGAAAATATGCGGTGATCTTTCTGTTTATGGTGCTGACCATTGGTCTGGAGTCCGGCGATATGGTCGCAAGCGACAGCATGATCGCAACCTGTAACGAACGATATCAAAAATATCATGTGGAGAACGGACATTTTCACCTGAAGCAGGCAATGAAGGACAAGGCGATCGAGAAGATTGAAAAGGAAGATGTCACGATCTATCCGGATTTTTATGTGGAACGCACCTATCAGGGGAAGGATAAGAAAGAAAAAAAGCTTCGTATTTATGAGAGCAGAGATGAGATCAACAAGCTTTGTATCATGGAGGGGGCACTTCCGAAGAAAGATAATGAGATCGTGATCGACCGAATGTTTGCGGACAACAATAAGACAAAGACGGGCGATAAACTTACGATTGACGGAAAGACATATACGGTATCCGGTCTTGTTTCCTTCTCGGACTATACGACTATGTTCGAAAATAATACGGATATGATGTTTGATTCGGTCAATTTCGGTGTGGCGATGGGAACAAAAGAGGAATTTAAGACTCTCTCTGAAAAGAGTCTGACGTATAACTATGCATGGACTTACAATGCAGGTGATCCGGCAGATGACATCGAGGAGAAAAAATGGTCGGATGATCTGATGGATACCGTTGTGGATGCTGCCGGAGAAGGCGGCAAAGCGACGATGCTTGGTTCCATGCTTGGTGTGCTGAACATGGACAATGGCATTGATGATTATGTTCCGCGTTACGCCAACCAGGCGATGAATTTTGCCGGGGATGATCTGGGAAGCGACAGAGGCTCCATGCTTGCCTTTCTTTACATCTTGATCGCTGTTCTGGCATTCATCTTTGGCGTGACGATCAGTCATACGATCACAAAGGAGTCAACCGTGATCGGAACGCTTCGGGCATCCGGTTATACAAAGGGAGAATTATTCAGACATTATCTGGCAATGCCGGTGATTGTGACATTGATCGCGGCAGTGATCGGTAATATACTGGGTTACTCTTATATGAAGCAGGTCATTGCAGATCTGTACTATTCAAGCTATAGCCTTCCGAAATATGAGACGCTCTGGAATCAGCAGGCATTTGTGCTGACAACGGTTGTGCCGATCCTGTTAATGTTTCTAGTGACAGGAATTACGCTGATGCGCAAGCTCAAATATTCGCCATTACAGTTTATTCGCCGTGACCTGACAAAGAGCAAGCGCCGGAAGGCAGTAAAGCTGCCGCATTTTAGTTTCTTTAACCGATTCCGTTTACGCATTATCTTACAGAATATTTCCGGTTATCTGACGCTGGTATTCGGAATTTTTGTGGCAACAACAATTCTGTTATTTGGAATGATGTTTCTGCCTCTTCTGAATCATGTATCGAAGATATCCAGAGATCATATGATGGCGAAATATCAGTATATGTTAAAGGGCGATGCGGAGACATCCAATAAGGATGCCGAGAAGTTTGCGGCATATACGATGAATACATATATGGACGGCTATAACCAGGAGGCGGCAACCGTGTATGGTATTTTTGACGACAGCCATTATGTGAAAACGAAGCTGCCGAAGAAGGGTGCTGTGATCACAAGCGGTATGGCAGAGAAATATAAGCTTAAGAACGGTGATGCATTCCTGTTAAAGGAGCAGTATGAGGATAAGCTGATTCGCTTTCAGGTTCGGGGAATCCTCGACAGCCCGACGACGATCGGCGTCTACCTGAGTCATTCCTACTACGAGGATCTCTTCAATGTGGATAAGGATTATTATTGTGCATACTTTTCGGATTCCAGGATCACGGATATCAGCACGAATAAGATTTTCAGCACGATCACCTCGCGTGATGTCACGAAGATGGCAGATCAGCTCAAGGTATCCATGGGGAATATGTTCCAGATCGTGGAGGGCTTTGCTGTTGTAATGTTTATTCTGGTTGTGTATCTTCTGACCAAGATCATTCTGGAGAGAAACTCCACCTCCATTTCCATGGTAAAAATTCTTGGATACGAGGATGGCGAGATCGGAAGACTTTATCTGGTGGCAACTTCGTGGGTGGTTATCTTTTCCGTGCTGCTCAGCTTTGTACTTGTTACGGAATTGATCCGGCTGATCTTCGTTGCCTTCATGAAGGGCTACAGCGGCTGGATTCCGTTTGGTATCGCGATGAATACCTATGTGGAGTGTTTTATTCTGACCGTTATATCTTATCTGGTGGTTGCAGCAATGCAGATGCGTAAGATAAAGAAAGTGCCGATGGATGAAGCACTCAAAAATGTGGAATAAAACAGCATTTCCAATGGGAAATGTGAATAAAAAGGCAGACTGTTTGCGAATGGTCTGCCTTTGCTGCTTTGATGAAAGCTTCTTCTCATTTCAGGGGCACTGTGATAAGATAAATAAAACAAGGCTTTTCGGAGAAAATGAGAGGATTCTTCAAGCATCGAAGAAAGGAACGGTGACAGATATGGAGTTACAGATTCAGGTGGCACAGGCTGCCAAGAAGATTATGGAGATTCAGAACAATGTCTCCAAGGTGATTGTTGGAAAGGAAGCAGTATTTCGGAAGCTGATGGCGGCATTTCTGGCAGGCGGTAATGTCCTTCTGGAGGATATGCCGGGAACCGGAAAAACAAAGCTTGCCAGAGCACTGGCGGCATCGATCGACGCAGAGTTTGGACGGATTCAGTTTACGCCGGATCTTCTGCCGTCGGATGTGACCGGACTTAATATTTACCGGCAGGATCAGGGTGTGTTTGAATTTACGGCGGGACCGGTATTTTGTAATATTCTCCTGGCGGATGAGATTAACCGTGCCACGCCGAGAACGCAGTCCGGTCTTTTGGAGTGCATGGAGGAGCGTCAGGTGACCGTGGACGGTGTCAGCCGGAGGATGAAGGCTCCGTTTTTCCTGATCGCCACACAGAACCCGGTGGAGACGGCGGGAACCTATCCGCTGCCGGAGGCGCAGATCGACCGGTTTGCCATGCAGCTTTCCATGGGGTATCCGACCATGGAGGAGGAACTGGCGATCATCGACCGCTACAAGAGTGACGATCCGCTGGCGCAGCTTGAACCGGTCTGTACCTGTGAGGATATTCTTCAGCTGCAGGAGTTATGCCGCCGGATTTATGTGAGCGACAGCGTCAAGAAATATCTGGTGCAGATCATTCAGGCAACGAGAGAACATGATGGCCTGGCGATGGGAGTCAATCCGAGAGGAACACTGTCCTACCTGCATTGTGTGCAGGCGTACGCAATGATACAGGGACGGGAGTATGTTACGCCGGATGATGTGAAGGAGTTATGTGTCCCTGTTTTGGGACACCGTATATTATCTTACCGTGCCGGTCAGAGCGGATCAACGAAAGAGATTCTGCAGGGAATCCTTGAGCAGATTCCGGCACCAACGGAAGAGTGGACGAGGTGATTGTGTGGGGCTGATCATTGCTGTTATAGTGGCATTTGCTGTGCTTTATGCACAGCAGAAATATTTTAAAACTCATTGGAACAGAGGGCTCGAAGTACAGCTTCGTTTTCAGAAAAAGGGTGTCAGTGCCGGTGAGAAATGTTATCTGGAGGAGACGGTGGTCAATGAAAAGAGAATGCCTCTGCCGTCGCTGCAGGTGAAGTTTACCACGTCGAATACCTTTCTGTTTGAGCAGGAGGGTAATGCGGCTGTGACGGATCAGTATTACCGGACAGATCTTTTCGCGGTTGGCGGAAGGCGAAGGATCACAAGAGCGCTGGAGTTTGTTCCGTCCCGGCGTGGCTATTATGAGATTGACCGGATCGATATTCTGGCACGTGATTTCTTTTATACGGCAACCTGCTCCGAGCGGCGGGACAATGTGGCGAGTCTTTATGTTTACCCATATAAGAGGGATGTGAGCCGGTTTGGTATGCTTTACCGGAGGATGCAGGGAGAGCTTCTTGCGAGAAAGCAGCTGGAGGAGGATCCGTATGCGTTTCGCGGCATGCGGGAGTACCGTCCAACGGACAGTATGCGGCGGATCAACTGGAAGAGTACCGCCAAAGCGGGGAAGCTCTTGGTTAATATGTACGAATCCAGCTTTTCGCAGGAGATTCAGATTCTGTTAAATGGTGATTGTCGTGACGAGAGACATAAGAGAGAGCTGCAGGAGATAGCAATCTCGCTGGCTTCCTCCATGGCGGCAGAGCTTTTGCAAAAGGGCGTGCCGGTATCGTTATCCGGCAATCTGACGGATATTCTTTCGAAGGAGCCGGTAAGCTGCGAGGCGGGTGTTCATAAAAGTCATCTTGAGAAAATCGACCGGCGTCTGGCATTGGCGGATACGGAGCAGCTGTCCGGCAGCTTTGCAGAGTTGATCAAAAAGAGTGGGAACGACGGGGAGACCGACAAATGTTATCTGGTGATCACAGCAGAGGATACAGAGGACATTTGGGCGGCGGTCGAGGCAAAGCGCACGGATGGGGAAGCTGTTTATGGGATCATTATCTGCCGGGAGGGTGAGAGTGGTCCGGCAAGAGAAGGATTTCTTTGGTGGGAGGTGTGAGTGTGGCAAGGAGAGTAAGGATCAAAAGCAGACCGCGCATCTGCCTGGAGATTTCGCTGGATCTGTTGCACGGCGCAGCGTGGCTTGGAATTTATTTATTTCTGAAATTATTTCTGACGTCCGGACGTGCGGCGACCTGTGCGGCAATCGGAGTTGGTGTATTATTTGTGATCGGATGCCTTGTCCGAAATATGGGACAGATTCGGTCGTGGGATTATAATGCCCTGTGGGTGGCAGTGGCAGAGGGTTTTATCTTTATGCTTTACGGCAAGCTGCAGGGCTATCCGATGCTTTCGGTGTATGGTATGTTTCTTGGCGGAATCAGTATCTTGGGGCATTTCTGGTGCCTGTCGTTTCAGGGAATGCAGGAATATCTGGAGCAGAGCAGTAATCTGAAATATGTACCGGGAGAGAAAATCTTCTGGACAAATACACGGATGGTAACGGGATGGCTTCTGGTAATGGCAGTGCTGTTTCTGGGAATCGCGTTTGTTCAGGCGGATATGCCCTTTGCGGTGATCGGCAATGCATTTCGCCGGCTGATCCTGTGGATCGCCGGACTGGCACGGATGCTTGCACATATGCTGGAAGGAAATGCGCAGACGGATACGATGCCGGAGGTGACGATGCCACCGTCTCCGACCGGACTGCCGGAGGCTGTGGATGATGATCATGCGCAGGGACTTGGCGTGATCATCACACTCATGGCGATTGGGGCTATGATCATCTATGTGTTTGTAAGGATGATTCTGACCTCACAGGGGCCGAAGGATCCACAGCGCGGGCAGCGTCCGGTTTTTCACCGCCGTGGTAGCAAAGAGGATGTGGTGGAGAAGCTTGAAACGGAGGAGAAGAGATTTCTGTTTTTTCGAAATAACAGAGAGCGGGTGCGTTATCTGTTCCGGAAACAGGTGATGAATCATTATTCCGGGAAGGTGCCTGTTTCCCATACGGCAGGACAGCTTTGCGATGCCATGAAAAAGGACAATGACGATCCGTGGTTTGATCGTCTGGAGGAAGCGTATGAGGTGGCGAGATACAGCCGTCGGCCGGTCAGCAGGCAGGATGTACGCATTCTGAAGAAATCAAAGAAAAGTTTTAAAGTCATAAATCGGGCAGGAAAGGGCATAGTAAAAGTAACATATTTTTAGAGAAAGGCAGGAATTGTTATGAGTGCTATGCCGCCGGACGCATTTTGTGAGAAACATCCATTATGGTATCGTCTGATCGTTCTGTTTATTATCACGGCAGGAGTGTATCTGGCATTCCGTTATCTGCTTGTGATCTTTATTCCGTTTATCATTGCATATCTGATCATGCGGATGCTTTTCCCGGTGATCTGGTTTTTGCGTCACAGGTGGCGGTTTCCGGGCTGGCTTGCCTATGGAGGAACGCTGACGGTATTTTTCGGCACTGTTTTTGGAGCAGTGCTTGTTTTAATATGGCAGTTCTGGAAGCAGCTCAAGCTGTTTCTGCAGAATTTTCCGGTGTACCGGCAGGAGTTTTTACAGCTGTATGACAAGCAGACCGGCTATCTGTGCGGCTGCTTCGACCGGTGGATGAGCCTGCCGGCAGGAAGTGCGCAGGAATATCTGAGCCGGTGGACAAGCGGGGTGATCGCGGGCAGCAGTGCAAAGCTTTCGGAGCACGCCGGAAATCTTCTGACGTTCTGCTTCTCGGGAACGGCACGGTTTCTGACCGTGATACTGATCATTGTTGTGAGTATGATCGCGCTTTGCGGGGATATGCAGGTAGTTCACCGCATTTATCGCAAAAGCTCCTTTTACACGGTAGTGCATCGCGTGGCAGTCACACTCAAGCAGTCAGGGTTTGCCTATCTGAAATCGCAGGGGATCATTCTGATGATCATATGGATCGTATGTAGTGTGTCACTCACACTGATCCATAATCCCTACAGCATTTTAATCGGGTGTGGAATCGCCGTGTTTGATACCTTTCCGGTTCTCGGAAGTGGCATGATTCTTGTGCCGTGGGCAGTCTGCGCCGCATTTGGACAGAATTATTATGTGGCAGTGATCCTAATGATTGCCTTTATTTTATGTGTGGTTGTGCGTGATCTTCTGGAAGCACATATGATGGGAAATAATATGGGACTTTTGCCGTTTTTCATGACGGCAGCACTCTATGGCGGCGTGTGCCTGTTTGGTGTATGGGGAATCCTGTTAGGTCCGTTTGGCGTGATCCTGATCCGGTCGATCTATCAGCAGATCGTATAAGAATGCGGCAGGGATAAAACAGTGTTTGTCCCTGCCGCCGGTATGCTCATATAAAAACAGACAAAAAATAACGAGCCGCCGGAATAAGCAGCCCGTTAAAGGAGAAGGTATGAAAAAAATTTTAAGCACTGCCAAATGTTTAACCATTTGACATTTTCAATTATAGAAATCATTTATGAACATGCAATGATGAACTTGTAAAAAAAATGTAAACATTTGTCGTCATAAATATTAACTCAAACCATGTTAAATAAAACAGAACGTTATAATGTTCGCCAAATATTAAAGTATGAAGGTCGATAATGTAGTTATCGACACCAAAAAAGAGAGACTTTTGACAAGTCTCTCTTTTTTGGTGTACTTTTATGCAGTTTCTTGGGGTTAATTTTGCCCCGGTTTTTCGCTAGAATAGCATTAATAAGAAAAACGGGAAGGATCGATTAAGTATGAGACAAATGAAAGTATGGGGAAGGGGGAGAACTGCCTGTGTATTCTGGGCACTGGGAACAGCGCTGTTTCTGGGAGGCTGTCAGAAAGGTGCGGATGCCAAGCCGCTCAAACTGACATTTTCACAGGAGAGCGGATGCTATGAGAATCCGTTTGAGCTGGAACTTTCGGCGGAGAAAGGGGACATCTATTATACGCTGGATGGCTCCGATCCGCGTGACAGTGATACCAGGATCGCCTATAAGAGTGCGATATCCGTGACGGATCGGAGTGGAGATGCAAATGTGCTCTCGGCGATCGATCCGGCACAGTACGATGCCGTCAATGTGGAATGGGACAGTGAGAAACAGAATTTTGTGAGCACGATCGGAAATCCGAAGGATGACGAGGTGGACAAGATGACGGTGGTGCGCGCGGTGGCGCAGTCCTCCGGGCGAAGCTCCGATGTGGTGACCCAGAGTTATTTTGTCGGGGACATGACGGAGCATGTGCAGGGCATTGAGCAGAGCTGCGATGCGTCCGGCCAGGACCTGGCGATCATGTCTATCACGGTCAATTCATCAGATATGTTTGACTCCAAAACCGGAATTTATGTCAAGGGTGACATTTATCAGAAGGCACTGGAGGATCTGATCCGGGACGTGGAGGATCCGTGTCCGGACGTGGAGAAGGGACGCAGTCTGGACGCCAATTACAAACAACGGGGAAAGGACTGGGAGCGGGCCGCCCATGTGGATTATTTTGAGAGCGATGGCAAGACGACGGTCTGCCGGTTGCAGCAGGATTGTGGTATCCGGATTCAGGGTAATTATTCGCGCTCAGATCTGCAGAAGGGTTTGCGGCTGTGTGGCGGAAAGAAGTATGGCAAGAAGAATTTCTCCTATCCGTTTTTTGGCGATAAGGATGTGGATGACCGGGGAGAGGTGGTTTCCAGTTTTCGCAAGCTGATCCTGCGCAATGGCGGAAATTGTGCGTTTACGACCAAATTCAGTGATACCTACTGGCAGAAGCAGCTGGCAGATCTGAAGGTGGAGACCCAGGCATCCAGACCATGCGTGGTCTATTTGAATGGGGAATACTGGGGACTGTATATTTTGCAGGAAGATTATCAGGCCAAGTATTTTGAGAAGACACATGGAGTGGCCAAGGAAAATGTCGTGACATATAAGGGGGATGCAGAGGCACTTTCCTTGGGATACAAGCTGGATGAAGGAAAATTGCCGGAAGGGGAGGACAATGAGTCCTACTATCTGCAGGATGTGCTGGCTTTCTTCGCCAGCCATGACAATCTCCGCAATGAGCAGGATTACGAAGCATTTGCCAAACTGGTCGATCCGGAGTCTGTCAGGGACTATTTTGCGGCCAATGTCTGGCTGAACAATAAATGGGACTGGCCGGGAAAGAACTGGACGATCTGGAAGACCACGAAGGTGGATCCGGACAATCCGTATGCTGACGGGCGATGGAGGCTTTGTTTCTATGATCTGGATTTCGGGGGGGTCAGCGGTGTGGAGGACATTGGAACCAATACCATGGCTGAGGACAACTATAAGAAATATGGGCTTCTCGACAAGAAGACGGCCAATCCGCTGGTCAAAATGTTTGTCTATCTGATGAGCAATGATTCGTTCCGGTGGGATTTTGAGGATAAGTTGCTGTCGCTCAGTGAAAATGAACTGGAAAAAGAACATGCACTGGCAGAGTGCAAGAAGATCAGGGAGATCTATGAGCCGTTGTATCCGCAGTTCTTTACCAGATATTTTGGGACGGAGCAGGCGGAATATAAGACGGAAGATGCCATTGGGGGAAGTTATGCAAGCTATCAGTGCATTGTCGATTTCCTCGGAGGCCGGGCAGATACGATCCCGGGGATCGTCCAATGGATCGAAAAAACGGAAAAAAGATTGGAGTGAGAAGATACGAATGAGTCAGGATACGTTTGCAAGGGTGGAGAAAAAGTATGTGATCAGCCGGGAGCAGTATGAGTGGATCCGGCAGTTCCTTGCAGAGTATACGGTGGAGGATGAGTATGGACAGAGTACGATCCGCAATGTTTATTATGATACGCCCGGGGAGGAGATGATCCGTCATTCCATCCAGAAGCCGGAATTTAAGGAGAAAGTGCGCGTCCGGGGATATGGGAAAATCGGACGAAACGATGACGTGTTTGTGGAACTGAAGCGCAAATACCGGGGCATCGTCTATAAGAGAAGGGTCAGCATGCCACTTTCGGAGGCAGAGAAATTTCTGGCGCGGCGCGGGAGCCGGAACTCGGTTGAAGGAAAAGATGTTTGTTGCCAGAGAGAGAAAGGAAGCCGGAGCGAGACGGTGAGGAAGGTTTTCCTGCCGCAGAAGGAATGCCCAAATCAGGAAGAGGGAGACTTTGTGCATCGCCAGATCTTGCGGGAACTGGAATACACCAGAGATCAATATGACTTGCGACCGAACATGTATATCGCATACGACCGCGTAGCCCTGTACGGAAAAGAGGACAGGTCCCTGCGTCTGACATTCGATCAGAGGATCCGCAACCGCAGGCGGGGACTGACGCTGGACGGGGAGGAACCGGAGAATTTGTACTTTGAGCAGGGTGAGGTCGTCATGGAGATCAAATGTGGCAGTGCATATCCGCTGTGGCTTTGCAGGATGCTTGGGAGACAGGAAATCTATCCCACATCCTTTTCCAAATACGGAGCATTTTATACGAAAGAGAGGAATCAACAATATGATGGCAAGTGTGATTAATGGAGCGGGGAGTGTGTCTGTGCAGGCGGCACTGTTGTGTACATGTGTGTCTCTGGTACTGGGGCTGGTGATCGCGGCAGTGTACATGCTGCAGGGGGAGTATACGAAGAATTTTGTGGTGACGCTGCTGTTGCTGCCGGCGCTGGTGCAGGCGGTGATCATGATGGTCAATGGAAACCTGGGGACCGGTGTGGCGATCATGGGGGCATTCAGTCTGGTGCGTTTCCGGTCTGTTCCGGGTACATCCCGTGAGATCAGCGGCGTATTCTATGCGATCGTGGTGGGACTTGCGACCGGTATGGGCTATCTGGCTTATGCGGTGATGATCACTGTGATCGTGGGAGCTGTGATGTTGTTTTTTTACAAGGTGGTCGGACATGTCGGCGTGCATAAGCATCTCCTGCGGATCGTGATCTCGGAGGATCTTGATTATGAGGGAGTCTTTGAAGATATTCTGCTGAAATACACAAAAACTGCCCGTCTGATTCAGGTAAAAACCATCAACATGGGCAGTATGTATGAACTTCGTTATGAAATTGCGCTGGCAAAGGATGCGTCTGTCAAGGCGATGATCGATGACATCCGCACCCGCAATGCCAATCTTACGGTGAGCTGCAGCAGAGTGCTGACCAGCCGAGAGGAATTATAATATGTCATAAGTCAATGGAAGCAAGGTGCGTAGGCACTTATTCAAGTTTGAGTTAATATTTATTTTTACATTTTGAAACGGTAGCCGACACCCCAGATTGTTTCGATGTACTGTGGCTTGGAGGAGGAGTCCTCGATCTTTTCACGGATCTTTTTGATGTGTACGGTGACGGTTGCGATATCCCCGACAGATTCCATCTCCCAGATCTCGCGGAAGATTTCTTCCTTGGTGAAGACATGATTTGGATTTTCCGCAAGGAAGGTGAGCAGATCAAATTCCTTTGTGGTAAATGCCTTTTCTTCTCCGTTGACGTAGACGCGGCGGGCGGTCTTGTCGATCTTCAAACCACGGATTTCGATTACATCATTGGTCGGAATACCGCTTGCGGTCAGCCTATGATAGCGTTCAATGTGCGCCTTGACTCTGGCAACCAGTTCGCCGGGACTGAATGGCTTGGTCATGTAGTCGTCGGCTCCAAGCCCGAGTCCGCGGATCTTATCGATGTCCTCACTCTTGGCGGACACCATGATGATCGGTGTGTTTTTTGTTTCACGGATCAGCTTACAGATGTCGAAGCCATTCATTCCGGGAAGCATCAGGTCGAGGATGATCAGATCAAAATCTTCATCTAATGCTCTTGCGGCACCGCCGCTTCCGTCGGATTCAAGCACAACCTCAAAGTCGCTGAGCTCCAGATAGTCCTTCTCCAGTTCTGCAATTGCTGTTTCATCTTCAATAATTAAAATTCTAGCCATAATGAATACCTCCGAATCTATTTGTTTTCTGTTGTGTCGGTTTGCGGTGTCTCTTTCAAGGTGAAATAAATACTGGTTCCCTCATCGGGAGTGCTGTCCGCCCAGACCCTGCCACCGTGATCCTCAATGATGCGCGCGACGATCGCGAGTCCAAGTCCGCTGCCCCGCTTGGAGGATCCACGGGAGGCATCTGCCCGGTAAAAGCGTTGGAATATGTGAGGGAGTGCCTCGGCGTCAATGCCGGGACCATCATCCTGTATTTCAATCTGTATAAAGTGTTCCGGAACAGGAAACTCTGAGTTTGTTTCCAGCGGCGTACCATCCGGATTTAGCTGGCGATAAAGCGGAGCGGACGGCTGCTTGACGGGAAGCTCTGACAGGCGGATCCAGATATTGCCCTCGGAGCGGTCCAGATATTTGACGGCGTTGTTAATAATATTGATCACTACACGTTTGAGCTGCTCCGGGTCTGCATGGATCTTCGTGTCCTTCGGACAGGTATTTTCATAATGCATGGTAATGTGTTTTGTTTCCATATCCAATGAGATTGCCTCGATGCAGTCAGTGAAATAACTGTCCAGTGGAAAGTCCAGAAAATGATATGGAAGTGAATTCTGCTCCACCTTGGAAAAAATGGAGAGCTGATCCACCAGATAGCTCATATCATTTGCCTTGGAAGAGATTGTACGCAGGTATTTCTCCTGCTTCTCCGGTGTGTTGGCAACGCCGTCCAGGATTCCCTCGCTGTAGCCCTTGATGGAGGTGAGCGGCGTCTGCAGATCATGTGCCATGTTGCTCATCATATCACGGGTGTCCTGCTCGTAACGGATGCGTTCCTCGATCATTTCCTTCAAACGGATCCGCATTTCCTCGAAATCCCGGCAAAGCTCACCGATCTCATCGGTCGAGTTGACACGTACCGGAGTATCCAGATTGCCGGCACCGATCTGCATGGTGGCGATCTGCAGGATATTTAACGGGCGGACGATGCCGTTGTAGAGCCAGACGACAAGAAGTGCTGCAGTACCAAGCAGGATCAGCGCACCGGAGATCATAAGCTGCCGGATCAGCTCACGCCAGCGTGGGAGGATTTCGGAATAGTCGGTCACAAGGAAAAGCTGTGCATATTCATGGCTGGACAGATAAAAGTCCTTCTGTTTGACCAGATAACCGTTATCAATGGAAATGGTGTCCGTATACCCTTCCTCAAAGTTGCGAAAGCCGGGGAGAGGATTGAGCCGGTGATATGCCTTTGTGTTACCGATATAAAACTCCTGTCCGCCCTTGCGAACCACGATGAAGGAAAAACGACCGGACAGATCGGAATTGCTCTTGTCCAGATAATCCCGGCGGATCAAAAGATCCGGGTTGGTATCTGCCACATGAACAAGATTGCGGAAATCCGTCATGGTTGCGGTTGAGAGAATATGGATCGGATTGAGTAAAAGATTTTCGGAAGAGATATCGGACTGATAATCATCCTCCAGTGTAGATGCCTGATTGGTCAGGATCACATTGTAGCTGACTGCGATCAGAGCCAGAGGAAATATGGTAACAAACAAAAAAGCAATGATCAGTCTTCCACGAATCTTCATAAAATCACTCCCTTCGATTTGACAAAAGCCGGCAGCGGATCAATATCCCATGCCGGCTGTAATTTCCTGGACTGTTTTGGTCGGTGTGTAGTTTTTTGTGTCAAAAAGCTTCTTGTGAAGCGTCGTTACGTTGGATGTCAATGTGGTTGGAAAGTCATAGTAAATGCCGTCAGATGCTCTGTGACAATCTAACTTATACGGAAATCCCCTGCTTGTTTTGATGTCGTAAAATGGAAGATACATGCCAAGCTGCAGGATTTCCTGTGTCGTCAGACTGGTGTAGATCTGTGGCAGCATCTCATTCAAAACGCGGTAGAGCTTTAACGGACTGCTGTGCTTTGCCTTTGTCATCAGTGCCTTCATAACACGGCGCTGGCGTGCGGCACGGGTGAAATCACCGCCCTTTGTATAGCGGACACGGCAGTAGCCGGTCGCCTGAACGCCGGATACCGTCTGCTTTCCGGGCTTTTTGATCTTTTCATAAGATGTGCCGTTGATCTTTGCAACATCCCTGGCATAAGCATTGACCCACTTGCGCTCGTCCTTGTGGATGTTCAGAGTGATCCCGCCAAGTGCATCGATCACATTGGACAGAGCACTGAAATTGACCGTGATAAAATCCTGCACATCCAGATCAAAATTCTGGTTGATCGTGTTGACGGCAAGATCCGGTCCACCGTAGGAATAAGCGTGATTGATCTTCGTATACCCGTGACCGTCAATACGTGTGTAGGTGTCACGGAAGATCGAGGTCAGCTTGACATCGTGTGTCTTGTTATTGATGCTGACAAGAATAATCGAATCGCTGCGTGTATTTTCCTGAAGGGCATTGGCGCGGGAATCCACACCGAATACCACAATATTTGTGAAATCCTTTATGTTGGGATCGGAAAGTCCCTCATTCAGGGAAACCTGCTCCAGCGGATGATTCTTGATCTCGTCAATCTTATTCACAAGAGACAGAATCAGAAATACTCCTGCCATAATAAACAGCAGGAGGATCAAAATGAAAATACGGATATGCTTTTTTCGTTGCTTTTTACGTCTGACGCGCTCGTTGTGTGCGGCGCGGCTTCGATAACTATCCATAATAATTCTGCATTCCTTTCTCAGCCGACAAACATCGTGACTGTTGGTTTAACATGCATTTTTGTTGACGTCCCGACCGAAAAACGTCAGGAACAAGATTTTGAAATCAAGCCAAAGAGTCCAGTTTTCTACATAATAAAGGTCGCATTCGATTCGTTTGGCAATGGAGGTGTCCCCGCGGTAGCCGTTGACCTGAGCCCATCCGGTCATGCCCGGACGAACCTGGTGCTTGATCATATAGCGTGGAATTACTTCCTGGAATTTCTTGACGAAGAACGGACGCTCCGGACGCGGACCGACCAGACTCATATCACCACGCAGGACATTGACAAGCTGTGGAAGCTCATCAATATTGGTCTTACGCATAAACTTTCCGATTGGAGTTACACGGGGATCATTCTTGACCGTCCATGCCTTTTTCTCCTCGGAGGCATCCTGTACCTTCATGGAACGGAACTTGTACATCTGGAATGCCTTGTTGTGAAGACCGATTCGCTCCTGTTTGAAAATCAGTGGACCCGGTGAAGTGATCTTGATGATCAATGCAATGATCGCCATCGGGATCGCCAGTACGATCAGACCAAACAGTGATCCGAAAATATCAATAGAGCGTTTAACTGCATTATTTAAAGAAGAGCTGAGCGGAACATGACGCACGTGAATGATCGGCAGTCCATCCAGATCCTCTGTATATGGCTTAGTTGGAATTACATGGTTGTAATCCGGAATAAACTTGGTATGCACCCCCGCCTTCTCACAGATTGTCACGATGGATTCCAGCTTGGAAAACTCATCAATGCTGAGAGTGATCGCAATCTCATCGTAAGCGTTGGTGCTGAGCAGATCCTCGAGCATCGAAATGCTGCCGATCACCGGAATGCCCCGGTAGGAATCCTCTGTGCTCTTGTGATCATCGAGAATACCGTGAATAAAATAGCCCCATTCAGGGTGAACGCGGAGACGGTCGATGTAGCCCTCTGCAGTACGGCTGTAGCCGACCAGAAGGATATGCTTCAGATTCTTGCCTGCTTTACGCATCTTGCGGAGGATCTTGTTGACTGTCATACGGAACAGGAAGTCAATACACAGATTCATGATCGCAAAGATACCCAGAAAAAGACGGGCGTAGTTCTGCTGTTTAATAAAGAAAAGGACGGCAACACAGTAAATGATACCAAGCAGATTTGCCTTGATCAGATTAAAAAGCTCGGTTCTGCGGCTGGCAGTTCTTTTCGGATTGTATAAATTGCAGAAATAATATATAATCAGATAACACGGAACCAGAAAAACAAGCATGTTGATGTAATCCTGACGCGGTCGTATATAACCGATCGGTGCAGGGATGATTCGCCATTTCACAAGCGGACTCCATGTATCCTCAAATCGCAGACTCCAGGATAATATATATGAAACAGCAATGATGATCGCATCCACGATCACATGCATCAGATTTAACAGCTTTTGGTTATCCTTTATCACGACATCACCTTCTTTGTAAAGATTTTGAACCACCTTATTATAATAGTTTCCGGTGCAAATCGCAATATTATTTACAAAAGGAACAAAATTTTTATTCTATTTTCACAAGTATGTCACAAATGATTGATAGACTTATGCAATAGATATGGAGGGAGAAAGAACACAGATTGGTTCTTTCAATAGAAGGAAAGGCAGGTTTGCATACTATGGAAGAAAAGAATCAGAATACGAATGAATATACGGGTGAATATGGCAATCCGGTAGAGCGTAATGATGCAGCCGGTCAGGAGCCGGAGAAGGAGCAGGAAAGCTCCGTTTACAGCTATTCATACAGAGACCACAAGCCGGAGGCAACAAGCTCCGGGGATTATCATGCAAGCGATAATACGGCAGATGCTTCTGAGAAGCAGGACAGCATGGAAAGCAATGCGGCAGACAGCGGGTATACGCATACGGACAATACACAGTCGCAGTCCGCAGATCCTTCGGATGGACAGCAGAGAGAGGGATGGACAGCGATGGGAGAGCAGCAGGATCGCAGCGACGGACCGTCAGAGACGGCTTATCGGGCGAATAGCAGCGCAGCGGACAGCACTCCGGAGAAAAAGAGCTTTTTCAATGGAAAGAAGCTGGCAGCCTGTGCAGTTTTTGCGGTTGTATTTGGTATTGTAGCAGCAGTTTGCTTTCAGGGCGTATGTTATTTTTCAAACAAGGTGCTTGGCGTCAAGCTGACCGGAAGCGGACAGCAGATCGCCTACACCACCGATAATGTCAAGTATACGAATGCTACAGGAGCAGCCATTGGCACCACTGACGTATCCGGTATTGCACAGCAGACGATGCCGTCAATCGTTTCCATTACAAGCACGACAGAGGGCGAGGGATCCTATGATCTGTTCGGTCAGTATTATCAGGGACAGGATGAGGTTAGTGCAGGAACCGGCTTTATCGTTGGCAAGAACGACAAGGAGCTTCTGATCGCAACAAACAATCATGTAGTGGATGGAGCCAAGGCGGTTTCCGTACAGTTTATTGATGAGGAAGTTTACGATGCGACGACAAAGGGCAATGACTCATCCGCAGATCTTGCCGTGATCGCCGTGAAGCTTAAGGATATGAAGAAGTCAACACTAAATTCGATCCGGATCTCTGCGCTTGGAGATTCCTCCGAAAGCAAGGTTGGTGAGATGGTTGTTGCCATCGGTAATGCACTGGGCTATGGTCAGTCGGTAACAGTTGGTTATGTCAGTGCCAAGGATCGTGAGATTACAGAGCAGAGCGAGGACGGAAGCTCACAGAGCAGCAAGATGAAGGTAATTCAGACCGATGCAGCGATCAACCCCGGTAACAGTGGCGGACCTTTATTAAATATGAAGGGTGAGGTTATCGGTATCAATTCCTCCAAAATCGCCGCTTCCTCTGTTGAGGGTGTTGGTTATTCCATCCCGATCTCCGAGGCAACACCGATCATTGATGAGTTGATGAACCGTGAAGTGTTGACCGATGCCCAGAAGGGATACCTGGGGATCAGTGGTAAGACCGTGTCCGAGGAGGCAAGCAACTTCAATATGCCGGAGGGTGTTTATGTATCTGAGGTAGCCAAGGATGGTGCGGCAGGAAAGGCTGGCATCAAGCAGGGCGATATCATTACAGCGATCAACGATATTCAGGTGACAACGATCGAGAGTCTCAAGGAAAAGGCGAACAGCTACAAGAAGGGAACAAAGGTTACGATCACCTTAAAGAGAAGTGATAACGGAAGCTATGTCGAGAAGAAGGTCAAGGTGATACTGCAGGGATCAAGCTCCCTCAACAGTCTGCAGAGTGGTTCCTCCGATGATCAGAATTCTAATAATAATTCCGGTAATAACTCCGGTAATGGTTCCGGAAATAACGGCGGATCACAGGATGACTCCGGCAGTAATGACGGAGAGAGCGGCAATGGTTCGTCCGGCGGCTGGGGAAGTCTCTTCCCGGGCTTTGGAAACTAGGAAAAGAGGAAGTAACGATGAACGAAGAATCGCTCTGGGACAGAATAAGCAGGCGGTACTGGTTTCAGACAATCCTGTTTGTGGTATTATCCTTTGTGGAATATATTACGCTTGAGACGTTCTTAGGCGGCGACATCTGCAGTATAGGTCTGGAATACAGTATCAAGAATATCATGCTCCTGATGGGAGTCAATCTCATCCTCGTGTCTGTGACACGCTGGATGAGACTGACCTTTCTCCTGTCAGGAGTATTTGTGCTGATATTGGGCACTGCCAATTATTTTGTAGATGCATTCCGTGGTTACGGGATTGTTTACATGGATATCTATGCGGTACGCACTGCGGCGAATGTGGCAGGAGAGTACAAATACCACGGTTCACCGCAGCTGTGGCTGGGACTTTCGCTGGGGCTTCTCTGTCTGGTGTTATGCGTTGTGGCGACACCGGCGCGTTCGCGAAAGTGCAGCCTTCGGAAAGGGATTGCCGGTGTCGTGGGAACGGCTGTCGGCGTGGTTTTTTTCGTGTGGATCAATCTGGGAACGGGTTTTTTTGATGATGTCAGCAATCTGACCTGGGATCACAGCATCGGTATGTCGGAATATGGATATCTGCTTTATGTAACGGCAAATGCAGGTCAGGCAAAGGTGCAGGTGCCGGACGGATATTCGCCGGAGAAGGCTGATGAGATCCTGTCCCGTTACAAAGACGCTTCCTCCACGAACAGCGTGCTTGCAACGCATGTGGGCTCTGCTAAATCACCAAACATTATTATGGTGATGAATGAATCCTTTTCGGATCTGAGTGTGCTCGGAAAGTTTCGGACGGATCAGGAATATCTTTCCCATTGGAACAGCCGGAGTAAGAACACGATCAAGGGTTATGCCGATTCCTCCGTTTATGGCGGCTACACGGCAAACTCCGAGTTTGAATTTCTGACCGGGTGTTCCAAGGCATTTCTGCCGGGCAACCCGTATCTGCAATATATTACCGATGAGCTGCCGAGCGTTGTCAGCAATATCAAGGCGCAGTCCGGCTATGACCGTACAGTCGCGGTTCACCCGTACAATCCGTCCGGCTATAACCGGAACAGGGTTTATCCGCTGCTTCATATGGATGAGTTTTTAAGCATCGATGATTTCAAGGATCCGGTGCTGGTACGCAAATATATTTCCGATGAGTCTGATTATGAGAAGCTGGAATCGTTGTATGAGCAGAAGAAAGCAGGAAGCTCACTCTGTCTGTTCAATGTGACCATGCAGAATCATAGTGCATATGATGACAGGGATTATAAATTTGCAGATCCGGTTAAACTGACTGATATAAGCCTGCAGCCGGAGGCAGAGCAGTATCTTTCTCTGATAAAGATGTCTGACGATGCTCTGGAAAATATGCTGGAGTATTTTGAAAAGGTGGATGAACCGGTACTGATCGCATTTTTTGGGGATCATCAGCCGCATCTGCCGGATTATTTTTACAAAAATATCATGGGCGAGCTGCCGGATGAGTTGTCGCAGAAGGACGCCATGAAACGGTATCAGGTTCCGTTTATGATATGGGCGAACTATGATATCAAGTCCTCGCAGATCGACAAGATCTCCATCAATTATCTTTCCACACTGATGATGGAAACGGCGGGGCTGGAGCTGACGGATTTTCAGAAATTTCTGTTAGATATGTATCAGGACATACCATCCATCAGTGCAAATGGATTTTATGACAGACAGGGAAATCTTTACGGATGGGATGATCTGGATGAGGCGGACGAAAAGCTGCAGGAGTGGATCAGGGAATACCGCATTGTCCAGTACAATTATCTGTTTGACGAAAAGAATCGGAAGGATGACCATTTTCAATGGAGTGGCACTTCTAAATAATGAAAGGATTAAGGAAAGTATGAAAAAACCATATATCAAAGTTTTTTCATACGGCAAATTTGTGCCTGCGGTCCAAAGTTTGCGGGCTGAGAAAGAAACGAGGTATTATATGGGAAAAAAGGGAAATGTAGCGATCATTACGGGGGCATCCTCCGGCATGGGAAGAGAGTTTGCAATTCAGATTGCGCAGCTTTATCCAAGCATTCAGGAATTCTGGATCATTGCAAGGAGAAAGGAGCGTCTCGAGGAGCTGCAGGAAAAGCTTCTGGGACGCAGGGTTAAGATCCTTGCACTGGATCTTGGAAGACAGGAAGACATCGATGCGTTGAAGCAGACGCTGGAAGAGGAGAAGCCACATGTGCGCATTCTTGTCAACGCCGCAGGCTTTGGAATGATCGGCAGGGTCGGAAAGATGCAGGAGAAGGACTGCACCGGTATGGTGGACATCAACTGCCGTGCTCTCACCGCCGTGACACATATTGTACTTCCTTACATTACGAAAAAGGGACAGATCATTCAGATGGCATCCTCAGCAGCCTTTATGCCGCAGCCTGGTTTTGCAGTGTATGCGGCAAGCAAGTCTTATGTGCTCAGCTTTTCCAGAGCTCTTGGCTGCGAACTGAAGGGAAGGGATATTTCCGTGACAGCAGTCTGTCCGGGACCGGTCAAAACAGAATTTTTCGATATCGCAGAAACCTATGAGGCAGTCAGGTTATACAAGAAGCTCACTATGGCAAAGGCAGATAAGGTTGTGTACCAGGCACTGGTAGATGCAAAGCATGGAAGAAGCGTTTCCGTATACGGACCGCTTATGAAGGGATTCCGTGTACTTGCCAAATTCCTTCCTGCTGACTTCATGATGATGTTTGTTCATTAGTCCGGATTTGGGACAATTTGACTTGACAGCGGCAACAAAAAAGAGTAATATTTTGTATTATTTATAAGTGAAAGGCGAGGACGAGGAGGAGTACATACTTTTCGGATTTTAAGAGAGAGAACGGTTGGTGCAAGTTCTCATTCCGGTTGTATGGAAGTAGCCTCTGAGCAGTGGAACGAACAGGAGCACATCCCAAGTAGCATCCAACGGATTCCCACCGTTACAGGGGAACGGTATATCAGACACGGTATTCGGTGTCTGCGTGCCGGCAGAGTGCGGAAGCAATCTGAGAAAGAGCAGATTTTCCGAAATTAGGTGGTAACACGGAGTATATTCGTCCTAAGTCGTATATGGCTTAGGATTTTTTTACTTTACAGGAACGATAAGCTCCTGTACGGAAAGGGGTAACGAAATGATTAAAGGAACCGAGTTATTTGTAAAAGCATTGAAAGCAGAAGGCGTAGATACCCTGTTTGCGTATCCGGGTGGTCAGGCGGTCGATCTGTTTGATGCCCTGTATGATGAGCATGAGATCGAGATGATCCTTCCGCGTCATGAACAGGCATTGATCCACGCCGCAGACGGCTATGCCAGATCCACCGGCAAGGTGGGTGTGTGTCTGGTAACTAGTGGTCCGGGTGCGACAAATCTTGTCACCGGAATTGCAACCGCCAACTATGACAGCGTTCCGTTAGTCTGCTTTACCGGACAGGTGCCTTTAGGGCTGATGGGAAACGATGCCTTTCAGGAGGTTGATATTGTCGGAATTACCCGCAACATCTGCAAATATGCGGTTACGGTAAGAAAGAGAGAAGATCTTGGACGCATCATTAAGGAAGCCTTCTATATTGCGCGCACAGGTCGACCGGGTCCTGTCGTTGTCGATCTGCCAAAGGATATTCAGGTGGCTATGGGAGACGAGGAGTATCCGGAGGAGGTTAATATCCGCGGTTACAAGCCGAACGAGAGCGTTCATGTCGGTCAGGTCAAGAAAGCAGTCTCTCTTTTAAAAAAGGCGAAAAAGCCATTGTTCCTGCTTGGCGGCGGTGTCAATATCGCCTGTGCCAATGAAGATATGAAGAAGTTAGTAGAACTGACGGGAGTGCCGGTGATCACGACCATCATGGGTAAGGGCGCGATCCCGACCAGTCACCCGCTTTACATGGGAAATATCGGTATTCATGGAAGCTATGCAGCCAACCATGCGGTCAGCGAATGTGATGTGCTGTTCTCCATCGGTACCCGTTTTAACGACCGTATCACCGGTAAGATCAGCGAGTTTGCCAAGAATGCCAAGATCATACATATTGATATTGATTCGGCTTCTATTTCCAAGAACATTGTTGTCGATGTGCCGATCGTGGCAGATGCAAAGCTTGCGGTTCAGAAGATCCTGGAATATGCCTCTCCGTTAAAGATCGATGCATGGGTGGATCGCCTCAAGGAATGGAAGCAGACATATCCGATCACGATGGAGCGCTATGAGGGACTGACACCGGAGAAGATCATCCGCTATATTGCCGAGAATTATAAGCGTCCGATCGTTGCGACGGACGTTGGACAGAATCAGCTCTGGACCACGCAGTTTCTGGAGCTGGAAGGCAACCGCCAGCTTTTAACCTCCGGTGGTCTCGGTACGATGGGCTACGGCTTCCCGGCAGCAATCGGTGCAAAGCTTGGAAATCCGGATGCCGATGTATTTGCGATTTCAGGAGACGGTGGCATGCAGATGAACATTCAGGAGTTTGCAACGGCGGTTGCACTGGAGATCCCACTGACGCTGATCGTTCTGAACAACGGATATCTCGGCAACGTAAGACAGTGGCAGCAGATGTTATTTGACCGCAGATACTCCTGCACCTGCCTGACCTACCGCAGAAGCTGTCAGCACAACTGTATGGATCCGAATAAGAAATGTCCGAAGTACAGTCCGGATTTCGTCAAGCTGGCAGAGAGCTACGATGCATACGGCATGCGCATCACAGACGAGAAGGACATTCCGAAAGCATTTGAATTTGCCCGCTCCCACAAGAATGCACCAACTTTGTTAGAGTTTATCATTGAGCGGGAAGCAAATGTGGCACCGATGGTTCCGGTTGGCAATTCGTTGGATAACATGATCATGGAAATCTAGGAAAGGCATAGGTGAGAATGGCGATGGAAACGAAGAAACGAGTAATTTCTGCATATGTAGAAAATCAGATAGGTGTACTGGCGAAGGTGTCCGGTTTATTTTCCGGCAAGAACTATAACCTCGATACATTGACGGTTGGAGAAACGGAGGATCCGACCATCTCCAGAATGACGATCGGACTGACCTGTGACGATCTGACCTTTGAGCAGATCATCAAACAGCTCAACCGCAGCGTTGAGGTTATCAAGGTCATTGACTTTACGGACATTCCGATCCGTAAGAAGGAGCTTTTATACATTAAGGTCAACAGCTGCAGCGAGAAGGATAAGCAGGAGATCTTCCGGATCGTGCAGACCTTCGGCATGGAGATCGTCGATTACGACAAGAATACCGTGCTGGTGGAATGCGTTAAGACAGAAGCACATAACAATGATATGATCGAGCTGTTCAAGAAGACGTTCATCAACCGTGTGGAGGTTGTGCGCGGTGGCAGCGTTGCCATTGAGGCAATCTCTACCTGCGTACGATAATCGACAAACTTAGAATACATACTCTATCAAAAAAGTCGGAAAAGTATTTGACAAATCAAAAAATCAGAGTATAATATTAGACAAATCAAATATCTCAAACCGTTGAAGTGGAGATAAAAATGAGGCACGCGCCTACAGAGAGCAGGGATTGCTGAGAACCTGCGGAGATGCGATTCATTAAATGGACCACTGAGGGCATGGTCAAAGGAAGTGATCTTCTGAGTATTCCATGACGTGCAGGCATACGTCAGTTGCCGGAAATATGATTGTATTTCGCTGAGAGTGTGGGAAACCATGAAGCAAGGTGGCACCGCGGTTATAGAATTTACCGTCCTTGACTATCACAATAGCTGTGATAGTCAGGGACTTTTTTATGTTATCCAATCAATAATAAATATTTCAGAATAACATAAAAACGCTCCGCTCAGCAGTGCAAAGACAAGAAAGAGGTGGAACGATGATTTCTTTAGAAGAAGCAAAGAAACTGGGAGAAGGTTATAAGGTCGTACCGATCAGTCGGGAGATCCTTTCTGATATCCGGACACCGATCGAGGTACTCCGGATCCTGAAGGGTGTCAGCAGACACTGCTACATGCTGGAGAGTGTGGAGCATCAGGAGAGATGGGGGCGATACACATTCCTCGGATACGATCCCAAGCTGGAGATTGCCTGCATGAACGGCAAGATGACGATCCGTAACGGAAGCACACACACGAAGACAGTAAAGCATCCGGGGGAAGAAATCAAGGAACTGTTAAAGGAGTACACAAGTCCGAAGGTTCCGGGTCTTCCGACCTTTACCGGCGGTTTGGTTGGATATTTTTCCTATGACTATGTGAAATACAGCGAGCCAAAGCTGAATCTGGATGCGGAGGATACCGAGGGCTTCAAGGATGTGGATGTGATGCTTTTTGACAAGGTCATCGCATTTGATAACCTCCGTCAGAAGATCATCGTGATCGCCAATGCCAGAATGGAAAATATCGAAGAAGAATATAAGCGCTGCTGTGCAGAACTGGATGAGATCGTAGAACTGATCCGTCACGGCACGCCGACACCGATCGAACCGGGCAGGATTACTTCAGAGTTTCGTTCCTTATTCTCGGAGAAGGAATATTGCGATATGGTTGAGAGAGCCAAGAAGTATATCTATGAGGGGGACATTTTTCAGGTGGTGCTTTCCAATCGTCTGGAGGCAGATTATGAAGGAAGCCTCTTAAATACCTACCGTCATTTAAGAACGATCAACCCTTCTCCGTATATGTTTTATTTCAGCAGTGATGACATGGAGGTGGCAGGAGCTTCTCCGGAGACACTGGTGAAGCTGGAGGATGGCGTACTTCATACCTTCCCGTTAGCAGGAACAAAGCCGAGAGGAAAGACGCAGGAAGAGGATGAGGAGCTCGAGCGGATCCTTCTTTCTGACGAGAAGGAGCGGGCTGAGCACAACATGCTTGTCGATCTCGGAAGAAATGATCTTGGCAAGATCAGCCGGTTCGGCTCCGTCAAGGTTGAGAAATATATGTCCATTGAGCGTTATTCACACGTCATGCATATTGGTTCGACCGTAGCCGGAAAGATCCGTGAGGACAAGTGCAGTCTGGATGCTGTGGATGCGGTTCTCCCGGCGGGAACACTTTCCGGAGCACCGAAGATCCGTGCGATGGAGATCATCAATGAGCTGGAGAATAACAAGCGCGGTATTTACGGCGGAGCGATCGGCTATATCGACTTTACCGGTAATCTGGATACCTGCATTGCGATCCGTATCGCTTATAAGAAGAACGGCAAAGTATTTGTCAGATCAGGAGCCGGTATTGTGGCAGACAGTGTGCCGGTCAGCGAGTACAACGAGTGCCTGAATAAGGCGAGAGCCGTGATGAATGCAGTAAACGAAAGTGATCAGCTAGACTGATGGAGGTGAGATTATGATATTACTGATAGATAATTACGACAGCTTCTCCTACAATCTGTATCAGTTGATCGGAGAGCTGGAACCGGATATCAGGGTGGTGCGAAACGATCAATATACCCCGCAGGAACTGGAGCAGATGAATCCGACACACATTATATTGTCGCCGGGTCCGGGAAGACCTGCCGATGCCGGGGTCTGTGAGGATGTGGTCCGTTACTTTGAGGGAAAGGTTCCGATCCTTGGCGTGTGCCTTGGTCATCAGGCAATCTGTGAGGTATACGGAGCGGAGGTTTCCTATGCGAAGCATCTGATGCACGGCAAAATGTCGGTGGCAAAGCTCGATACATCCTGTCCGCTGTTTGCACGTATGGGAGAGACCGCAGAGGTGGCAAGATATCATTCTCTTGCCGCAGTAAAGGATACAATCCCGGATGCCCTTAAGGTGGTAGCCGAGACGGACGATGGCGAGGTCATGGCTGTAAAGCATGCAGATTATGATATATATGGTGTACAGTTTCATCCGGAGTCAATTCTGACACCGGAGGGCAGAACAATGCTTAAAAACTTTTTGGAGGTGTTTCATTCATGATTAAAGAAGCAATTGCACTTTTGACGAAGAAGGAAGATCTGACAAACGACATGGTAGAGCAGGTGATGGGAGAAATCATGACCGGAGAGGCAACAGATGCACAGAAGGCAGCGTTTCTGACAGCACTTTCCATGAAGGGTGAGACGATCGACGAGATCACAACAGCAGCAAAATATCTCAGAGATCACTGCGAATATTTTGAGAATGACAAGGACGTACTGGAAATCGTGGGAACGGGCGGAGACGGCTCCAATACGATCAACATTTCCACCATCTCCTCCCTGATCGTATCGGCAGGAGACGTGATGGTGGCAAAGCACGGTAACCGCGCTGCCTCCAGCAAGTGTGGTACCGCAGACTGCCTTGAGGCTCTTGGCGTTAAGATCGACATTGAGCCGGACAAAATGAAAAAGGTCATGGATGAGAGCAATATAAGTTTCCTTTTCGCACAGAAATATCATCCGGCAATGCGTTTTGTCGGTGCAGTCCGTAAAGAGATCGGTATCCGTACGCTCTTTAATCTGCTGGGACCTCTGGCAAACCCGGCGAGAGCAACCATGCAGCTTTATGGTGTTTACAGCGAAAGTCTTGTAGAGCCGCTTGCACATGTACTTCATAACCTCGGTGTTAAGAGAGGCATGGCCGTTTACGGAATGGACAGCATGGATGAGATTTCTCTGAGTGCACCGACAAAGGTCTGTGAATTTAACGGGGATGACTTTAAGACCTATGAGATCACACCGGAGCAGTTCGGATTAAAGACCTGCCGGAAAAGTGATCTGGTTGGTGGCGAGCCTGCAGAAAATGCACAGATCGTCAGAAACATTTTCGAGGGAAAAGAGACAGGACCGAAGCGTGATGCGGTACTTCTCAATGCCGGTGCAGCCTTCCACATTGCAAAGGAAAATGTAACGATCGAGCAGGGAATTGAGATGGCACGCGAGATCATCGACAGCGGCAAGGCATTAAAGCAGTTAGAGACATTTATTCAGCTTACCAATGCATAAAAGAGCAGATAAAGACGAGGTGGATTATGACCATATTAAATGAAATTGCGGCAAAGACAAGAGAGCGTGTCAAAGAGCAGAAGCGTATCCGGTCTCTGGAACAGTTGAAGGATGAAGCGCAGGCAATGAACAGCGATACCGGATATCCCTTTGAGAAAGCGATCGGTAAAGACGGGCTGTCCTTCATCTGCGAGGTGAAAAAGGCATCACCCTCCAAGGGTGTCATTGCACAGGATTTTCCATATGTGGAGATTGCCAAAGACTACGAAGAGGGCGGCGCAAGTGCAATATCGGTGCTGACTGAACCGTACTGGTTCCAGGGAAGAGACAGTTATCTGCAGGAGATTCGTCAGGCGGTCAGTATTCCAATCATCCGCAAGGACTTTGTTGTGGATGAATATATGATCTACGAGGCAAAGCTGATGGGAGCGGATGCGGTGCTTCTGATCTGTGCAATTTTAAATGATCAAGAGCTTAAGAGGCTCTTTCAGATTGCAGACAGCCTTGGACTTACCGCGCTTGTGGAGGCTCACGATCAGGAGGAGGTTGACCGTGCATTAAAAGCGGGGGCGAGACTGATCGGTGTCAATAACCGGGATCTTCACACATTTACGGTTGACATTAACAACAGTATCCGCTATCGTCAGAGTGTTCCGGAGAATGTTTTATTTGTATCGGAAAGCGGGATCCGGACGAAGGAGGATATCCGTCGGCTGATGGACAACAACGTTAACGGTGTATTGATCGGCGAGACCATGATGCGGGCTTTAGACCGCGTGGCAGCCGTCAGAGAGTTTATCGGGTATTCCAGATAGCAGCATCATATTTTAAAGAAATGGAGAAAAATTATGAGTCAGAAAGGAAGATATGGCATTCATGGCGGGCAGTATATCCCGGAAACCTTGATGAATGAGATCAAGAAATTAGAGGATGCCTATGAATTTTATAAAAAGGATGAGGAGTTTAATAACGAGTTAAATACCCTGTTAAAAGAGTATGCAGGTCGTCCGTCTCTGTTATATTATGCAGAGAAGATGACAAAGGATCTGGGTGGAGCAAAGATCTACTTTAAGAGAGAAGATCTCAACCATACCGGTTCCCACAAGATCAACAATGTACTCGGTCAGGCACTCTTAGCCAAGAAAATGGGTAAGACACGCATCATCGCCGAGACCGGAGCCGGACAGCACGGCGTGGCAACAGCGACAGCCGCAGCTCTTCTCGGACTGGAATGTGAGATCTACATGGGTAAGGAGGACACGATCCGTCAGGCATTAAATGTTTATCGTATGGAGTTACTTGGCGCAAAGGTGCATGCGGTTGAGAGCGGCACGATGACCTTGAAGGATGCCGTCAACGAGTGTATGCGTGAGTGGACAAGCCGTGTCGATGATACACTTTATGTGCTCGGCTCTGTAATGGGACCGCATCCGTTTCCGATGATCGTACGTGATTTCCAGAGCGTGATCAGCCGTGAGGCAAGAGCACAGATCCTTGAGAAGGAAGGAAAGCTGCCGGATGTTGTTATGGCATGCGTCGGCGGTGGAAGCAACGCAATGGGAATGTTCTATGAGTTCATCAATGATGAGAGCGTCAGGCTGATCGGCTGTGAGGCGGCAGGTCTTGGCGTTGACACGGATCGTACCGCTGCAACGATGGCAACCGGTACAGAGGGTGTATTCCACGGAATGAAATCTTACTTTTGCCAGGATGAGTACGGACAGATCGCGCCGGTATATTCCATTTCCGCAGGACTGGATTATCCGGGTGTTGGTCCGGAGCATGCATATCTTAAGGATATCGGAAGAGCACAGTACGTTCCGGTTACGGACGAAGAGGCAGTACAGGCATTTGAATACATTGCAAAAGAAGAAGGAATCATTGCAGCCATCGAAAGCTCCCATGCGGTAGCTCATGTGATGAAGCTTGCACCAACCATGCGCAAGGATCAGATCATTATCTGCTGCCTGTCAGGACGTGGTGACAAGGACGTTGCAGCAATAGCAAGATACAGGGGGGTTGATTTACATGACTAGGATTCATAACGCATTTGACGGCAAAAAGGCATTTATCGGATTTGTAACAGCAGGAGATCCGAATCTTGATAAAACAGAAGAATTTGTACTGGAGATGGAGCGCGCAGGTGCCGGTCTTGTTGAGCTTGGTATCCCATTCTCTGATCCGATCGCAGAGGGCCCTGTGATCCAGGAGGCCAATATCCGTGCATTAAAGGCAGGCTGCACCACCGACAAGCTTTTTGACATGGTGGCACGTCTTCGCCGGAAAACACAGATCCCGTTAGTGTTTCTTGCGTATCTGAACACCCTGTTCAAATACGGCTATGAGAAATTCTGCTCAAAATGCGAGGAGGTTGGCATTGACGGTGTGATCATTCCGGATATGCCTTACGAGGAGAAGGGCGAGCTTGCGGATATCGCCGCCGCGCATAATGTGGATATTATTTCTCTGATCGCACCGACTTCTGAGGATCGTATCCAGATGATCGCAAAGGATGCGACAGGATTTATTTATGTGGTATCCTCCATGGGTGTCACCGGTGTTCGCAGAGAGATCACAACCGATGTCAGCAAGATCATCGGACTGATCAAAGAAGTGACTGATGTTCCGACAGCAGTCGGCTTTGGAATCAACACCGCAGAGCAGGTACACAAGTACAGCTCAATTGCAGATGGTGCGATCGTTGGAAGTGCCATTGTAAAGATCATTGCCCAATATGGCGGGGAAGCAGGATCGCATATTTACGACTATGTACATGAGATGGTTGAGGGACTGGCATAAGAAAGTTGAACATATCTCTTTTTTTGAGGCGGCTGCAGCAAAATTGCAGCCGTTTTTTTGATAGTATGGGAAAGTAAAAAACATTCTTCCTTTTTTATCCGAACGATGGTATAATTATATCATTAAGCTTTTATATGGAGAAGAGTACATTAGGAGAAGGCACAAATTACGGAAAATCACATACACAGAAAGGAAAAGACAGACGATATGTGGCAGAATTTAACAAGAACGCAGGTGATCGCGGTATCAGCGAAGACGGCAACTGCGTTTGTGATTGCAGGACTGGTTGTGCTTGCAGTTGTACTTTGTGCGGGAATTGTATTTCTGGGGCTTCGTTATAAAAAAGTATATGAGGTGAAAGAACGCTATGATCTGATCGCAGCGCAGAGTGAATGTATCTGGCTTGATTACACATTTTCTCCGCAGCATCTGGTAGTGACCGGCAGTATCGGACAGTTTACGGGATTTGACATGCTAGACTTCATGGGGGTGGAGGTCTATGATATTTATAACTGGGTGAATGAGGACATAACGCCGATCCGTTCCACTGTTCGCAGCTTTTTTGACAGTGGCGGGGAGTATTTCAAAACGGATCTTCTGATCAGACGGCTGGATGATACATATGCATGGTACGCTCTTACGGGAACACTGGTGAAGCATGAGAAGACAGGCAGGAATAAGCGGTTTGTTGTTCGGATGGAGAACATTGATTCCAAGATGACGCAGGAAAAAGAGCTTACCGAGAAGGCAGAGAATGATCAGCTTACCGGCATCCTGAACAAGAAGACGATGGAAGAGCGGGTTAAAGCCCAGCTTGAGCATCGCGCGGGAAGCGGGAATCTTATATTCTTCATGATCGATCTCGATAATTTTAAGGATGTAAATGATACGCTGGGACATGCTTATGGAGATAAGGTGCTCACAGAAGCGGCAGAGAAGCTGAAGCAGGTATTCCCTGCCAAGGCACTGATCGGACGTCTTGGCGGCGATGAGTTCAGCGTGTGTGCATCCTTTGATGCATTTGACCTTGACAATCTGACCGAGTATATGACACAGAAAGGTGATAAGCTTTGTGATATTCTCAAGGAAGAGTATGTCAGCGGAGACAAGAGTGTTCAGGTTTCGGCAAGTATCGGAATCGCATCCGCACCGGTGGACGGAGAGGATTTCTTAACGATCTATCAGAAGGCGGATAAGGCGTTGTATCTGTCAAAGCGTTCCGGCAAGAACCGGTACAATCTGTTTCAGCACAGTGCTGCAGACGAGTAGCAGGGTGGATTTTAAACGATTGAAGAAAGAAATGTCAGAAGGAGGAGCTCATGAGGACTGAGTGTGCGTATGAAGTGGCAGCAGTGATCTTTCTCGCAGTGATCGCTGTCAGTTACAAGAAGAAAAACTGGCTGGATCTTTATATGAACCGCTGTTTTGATCAGTTGCTTCGGGCTGGACTTCTGTTTACATTTCTTGATGTGGCAGTTCGTGTTCTGCGGGAATATATTTTTCCGGGTTCCTTTTATGTTTATAACTTAAGTTCAGTGATTCCGGCGGTTGCCATGATGGGGATCGCTATGTTTTATTTTCAGTACTGGCATGCGCTCAGTGGACACCGTCTTATTCTTAAGAGCGTCCGCAGCCTCGAAATGATCCTTCCGGCTGCTGTTGTGATGATACTGGATGTGACCAGCCCGGTGACACATCTGATCTTTTATTATGACCGGCAGGGACATTACCATGCAGGCAGCCTGGAGGCAATTGTTCTGATTGTTGTCAATATTTACTTTGCAGGGGCATGCTTTGTGGCATTCAGCAGGAAAACGCGACTGTGGATACACAGAGGCATTTCCTGCCTGATATTATGCCTTGTGTTTGATCTGTCTGTGGTTATTCAGTTTATTCTGATGAAGAACTCGATTCTTCTGATGTTTTATGCGATGGCATTTATGATCTTTGTGTGCTATCTGCTGTATCAGAATCTGGATCGCTATTCTGACCGGATCAGCGGTGGGTTCTCAAGAGCGGGTTTCAGGAAGGTCATTCAGGAAAAGTTCAAGTACCGGCAGAGATTCAGCTGCCTGTTTATCACGATACAGAATTATCAGAATATTATGGGAATCTGCGAGGAGGATGAGCTTGCTGATATTATGGGCGAAATCGATGCTATTCTCCGGTGTTATGGCGGCAGACAGAACCAGTTTCATATTCATGGAGCGGATTTCGCGGTTTTGCAGAAACGTGAGGAAGAGAGTGTACAGCTTTATAAGGCGGTTGTGCAGATCCTTCCGTCAAAGGTTCGTATTCATAATAAGAGCATACCGATCTCCTATGGCTTTTATATGCTAACGCTCGACGAGGCGGCATATGATCAGGCGGAATTTTACAAGATGGTTGCCAGCATGAAGAAAATGCTTCGTGGCCAGCTTCACGAAAGACAGCTCCTGCGTTATCAGGGAGAGGTCAAACGGACTATCGATCTCGAGCTTCAGATCGCACGCATGCTTAAGAAAATCATGCAGGAGAAACGATGCGATATATGTATCGTACCGATCGTTGATGCACATACCGGGCAGAGACATGCAGTGGAAGCACAACTTTACATGCTTCGCGAGAACGGCAGATGGATACCGGAGGGGGCAATCTGGGCAGTGGCAAAGGACATGGGTTATGTCAGAGAGCTTGGACGCATTACTCTGGAAAGTGCGATGGAGATGGCGATGCGCGAGAGAATTTTAGAACACGGCTTTAAGAAGCTTGTCGTCAATGTGTCGCCGCTTCATATCAGTTCTGAAACAGTAGTGAGGGAGTACAGGTTTCTCTCTAAAAAGTATGAGTTTCCGCTCAATCGGTTATGTCTGGAAATGACCGAGGATATGAGTGTACCGTTTGAACGGCTCGAGCAGCACATTGCACATCTGATAGAGGAGGGCGTTACGGTGGTGCTCGACCGGTATGGAGACAATGTCTGCAATCTGCAGGGAATCATGAAAATGCCATTTCGTGTTGTTAAGATCAGTGAGCATATGGTGAAAAGATATTGTCAGGGAGAGAGTGATATTTTGGAATATCAGATCCAGATGCTTAGGGATAATGGCTGGGAGATCTGCCTGGAGGGCATTGAGGATCGGCAGCATTATGAGAAGGTAAAGAAGCTGGGAGAGATTTCCTATCTTCAGGGGAAATATTACGGAGGTTTGATGAAACCGGAGCAGATACATAGTTACATGGAGGAAATGTGATGGAGGTTCAGATACATTATGAGCTTGCGGCTCTGACATTTATGCTTGCCGCCACGCTGGTATTTTTTCGACAGAGACATTTACGGGTATACCGAAGCAGTCTGTTCTTCTGGCTGATGGTGCTGGGAGTCGTGACTGCTGCTTGTGATGTGTTCTGTGGAATTACAGATCTGAAGCAGATTCCATTTACCGCCGGGATTGTCGCACATACTCTGCTTTTCATTGCATCGCTGGTGTATTCGATCGTCTATTCCATGTACGCCATGGAGCTTTTGCACCGGCTGGATTATATCCGTGACAGAAAGGTGTTATGGTGCATTCCGTTTGTAATTGGAATTATTCTGATCATGATCACCCCGTTTACCGGTGTTTTATATACCTATGATGAGCAGGGAATGTATCACAGAGGTGTGGGCTTTTACAGTATTGAGCTGATCACTCTGCTGTATGTGGTGGTACCATGGATCCTGATGCGAAGAGTATCCTTTGTGCCGCAGAAGACGAAGCGCGGGATCATTGCGATTCCTGTAGTGGTTATTACAGCAAGGATCCTTCAGTATGTATTTTTTCCTCGTTATCTGTTCGCATATGCGGTCAACAGCGTTGTTTTGTTTTGTTGTTATCTGTTTCTCCAGAACTCCGACTATTATATGGATGAGGTGACAGGATTTTTCAAAATGCACGGTTTTGAGGAAACCGTCCGTGAGAAGATGGCATATAAGGAGGAGTGTTCTGTACTGATTCTCCGTATTATTAACTATAATGCGATGACGGAGATGTACGAGGATTCCAAGCTGACTGCGATCCAGGCGGCAATGGCGGAACTGATGCAGAGAGAATGCGGCGATCAGGATTTTTATCATATTGCGGCATCAACCTTTGCAATCATCCTTCCGAATGAGAAAGAGACGAAGGAAGTTCATCAGAGGCTTGTCGAGGTGATGCCAAAGATATGGACGATCGACGGGGAAGAGATCGTTCACGAATATTGTTTTTATGCCGTGAATATTCAGGACAGCTGCGATACGGTGGAGGAGCTGCTGCAGAGGATCGCCTACGCCAGATCCGATCATCCGGGACATCATAAGCCCGGCAGTCTGATCCCACTCTCGCACGATGCGGTCAAGCCTGCCGAGGAGAAGCAGATGGTTGCGGAGCTTGTCGAGCAGGCGGTCATCAATGACAGCATTGAAATATATTTCCAGCCAATCTATTCTCTGGAGAAAGAGCGTGTCACCTCTCTGGAGGTGTTGTCACGGCTGAAGGACAAGGATAAGAACTTTATCAATCCGGAGTTTTTCATTCATGTAGCGGAGGAGAACAGGGATATCATTGCACTCGGCGAACAGATTTACCGCAAGGCCTGTATCTTTGCAACACAGAATCATATATTTGAGATGGGAATTGATGATATCAACATTAACCTTTCGCCGGTACAGTGCTGTTACGAGGAACTGGCGCAGGATCTGATCCGGATTGCCGGTGAATACGGGATACCGATGACAAGAATGCATCTGGAGATTACCGAGAGTGGCATTATGGATAAGGAGGAGATCCGGGAGACACTGGAGACACTGCGGTCCTCCGGTGCCAAGATCGCATTGGATGATTTTGGAACCGGCTATTCCAATGTCGGTAGTATCGTGAGTCTGCCGGTGGATTATGTCAAGATCGACAAGAGTCTTGTGTGGTCCTATGGCAGGGGCGAGAACAAATATCTTGACCAGCTTGTACCGATGATCCATGCCGAGGGCAAACGGATCATATCGGAGGGAATCGAGACGCAGGAGCATATCGATATTTTCAAGAGGTTAAAGGGTGATTTTTTGCAGGGCTATTTTTATTCCAAGCCTTTGCCGGAACGCGAATTTTTACAGTATCTGCGTGAAACAAACGGAATCAATGTATAGAAGAATATGGGGAGGATGATTATGGAGACAATGAATGTATTGGCATTTGATCTGGGTGCCAGCAGCGGAAGAGGAATGCTTGCGAAGTTCGACGGAACGAAGATCACACTGGAGGAGGTACACCGTTTTCCGCACAACTTTTCTACATTAAACGGACGTGCTTACTGGAACATTGTTTCGCTTTATGAAGCAATGAAGGAGGGAATGCGCCTGTGCAAAGAGCCGTTGTCGGGGGTGGGCTTTGATACCTGGGGTGTCGACTGCGGTATGATCGACCGCGAGGGCAATCTGCTCGGTATGCCGGGAAGCTACCGTGATGCAGCACTGGATGAGGAGAACATGAATGATGTACTCGCAAGTCTTGTGCCGGAGGAACAGGACAGGGACAAGGCAGTGAAAGCCGGAGAAAAGTATGCGTTTGAGCAGACGGGAATTGCGAGTCTTGCTTACAATACACTTTACAAGCTTTGTTATCTGAACAAGGCAATGCCGGAGCAGATGGCGGCGGCTGACAAGCTTTTGTTTATGCCAAACCTGATCGAGTATCTGTTTTCCGGTGTGGTGCACAGCGAATATTCCATTGCATCAACCTCGCAGCTGCTTGATATGAAGGAGAAGAAATGGGCGTCAGAGCTGATCCGGAAAGCGGGGATTGATCCGAAGCTTCTGGCACCGCTTGATTATGCCGGAAAGGATCTCGGACCACTTCGTCCGGAGATTGCTAAGGAGGTTGGACAGGAGAATCTTCATATTCTGTCTGTATCAGGACATGATACCGCATGTGCAGTGGCAGCCGTACCGGCAAGAGAAGAGGAATTTACTTTCCTGTCCAGCGGAACATGGTCTCTCATGGGGATTTCCGCCAAGACCATGCTGACCGGGGAACAGGTTATCCGTGACAAGATCTCCAATGAGGGTACGTGGGACGGAGGCTACCGTCCGACCGTCAATATCATCGGACTCTGGCTGAATCAGGAGCTTCGCCGCAGCTTTGAGCGCGAAGGCAAGAGCTACAGTTTTGCGCAGATGAATGAGATGGCGGCGGCAGAGAAGCCGCTGCAGAGCTTTATCCGCCCGGACGACTTTATGCAGCCGGGAGATTATCCGGAGAAGATTCGTGCCTACTGTGAGAAGACAGGTCAGCCGGTTCCGCAGACAGACGGAGCTCTGGTGCGCTGCGTCCTGGAGAGTCTTGCAATGCGTTATCGTCAGGTTTATCAGAGCCTGAAGCCCTATATTACTTGGGAGGAGAAGCTTTATATTGTTGGCGGCGGTGCACAGAATCAGGTACTCAACCAGTTTACCGCCAATGCACTCGGAATCCCTGTTATTACCGGAGCAAGTGAAGCAACGGCAGTCGGTAATGTAATGGAACAGTTATATGCACTCGGCGCCTACAAGACACGCGCTGAGAAATGCGATATTCTTGCTGCTTCCTTCGAGACGGCGCAGTATCTGCCGCAGGATACCGGAGAGTGGGACGAAGCTTACCGTCGTTTTAATGGCTTATATTGAATATTGTAATTAATCCAAAGAAACGACCGGACACAAATATGTTGTATCCGGTCGTTTTTTTCGTTTTACTTTTTTACAGATTTTGGGTATAGTATAAATAGAGAAACTTTGCAAAATGATAGATGGAGGTTTTTATGGCATCAAGGATCAAAAACGTACAAGAGGTAAAAATACCGGAGACATATACACTGGAACAGTCAGCATCCATTCCTGAGATCGACAGCATAGCGCTGGCACTGCGTCACAAAAAGAGTGGAGCGAGAGTTTTGTTTTTAAGCAATGAGGATGAGAATAAGGTATTTTCCATTGGCTTTCGTACCCCGCCAAAGGATGCGACCGGTGTACCGCACATTATTGAACATACGGTTCTGTGCGGCTCGAGAGAGTTTCCGGCGAAGGATCCGTTTGTGGAGTTAGTAAAGGGCTCCTTAAATACCTACCTCAATGCAACCACATATCCGGACAAGACCCTGTATCCGGTTGCAAGCTGCAATGACAAGGATTTTCAGAATCTTATGCATGTCTATATGGATGCAGTATTCTATCCGAATATTTACGAGCATGAGGAGATCTTTAAACAGGAGGGCTGGCATTACGAGTTAAATGCTCCGGATGAACCGGTCACCTATAACGGTGTTGTGTTCAATGAGATGAAGGGAGCATTCTCCTCTGCGGACGGAAAACTGGAGCGTTTTGTGATGAACGGGCTCTTTCCGGACAATACCTATGGCAATGAATCCGGCGGAGATCCGGCGAATATCCCGGATCTGACTTATGAGGAGTATCTTGACTTTCACCGTCATTATTATCATCCGGTCAACAGCTATATTTATCTTTATGGTAACATGGACATTGAGGAGCGTCTCGAGTGGATGGATCAGCATTACCTGAAGGACTTCCCTGCAATCGAGCTGGATTCTTCGATCCCTCTGCAGAAGCCGTTTACGCAGATGAAGTCGCTTGAGACTGAGTATGCAGTGTCCGAAAATGAGGACAGTGACGAAAAGACTTACTATGCCTTTGCGGCAGCTATGGATATTACGCTTGATGTCAAGACCTGCAAGGCGTTTGAGGTGCTTGCATATGTTCTGGCAGAGATGCCGGGCGCACCGCTCAAGCAGGCACTTTTGGATGCCGGGATCGGAACGGACATCGATGTTGATTTCTGCGATATTCTGCGCCAGAGCTATTTTGCTCTGACCACCCAGAATGCCAAAGCGGGTGAGCGCAAGCAATTTTATGATATTATCAAAAGCACTCTGCAGGAGCAGGTGGAGAAGGGTGTTGATCAGAAAGCACTGGAGGCGGCGATCAATGCAATGGAATTTAAGGAAAGAGAAGCCGATTATGGAATGTTCCCAAAGGGACTGATCTATGGTCTCAATACGATGAAGACCTGGCTGTATGATGATAAGATGCCGTATGATGCACTTTGCTTCCGGAGTGCTTATGAATTTCTACGTGAAAAGCTTGGAACCGGCTATTATGAAGAACTGATCCGGAAGTATCTGATCGACAACCCGCATGCTGTTCTTGTGGAAATGAAGCCGAAAAACGGACTTTCTGCAGAGGCAGAGCAGAAGGAAAAGGATCGTCTGGCAGCCTATAAGGCATCTTTATCTGACGAAGAGATTGCACAGCTGATCGAGGATACCAAAGCATTAAAGGCATATCAGGAGGAGCCGTCTCCGAAGGAGGTATTGGAGAAGATCCCGATGCTTTCCAGAGAAGATATTGATAAGAAGATCGCGCCGATCTACAACAGGGAGTGCAAGATTGAAAATGTTCCGGTGATGCACCATGACATTCATACCAATGATATCGTATATCTTGATCTGCTGTTTGACGTAGATGACTGTAAGGAATTTATGCCGCAGATGAGCTTCCTTAAGACGCTGCTTGGCTATATGGATACAAAGGATTACAGCTACAGCAGTCTGGATACAGAGATCAATTTCCATACCGGCGGCATCGGTGCGGACGTGAACTTCTATCGTCTTTATGGCAGAGAGGATGCCTGCCGTGTACGCTTTGAGATAAGCACGAAGGTGCTTCGCAGCAAGCTTTCCGAGGCTCTTGATCTGATGGCACAGATCATGTTTACCACAAGCTTTGCGGATGAGAAACATCTGCGTGAGGTTGTTGCCGAGGCACGCTCCCGTAAGAAGGTGAGCATGATGTCAGCAGGTCATCATGCTGCAATGGTGCGTGCGATGTCCCATCTTTCTGAGGTGGACTGGCTCAGTGACCGCTACGGCGGATACGGTTATTATGAATATCTGGCACAGCTGGACGATCAGTTTGATAAAGAAAAGGAACGTCTGCAGAAGGGCTGTGCGGCCTTGATGAAGAAGATATTTACCCGCTCCGGACTGACGATATCCTGTACGGCAGACCGGAATGGATTAAAGGAAATTGAGAAGGAGCTTCCGGCATTCCTGAAACGTCTGGATACATTTGAACAGGAGGCAGAGGGCGGCAGTCTTAATGATGTGATGACACCGTTTGTTATGGAGCTTAAACCGGTTAATGAAGGTATTATGACACCGGCAGAGGTACAGTATGTTGCGATTGCAGGTCAGTGTAAGGACATGAGCGGTATTAAGCGTGGCGTGCTGGATGTGGCGCGCCATCTGCTCAATTTTGGTTATCTCTGGAATGAGGTTCGTGTCAAGGGAGGTGCCTATGGCGTATCCTGCCAGCTCATCCGTAACGGCGAGGGCTTCTTTACTTCCTACCGTGATCCGGGTCTTGGAAGTACACTCGAGGCATACCGGAAGGCGGCAGATTATCTCCGCAGCTTTGATGCCGAGGAGAGAGAGCTTCTCAAGACCATTATCGGAACGATCAGCGGACTGGATACCCCGAAGCCGCCGGCAGCAAAGGGCAAGCGCTCTATGGGAGTTTATCTTTCTGAGATCCCGGAGGAGGTTTTGCAGGAGGAAAGAGATCAGGTCCTGGCATGTTCCGGAGAGGATATCCGTGCTGTGGCAGATATGGCAGAGGCGATCGCTTCAACCGGCAGCATCTGCGTGATCGGTAATGAGAACCACATCAGGGAAGAGAAAGACTTATTTGATAAATTACTAACCTTATAAAATATAAAATGGAGGAGTACCATGGCAAAAAAACAGGAGTTTCGGTCCGGCTTTGTGACACTGATCGGCCGTCCGAACGTAGGAAAGTCAACGCTGATGAACCGGATGATCGGACAGAAGATCGCGATCACTTCCAACAAGCCGCAGACCACCCGTAACAGGATCCAGACTGTCTACACAGATGAGCGTGGACAGATCATCTTTCTGGATACACCGGGTATTCATAAGGCGAAAAACAAGCTCGGAGAATATATGGTTTCGGTGGCGGAGCGTACGCTTAAGGAGGTCGATCTGATCCTCTGGCTCGTTGAGCCGACGACCTTTATCGGCGCGGGAGAGCGCCATATCGCAGAGCAGCTTCGCAAGGTCAAGACACCGGTCTTTCTTGTGATCAATAAGATCGACATGGTAGCAAAGGCAGAGATCTTAACCTTTATCGATGCTTATAAGGACATTGCTGATTTTGCGGAGATCATTCCGGTATCGGCATTGAAGGGAGAGAATACGGATGAGCTGTTGGAATCCATGTTCCGGTATCTCGAGACAGGTCCGCAGTATTATGATGAGGATACGATCACAGATCAGCCGGAGCGCCAGATCGTGTCAGAGCTTATCCGCGAGAAGGCTCTGCGTAACTTAAGTGATGAGATTCCGCACGGTGTTGCCGTGGCAATCGACCGGATGAAGGAGCGCCCGGGCGGAACTTTGATCGATATTGATGCAACGATCGTCTGTGAGCGCAATTCCCATAAGGGAATCATTATTGGCAAGCAGGGCTCTATGCTCAAAAAGATCGGTACCGATGCCCGAAAGGATATCGAGGCACTGTTAGATTGTAAAGTGAATTTGAAGCTCTGGGTCAAGGTCAAAAAGGACTGGCGGGACAGTGATTTTCTGATTAAGAATTTTGGCTACCGCTCAGAGGGAAATGAGGAATAATACGATGTTTCAAAGAAAGCTAAAATATATTTTTGCAGCAGGTGTGCTGACAGCGCTTCTTGCGGCAGCAGCAATGCCGTCAGGCGCAACGGAGGAGAAAGCGGCAGCAGCGGTTACGGTAACACCGGCGGTGGCGACAACGCCAAGACCAACCTCCACAGCGTCCGCTTCTGTTTCGGCAAGTCCGTCCGCTTCTGCATCTGCATCGGCAGCACCGAGTCCGAGTGTGAGTCCGACTCAGGAACCGCCGATGTCTGTGATGAATGCACCGGTTCAGCAAAAGATTACCAAAAAGGGACTGATCTACGAGTATACCGGAACACATGCAAATCTGATCGGCTGTACGAAAGCCGCTCAGAGCAAAACTGCAATCCGTATTCCTGCCAAGATCTGTGTGCAGGACATATATTATGATGTCAAAATGATCGATTTTGAAGCATTCCGGGGTTGCAGAAAGCTTAAAAATGTCACGGTCGGAAGATATGTAACAAGGATCCAGTATGGGGCATTTCAGGGCTGTAGAAAGCTTGGAAAGGTTACATTTCGGGGCAGGAAATTAAATGAAGTGGGCGATGATGCATTTCGTTCCACGGCATCCGGGATACGGTTTGTGATGCCGCGTTCCGTCCGTACCAAATACAAAAAGCTTCTAAAAACAAGCGGTCCGAAGCGTGCTGTGTACAAGGGCATATAGAAGATTCCATAAGCTTCCAGTATATCCGGGAGACCGTTTTGCCATCCTAAGAACAGACGGCAGGAATGCCTGCAGTCAAGTAACGGGCAAAGGAGAACGGCTCATGGAATTACCGGATCGATGGGATTGTTTTATGGAAAGCGGACGTATAGAAGATTATCTGAATTACTGCAGAGCAAGACAGAATGATAACACAAGGGAACATAGTCCTGACGGGACGATGACAGAAAACAGGGTAGAGGCACGGTATGGCGGCGGAGCTGATAGAAGTGACCGGAATGGTGCTGACGGCATCTCCGGTAAAGGAATATGACAAACGAATAGAGCTGCTGACAAAAGAACGCGGGAGAATCTCTGCCTTTGTCACAGGAGCAAGAAGAGTCAACAGCGCAGTCTCTGCCTGTGCGATCCCTTTTACTTTTGGTACTTATCGACTGTACGAGGGCAGAAGCTCCTATAACGTGCAGTCTGCGCAGATTAAGAAGTTTTTTGCGGGAATAGCAGATGATTTTGACACTCTCTGCTATGCATCTTATTTTGCGGAGCTTGCAAGGTATTTTACAAGAGAAAACGTTGAGGCACCGGATGAACTTCTGCTTCTGTATGTGGCATGCAGCGCAATGACCAGGGGAAAGATTTCACTGCCGCTTGTCCGGGTGATCTACGAGATGCGTATGATGCAGATCGAGGGTGAAGCACTTGAATTGTTTCAATGTCTTGGATGTAAAACATCACAGGGGAATCTTCGTGTTTATTTTTCGAGAGGTGGATTTCTTTGTGACAGCTGCGCTGCGAAGTTTATGTCAGAGCAGAGGGAAAAGGGATACCGCCTTAGTCCGGACGCAGTTTATGCGCTGCAGTTTATAGTGACGACACCGTTAGAGCGTTTATTTACATTTCGTGTTTCGGAACAGATAGAAAAAGAACTTTCAGAATTTATGACACACTATTATGAACATTATCTGCATCATACGTTTCAGTCTCTGGCTTTTCTGGAGTCTCTGCCGTATTAAGATCAAGAAGCTTATTTATTGCGGGCTGCATGTCGGGATGATTCCGGTATGCCTCGATCAGCTCGTATTCCTGATTGGAAAGAGACAGAAGCTCTGTGCCGGAAGGCAGATACCCAAAAGCAGCCAGAACATTCTGGATATTATAAAAGCGGCACAGATGCATCAGATTATCAGCACTGGGTTGTGTCTGTCCGTTCTCCCAGCCGTAAATTGTCTTTGTGGCAACATCAATATTCTTTTCACGCAGGTAAGCTGCGACTTCATCGACAGATAAATGATTTATTTTACGATATTCTTTTAATTTTTCAGCAATTTTTGGATTTTTCATAAGAATCTCCGATCCATCTGAGTATTTACCCTATTTACATTTATACTATCAAACGAAAAATGACATTGTCAAGAAATCCTGCACTCAAAATGTGCGTAATACATAAAATTCTCTTTAAAAGGGAATACTATGCGTTGAAATTCTATTTAAACGAGGATATAATGGAAAAAATGAAATATCCCTGTGAATGGAGAGGAGAGAAAGGCATGGAAATAACGCATCGAGTGGTTGACTATATACAAAAGCATCATCTTTCGGCAGAGGAAATTGCCGGAAAGACGGGCGTTGCAGGAGAGATTCTTTCCGGAAAGGTGCAAAGAGGACTGAATGCGTCGGAGTTTTTGGCGATCTGCAGTTACCTGAAGGTGGATCCGTATGATTTTTATGACAGATCATCGGAAGAATGGAGAAAGGGATGCTGACATACCGGTGTTACGGAAGGCATGGACAGGGAAAACAGGAGAGGACAGATGGGCGGGAAGCAGTTGCATCGTATCTGCTGATTGAGGAGGCAGTCTGTCCGATATGCAAAAGCCGGGATCACGTTGAAGTGGAATCGCGGCTTTACTGGTGTACACACTGCCGGATACCGTTGTATGAAAAGAACTGTCCGCTGTGCCATGCGCCTGCGGAGGAGTTTGTACGTGACTGTCGTATAGTATTCCCTGAGGAAAAACGGCTTCTGGAGCTTTTGATGGAGGCAGAGCCCGGTACATATGACCACAGCAGTGTGTGGAACGGGGGAGGCATTTATTATGCGGATGGACTGAGGCTGCCGTTAGAGATCACGAAGCTGTCAGAGGAACAGATCCGTCGGGCAGCACAGAAGATACCGGAGGCATTCCGAAATATTGACACGCGGGAGTTTGACCGGATGCGGGAACGGTTTGTGCGAGCTAATTGCAGGCGGTTTTGCGAGCTTGAAACAGAAGCCGTGGATTATATCCGAACCAGCGTGGAGCGGTATGGTATTTCTAAATGCTATGTTTCGTTCAGTGGCGGAAAAGATTCTACAGTTGTAGCAGAATTGGTGCGCCGTGCGCTGGGAATGGAATTGATGCACGGATTTGCGGATACTACCTTAGAACTTCCGCAGACACTGGAATACATCCGGCGTTACAGACGAAGTCATCCGGATATCTATTTTATTGATGCAAAAAGCAGGGGCGAGCAGTTTGAAGCACTTTGTGAAATACTGGGGCCACCGAGCAGAGTCATGCGCTGGTGCTGTACGGTATTCAAAACAAGCGCATTAAACCGGCGGCTGGAAATGTGTTTCCCGGAAGGAGAGATCCTGTCCTTTCAGGGGATCCGGCGGGCAGAGTCTTATGGGCGTCGGAAATATGACAGAACATCTCATAAAAACAAGATTGGCAGACAGATCACAGCATCGCCGATCATCGACTGGCAGGACTTTGATGTATGGCTGTATATTGCCACAACAGGGATTGACTTTAATCAGGCGTATCGTCTGGGATATGCCAGAGTGGGATGCTGGTGCTGTCCCAATAACAGTACATGGTCAGAAATATTGGCACAGATTTATATGCCGCAGCAGCATCGCAGCTTTAAGCGACTGCTTCTTGATTTTGCGGTCAAAACAAATAAAAAGGATCCGGAAGAGTATGTCCGCACCGGACAATGGAAAGCGAGACTGGGAGGATACGGTCTTGCGCATGCAAAACAGTCGATCGTTTCGTATACGCCCTGTGTCAATGAAGCGGATGCGTATCGTTATGAATTGACACGTCCGGTGACCGCTTCGTTTTTTGAACTGTGGAAGCCGTTTGGGTGGATCCACAGAGAACTCGGCAGCAGACATCTCGGTGAGGTTTATGTACTTGACCGGGATAAAATGCCGGTTCTTCGTCTGCAGGCAAGAGAGGGTGACATGGCGGTCAAGATTGTTGTTGAAGCCTTGGACAGAATGGGGACGAAAAGCAGGGACAAAGCGAGGAGATATGTGGAAGCACAGATCACCAAATATCAGATGTGCATCGGCTGCCATGCATGTGAAGAACTCTGTCCGCATGGTGCACTGCATTGTGATACAGAAGGTTATCGGATCAATGATGAAAAGTGTTTTCGGTGCAGAAAATGTATTAATTACTTTAGTGGAGGCTGTTATATCCGGAAAATCCTTTCAATTCCGCGGCAGCAGAGGAGCAAACATGAACAGGAAAACAGATAATATAAAGATGGAATGGCTTATAAAAGCAATGCACGAATTACAGGGGCGACCGGAGCTGTTTGATAAAAACGGACGCATAGGGGCGGATATTCTCGGACATGCACCGGTTACTGTGCGCAATATCGGAACAAGGCTTACAGAACTTGGACTGGCACAGACGGGAAAGCAGTCATTCCTGACACCGCTTGGAGAAATGGTTCTTCGCTGTGATCCGTATCTGGAACGGTTCGAGTCAGTCTGGCTTCTTAACCGGACGGCACAGACGACAGGCGGAGCGGATGAGGCAATCGTACAGATTATTCAAGGTGCGTTTGGACAGAAAATGCAGAGAAAATGGGAACAGACTCCATCTCTGCCGGAAGAACAGATGGCAGCCTGCTACAAAATGGCAGACCGGACATCGGTTGAACTTCTTCGGGATGGGATGATGCTGTTTTCGTGCCGGTATTATATCGAGAAAGGAATGCGCCGGATATATCGCTGCAGGGAATGTGCGCCGGAGGAATGTGAGACGGTTCTGGAACAGTCCTGTATGCGGAAACAGTCTGTCATCTGTCTGATTCGCGGAGAAATAACGGCATCGGATGAAATTCAGAATGTCATTGATCGGATAAGTACGTATCCGGCGATCATTGTCGGCAAGGTGGACGGAAGGTGGAAAGCAATACGTGCCGGAAAGGATGCGGCGTCCTGCGAAAGCATAAGCCGTCTCCTGCAAATAATGTGGGAGCAAAGCAAACAATATTATCCGGAAACACCGTTACTTCGAATGGAAACGCTGATGGCAGATGCTTTGACACTGACACAGCGCCGGGTGAGAATGAGAGTTGTTGATGCGATTTTCGGGCGGACGACAGGATATAAGAGGAGAACCTCTTATATGGAGGAAGAGCGTCTTTGCCGCTGTGTGGCAGAGATGACCGGGGCGAACGGAGGCAAACAGGCAGAGCCTGTCATGAATCGGATCCTGCTGCAGTTTCACCGGTTTATAGACGATGCACGGAAGAGTCCGCAAAATCTGCAGACATTGTACAATACACTGCAAGCACCTCCGTATGGTCTGCCGGGAGGTATTATTCCTGTTCTCCTTGCAGTGGCGCTGATGGAACAGAAGCTGGATGGCGTGCTCCGCGTCGCAGCGGTAGAGCAGGTGATCTGTGGAAAGACGCTGGATAATGCAGATAAGGAACCGGCAAATTATGAGTTATATATAGAAAATGTATTTCTGCATCCACAGGAATATCAGGAGGAACTTGCTGGTCTTTTTGACATTGACCGGGAAGAACTGGACAAAACCGGAAGGTTTGAGAGGGCTAAGCTCGTGGCAGACCGGATCGCGGACTGGTATCAAAAGCTTCCGCTGTATACCTGGTCAATGGGGAGCACCGGAGCATGCGGGAAGCAGACGGAAGCATTTGTCAGAGCATGCCGCCGGAAGAGAGATCGTTTCTTTTCCTTCCTTTATCGGGACATCCCGGACTGTCTGCTGGCACAGAATGCAAAGGAATGCATTCAGGCACTGCAGGCGCAGAAGAGTCTTTTGGAAGCCTGCTATCCGAAACTGCAGAAAGAACTTTGTGAAATCACCGGGAAGATATGTGGAGAGGCATCGATAGAAGAAACCGAGAGGCTTGCAAAACAGCTTATGGGGGTTACAATGGAGTATTTTCAGCCGGACAGTGCTGAAATTTATGCCGGAAAGCTCCAAAACTATATGAATGAGAAACTTGGCGGAAAGTATTCGGGGACTCCGACTCTGGAAATTGTTATTTGCGAAAAAGCTGCGAAGGATATCAGCTGCAGAATATATCATGAATCGCACGGGCAGACGGCACAGCTTCTGAAGCGGCAGATACATTATCTGATCGGGGAGACCAGAAATGCACTGGAACAGGAAGAGAAAGCAGCGGTTTTGATCCGGGTGCTGCAGGAGGTGATAGAGAATGATCTATCTTGATTATGCAGCAACCTCATATATAAAAGAAGAGTGTGTTTATCAGGAAATGGATCGCCTGTTTCGGACAATGTCCGTCAATGCAGGACGAGGAACATATCCGGCAAGCCGGCAGGCACAGAAGCTGATTGATGAGACGAGGGCGCAAATAGCATCGCAGACCGGCTGGTATGATCCTTCAGATGTCTATTTTACCGCGTCGGCAACTCAGGCGTGCAATATAGTGCTGCAAGGGCTATCCTGGGAGCAGGGGGATATTGTGTATTTATCGCCGTATGAGCACAATGCAATCGCCCGAGTGATGGAAACTTTGCGTCTGCGGTATAAGCTTCAGATCAGGCTGCTTCCGGTAGATGGGGATGGTTACATTGATCTGGAGCAGACGAGACAGCTTTTCCGGACGTATGCACCCAAAGCTGTATGTGCGGTGATGGTCAGCAATGTGACCGGATATATCCTGCCGGTGAAACAGATAACACAATATGCACATGCCGCGGGTGCCGTTGTTATTTCAGATATGGCACAGGCACTTGGTATCGTTCCGGTTGAGCTGACAAAGGATGCACCGGATTTTATAATTTTTGCAGGGCATAAGGGGATTGGCGGACCGTTTGGTACGGGAGGATTTATTGTATGCGGCGGCAAAATGCCGGAGCCGGTTCTGTATGGAGGCAACGGCGTGGATTCCCGGAATCTGCAGATGCCATTGACCGGAAGCGCACGTTATGAAGCCGGAAGCAGTAACGCACCGGCGATCGGAGCACTGAAAAAAGCACTGGAGGTTCTGCCTGATCCACGGGAAACATTGCAGAGAGAGCAGCATCAGATCGCATTGCTGCAGAAGGAGCTTCACGGACAGAGAGGAATCTGTTTTTATCCGGCGCATCGTATTCAGGAGCAGTTTACGGGGATCCTGTCATTTCGTCTCAGAAGATACACGCCGGAGGAAACGGCAGACATCCTAAGTGCGGAATACGATATAGCCGTGCGCAGCGGATATCATTGTGCACCATATGTACATGATATTTACGGAACCGGAGATACAGGAATGGTTCGGGTCAGTGTGGGAAGATATACAACGGAGGAAGAACTGATACAGCTGGCAGAGGTATTGCACAAGCTGTGCTAGAGGCAGTTTCAATAAAATGGAAAAAATACTTTGCAGAAAGTGTTGTATTTTGAAATCAAATTGAGTATACTATCTATAAAAGAAATCACCTGGGGTGTGCGACACTCCTGACATTTTGAACCTACACTTTTGAACAGGGATTCCTATATCTATGTATGGATGTCATGCCCTATTACCGGGGACGGCAGAAGTACATGTGCGGTTACCCACCTAGCACATGCTAGGACTCAAAATTCAGGAACCGGCATTTTGGGCTTCTTTGACAGCAAGAGGATCATATTTATGTGGTCCTCTTTTCGATTTTAAATTTTTTTGCAAAAAATAAAAAAAAGACTTGACGGAGATCGTGTCGGGTGTTATACTTGTCAAGCAGCGTTCGGGAAGACGGACGTCACAAATGAATATGTGGAGAGGTATCGAAGTGGTCATAACGAGGCGGTCTTGAAAACCGTTTGTCCGCAAGGGCGCGTGGGTTCGAATCCCACCCTCTCCGTTATTATTGCCCGGAGTCATATTGACACCGTGCAATTTTTTTCTGGCAAATGCAGCCGGGAGAATAAAAGAACTAATACAATATTATGTGTTAGATCAGCCTGGAGAAGTACCCAAGAGGCTGAAGGGGCTCCCCTGGAAAGGGAGTAGGTCGTTAATAGCGGCGCGAGGGTTCAAATCCCTCCTTCTCCGTTACACAGTAAGTTGATTCATACTGTGTTGTGCACCGCAAGTTCGTTGGTGACACTGACGAGTTTTGATTTTCGGAAGGAAATCTTTTCTGCAAAGACGGTCGGAAGACGAGAGCTTGCAGAAAATAAAAAAAACTTAAAAAAAGTGTTGACAACATCGAGAAAGCGTGCTAATATATATCTCGCTGACGCAGAAAAGAGTCAGTCAGAAACAAGCGGAAACGCTTGAGAGAAGCTTGATAATTGAACAGTAAAACAACCCTGAAAATTCTAAT